>OGEK01000301.1_pt1 | contig 56240 bp, 49 predicted proteins | sample 1570641 | NCBI WGS metagenome assembly OGEK01 (sample SAMEA2582136, study PRJEB24529) | metagenome | biome: Human gut stool | place: China | collected 2011
CGAATCCCTCGGTTCTGCTATGCTTTCTTCCGCAAGCAAGAGTGAAGCTCTTGCAGACGGAACATATTCTGCAAAATTCGACACTGACAGCGGCATGTTTCATGTGAACGAAGTGTATGACGGACGTGGAACACTTACGGTAAAGGATGGCAAAATGACACTTCACATCGTGATGCCATCCCAGAACATTGTAAATCTTTTCTTAGGAACTGCAGAAGATGCACAGAAGGATGGAGCAAAACTGATCCAGCCAACAACAGAAGAAGTTACATACTCTGATGGTTCCAAAGAGGAAGTTTATGCTTTTGACGTTCCGGTAGAAGCATTAGATCAGGAGTTTGATCTTGCACTGATCGGCACAAAAGGAAAATGGTATGATCATAAGGTCAGTGTTTCGGATGCACAGGTCAAGTAAGCTGGTGTAAAAACAAAATAATATATCTGTAAATGAAAGCATGAGATATGGATAACATATGGAAAGCAGCGTTTGCAGATCAGAAAAGAGACGCACAGATTGTTTCGATGAGAGACAGTCTGTGCGTTTTTACTTTATGAGAATCGGAGAAACAAAGAGTAAAGCTGAACAAAGTGGAAAACACAGAGGGCTAAATAAAATCATGTTTGGTGGTACAATAATGCTTTTTGTGATATATTAATTGGTGTGCGGTAATTGTTCCGCACACTAATTGATTAAAATTTTGAATGAAAAAATCATGAAGAAGTGGGGAATAATATGCCTGAAGAAACAAAACCTCATATTGTGAAGTCGCATGATATTAGTTTAGATTCTGATTATGTAAAATGGATTCATGATGTGAAGCAACGTTATATAACTACACAGATAAAAACTGCTGTTAAAGTTAATACAGAACGGCTTTACTTTAATTGGCAACTGGGGCGGGATTTAGTAGAAAGAAAAGCGGAAGAAAAATGGGGAAAAGGAATTGTAGAGCAGTTAAGTCTCGATTTACAAAATGAATTTCCTGATGAAAAAGGCTTTTCAGCAAGAAATCTTTGGAATATGAAAAAATGGTACTTGTTTTATTCATCAAGCGATATCTTTTCAGAAATGGCTCATACGATTGAAGACAGTATCGATTTAAACAGCTTAAAACTGCAACAGGTTGGTGCAGAAATTAGTGAAAATCAAAAACTGCACCAAGCTGGTGCAGAAATAGAATTTCCTGCAATCTTCGGATTTGTACCATGGAGACATCATGTGGAAATAGTAACAAAATGTAAAACAATGGAAGAAGCTTTATTTTATGTGAGAAAAACAATAGAAGAAAGCTGGAGCAGGAGTACACTTGTTGATTGTATAAAAGCAAATTTATACCAATCATCAGGTAATGCACTTACTAATTTTGCGGAAAAACTTCCTGCCATACAAGGAAAACTTGCACAGGAAATAGTAAAAGATACTTATGATTTCGGTTTTGTATCACTTCCTGTAGGATATGATGAGGAAGAGTTGGAAGATGCATTAGAGCAGAATATTACACGCTTCTTGTTAGAGCTTGGATCAGGATTTGCCTTTATAGGAAGACAGAAAGAGATTATCGTCGCTGGTAAAACAAGAAAAATAGATATGCTCTTTTATCATATTAAGCTTCGCTGTTATGTAGTTGTTGAACTTAAAGCAGTATCATTCGAACCAGAGTTTGCAGGAAAACTTAACTTCTATGTAAATGCGGTCAATGAGTTAATGAAATCAGAATCCGATAATCCAACAATTGGTCTTCTGATATGTAAAGATAAGGACCAGACAGAGGTTCAGTGGGCTTTTCAGGGAATAGAGACACCTATGGGAGTTGCAACTTACGATAATATACGCTTACAAGAAATAAAATCGCAGTTGCCATCGGAGGAAGCTATTCAGAAACGATTAGAACAGGCAGAAGAAGAATATATCTTAAAACTAAAAGAAAAAAATAAATAATCCAGTAAGAATTATCACATAAGCCATTTTGAACTGCTCCCCGTCAAGTAGACAATTAAAAAAATTAAAATTGTTTCTGCCACTAGATGTAAAAAGCTGGTGGCAGTTTTATGCTACCAGCATATATTGTTCGTGTTTTTCAAAAGGAGTTAATACTCCCAGATTTCTTTGCAATCGTTTGTGGTTGTAGTATTCGATATAGTCTTCAATCATTTTTACAAGAGCTTCACGACTTGTAAATTTCTTACCATAATAGCGCTCTCGTTTTATAATCCCCCAGAATCCTTCCATCGGACCGTTATCAATACACTTAGCAACTCTGGACATACTTTGTGTCATCCCGGCAGCTTCTAATTTTGCATGAAAAGTACGGCTTGTGTATTGATAACCTCTATCAGAATGACACAATGGATGAGCTTTTGGATTCCATGTAATGGCTTTGTCAAAGGTATCAAACACTAAAGCGTTATTGTTTGAATCACTGATTACATATGATACAATCCTTCTGTCATAAAGATCCGGAATAGCACTCAAATATATCTTATGCTTTTCTTGACCGATATAATATTTAAACTCTGTAACGTCAGTAAGCCATTTTTCATTTGGCGCATCAGCGTAAAATTCCCGATTTAATACATTTTCTGCTATAAACTGTGGATTTGAAGCCTGGCGTGTGCAACCGTTGTTCGAGTATTTAATTGTTGATTTAATATTCTTTTTCCTGCAAATGCGAAGTACCCGTTTATCATTCACTTTTATATCATGATAGCGTTCCAGGTCATCTCGTATTCTTCGGTAACCCTTATCCGGAGATTCTGTATGTATTTTTTCAATCGTTTCTGCAATACGCTCATTTTCAGCCTCCTTAGACGGAACTTTCCGGTGTAACCATTTATAATAAGCAGATCTGCTCACATTTCCTAATTTACAGAGCGCACTGACAGGATAACCATATGTTTCGTTTTCTTCTTTAATAGCCTGATAAATATGTTTGTGCCGTAACAGGCTCAGCCCCGCCTCCTCTCTATTTCGTCGAGTTTTTTTAAGAATGATGCCTCCATTTCAGCACGTTCTTTTTCTGCTTTTAGGATTTTTACTTCGGCACGTAACTTTTCCAGTTCATTCATCTCATCAGGGCTTTTTCGCTTGCCATGATTATCTCTTAAAGCCTCTACTCCGCCAGTTTCATATTTAACAGTGTAACTACGTGCCTGCTGGTAAGAAACATGATATTGTTCTGCTGTTTTGGCATAATTACGGTCATGTGCGATGCAATACTGTACGATTTCAACCCGTTCTTCAAAAGTAGTTTTTCTTCCTTTGGTCATGATAGCGTTTCCTCCTGTTCCGGAAGATTTTAATTCTTCATAACCATTATACTTCTTTATCCAGATTTGTAACTTAGCTTTTGAACGAATACCATATTTTTTACAAATATCATCTTGAGAACCACGTCCTGCCAAATAATCTAAAACTGCCTGCTGTTTCAAGTCTTTGGAATATTTCTTATATTTCTTTACTATAAATGCATTTGCACCCAGGGATTCGTAATTACGAATCCATTGTTGCACAGAAGCCACGCTGACATCAAACATAGATGCAATTCGATGTTGACTTTCTTTCCCATTCAGGTACAGGTTTACGGCATATATCTTATCCTCAGCAGATATTTTCCTTTTATACATAAATATGCTCCCTCCTAAGTGACAAGTTTTTATTATTTTACTTGTCTACCTAGAAGGGAGCATATCAGTAATTAGTGCGCAGCTTCTTTTCTTGTACAAAAAAATAACTGCCAGACCTCGAAAGAATCCAGCAGTTGGTGTAAAATTAAGTTATGCTACTAACTAAATTATTACAAAAAGATTATACGAAAAATTCAGACGGATATCAACTTAAACTTCCGTTAAATCTTGAAACAATCATTCCGGATAATGATTCTGTTCGATTACTAAGTCAGTTTGTGGAGGCTATGGATTTGACTGACCTATATTCTACTTATGAAAGAATAAATTCTGTATCGCCCAAAACATTTTTGAAGATTGTGCTCTATTCTTACATGAACGGGGATTACTCCTCTCGTTCCATGGAACTAAATTGTAAAAGAGATATCAATTTTATGTTTCTCCTAGAAGGTTCCCCAGCTCCTGATCATGCTACATTTGCAAGGTTTAGAAGTATCCATTTTGCTCCCTGTTCTAAACGTATCCTTGCAGAAATGTCTAATGCATTGTTTGATATGGGAGAAATTTCCGGAGAGACCATTTTTATTGATGGTACAAAAATTGAAGCCAGTGCCAATAAGTATACTTTCGTCTGGAAGAAGGCAGTAACAAAAAATCAGGCAAAACTTTTGCAGAAACTTGCTGATTTTGTAGCTGAGTGTGAGTTGCTTTATGATATAAAAATCGTTTATGGAAATACGATAAAAATAAAGCATGTAAAGAAGCTCCGCAAAAAACTGTATGCATTAAAAGAAACTGAAAATATAGTGTTTGTGCATGGGATTGGGAAAAGAAAAACTCCGCTTCAAAAGAGTATTGAAACTCTTGAAAGTTATTTAAACCGGCTCAAAAAATATAACCAGCAGATACATATCTGTGCGGAACGCAACAGTTATTCAAAGACAGATCATGATGCTACTTTTATGCGAATGAAGGAGGATGCCATGGGAAACGGACAGTTAAAGCCTGCTTATAATCTTCAGCATGGCGTGGATTCTGAATACATCACATGGCTTACCATAGGTCCCCAGCCTACTGATACCACAACGCTGATACCATTTTTGAAAGATGCACAGGAGCATTTGAAATTCAAATATAAAAATATAACAGCAGATGCTGGATATGAAAGTGAAGAAAACTATCTGTTTCTAGAAGTAAATGGTCAGCTTTCTTATATAAAACCTGCAAACTATGAGATTTCCAAGACCCGTAAATATAAAAATGATATCGGTAAGATAGAAAATATGGAGTATGATGTGAAAAAAGATATCTATACCTGCAGAAATGGTAAAAATTTAAGAGTAGATCATATCCGCCACTCAAAAAGCAAAACAGGATATGTAAGCGAAAAAACGATTTATAAATGTGAGGACTGTAATGGATGCCCTTACAAAAGTGAATGCATCAAAGGGAATAATTGTAAAACACCTTTGGAAGAACGGACAAAAACACTTCAAGTTGCAAAAACATTTCTAAAACATAGAAAAGAAGATTTAGACCGGATACTCTCTGAAGAAGGGATTCTCTTCAGGACAAACCGGAGCATACAAGCGGAAGGCTCCTTTGGAGATTTAAAACAGGATATGCAGTTCCGCAGATATTTAAGCAAAGGAAATGCAAATGTTCTTGCAGAGAGTACATTGCTTGCCATGGCAAGAAACATAAACAAATTACATAATAAGATTCAAAATGGAAGAACCGGAACACATTTATTTCCGATAAAAAGTGCCTAAATTTTGACTTATCAAAACAATTTTTCAAGCCATCAAAAATGGCTTATTAAAGTGCGTCTTTAATAATAGCCTGTAACAATGAAAAGCGTTTTTTGATGGATTTTATCCTTAAAGCAGCAAAAAGGAAGCTGCCGCTTCACGAAAATTCATTCGTTAAAGCGACAGCCCCATAAATAAGTTTTACTGTAATTTATTTTAATTGTTATTTGAAAATAAATATGTCAAAATAAAATGACACTAACTGAATGTTAAAATATAAAAAGATGAGCGGAGACTATGGCAAAATGTCCGTTTTTTGAAGAATCAATGTGGAATGGTAATAAGTGTAAAGCAAGTGTTGGAAAAGACGGGGCACCGATACAGAAGCGGTATGCAGATTATTGCGGAGCTAATTTATTATCATCATATACAATATAATCGGCTGAAAGTAATTTCCATCATTTTATTAACAAGGAATTGAGATGATCAAATCATAACAGAGTTTATAATAATCAAGGAGAGTTGTTTGTTTTTTTGAGCGGAGTGCCGCTCCATCATCTATTTTGAGGATTTTGCGACACTCCCATTGACATGCCATCTTTTGGATGGTATATAAAAACAAAGGTGGGGTGTCTAATTTCAAAGCAATCCACCTTTGTTTTATCATAGAAGAATGTTATTAACATTTTTTCCTTCATACTCTCGAAAAAAATATCCAGCTCTCCTCGGTTACTAATAATTATTCTTTTAAGTATTGCTATTATGCATTTATTTATTAATTTTGAAAAATCGGGTTGTAATGTTTGGTTTTATTATGTGGTTCTTAAGGAACTAGAATCCAATCTCCTATCCATTGACCCTTCGAATAGTTATATAATCTTTTGTATAACTTCCCGTTTACAGATTTATAACGCCACTTAATGATATCTGATAATGGACTCACAGTTGATGACGATGAATATATGCGAGGGGAGGTAACATCACTGGCTAACGCTGTTACTGGTTGCATAAAAATAATACAAATTATCATACATATTAATATTTCTTTTAGTTTTCGCATGTTTCAATTTACTCCTACTTAGAAAGAATTTTTAGGTTTTTCAAATTTGGATCTGAATCCAAGTCAGTAATCGTTGCAATATATTGATCATTGACATATAAAAGGTATTGCTCGTCATCTTTTATTAAATAAGCATTGTCATTTGATATTTCAAAGCTACTATTTTTATCACTATCCTTAATGAAATATGGTTCTATGACAAATGATGAAAGCATAAAGTATGTTAGTATAAATAATATAATGGAAAACAAACTAATTTTTGAATTATATTTTGCACTCTTCGGTTTTAAAAGTATATTTTTAGAGCGATTAAACAATAAATTCTTATTTGTTGTAGAAAATGATGCAGAAAAAGGATGAATTTTTTGTGATTTAGTCATAGTAGTAACTTTAACCAAAGAATTAATATAATCAATTTTTTCTTGATTTGTATATGTACAAGTCAATAAATCATCTGTTCGTATTTCAATTAGTTGATTCGTATAATTACGAAAAGAGTACACAAGCGGATTCCACCAATATACACATATAAAAAATTCGTAAAAATATTTAATCAATAAGTCTTTGTTGGAAATGTGTATACATTCATGTCTTATAATAAAGTCTAATTCTTTGTCAGAAAACTGCAAATCAGGTAATATAATAATAGGTTTGAATAAACCAATTACCATAGGGGCATCAGGGATATTAAGCCTTAATATGTAATAATTATGTTTACTAGAAAAATTATTTTCCCATCTTTTAAGGTCTTTTGAACATAATTTTATAAATTTAATAAGGTGATAGTATTTGATCATCAAACGAACAAGACTTATTATTGATCCTGCAATCCAAATTACCATAATAAGATCAAGTACTTGGAATCCAGCATACAAATTAAAGACCAACAATTTATAGATTAATGGCATAATTCTTTTTGAAGGTACTGTAATAGTAAAGGGAAATTCGAATGGTAAGCATAAAATAAACGCAAAAAGAAAAGAAATATTAATTAACAATTTAGTATTTATCAAGTCTCGCTTCGATAAGTAGCGTAGTAAAAGTGACTGCAGTATGAAAATGATTATGCTTGCAAAAATTCTAGATATTAAAATTGTTGGCGAAATTCCCATATCCTTACTCCTAAAGTTTTTTGCGCTCGATCTCTAATAATTCTTCGATTTTTTCTATTTCATCGCTTAAGTCTTCTCTAGTTTGATTTCCAAGAAAACTTGCCAATAAATTTCGTATTTCTATGTGCTCATATTGATTTAATATATAGTCTTCTTTAGTAATGCAAACAATATAACTACGTGATAATACAGTACCGCTATAGACTATGTCATCAATTTTAATCAATTTCTTTTTTACTAACTTTTTCAAAGTGTTTTGAATAGTGCTTAGAGAAAGTTCTGGATTGATTTCCTGAATTTGCTTAGCGGTAAATGCTCTTTTTTGTTCCCAAAAAATTTCTAATATTTCAAATTCTCTACCACTGATATTATACTTTTTCATGTAATTTACTCCTGTCTGTTATTAAAATATTGAATATCCTTAAGCGTTTAGTCCTTACTGTAATTATACTTCAAGTCTGTTTGTATGTCATGCAAAACATTACAATTCATAACCAAAACAAATATTGATTACGAAAAAGTGGGGAGATCCCACTTTGAGAATCTCCCCACTAATTTGAACTTAAACAGCAAATACAGTTGTTTGGTGTCCCGGATATTTCAGCTCGTGAGATTTAGACAATTTTAATGCACCGCCGTAAGTTAAGTGCCAACCACTTTCCCAACCTGTTGTTAAGCATTTCCACTGCCAGCCAAGTCCACCAACAACTTCTGTCTTCCGTTCGATACTGAGTTTCTTCATATGAATCCTCCTTTCATTGTGTGGCTGCTTTATCTATGGATTCATGTCCATTTGATAAAACAATATATTGTATTAACTGTAATTTAATGATAATATAATTACAGGATGAAATCAATACCTAATTTTAAATAAACTGCAAAAAGATGATTTATTTGAGTAAAGAGTGAAAGGAGCAGGATATATGCACAGATGTAATATAAAATCAAAGCTAAAAATAATGATAGAAGTCGTAAATCTCATTTTTTTATTAGGAGCTTTCCTTGGGTATATTAGTTGCCTTTCTGCATTTTCTGACATTTTAATATATAAAAAAAATGTGGTGAATGATGTAAAAACAATTTCAACGGTGGAATTTGATATGGAATCTATTAAAAATAATAAATCTGGTGAAAATGTCGAAATTAGAAATCCTAGTTATGATGAATTTGTACAATTGGCAAATAGTCCAGATGTCAAATCACATGAGATAAATTATATTGACAGTATTCTATCAACTTCTTTAAGGGATATAGATAAAGATGCTCGAGTTGGATTATTTAATGTTAAGGGTGTGGACAAGGAATATTTTTATGATTTACTTTTTGAAAATATCTATTTGGAATCTGGGCGTTCATTTAGCCTAGAAGAGTTACAAAATGCAGATAATAAATTGATAATTAGTAATATTGTAGCTGAAAATAATAATATTAAGGTTGGAGAAACATTAAATCTGGAAATATGCAATCCTTCAAATGCTGAACAACATATTACAAGAGAATTTATTGTAATAGGAGTTTTCTCACCCAAAATAAGCAATAATAGAGAAAATGAGAACATAGAAATCAATAATACAATTAAGCAATTTTTAGATCATACCCATAGCCATGATGAAGAGGATGAACATGCAAACGAATACTATAGATCTGATCAAGACAGAATGAGATCTTTGGAAAAATTCTTGCTCATTGAAGATGTCAACACCATATATATGCCTAATACAACAGCCATAAAATTGAATGCAGAAATAGGAAAAGAGTATGGAAAAGATTTTGTCAGTACTGATTATCAGGCTTCTTATATTTTACAATCAAAAAGTAAAATAGACAATTTTAAATCTTATGCTACTAAAATATTACCTGACTATTTTACAATTAAGTGTGAAAAAGATGCATATGAATTATGGATGCCTAATACTACAAGATCTGAAAAAATGCTAGGAATGTATAGTATTTTGTTGGGGCTGATTATGGCATTATACAGTGGATTTGTGTTAATTATATATATATCTATCAATAAGTCTGGATTAATTCGATATAGAATAATGGGAATTGAGAGAAGACAAATTTACAATTGTTTAACTCGAAGATATTTTTTACTGATTATGTTAATAAGTGTTTTTTATATTCCATTGGGCAATTTCATTGCGACAAAATATATATTACCTAGTTTTTTGTATACGCGTATAGGGACCGATTATTATTATAATATACAAAAGATGACAAGAGATATAGGAATATGTTTTATACCTAAATTTCATTATTTGCCTAATGAAGTATTTTTACTTGTTTTGTGTATAACTTTATTAATCATCTATTTTGTTATAAGAAAGACAGTGAAAGTATGTTTAAGTCATGTGATGGGAGGAAAAATAAATGTGTGAACTTAAGTGGGATGATATTTATGTGGATGCATCTGGTAGGCAACTCACATATACATTTATAGGTGGAAAAAGTTATGCAGTCTTTGCAGCTGATAGATCAATGAATAGTATGGAAAATTTGTTTTACGGACTGACTCGATTAAAAAAGATACATAATGGGAAAATATATCTAAATAATATTGACATAAATTATATTGACGAAGATATCTATCTGAAACATATTATTACTCCTATAGATAAGATGGTATTGCCTGGGCGAAAAAAGAAAGTAATAAAACATTTGCGATATATAAGTAATGATTTTGAAAAGATAAGAGAAAATCATTTAGATATTGAAGAGTGTATTGGGTTAATAAAGAATATGTTAGATGAGTTTGAATGTGATGTTCAAATATTAGAAAATAGGATTTGCGACTTAGATATTAAGGATAAGGTAGTAATTAAACTAGTTGAATCCTTGGTTCTAGATTCAAAATTTCTAATTATTCATGAGTTTGAAGAAGAATATTTGCAGAATATCATAAAATATTTAAATTTACTTAAGACAAAGTATCATAGATGTATTTTAGTGTTTACGTATTCAGAACATATTTTACCTTATTTTGATGAGATCGTAAGTATCTGAGGTGATTAAATGAAAAGATTGAAAGGGTACTACCAATATAATCAAGAAGATTGTGGTGCAGCCTGCTTAGCAACAATCTTAAATTATTATGGAAGAAAAGCATCAATAAGTATACTTAAAAATAAAATGTTATACGATAGAAATGGTGCAAGTGTATTATCCATTATTGAAACAGCAAAAAAATACGGAATGGAAAGTGAAGCATATGAAGGAACTTTAGATGAGCTGAAAAAGGAAATCGGAGAAGGTAATTTTCAGCTCCCATTGATTCTTCATATTGAAAAGAAGGAGATTGGAGGTCACTATGTTGTATTAAAGAAGATAAAAAATGGAAAGATAAAAATTTTTGATCCTAAAGATGGACACATATCTTTATCTGAAAACAATTTTTTAGAGTGTTGGACTGGGATATTAATATGCTTTCAAGAAACTAATAAAGATGAATATAGAAGCGAAACACCTTCGTTCAGTAATAATTATAAATACATATTTTTATTGATGGAAAATAAAAATATATTAGGTGTTGCGATACTTCTATCTATGGCAATGTCAATTATTTCAATTCTTGGTGCTTGGGCGTATAAAATCATAATAGATGATTTTATAATTGGTGATTTGAATAATAATAATTTTGTTGAGTTACCTGTACAATACGGATTGTTCTTTCTGATATTATTATGTTTTTATTGTTTCCAATCACTAATTTCTGGAATACGAGATGTAGTAATATGTAATTTAACAAAGAAATTAAGTAATAGATTAGCTAAATCATTTTTCTCACATATTTTAAATATTTCAGAAAAAGATATATTTTACTTTGAAACAGGTGATATTACTGCGAGATATCAAAGTATAGTACAAGTTCAACGATCCATGTTGAATATTATTTTTACAGTATCAACAGAGCTGGTGGGTATAATTATTGGAACTATAGTACTGTTAAAGCTGAGTTCACAATTGTTTTGGTTTGTTATTGCTATGTTGGTAATTTATATTTTGATTTTTATATTAGGTCTACCATTTTTAAAGAGAAATCGAAAAAAATACTATTCATCTTATTCAGAATCAATGACAGAATTGAATCAAATTATAAGTGGCAGATCAGTAATTGTAATGCAGAATAAAGTATCGTGGTTTTTTAACAAGGCTTTAAAAAAAGTAGAAGATTCTAATAAATCGTTATTTAACCTAGGTTGCACAGAAGCTTTAATTACAGCAGGTGTAATTTTAATTGAATCATTAGGAGGACTTGCTATTTTATGGAAAGGTACCTCTATGGTAATAGCTGGAGAGTTATCTTTGGGATCATTGATTGTATTTCAAAGTATGTTAAATTTCTTTATTGTACCTGTACAAAAATTAGTGTTAGTACAAGATGAACTTCAAAATTTAAATATATTATTGCAACGACTAAATGATTTGTTTGTAATAAAACTAGAGAACATTGAAATGCAACCTGTGTCAAACAAAAATATAAATTATGATATTAAACTAATTCATGTTGATTTTTCGTATCAGTATTCAAAAAATATTTTTCATAATCTATGTTTGAATATACCTATGGGAAGCAAAATTGGACTAATAGGTAAGAGTGGCAGTGGAAAAACAACACTATTAAAAATAATTGCATCGCTATATAAACCTCAAAGTGGGAAAGTATGTATAGATGATATAGACTATGAAAAAATCCTATTGAGTACCGTTAGAAGTAAAATTGCATATGTACCACAAGAACCTTTTGTTTTTCAGGGATCTATTATAGATAATCTCTTAATGGGAGAATATCTAACCAAAGATAAAACTGCAATAGTAAAGGAAATAAGTATTATTTTTGGACTACATAATTTTGATGTTGGTCATAATAATGATTTGGATTTTTTGGTTCAAGAAAATGGCAATAATTTATCAGGAGGTCAAAAGCAAAAGATTGGTTTAGCCAGGGCTTTAATTAAAAAGCCTCAAATTATCTTATTGGATGAAGCATTAAGTAATATAGATAAGGAATCTAGAGAAGAAATATTTGAATATTTATACTCTAATGATAATTTAACTATTGTATCAATTTCTCATGATGATAGCGTATATAAATACTCAGATTTCCTTTGGGAACTAAATGATGATACCATTAATGTTATAAATAACAATAATAGGAGGTAAATAATATGGTATTGGAAGTTAAAGATGTTAGTAAATTAAGAGATCGAGTTCCTGTATTGAAAAATATCTCTTTTACATTGGAACCTGGAATATATGGTCTACTAGGGGCAAATGGCGCTGGCAAGACAACGTTATTCCATGTTATATGTGGGTTATTAGATGCAGATAGGGGGTGCATAAAATTCGATCATAAAGACGTAAAAAAAGATCGAGAATTATTTTTGTCGCAACTTGGATTTCTTCCTCAAAATTTCGTGTATTATCCAAATTTTACTGGAATCAAATTCATGTTATATATGGCTTCACTAAAAGGAATAGATAAAAATAGTGCAATTAAAAAATGCAATGAATTATTAGAACTGGTAGGACTTAGTGCAGAAAAAAATATAAGAATCGGAAAATATTCAGGAGGTATGAAACAAAGATTAGGCATCGCTCAAGCAATGCTCGGTGATCCCAAATTACTCATTTTAGATGAACCTACAGTAGGACTCGATCCAAAAGAAAGAGTTCGGTTCAGAAATCTAATTAGTTCATTTTCTGATGATAAAATTGTATTGTTATCAACACATATTGTATCAGACATTGAATACATTGCGGATGAAATTTTGGTCTTAAAGAAAGGAGTGTTGGAAAACAGAGGTACTGGAAATGAATTGATAAAAGTGATAGATAATTGTGTATGGGAATGTCTAATTAATCCAAAAGATTTGGATTATTATTTATCCAATTTCATCATAAGTAATCAAAAGCACCAAGAAGGAAATCTAGTTTTAAGAATTATTTCTAAGGAGAAACCTTCTTCTAATAGTCGGATTGTCTCGCCGAAACTTGAGGATCTGTATTTATATTATTTTAGAAAGGAAGAAATGAAATGAAAAATATAATGAAATTTGAAATTGATAAAACTGCTAATAATATTTCTTTCTTAGTAACTACAATGATTACTATAATAATTATGGGATGTATCTTTTTTACTGGATTTCATTATTCACAGCTAAGTCTGGTTGAAAAAAACAATGCAGCTAAAGGTGTTAAGGATTTGTATTGGAAAATGGCAGAAGAGTATAATGGTGAGTTTAGCGACGAAATGATAAAGGCCGTTTTAGAAGAATATATTCATGAATACCAGACTATACAGGTGGAAAAGCGGCCATTTAATTTATTCGCATCAAATATTGCAGATGTATTTTTCCCAAAGGATAAAGATATATATGTTGAAATGAATGATGCAATCAGGGAAGGAAAAGAAATTTCAATCGATGAAGTAGGAATATATAGTATTAAAGATACTGATTTCACCAGTTTTAAGACACCTTTAAAACTGGGAAATTATGTACCATGGTTTAACTTTTTTAAGGTATCGGGTTATATATTTATACTCGCAAGCATGGTTGGAATTATTATAAGTTCACTTTCATTTTCAAATGATAGTTCTAAAAAAATCGACCAACTATTGTTTACTACAAAATATGGACGAAGCAAATTAGTAAAAGCAAAAATTTGTGTACCGGTCATTTTAAGTATGCTAATCTATTTAGTCATGATAATAATATCGATAATAGTGTTTTTAATATTTAACCATGGTACATCAGGATGGGAAGCCAGTATACAAACTAATTTCTGTATGAATTTACATTCTCTTCCATTAGAAGCGAATAACCTTATGATCTGGTTAATGACAATTTGTTTCTATTGTGTAAATCTGTTGGCAATTATTGGTATTACTGTATTCATATCATCATTACTAAAAAATCCAGTTGGATCATTATTGGTCTCTATAGGAGTATTTTTTCTCCCATTAGGTTTAACATATATTTTCAAGCAAGGAATGATTGCCGAATTACTTTATCTTTTTCCTATTAATAATTTTGATGTTGAAAAAATGTTATCAATATTAAGCAGCAAAAGTATCATTTTATCTGGTTCAATATTAAGTAACTATTTTATGATTCTAGTGATGGCTGTAGTTGTGTTTGTGGCTGCTTGCACAATTACATATATCAGAACGAAAAACAAAAAAAATATAAGCTGATTTTATTCAAGATTAAAAATTTTATGTAGATGCGTCTCATGTAATATATGAAAAACCAAAATAGATAACTATCAAATACAGGCTCAGGGATGAAATAGCATCCTTGGGCCTGTCACTATAAAAATCCGTTTAGAGAGAGATCAGACAATTTTTGTGCTGGTGTCTCAGTTTTAAGTAAAGCACAAAAATTCTTTTGAATAAGGAACCTATTCACCGTTTATGAAAAATCAAGTACGGATGATTACCTACTTACTAAAGAAAAACGACCGTAATATTTATACGATCGTTCATCAGTTCTTTATTTTTGAGTTTTTAACTGTATGCCTGATAAGGAAGATATTTCATTATAATTGTATTTCCTCTTTTAGTTTTATATATTTATTTGAAGTTTATACTCAGGAGTATTCTTCTGTGCTTCATAAGCTTTATCTATGTATTTATCGCAATCATATTTAAAATCATCCCATGACACGACAGGTATATACCCATTAACTATATTAGCTTGTAGGATTGAAAAAAGTCGCATAGATTTATAATAATTATAGTTTCCGTGTTTATCAGGCAAAACAACAGCCAGTACTGCATTTCTTTGACTTGTATAATACCCTCTTGTTGTTTTTCTAATAGAGTATGATAACTCCCAGGGAATCCATTGAGATTTTTCCCACGTATTTGGTTCTTTCATATTTGGAGAAATAAGAATGATAGTTAATGAACTGTCGTACATTTTGTCCTTTAATTTGTCCCAAATATAATTTTCAGAGTACATGGATAAATCTTCATTATCAGATTCACCTTTATAATAATGTTCTGTGCGATTTTGGAATTTATCTTCTAACCAAGATACATAATCTCTTACTTTAGGATGATAATCACTAAATCTTGGCACTGGATAAACATCATCATCCCAATATTTGTAGGAAATAAAAATTTTTCTGCCCATAGTTATACTCCTCCGTTTAATTTTATTATGATAAAGATAACAAGTAGAATTGCTATCCCACCATACATAGGTAATAATGTTGGTGAACATATTACTTTGAATTGATTTCGTTTTTTGTCTTCAAGATTCATATTTTTGTTATTGGGATCAAGGTCATATAAAAAATCTATATTTCCTTCTAATCTTTTTTGTATAACCCACTCATATTTATCTCTATATTTCTGTTCTTGTAATATAAAAAACGAATCAAGCCACCAAAAACACAAATCAATACAAAAAATAACAATACAAATATACCAGTTATTGATTTTCTCCGGCGTTAATGCGAATACTCCCGCTATTAATGTGAGATTCCAGCTTTTGCAAGAAAAAGAATTTTTGGACATGCGGTTAATACATGATTGAATCAAATCGATTTCTTTATGCAGTTCTTCAGTTGATATATTTTTTTTCATTATACCAATATTCCTTTATAATATTTTGTAGACCCTTTTATCCAATCGCGCAATTTTATAAATTCTGTGCGATTTTGGTTACATATATAAAAATCACAACCTGCATCAACACCTGCAAAAGAAGCATATTCCAAATAAGGATACAATCCCAAATATTCTTGTCCATTAAATTCGCATCCATATTCCATAACGGGCAAAATACAACACTTTGATTGTTTTAATCCATCAAAATAACCAATCTCCCAAGGACACCATTTGGATTTTGTTATATTTTCCGTTGTTAAATAGGATAAACATTTAGATTGTTTCATTCGATTTCGTAATAAGTTAGCTGTATGTACATTGACATCTTCCCTATTTAGTTGATTATCTTCTAACCAGTCAACATATACAGAAAATTGATGAATATTAAATAGCTTTACTAATGCTAAAACCTGAATCTTATCTAAATAGCTATGTGATAAAAATATATCATAATTTCTGTTTATGTCTGTATTTCCAGATTCAAAAAAATAGTTTTTATTTTCTGACAATATAGATTTTTGAGAATCTTCAGTAATTTTATAAGATTGTGCGATTGAATTTAAAAAATTTTTTGATATTATCATATCAATAGTCAATATCCTTTCTTAGGGCGTGCACTATTCTTTTTTTTATTCTACCACTATATATAGAAAATGTAAACATGCTTTGGACAATATTTAGTACACTGAAAAATTTATAAGTTAATTCCAACGTCTCTTTATGTGGTGGAATTAACTATTGCAATTTTTACTGGTAACTATTTTCTTTTATAAGCTACATTATCATTAAATTTTTGATATAATAATGGATATAACATAATGTTACGGGAATGGCTATGGGTTAGAGGTGACAGAGTTTTTTCAATGGTTCTTACTCTTACAGCTGTCAAGATAGCTATGATAAAGTATTAGGGGACTTATACTATGCCGAAAACTTATTGATTTTAGTTGGACAGAGAAGAATACATTGAAAACAGTGATATGATATTAACAGTCCTAAAGGAAATAAAATATAGTAGGAGGGATAAGATGAATGTGATATTTTGTAGACCGGAACTCACGATGGAGGATGTTGGAGATGCAATTCTTTTCTTTAATGAGTGTCATGCAATTCTTGATAAGTACATATATAATCTGCGGACCATAGGTTCATATGAACTTATAAGACAGATCATGCTTGAAAATGCAGATAAAGATGATATTTTTATATTTTTTACATCAGAAAATGGAGTATACGACAAACAGATATTAAAACTGCTTGGAAAATATAATGATGTCCAAAGCAGGATATGGCCAGTGGCAATGGAAGCAAAACCAGAGTGCAGGAGACCGCCTGAACCAGTTTCTGACAGACAGAGTTTTGATGTGGCTTGCCGGAAAGAGAATAGGAATCCGTTGAAAAACAATATAAGGGCAATAGCACATATATTTGCACGAAAAATCATTGCACAAACATTGTCGCCTCTTTACAGTGATGACGTTTTGTATTTTATCAGCCACTGTAGGAAAGATGGAGAGCAACTTGCATCTAAACTTGCCGATGGGTTGAGGCTTTTGACGAGAGAAAGGAATGTCTACCGCGATGTAGTAAATGTTGAGGTCGGGGATGACGCTCAAAAGGATATTGATGAAAATTTGAAAATAAGTGATGTGTTGATTTTTCTGCAGACCGGGAATGCTCAATATTCGAAATATATTATGAAGGAACTGTGCCACGCGATGCTTAATGATATACCCATATTATGGATTCAGATTGACAATGCACCTTATGAGGATATGGAAATACGACCATGTGAGAATCCTGTGCTTCGATATGACAGTGATGAGTTTTTCAATCCGGAGCGGCTGGAAGAGATTGTGGATGAAATAGAAGATAAATGTTTTCAATTAATTATGAATTTTTCAGGACAGGTGTATTCTTATCTGGAGTGCTTCATGGAAATGAGTAGAGAGAATAAGATTAAGCTGCAACGTGATGGGGCAAATACATTGGCGTATCAGATAGAGTATATTGATAATGTGAAAGATCGATATGATTCAGGAATTAGACGACATTATATACAATGTTTTGGAAGAAATCCTAAAAAGAACGATATTGAAAGATTTTGTACAAATGTAAAATATAAGGAACTATACAAAGAGTGTAACAAGTTATTTTTGCTCTCTACTCATGGGAAAAGAGATAGTAAGACTGCTGATAATAGGGGATGTGAGGAAAATTATGAGGATTACCTTGCAAATATTCAAAATGTACTAGGAGAACACAGTCCCAAAATGGGAAAAAGAATTATTATTTCGGGAGCATTTCCAGATTATGACGAAATATATAAGAATTCACTGACAGAAGCTGTTATTATATATACTAGGCAAATTATTCGAAATGGATATACACTGGTGTTTGGCGCACATCCGACGTTTCAACAGATAATATTTGATATTGGGGAGTTATACTCTTCCGATGTAAAGGATTCGATAGAGATGCATATGTCCCAGGAATATGCAGATACATATGATTTAGAGTTGTTAAATAAAAAATGCAGTGTAGTTTTATCAAATGATATTCAGGAAATGCGGAAAAATATGATATGCAGAGATAAGACAGAAATGCTGATTTGCCTTGGTGGTAAACTAAAAGATGATCCGTCACAGCAGGGTGTTGATATTGAAGTGGGGATGGCGAGAAAATGCGGTATACCTGTGGCCCTTGTAGGTACTGTGGGAGGGCGTTCTAGTGAATATGCATATGAACTGTTAAAGCAAGGAAAATGGGAAGCGATAAATTCTTGGGGAAACGAATTAAATGAAGAATTATTTTATAATGTTAATCACAGACTTATGGTGGAGCGGCTGTTGAGAAAAATAACCATGTAATGATGCCAAATCTAGAACAGGTAGCTATGTTGCATTTTTATCATAATATAATTCATCAGATAGAAGATATTTGTTTATATACAGTTTTTGTTAGTGCTTGGAGAGATTATCATAATAATACATCGAAGCAAGGAGGAATTTAAAAGTGTTTGCTGGTTTTAATGTGCTTGTCAATAGTAAGGAAAAGTTTTACAGTTATCATGAAAGCGGTTTATCAATTTATAATAAACATAAAAGAGTAATTATTGATAGCTTGGAAAACTATATTAATCCAGATGGAGCTTTAAGTGAAAAGGATATAGAAAATGACTGGTTTCCAAAGATAAATGCACATGTTTTTCTTTCTCATTCACACAACGATTTAAAATTTGTAATATCGTTTGCTGGATGGTTGTATGAGAAATTCAAAATTGAGGCATTTATAGATTCTGGTGTATGGGGAAATTCAGATACTTTATTAAGAAAGATTGATAATCGATACTGTGTTTCGTCACGAGATGAGAATGGCGATATAAAAACGTATGGTTATAAATTGAGAAATAAATCTACAAGCAATGTTCACATGATATTATATACGGCATTGATGAAGATGATTGATAGAACAGAGTGTCTAATGTTTGTCAACACGCCATCATCGGTAAAATGGTCTGAGATGATTTCTGAAGAATCAGCCACTGAATCTCCATGGATTTATGGTGAGTTACTTGCCTCAAAACTGATAAGAAACAAATCAAGAAAAGCTCACAGGGATTTATTTGAGAAGTCCTATTTTGAACATGCTGATGAAAGTTATCGGAATCCAACCATTGAATATATTTTTGACACAAAACATTTAATTGTTATTACAGATTACGATTTAGAGTATTTTGAAAAAAATGCTGATTCTTACGGTAATGCATTTAATGCTTTGGACAATCTTTACAGTTACAAGGGAATAGATTTAGAGTGGGGAATCATCAATGATTAAGAGAAACATGAGAAGGAAATTTAAAAAAATATTTTTTTGGAATTATTGAAATAACCCCTGCAAGGATTTACCGTATATTTGTCAGACTCAGTAGCAAGTTCGTTGATTGCATCAGGTGATATTGACTTGACTGAGTCAGAATATTCCACAAGGAGCCTCCTTAATTAGATGAATGCTAATTAATTTCTCTATTAAGGAGGCTTTGTGCGGTTTGGGGTAAGTGGTTTCATATGAAAATATTAGCAGTGGTAGAAAAAGGAAATTATGCAATATGACAAAAGTTACTAAAGTAATTGACATTGCCTCTGTACAGTAATGAAGTATGACGATAAACCAATAAAAATGTCAGAAAGATAGTGAAAAACAGAGGTGTATGCAGTATAATAGTTTTATTGATAATTAGAAGTTATCCATTAAAATAAGAACAATCCATCATGAAAACGATGGATTGTAGAAGAGAATTATATATGAAAATCCTTTCGAGGATGTTTGGTGGTTAAAATGTCTCTTTGTTTTGCTATAGCTACATGGGTATATATTTCTGTAACATTGATAGAACTGTGTCCCAGCATTTCTTGAATATAACGAATATCAACGTCCGCCTCTAATAAGCTGGTGGCAAAAGTATGTCGAAACATATGTGGTGTGATATGTAAATCGATACCGGCAAGAGAGGAGTATTTATTTATCATTCTGCGGACTGACTGATCGGATAACGCTTTGCCAGATTGATTTGCGAAAAAATGATTGCAGCTCTTAATTTCTGTTTTGAAATCGGTCTTATATTCTTCTAAGATGCTAAGAACTGTATCGTTTCCAATCTGGATACGCCTTTCCTTATCTCCTTTGCCATATATGAGAATGGTTCCGTCGTAAAGATTTACATCTTCACTTTTCAGTGTGCAAAGTTCGGAAATTCTCATGCCAGTGGCAAATAGAAGCTCTGCAACTGCAGCATCTCTTAAAGCATTTCTTTTCTGATAATCAGTTTTGGCATTGTTGCGTTGCGCATAAATAGTAGTTAAAAATTCTTCAACAGTATGTAGAGGTATTGTTTTTGGCAATATGACAGGTTCACGAAAGCGCACTTGTATTTTGTTGAAAGGATTCCTGTCAATTATCTCTTTGTACTCAAGATAATGAAAAAGGGCTTTTAGTGAGGCAATTTTTCTCTTTACTGTCTTAGGCTTATATTGTTGGTGAAGCTTTGCAATGTAGTCTTCAAGTGTTTTGGATGTGATTTCTGTAACCTCATGTGGAAATGTCTGTTCAGAGAATTGTCTTAAGTCAATTCTGTATGCCTTCAGTGTCTTGGCATCTAAACATTTCTGCGTACTGCAGTATTCCAAATAGTTCTCAACAAGTGTTTCTAAGTTATCCATAATAATCTCCTTTGCTTTGAATTTAATTACCAAAGTTATATCGTACATTGATTTTGGTCATACCGCTACATGTCAAATAGCAATAATTTTTTAATGTGGTTTTGTTGCAGAGGAAAATTGGCGGTTGTTCTTTTGTGGTGTATGGGCTGATTTTTATAATATTGGAAAAGGTGTACAATATTCTACCAATAATAGATGGTATAGTCACTCTGATGTATGTCACTCTTTCTATATAATGAGTATCAGCTTGAGCAAATATATAAGACGTCGGAAAAGAGCAAAAGATGTATTATGATATTGTTGAAAGTGGCATTAGGGTAAAAGAACTGCGTAGTGTAAGAAATATGACAAGACAGCAACTTGCAGATGAGATTGGATTATCTTTAGGTGCGTTACGAAAGATTGAAACAGGAACGAATGGGGCAAAAATTGACACATTAGTAAGCATTGCAGATGTGTTTCATGTGCCATTGGATTATCTAGTGTGTGGATGTCAACAGAAAGCAGAGTCAGCAAGCCTGTTAGCAGGACTGAATGAGAAGGAAGTGCAATTTATCCGTAATATTGTTCTAAGTGTCATTGATAATATGAAGTTGATAAAAAATTAAGGTATAGCCGGTTGCAGAAATGTAATTCGGCTATATTTATTGAACAGGGAAACAGGTGAAATGGGAGAACTGCTCCCACTGGATGGGAGCACAGGTTACTTCAGAATAAATGGCATGTCAAGTATACTTTAAGCAGGTTCCGAAAAGGAACCACGATCATTGAAAAACTGAATAGGACACGCATACATCTGATTTTATTTTCGCCTTTATCCGTAAATCTTTATGGTTTCCAGGTAGGGGTGGCAGAAACCCATTTCGTGCGATGGAGCTCCTCAATACGGATACTGTGCTGACAGGTCTTTGAATTGTTTAGCGGTTGTGGTGGTCTTGTATTGTGCCTGTGAAGGTTCTAAGCATAGGTTTGTGCCTACCGGACATGGCAGCCGGAGATAATGAGATAGAACAGCACCGGAATTTCAGCAAAACGCATTTTCTGGGAGTGGATCCCTGTAGATTCCGTCTGGTTAGGCATGATGGAGGTGCAGTATGGGATTGCCGTCCCAATGTATGTTGCCCGGCTGGGGGGTGCTGTCAAGTGGCAGCTAGGAGAATGGCGGCTTTTGCCGCTGTTCTCTGACATGATAAAAGCTGCTAAAAAATGGATTATTATGAAGTGATCTTTTGAGATAAGGGAGCGGCAGAACCGTTTCATTATCTCAGAAGATAGCAGCCGGCGTATCTTTCTGTAATAATCTAAGAAAGAGCAGGTAAAGAGAATATGTGCAAGATAGGCATTATGTTAGGTACAGCCGGGGAGAATCTTCCTTCGGCTATTTTATTTATGAACTCCAACCAGTGTGACAAGAGATTGCAAGAGATTGCAAGAGATGAAAATGAATATTCACAAAAATAAGATGCTATGGTATAATACAAGGTACTGTATTAGGGCTTCTTATGAGAGGAGCTGAAATATGGGAAAAGATTTAAAAGGCAAAGAACTTGGCAAGGGAATATCCCAGGAAAGTACGGGATTGTACTCAGCCAGATTTGTAGATCGGTTTGGAAAGAGAAAACATAAACGATTCAAAAAGCTGCAAGAATGCAGAGCGTGGATTGCTGATGCAACTTATGTGGATGAACACAGTGATATTTCAATGCCATCAGATATGCTGGTCAATCAATGGTTTGATTATTGGATTGGGATAAAAAAGAAAATAGTCCGTTCCAATACTGTTCGCAATTATACGGAGAGATATATTAAAAATATTAAACCGGTAATTGGGGAGATGCCACTATCAGACGTGAAACCACTTCACTGTCAGAAAATATTTTATGATATGGCAGATCAGGAGTATCGTACATCTACAATTTATCAGGCAAGAATTGCATTATACAACATGTTTGAGTATGCAAAAGAAAATGAAGTCTTGTGTAGCAATCCCTGTAAAAAATCTGTGAAAAGTGATATGGGAAAGCCATCTGAGAAGAAGGTTGCATTAACAAGAGACATACAAAAAACATTTTTACAATACGCAGAAGGTCAAAGCTATGAAAATCAGTATCGTTTTATACTACAAACCGGATTGCGAACAGGCGAATTGGTAGGATTGAAATGGAAAGATATCGATTTAAAATCCAAAACAATTCAGATTCGCAGAAGTATGGAATATCGTTACAGTGCAAAGGAGTGGCGTATCGGAGAACCAAAGAGTAAATCAGGTTACCGCACGATACCCTTAACAGAAGAAGCGGTTGCTATACTAAAAAAACAAAAAGAAAAGAATAAGAGGATTTCAGAAATTTCAACAGAATGGGAAGAATTTGTGTTTCTGTGTCGAAAAGGAACGCCTGTCAAGAACAGTACATATGATACAGCGTTGTTTAAAATCTGTGATAAAGCAAAAATTCCAAGATTTTCGATGCATATCTTGAGACATACGTTTGCTACCAGATGTATTGAAGCAGGAATGAAACCGAAAACACTTCAGATGTTACTGGGCCATTCGAATATTGGAATTACGATGAACTTATATGTTCATACCACTGAGGAAGAAAAGAAAAAAGAAATGGACTTGGTGGCAGAAGCGCTTATGGCAATATAATGGCCCACTAAATGGCCCACTTGCAAAAATAAGTATGCTGAAATCCCTTGAAATCAAAGGATTTATAGGAGGAAATAGAGAAAATGAAATTAGGAATCGTAGGATTACCAAACGTAGGAAAGAGTACATTATTTAATTCGTTGACAAAAGCCGGAGCAGAATCCGCAAACTATCCGTTCTGTACCATTGACCCGAATGTGGGAGTTGTGACCGTACCGGATCACAGACTGGATGTTCTGGGTGAGATGTACAATACAAAGAAGATCACACCGGCAGCCATTGAGTTCGTAGATATTGCAGGTCTGGTAAAGGGGGCATCAAAAGGAGAGGGACTTGGAAACCAGTTCCTTGCCAACATCAGAGAAGTAGATGCAATTGTGCATGTTGTGAGATGTTTTGAGGACAGTAATATTGTACATGTGGACGGAAGTATCGATCCGCTGCGTGATATCGAGACGATCAACCTGGAACTGATCTTTTCCGATCTGGAGATTTTGGAGAGAAGGATCGCAAAAGTGGTAAAGCTTTCCAGAAATGATAAGACAGCAGCAAAAGAGCTGGAGCTGTTAAAACGCATCAAAGAGCATCTGGAAGAAAATAAGATGGCGAAGAGCTTTACAACAGACGATGAGGAAGAACAGGAGTGGCTGACAAGCTACAATCTTCTGACATACAAGCCGGTGATCTTTGCGGCAAATGTGACAGAGGACGATCTGGCAAATGACGGTGCAGACAATGCCGGAGTACAGAAAGTGCGGGAATACGCAGCAGAAGAGAACTGTGAAGTATTTGTAGTCTGCGCACAGATTGAACAGGAGATCGCAGAGCTGGATGAGGATGAGAAAAAGTTATTCCTGGATGATCTTGGTCTGGAGGAGTCCGGTCTGGAAAAACTGATCAAAGCAAGTTATCATCTGCTCGGACTGATCAGCTATCTGACAGCGGGAGAGCAGGAGTGCCGTGCATGGACGATCACAAAGGGAACAAAGGCACCTCAGGCAGCAGGAAAGATCCATACAGATTTCGAACGTGGATTTATCCGTGCGGAGGTGGTAAGTTATGATGATCTGATGGCATGCGGAACACATGCGGCTGCCAAAGAGAAAGGTCTGGTAAGACTGGAAGGAAAAGAGTATGTAGTTCAGGACGGAGATATTATCGTATTCCGCTTTAACGTATAATAATTGGAGGCAGGAAGCATGCACTATGATATTAGTTTTCCCCATCTGGGAATCCATTTGGAACATGTCGGAAAGACAATCTCGGTATTTGGATTTGAGATCGCATATTACGGAATCATCATCGGCACGGCGATCCTTCTGGGCTTTGTGATCGCGACATCAGAGGCGAAGCGTACCGGACAGGATCCGGAGAGTTATCTGGATATGGGAATGTTCGGTGTTGTATTCGGGATCATCGGAGCAAGATTATATTATGTGCTCTTTTCCTGGGATATGTACAAAGACAATCTTCTGGAAATTTTGAATATCCGGGAAGGCGGTCTTGCAATCTACGGCGGTGTGATTGCAGCAGTACTGACTGTGATCATTGCAGCGAAGATCAAGCATTTGAGTGCGCCCCAGATTTTTGATACGATCGCGCTTGCCCTGTTAAACGGACAGATGCTGGGACGCTGGGGGAATTTCTTTAACAGAGAGGCGTTTGGCGGATATACGGACAGTTTGTTTGCGATGCGGCTTCCGATCGATGCAGTGAGAAGCTCTGATGTGACAGAGCAGATGAGAGCACATATCCAGATGATCGATGGCGTAGAATACATTCAGGTGCATCCTACTTTTTTATATGAATCTTTGTGGTGCTGTGCTCTTTTGATCTTGCTGTTTGCATATCGAAAGCATAAAAAATACGAGGGAGAGTTGTTCCTTCTTTATATGTTCGGGTATGGACTTGGACGCGCTTGGATCGAAGGACTCCGGACAGATCAGCTTCTCCTGCCGGGAATCGGACTTCCTGTTTCCCAGCTTCTGGCAGGTGTGCTGGTAGTGACAACAGGTGTTTTGCTTGTGTATCTGAGAAAAAATCATTCCAGATATTCGATGCTTGCAAAAAAAAGTACAGGAAAATAAAATTTGTTAAATAAAGGACAAAAACGAAAAACTGCAGTGCTTTCGCTGCAGTTTTTTGTTCTTTTATCTCTCAATAGAAGTTAAAAAAGTGCTAAAATGCAAGAAAACAAGATTGAAATTGCAAAAATAAAATTAAAAATAACTTGAAATCGTGTTGGAAGTGGTATATAATAAAAAAATCTGAATACCAATTTATAATAATAACACTTTAGCGCGGTGATTTATTATCACTAGGAACGAGAAAAAATATAAAAGGGCAAAAGCAGATAGATAGAATAAGGAGGAAAGGCTATGAAGTTTGCAGAGATGCCTTATCAGAGGGTTGATACAGATGCCGTTGTGGCAGGGCTCAAAGAGCTGACACAGGAACTGAAGGCTGCAAAGAGCGGAGAAGAGCAGTTTGCGATTCATCAAAAGTTTTATGAGCTGCGTGACGAGTACAGCACGATGATTCAGATTGCGATGATTCGCAGTGATGTAGATACTGCTGATGCATTCTACAGTGAAGAGAAGGACTATTATAATGAAGTACTGCCTACGATCAGCAATCAGGAGACTGAATACAGAAAAGTACTTTATTATTCTCCATACAAAGCAGAACTGGAAGAGAAGATCGGAAAAGTGGCATTTAAGAGTATGGAGCTTGAATTCAAGGCCATGGACGAGAAGCTCATTCCGTTGATGCAGGAAGAAAATGCGCTGACAACCCGGTATGACAATTTGATTGCGAGTGCGAAGATTGACTGGGATGGTGAGACATTGAATCTGTCCCTGTTGCGTCCGTATATGACACATGAGGACAGAGAGATCAGACGCAGAGCGCATGAAAAGTACAGCGCGTTTTTCCAGAGTAAAGCAGAAGAGCTGGATGAGATCTATGATAAACTGGTGAAAAATCGTACGGCACAGGCAAGACTCCTCGGATATGAGAATTATGTAGAACTCGGATATTACCGGATGAACCGCAATTCTTACGGAAGAGAAGAGGTGGAGAATTTCCGCAGACAGATCAAAGAGTATTTCGTACCGCTTGCAGAAAAGATGCATGAGAGAAGACGGGAACGACTTGGTCTTCAGAAGCTTTCTTATATTGATGAGAACATGTATTTCGTGGACGGAAATCCAAAACCACAGGGAACTCCGGAAGAGATCATGGCGAATGGACAGAAGATGTATGAGGAGCTTTCACCGGAGACAAAAGAGTTCTTTGAATTTATGATGGAGAATGAACTCTTTGATGTGCTCGGCAGAAAGACAAAAAAGGCCGGCGGTTATATGACATATCTTCCGAAATATCGCGCACCGTTTATTTTTGCCAATTTCAATGGAACAAGCGGAGATGTGGATGTTGTGACACATGAGTGCGGTCATGCGTTCCAGGGATATGTTTCTGGAAGTGATCCGATCGAAGAGCATTGGGATATCACGATGGAGACAGCAGAGATTCATTCTATGTCTATGGAATTCTTTACAGAACCATGGATGAATTTGTTTTTTAAAGAAGAAGCTGACACATACAGACAGATGCATCTGGAAGATGCGATCGCATTTATTCCGTACGGATGCATGGTGGACGAATTCCAGCATATTGTCTACAGCAATCCGGATCTGACACCGGATGAGAGACATGCGGCATGGAAGAAGCTGGAGGAAGAATACAAACCACATCTTGATTACGAAGGAGATCCATTTATGGAAAAAGGTGGTTTTTGGCAAAAACAGCTTCACATTTATGATACTCCGTTTTATTATATAGACTATGTACTGGCACAGACCTGTGCGATGCAGTACAAAATCTGGATGGATGAAGACTACAAAGCGGCATGGCAGAGCTATTTGAAGCTGTGCAGGTTATCTGCAAGTGATTTCTATACAGAGATGTTAAAAGAAGTGGGACTTCAGGTTCCGTTTGAAGAGGGATGCGTACGCACACTGACAGAAAAACTGGGAGTAATGATGAAATAAGAGCCCGGTCGATGAATCGTGTTTGTTTCCGCATTTTCAGCAACAGATGGGTAATACGGCTGTGAAAAAACAGAGTAAATAAATCGGAAGATGCAGGAATCAACATAAATATTTTTCAAGGAGGAAAAAATATGAAAAAGAAAGCATTAGCTTGCCTTTTAGCGGCAGTAATGGCACTTTCACTTGCGGCTTGCGGCAGTGGGTCAGACAATAAGAAAACAAGTGAAAAAACAGAATCACAGGACACAAATACTTCATTAGAAGCAACAAACCAGCTGATCGAAGCAGAGGATCCTTCTGCACTTCCTGAGACAGCAGCAAAGAGAAAAGACACACTGATCGCAGGTGTTGCAGACTTTGCAGGTGTATTCAACCCGGTATACTGGGAAGCAAATGAGGATTTCCAGGTTGTGACAGCTACAACGGCATCTCTGAGTGTCAATGATGACAAAGGAGAGATCGTTGACGGTACAGCCAGCATGTCAGTTTCTGATGACGGTAAAGTTTACACATACAAGCTGACAAAAGAAAAATACAACGATGGATCAGACGTAAAAGCGGAAGACTATGTAAACTGGTATAAAGTCGTATCAGATCCAAGCTATGATGGATATCAGGATATTTCCAAAGTAAACGTTGTAGGATATGAAGATTACAAAAACGGAAGTGCAACTGAGATTTCCGGTATCAAGGTAGTAGATGAAAGCACAATCCAGATTACTCTGGAAGCAGCAAACACAAGTGCACCTTATGTATTAGGTTCTGCAGTGCCGATCTCTACAGCAAAATATGGAGATCTGATCAAGAAAGGTGACCTTTCTAAATTCAAATCATTGAATATGGTTGACTATGTATCGAATGGTGCATATGTATTGAAAGAGTACAAAGAAAAAACATCTGCGACTCTGGAAGCAAACCCGAACTTCTACCTGGGAGAGCCTAAGACAAAGAACCTGATCTTCAAAGTTGTTGCTACAAATGCAGAGCTTCAGGCAGTAGAGACAGGTGATGTAGATATCCACGATCAGGTTGTCTGCGATGATGACCACATCGAAGAAGCACAGGCAGCAGGATTCATCAACATGAAGATCCAGCCGACTCTTGGATATGGATATGTGGCAGTAAACCATAAAAATGAGATTTTCCAGGATGCAAAAGTGCGTCAGGCGCTGCTTCATGCAATCGACCGTAAGTCTCTGAACCAGGCTGTTTACGGACAGTATGCAATCACACTGAATATTCCTCAGGCGCCGATTTCATGGCTGTATGATGACGAAGGTCTGGAAACATACGATTATGATCTTGACAAAGCAGCAGAGCTTCTGAAAGAAGCCGGATGGGAAAAAGACGGCGACAAGCTGATGAAAGACGGAAAACAGATGAAGATCGTCTTCAGTGCAATGTCTGGAAACATCGTAACAGATACTATGATCCCACTGATGATCGACGCATACGGACAGCTTGGTATCGACTTCCAGGCAGAGTATGTTGACTGGCCGACACTGCAGTCTAAATCTCAGAACGGTACATTTGATATGCTGTTCATGGCATGGGGACTGACAGCAGATCCAGATCTGACAGGAACATTTGCAAGTCCGGAAGCAGGCGGATCTCAGAACCACACAGGATATGCAAATCCAGAACTGGACAAGATGCTCGCAGAGGCACTGGCTTCTACTTCGAAAGAAGAGCAGAAAGAAAAATACAAAGAAATTTACAAACTGATCAATGAAGATCTTCCGACATACCCGATTTACGAGAGATGTGACCTGATCTGCTACAACACTCGTGTACAGAACATCGAGCAGAGCTCATATGTAAAATGGTATCAGCAGGATAAGATTGTCAACATTGAAGTTGAGTAATCGAAGTACTCTAAAAAAATAACAAAGCCGTAAGACTTGAAGCTCAAATAGGGATCCAGCGAGGTTTCCCTTCGAACAAACGGCCCGCAGGGGGTGGATACGAACTCGATTCGTTCTATTTCCTGCGGGCAAAATTAAGTTATTTGATCATGAGCAAAACAGAGTCAAATAAAGATTGGAGGTTTTTAACAAATGTGGAAATATGCAACTCGCCGTGTTCTCACGATGATTCCTATTCTGATTGGTGTATCTATGGTTGTATTTCTTTTGGTAGCAAGCCTGCCGGGAGATGCCGTTGATGCTCATGCAGGCGGAAACATCACAGCGGAGAAGATAGCGCAGAACAAAGCACTTTTAGGATTAGACAAACCGATACCGGAAAGATACGTAAACTGGGCAAGTCATGCGATCAGAGGAGATTTTGGTATCTCGATCAGTTACAAGATTCCGGTAACAGAAGTCATCGGTAAATTTGTATGGAACTCGTTTTTAGTAGCTGCTGTAGCGTTCATACTGCAACTATTGATCGCGATTCCAATCGGCGTTATTTCGGCGACCAAGCAATATTCAATTTTTGACAATACATTCTCGGTAGTAGCATTTGCCGGTATTTCACTGCCATCATTCTTCCTGGCAATGATTCTGCGGCATGTGTTCTCTGTCAAGTTGGGGGTTCTTCCTCTTGACGGTATGATAACTGCCGGAGCAAACAATACAGGCGGGGCTTATGTTTTAGACGTAGTGCTTCATATGATCCTTCCGGTTGTGACACTGACAGTGATCCAGTTGGGTGGTACCATGCGTTATGTGCGTACATCCATGCTTGAGGTAATCAATCAGGATTACATCAGAACTGCCCGTGCAAAGGGACTTCCGGAAAAAGTGGTAATTTACAAACATGCGTTAAAGAATGCGATGATTCCGATTGTAACTTATGTTGGTGGTGCGATCCCGGGACTTTTCGCAGGTGCGATGATCACAGAGACTGTATTTGCATGGCCTGGAATCGGTAAAGTATTCCTGGATTCTATCGGAAAGAGAGATTATCTCTTTATGATGGGATTCACAATGTTCCTTGCAGTACTTACAATGCTCGGAAACTTACTTTCCGACCTGTTATATGGTGCGGTTGACCCACGTATTCGTTTGAAGTAGAAAGGAGGAGGACACGTGAAAAAAACACAAGATGCAAATAAGAAAATTGCAAAACAGGCAGCAGAGAATAAAAGCATGGAATCCCCCTGGAGACTTGCGATGAAGCGCCTGTCCAGAAACAAGCTGGCGATCGCCGGACTGATCTTTTTAGGAGTCATGATCGTTCTTTGTATTGTGGGACCAATCGTATCTCCGTATTCAGATATTACAGCAACTGATATTGCGAATGCAAAACAGCCGCCGAGTGCACAGCACTGGTTTGGAACAGACGAAAATGGACGAGATGTCTTTACCCGTCTTCTTTATGGAGGACGTATTTCCATGACAGTTGGTCTGGCGGCGACAGCACTTCAGATCTTTATCGGTGCATTATTAGGTTGTACCGCAGCATACTATGGCGGAGTTGTGGATTTTGTCATCATGCGTGTAGTAGACGTTATTCTGTCTCTGCCGACGATGCCGATTCTGATCATGCTCAGTGCCATGATGTCAGACTGGAAAGTGGACACCGGAGTTCGTGTATATTATCTGATGGTAATCCTTGCGGCGATCGGATGGGCCGGTACGTGCCGGTATATCCGAGGTCAGGTACTTTCGATCCGTGAGATGGATTATATGTCAGCAGCGGAATCACTTGGTATCCGCGATCTGCATAAGATTTTCAAACATATTATGCCGAATGTTATCCCGATCATCATTGTTACAGCAACACTGGCAATCGGTGATACGATCATCATGGAATCCACCATGTCTTATCTGGGAGTCGGTGTACTTCCTCCGATGTCCAGCTGGGGACAGATGGTATCTGCAGGAACAAACCTGATGACATTCAAACTGCGTCCATGGCTGTGGATGCCGGCAGGATTCTGTATCTTATTGACAGTACTTGCGGTGAACCTTGTAGGTGATGGCCTCAGAGATGCATTTGACCCGAAAATGAAACGCTAAGTAAGTTTTGACAAGGAGAAAAGTTATGGCATTTATAGAATTTAAAAATCTTCATACATGGTTCTATACAGACGCTGGAATTGTCAAGGCAGTCAACGGCGTTGATTTTGAGATCCGCAAAGGAGAGACAGTCTGTGTAGTAGGAGAATCCGGATGTGGAAAGAGTGTTACTTCACTCTCTCTGATGCATCTGGTTCAGTCACCTCCGGGAAAAATCGTGGATGGTGAGATCCTGATGGATGGAAGAGATTTACTGAAGCTGAGCAAGAGCGAAATGGAGCATGTCAACGGAAAAGATGTTGCAATGATCTTCCAGGAGCCGATGACTTCTCTGAATCCGGTACTCAAAGTCGGACATCAGATCATGGAAAGTATTCTTTTCCATACAGATGCAACAAAAGAAGAAGCAAGAGCAAAAGCTCTGGAAATGATAAAACTGGTTGGTATTCCGAGAGCGGAAGAAATCATGGAATGCTATCCTCACGAGCTTTCCGGTGGTATGCGTCAGCGTATCATGATTGCAATGGCTCTGGTATGTAATCCGAAGCTGTTGATCGCAGATGAGCCGACGACTGCGCTGGATGTAACGATTCAGGCACAGATTCTAGATCTGATGCGCAAGCTGAAAGAGGAAATGGATATGTCCATCATGCTGATCACGCATGACCTGGGCGTCGTTGCAGAGATGGCAGATTACGTGGTTGTTATGTATGCCGGAAATGTTGTGGAAAAAGGAAAAGTACTGGATATTTTCCAGAATCCGATGCATCCATATACAATCGGGCTGTTAAAATCAAAACCGATCATCGGTAAGACCAATCACAATGAGCGTCTGTATTCGATCCCGGGACAGGTTCCGAACCCGATCAATATGCCGGAGAACTGCCATTTCAATGAGAGATGTGAGTTCTGTCAGGAAGGCTGTAAAGAAAAAGAACCAAAACTGGTACACGTTGGAAACGGTCATTATGTTGCATGCTTTGTCAACGCACCGGAAAAGGAGGAAGTATAAATGAACAGAGAAAATGAAATCATTTTGGATGTCCAGAATCTGAAAAAATATTTCCCGATCCGTGGCGGTCTGATCACAAGAACAGTCGGACATGTCAAAGCTGTAGATGGAATTTCTTTCAAACTGAGACGTGGTGAGACACTGGGAATCGTAGGTGAGTCCGGATGTGGAAAATCAACAGCCGGAAGAACGATCTTAAGACTGCATGATATCACAGACGGAAAGGTCATTTTCAAAGGAGAGGACCTTGCAAAATGTTCCAAAAAGGAAATGCGTGCAAAACGTCTGCAGATGCAGATGGTATTTCAGGATCCTTACGCTTCTTTGAATCCCCGTATGACGGTCGGAAACATCATCGGGGAGGCTCTGCTTGATCACAAATTGATGAGTAAGGCAGAAGCACGTGAAAAGGTATTGGAGACAATGGAAATCTGCGGACTTCCTACGTATTATATCAACCGTTACCCGCATGAGTTTTCCGGTGGACAAAGACAGCGTATCGGAATTGCACGAAGCCTGATTCTGAATCCGGAACTGATCGTCTGTGATGAGCCGGTATCGGCGCTGGACGTGTCTATTCAGTCACAGATCATCAACCTGCTCGGAGATCTTCAGGAGAGAAACAACTTCTCCTACATTTTCATTTCGCATGACTTGTCAGTTGTAGAGTACATCAGTAATCGTGTGGCAGTTATGTATCTTGGAAATATTGTGGAGATGGCAGATAAAAATGAAATTTTCGACAATCCGCTGCATCCATATACAAAAGCGCTGATGTCAGCGATTCCGGTGCCGGATCCGACAAGAAAGAGAGATCGTATCATTTTGAGCGGAGATCTTCCTTCTCCGTCGAATCCGCCGTCCGGATGTAAATTCCGTACACGCTGTCCATATGCGACAGAGAAATGTGCACAGGAAGCACCGGAGTACAGAGATGTAGGAAATGAACACTTTGTAGCTTGTCACTATGTATAAAATCTTTTGACAATACAAAAAATGTAAGGAAAACTTAAGTTTCGCCCCCGGTAATCGCATCGGGGGCATTTTTCAAAGAGGGCATTATGAAAAATCTATTGAAACTGGGACAGGGACCAAGGCCGGATCTGCTGTTTGAAGAGGAAGAAAAAGCGAAAAAGTCAGACACACAGCCGGATGGACAAAAGCAGAAAATCGAATTTGAAAAAGGTCTTCGCACAGTCAGAAAAGAAGCCAAAAAGAAAGCGCGTGAAGAAAAGAAAAAACAGGAACCGATCGAGATGAGCCGAAAAGACAAACTGGCAGTTATTCTGGCATTCTGTGAACTTCTGCTTCCGCTTGCAATCGGAGTGATGGCAATTTTTGCATTTCTTATCTGGTTTTTAGGAAAATTCTGGCTGCATGCATGGTAAATGGAAAAAGAGAATACAAGAGGGGACAGGCACTTCCGTGGGAGGTGCTTTTTATTTTATACGAAAAGCTGCAGCCGGTCTGCATGGAAATAGAATTTCCAAAAGAAAATCAGAAAGAGAAACCAGACAACTGCACCAAAAAAGAAACAAGAAATGGGACGGCTCGTATGGACTTTTACAACTAATCGAGATATAATGAGATTACATGTAAAAAATTCGTTTTACAATGTAATTTCGAAGGAGGAACAAGAAATGGCAAGAAAAATGAAAACCATGGACGGTAACCAGGCAGCAGCTCATGTCTCTTATGCATACACAGAAGTTGCAGCTATCTACCCGATCACACCGTCATCCGTTATGCCGGAGCATATTGATGAGTGGGCAACAGAAGGAAGAAAAAATATTTTCGGAACAACTGTTCATGTAACAGAGATGCAGTCTGAGGCAGGAGCGGCAGGAGCAGTACACGGTTCTCTTGCAGCAGGAGCGTTGACAACAACATTTACAGCATCTCAGGGATTACTGCTGATGATTCCTAACTTATATAAAGTGGCAGGAGAGCAGCTCCCGGGTGTATTCAACGTATCCGCACGTGCACTTGCAAGCCATGCGCTTTCTATCTTTGGAGATCACTCTGACGTTTATGCATGTCGTCAGACAGGTGCAGCGATGCTGTGTGAATCCAGTGTGCAGGAAGTTATGGACCTGACACCAGTTGCACACTGTGCAGCATTGGAAGGAAAGATTCCGTTTATCAATTTCTTTGACGGATTCAGAACATCTCATGAGATTCAGAAGATTGAGACATGGGATTACGAAGATCTGGAAGATTTAGTAAATAAAGATGCAATTGACGAATTCCGTGCACACGCACTGAATCCAAACCATCCATGTCAGAGAGGTTCTGCTCAGAACCCTGATATTTTCTTCCAGGCAAGAGAAGCATGTAATCCATATTACGATGCACTTCCTGCAATCGTTCAGAATTATATGGATAAAGTAAATGAGAAGATTGGAACAGACTATAAACTGTTCAACTACTATGGAGCAGAAGATGCAGAGCACGTGATCGTTGCAATGGGTTCTGTCTGTGATACGATCGAAGAGACAATCGATTATCTGATGGCAGCCGGAGAAAAAGTCGGTGTTGTAAAAGTTCGCCTTTACAGACCATTCTCAGCGGAAGCACTGATCAATGCAATTCCGGATTCTGTGAAGAAGATTTCTGTTCTTGACAGAACAAAAGAGCCGGGAGCACTTGGCGAGCCACTGTATCTGGATGTTGTTGCAGCATTAAAGGGAACAAAATTTGATGCAGTTCCGATTTATACAGGACGCTATGGATTAGGTTCTAAAGATACAACACCTGCACAGATCGTTGCAGTATATCACAACGATGAAAAACAGAAATTTACAATCGGTATTGAAGATGATGTGACACACCTGTCACTGAAAGCTGACGAACCTCTGGTAACAACACCGGAAGGAACGATCAACTGTAAATTCTGGGGACTTGGAGCTGACGGTACTGTTGGTGCGAACAAAAACTCCATCAAGATCATCGGAGATAACACAGACATGTATGCACAGGCATATTTTGACTATGACTCCAAAAAATCCGGTGGTGTTACAATGTCTCACCTGCGTTTCGGTAAGTCACCGATCAAATCAACATATTTAATCCGTCAGGCAAACTTTGTAGCATGTCACAATCCTTCTTATGTTGACAAGTACAACATGGTTCAGGAACTGGTTGATGGAGGTACATTCCTTCTGAACTGTTCATGGGATATGGAAGGACTGGAAGAGCACCTTCCGGGACAGGTTAAGAGCTACATTGCAAATCACAATATCAAGTTCTACACGATCGACGGTATCAAGATTGGTAAAGAAATCGGACTTGGCGGACGTATCAATACAGTTCTTCAGTCAGCATTCTTCAAACTTGCAGCGATCATTCCGGAAGAGGAAGCGATCGATCTGATGAAAGCAGCTGCAAAAGCTACTTACGGAAGAAAAGGTGACAAGATCGTACAGATGAACTACGATGCAATCGATGCAGGTGCAAAACAGGTTGTAGAAATCGCAGTTCCGGAAAGCTGGAAAGATGCAGCAGATGAAGGTCTTACAACTCCTCACGTTGGAGAAGGCGGAAGAGCAGACGTTGTAGATTTTGTAAAAAATATCCAGGCAAAAGTAAATGCACAGGAAGGAAATACACTTCCGGTATCTGCATTTAATGAATATGTAGATGGTTCTACACCATCCGGTTCTTCAGCATATGAGAAACGTGGAATCGCAGTAGATATCCCGATCTGGCAGCCGGACAACTGTATCCAGTGTAACCGCTGTGCATATGTATGTCCGCATGCAGTTATCCGTCCGATCGCTTTGACAGAAGAAGAAGCAGCAAACGCACCGGAAGGTATGGATATGATCGACATGATCGGTATGCCGAACATGAAGTTCTCGATCGCAGTATCTGCTTATGACTGTACAGGATGTGGATCTTGTGCAAATGTATGTCCTGGTAAGAAGGGTGAAAAAGCGCTTGTTATGGGCAACATGGAAGCAAATGCCGGAAGACAGACATTCTTTGATTATGGAACAGAGCTTCCGATCAAACCGGAAGTTGTTGCAAAATTCAAAGAGACTACGGTAAAAGGAAGTCAGTTCAAACAGCCATTGCTTGAGTTCTCAGGAGCTTGTGCAGGTTGTGGTGAGACACCTTATGCAAAACTGATCACACAGTTATTCGGTGACAGAATGTATATTGCAAATGCAACAGGATGTTCTTCTATCTGGGGTAACTCTTCACCGTCTACACCTTATACAGTAAACCCACAGGGAAGAGGACCGGCATGGTCTAACTCACTGTTTGAGGATAATGCAGAGTTTGGATATGGTATGCTTCTTGCACAGAATACGATCCGTGAAAGACTCAAAGCATCTGTAGAAAAACTTGCAGAGAACGGCGTAAACGACGATGTGAAAGCAGCAGCTCAGGAATATCTGGATACATTCTCAGTAGGTGCAACAAACGGAACAGCTACAGACAAGCTTGTAAAAGCTCTGGAAGACTGTGACTGCGGATGTGCTGAGAGAGCAGAACTGCTGAAAAATAAAGACTTCCTTGCTAAGAAATCCCAGTGGATTTTCGGTGGTGACGGATGGGCTTACGATATCGGATTCGGTGGAGTTGACCACGTACTGGCAAGCGGTCAGGACATCAACATTATGGTATTTGATACAGAAGTTTACTCCAACACAGGCGGACAGTCCTCAAAAGCTACTAAGACAGGTGCGACAGCACAGTTCGCAGCCGGCGGTAAAGAGACGAAGAAGAAAGACCTTGCAGGAATCGCTATGAGCTATGGTTATGTATATGTTGCACAGATCGCAATGGGTGCAGATTTCAACCAGACAGTGAAGGCAATCGCAGAGGCAGAGGCATATCCGGGACCATCCCTGATCATCGCTTACGCTCCATGTATCAACCATGGAATCAAGAAAGGTATGAGCAAAGCACAGACAGAGGAACAGCTTGCAGTAGAATGCGGATACTGGAACAACTTCAGATTCAATCCGGAAGCTGAGAAGAAATTTACTCTGGACAGCAAAGAGCCTAAGGGAGATTATCAGGAATTCCTGAACGGAGAAGTTCGTTACAATGCCCTGATGAGAGCAAATCCTGAAAAAGCACAGAGACTCTTCGCGCAGAATGAGGCTGAGGCTATGGAAAGATACGAATACCTGAAGGGATTGGTAAATCTCTATGACGGTACAGCAAAAGAAGACTAATTCTTTTGAAAAGTAAAATTGAATCAATGGTTTGAAAGAAACGGCGCCGGGGAAAGTCCGGCGTCGTTTTTTGGAAACATGAATTATACGGTTAGATAGCATTTCAGATGAATACATTGGATATTTACTGAAAAAGAAAAAATTCTTCTTCCTCTTTCTGTGCAATCGTGTTACAATACAGGAAAGCATTATTTCTGGTTTTCTAAGCGGAACCATTCCGCATCTTTTATTCTAAAGTCATATCGGAAAATCTCTATGCTTTGATATCAACTTAAAACAGCAGAGAGGTTTTTAGAAGAAAGATGTCGGATTGAAAACCTCCTGTAACGATTCAATTAAAGGAGGAAGCTTTATGAAGCAAACCACAGAACTCCCGGCAAACAGACTGTACAAGTCACGTATTTTTGCCATGCTCTATCAGGATAAGAAGGAATTGCTCGATCTGTACAATGCCCATCAGTGAGGCTGTGGAGCAGGCAATCCGCGAATGTATTGAGGAAGATATTCTGGCAGAGTTTTTGACACAAAACCGAGCGGAGGCGAAGCAAGTGAGTATCTATGAATATGATGAAGAAAAGCATATGAGGCAGGAGCGGGAGGCATCCTGGGAAGAGGGATGGGAAGAAGGCAGACTATCCGGTATAAAGGAAGGAGAAGAGAGAGGAAAATTGTCCGGCAGACGGGAACTTCTAAAGGAACTGATTCAAAAGAAATTGCTAAAGAAAATGTCGGTTTCTGAAATTGCAGAAGAGTTGGAAGAGGACGAAAAGTTGATTTCTGAATTGATACAGGAATTGGAATAAAAGGGAGAAGAAATGTATGGCATATGAAAAGCTTTCCAGACGGGCATTGGGGTGCATGTATACTGCGGAAATAATCGGCGATGTGATCTTTATTGTTTTAATCGGGATCGTGAATATCTTCTGGCTGATTCCAAAACAGATTGAAATTGGAAGATGAATTTCAGCTGTTCTGCTGATTTATGCGGCAGTCTCCATGCTGGTAGAACCTTATTTCCGTTATAACAGATATCGATACAGTATTAATGAGGAATGTATTGATATACGGGAAGGGTATCTCTTTGTGAAGAGAAATATTGTGCCGATTGAACGTCTGCATAAGCTTGAGATATCAAAAGGTCCGATTGATCAGATCTTTCATGTGGCAAAAGTGACTGTTACTACCGCAGGAGGAGATGTAACGCTTCGCTTTCTGGAGGAAGAAAAGGCGGAAAAAATTGCAGAAAATCTACAGAAACGTATCAATGAGATTGTGAAAGAACAGAGGGAAGAAGATGGAGAATAAGATCAGATTTCGCAATCACATTTCCGTGATACTGGAGCAGTTGGGAGCAACATTTGGAATTCTTTTTGTGTTGTCTTTTACGAACATCGACGATGTAATTGATTATATTGAAAAGGGGTCATCGGAAGAATTAAGTCTCACGGTATATATTGGCGGCGGAGTGATATTGGCGGTTTTTCTGCTGATATTTTTATATCAGTGGATCATCTGGTCGAAGACTTACATTTCGATCTGTGACAACAGTATCGTGATTGAGCGTAATACATGGAATAAAAAGAAAAATACAATTGGTCTCAAAAATATTTCGAATGTAAATACAGAGCAGAATTTGTTGGAAATGCTTCTTGGAACATGTAAAGTGAAGCTGGATACGAACAGTATGTCTACATCAGATAAAACAGATGTAAAGATCATATTGAAAAAGGCGGAGGCTGAGCAGTTTCGATTATATGTGATGAAGTTAATGCAGGGACAGGAAGGAGGCTTTGAGGAGAAATATTCGAAAGAAGACAAAGATCACTGGGCGATTCAAACGAATATGGGGGATATTTTTACACATGGGCTGTTTTCTGTCAATCTGCTTTCCGTATTGGTAGTAATTGGATGCGTTGTCGGAGCGGCAGGGATGGTTCTGCAAGTGATACATTCTGTCAGTGTGGGAGAAAGTATTGTAAAAATGCTGTTAAGCGTTCTTATGCTGATCGCCATATTCAGTTCTGCCATATGGAATATTGTAAAAGGATTTATTCAGTATTATGATTTTAAAATCGATCGGAATGAAAATAAATTATACATTCGTTATGGGATTTTGAAAAAAGTAAATTACACAATTCCGGCAGAGAAAATCAGCGCACTGAAGTTAAAGCAAACATTTTTTGCAAGACTGACCGGGAGATATACAGCAGAGATCATCAATATCGGAATGGGGGATGATGCCGCGGAAACCCAATCTTTTTTTCTTCCGTACTGTAAACGAAATCAAATGGAAGAGCGGATTCGCTTATTACTTCCTGAATTTTATGAAGCAGTACAGATGCAGACTGTACGGCAGCCAATAGCAACATGGATTGCCTGGATTTGGCCGGCAGTTCTTTTTGCATTGTTTCTTGTCGCAGGAGCACTGCTTTCTGTTTATTATTTTCCGGAGTTCCAAAAGGAAATTATTTTGGGAGTGCTTATTTTTAGCATATGGATGATATTGCTTGTTCTTGCATATTTCCTGACGGCGGGAAGCACTGTGGGGGTAAGCCATATGGCGATTGTAAATGGATATTTTGGAAGAGCAATTTGTTACATATCTTACAAAGATATTCAATATGTAGAATTTTCACAAAACATATTTGCCAGAGTGGTGAAGCTTCAAAAAGGAGAGGTTCATCTGCTTGCATCGACTGCAAACCGGAAACAGGAGATTCCATATATCTCGATGGAAAACGGAGAGACAATCAAAAAACGGCTTTTGAATCGGTGAAAGGATCTTGAGACAGGTTTTATAGTACAACAAAAAGAAATACAAAAAATGGAGGTGAGAGAGTGATTCGGATTGCAATTGCGGATGATGATGCAGCGTTTTTAGCAAAAATTGAAAAATATATACAAAAATATCAGAAAGAGAATGGTGAGGATATTCAGTTGACTGCTTTTTCAGATGCGAAAGAGCTGATTGAGGGGTACAGTCCCGTTTATGATATTGTGATTCTGGATATTGAGATGCCCGGGATGAATGGGATGGAAGCCGCGGAGAAAATCCGTCAGGCAGATGAAGACGTTGTACTGATGTTCATCACGAATATGATCCAGTATGCAATTCGCGGATATTCTGTGGGAGCTTTAGATTTTGTCATGAAGCCGGTAAATTACTACACCTTTTCATTGAAGCTTACAAGAGCTATCGGGCGGATTCAGAAAATAGAAAAAGAGATTCTCTTAAAGCAGCAGGATTCGGTCAAGAAGGTTCCTGTGGAGGAAATCTATTATGTGGAAATACAGAACAGAATGTTGTATTATCACACGAGTGAAGGCGAATATGTGGTACGTGGGACGATAAAGAATGCGTTGGATATGCTTTCCCCCTATCACTTTGTAAAGTGTAACCACTGGTATATCGTAAATTTGAAATATGTGACAGAGGTCAGGGACAGTACGGTGATTGTAGCAGGAAAAGAGCTGGAGATCAGTCAGCGTAAAAAGAATACCTTCCTGAATGCACTGATGGACTACGTAGGAGAAGGAAATTAACGATGAGTTGGATTGTGAATATACTGGCGACATTGATCTATCTTGGATTTGGTATTATTTATGCAGTAGGTTTTTCAAAAAGAAAGCATTTTCGATATTCTATTGTAGTGACAGCGGCAGCAATTTTTCTGGCACAGGCAGGGATGTTTTTATTGTTTCAGGTGGAAAACTGGTTTGGAGCGATGATGTGGATGGCACTGGGATATGTGATGATGCTGCTGTCACTGTGGGTGAATGTAAAAATGACGATGGCGGTCGCATCTTATTATGCAGTATGGGCATCCTGTACCTGGTGTCTTGCTTATGAACTCAGTATGGTATTCTGCTGGCTACTGCGAAAACGCTGGGAGATCCCGGCAGAAGTATTTCCGATTGTTTTGCTGCTGGTAGGAACAGCCGGGGTGATTGTCTGCCGTTACACAGTGGCAATCTGGATTCCGGAAAATAAGCGGTTTATGATTGGGCCGAGACAGCTGACCTCAGCGCTGGTTTTGCTGGCTATGCAGGGATACCTGTTTTTGTGGTTTGTAAAACAGTGTGTGAACAACCGAAGCGGAGGACTGCAGGGAGGAAACTGGTTCAGTATTTTGCAGATGCAGATATTGTGTGTGGTTGTATTGTATCTGCAGAATGAGTTATTTAAAAAGAGTGCCATGCGTCAGGAGCGGCTGGTTTCGGATCTTCTCTGGAGACAGCAAAAAGAGCACTATCGGATCGCGAAAGAGAATATTGATATCATCAATCGAAAGTGCCATGATCTGAAACACCAGATTGCAGCATTGCGGGACATGTGCACCAAGGAAGAACGGGAAAAATACATCGAAGAGATTCAGGATTCCATTCAGATTTATGAAGCAATGGTAAAGACGGGAAATGATGTGTTGGATACGATCCTGACAGAGAAGAGCCTTGCATGCAAGGAGAATAATATTGTGGTTTCCTGCGTGGCAGATGGAAAAGGTCTGGAGTTTTTGCATCCTATCGATCTGTATACGATCTTTGGAAATGCAATGGATAATGCCATTGAGTGTGTGAAAAATTTACAAAAACAGGAAAAACGTCAAATCGATGTACTGATCCACAGACAACATCAGTTTCTGATCGTCCAGATCATGAATCCGGTAGAGGAAGAGCTGGAATTTGAGGACAATCTTCCGGTAACAACAAAACATGACAAGGCTTATCACGGATATGGACTGTGCAGTATTAAGAACAGTGTGAAAAAGTACAATGGGGTATTTCAGGTAAAGATCAAGGATGGATGTTTTTGCCTTAAAATTTTATTTCCGATAAAAGAATAGTATCAAAAAGTTCCAATGCATTTCGGACATTGGAACTTTTTTGCACTTATGCGTGCAAAAATACCACTTAGTCAAAAGCGGTTGAGTAAAAATTGTGGAATTGTTAAGATAGTATCAATGCGAAAAGAATGCTCTTATGTTTTAAGCTAAGAGTGCAATTGGGAGGAATTGAGTAATGAATGAAACAAAACAAGAGAAAAAAGTGCGAAAGAAAGCCTATCGCAAGGCGCGCAGAAAAGCAACACGTCCGTGGAAGGGGCTGACGTTTTTTAGCGGGATCATTTCCATTGTACTGATTCCGATATTAGTATTTTTGTCGATGTTTGACAATACAGTTGCAGCGTTTGTCGGCGGTTCATTCTGGAAGTTGAAGAATGAAGATAAAAATGCAGTATACTATGAATCTGATTTTGAAACAACAGAAGAAATGAATCAGTATGGTCTGGAGCTCTGTGAAACAGTAGAAGAAGAGGGTGCAGCACTTCTGATGAATGAAAATAACGCACTTCCGCTGGAGAAAGGCGCGAAGGTAAGCTGCTTTTCAAACTCTTCTGTAAACCTGGTTTACGGAGGTACCGGTTCCGGTAATATCGATGCATCTTCGGCAGATACATTGAAGACAGCACTTGAAAAAAGTGGATTTGAGGTCAATAAAAAACTCTGGAACTTCTATAGTAAAGGAGAAGGAAGCAAGTACGCCAGAAAAACTGCAGGTATGGTTGCAGAAGAAGGGGAAAAGACAACAGAGGTTCCGTGGAATGTGTATACAGATGATGTAAAAGATTCTGTCGCATCCTATGGAGATGCAGCAATTGTGGTATTGTCCCGTATTGGTGGAGAGGGTGCAGATCTGGATTTCAAAGAGACAAATTATCTGGCACTTGATGACAATGAAAAAGAAATGCTTCAGAACGTTGCAGAAATGAAAAAAGCCGGTCAAGTGAAGAAGATTGTTGTTCTGATCAACTCGGCAAATACACTTCAGGTAGATTTTCTGAAAAATAATGAATATGACGTGGATGCATGTATGTGGATCGGGGATGTTGGAATTTCAGGAATCAATGCAGTGGCAGAGATTCTTGCAGGAAATGTGACACCTTCAGGAAGCCTGGTGGATACCTATCTGTATGACAACTTCTCTGCACCGGCAATGATGAACTTTGTGCCGACAGTGTATGAAGGATATGAAGAAGGAATCATTCCGGAACATGCAAAAACATACATGATCTATCAGGAAGGTATTTACGTAGGATACAAATATTATGAGACACGTTATGAAGATTATGTGATGCAGTCTGGAAACTCAGGAGCGTACGAATATCATGATGACGTGGCATATCCATTCGGATATGGTATGAGTTATACCGATTTTAAATACAGTGATTTGAAAGTTTCTTACAACAAAGAAAAAGATGTATTTGAAGTCTCTGTAAAAGTAACAAATACAGGAAAAGAGTATTCTGGAAAAGAAACTGTTCAGGTTTACTTCCAGTCTCCATATACAGCATATGACATTGAGAATGGTGTAGAAAAATCTTCCGTTGCATTGTGTGGATTTGGAAAAACAGAAATCCTTGCACCGGGAGCATCTGAGACGCTGAATATGACAGTAGATAGAAGAGAACTGGCTTCTTATGATACATATGGAGCAGGAACTTATATTCTGGATGAAGGGGACTATTATCTGACAGTTGCAACAGATGCCCATAATGCAGTGAACAATATTCTTGCAGCAAAGGGATACACAGTAGACAACACAGACGGACGTATGGATACAGACGGAAATTCCAGTCTGACATACAAATACAACAATCCGAAATTTGACAGCACAACATATGCAGTTTCCGCAAACGGAACAGAAATCAAAAATCAGCTTTCTGATGCAGATATCAATCTGTATGGAGGAACAGAAGATGAGATTACATATGTATCCAGAAATGACTGGGAAGGAACACTTCCGCAGTCCATCCTGAAAATGAAGCTGACAGAGCAGATGATCGAAGATCTGCAGGATGTACAGTATGATCCAGATGATTATGAAGAAGCAAAGATGCCGACAATGAAAGCGAAAAACGGCAAAAAACTGGTTGATATGATCGGGCTTTCCTATGACGATGAAGCATGGGACGAGCTGTTAGATCAGCTGAGCTTTAAAGATATGGTTTCTCTGATCGGAGATTCCTTCCACTGGACAATGCCTTTGGAATCTGTACAGGCACCGGGAACAAGAGATGAGAATGGTCCGCAGGGTCTGACAGCTTCTCTGATCGCATCGGATAAGACAGAGATGGATGCAACTGCATTTACATCGGAGGACGTAATGGCAGCAACATTCAACCGCGATCTGATGACAGAAATTGGAAAGGTAATTGGAAACAACTGTCTGAAAGCAGGCGTTTCAATCCTTTACGGACCGGGAAATAATATTCACAGGACACCTTATGGTGGACGTAACTTTGAGTATTACAGTGAAGACGGATTCCTTTCTGGAGAAATGTCAGCATATGAAGTGGCAGCAATCGAAGAAAAAGGTGTTGGTGTTGTTATGAAACACTTTGCACTCAATGACAGTGAGCAGGATCGAATCGGTCTTGGAGTCTGGGTGAATGAGCAGGCAGCCAGAGAAATTTATCTTAAGGCATTCCAGGCTCCTGTGGAAAAAGGAAATGCGAACGGTGTCATGATTGCCTACACACGCTGGGGATGTACCTGGTCAGGTGGAAGCAAGCCGCTTGTAACAGGAATTCTCAGAGAAGAATGGGGATGTGACGGACTGATCATTACAGATAACGTACTTACAACGTATGTAAATGGTGTGGATGGAGTATTAGCAGGTGTATCTACATTTGACGCGATGCTTCCATATGTTACAAAGCAGCTCCCAGACTATAAAAATGATGCAGTCATTGTCAACGCAATGAGAGAGGCATGTCACAGAAACCTGTATGCAATTGCAAATTCCAGCGGAATGAACGGTATCGGAAAAGATACAGAGATCAAAGATACCGGCCTTTTAGTGGTAGATGTTGTAAGGACACTGCTGATCGTATTTGGAGCATTGTTTGTACTTTCCCTGGTGATGTGGATCACAAGAAAGCGCAGATTCAAAAAGAATTATGTGTATGCGCCGGTTGTGGAATCTGCAGAAAAGAAAAGTGAAGCATAAAAATTCATAAAAGATCACAGAAAAAGAAAAAATGCTGTATCCCTTGAACAGAAAGGGAGCAGCATTTTTTATCTTATTGATAGAGATTTGTTTACAGAGTAATAAAAATTCTGTAACCTATAATTGCAAAACGGTATATAATTTATTTTTCCAGTTTGTCAATTAAATATACTTCTAAAGTCGACTGATCAGTTGGGGTACTATTAAAATAAGAAAACTCTATTTTTCTTTGATGTTCCGCTATTTTCTTTACTCAGTAGCGAAGCCCCTGTTATGATTAATAAAAAAATGAAAAGTAATAATGGTAACAATTTTTTCATGGTATTCCCTATCTACTAAAAGTATTGCGTGTATTCTTGTATAGAAAACTTACTAAAATAATTATAAGATATACTACAGGAATCAGCAACAAAATGTGTAAATGATTTCCAGGCTTTTCTTGTAAAAGTTAACACAGGATATGAGTGGATGAAAAATAGACATTCTGTTGCTTTCCTACAGCCAGAGTGTTAAAATAAGGAAAAACGAAAGACATACAGAGGTGAGCGATGAATCAGGAGTTTTATGATGCAGTAGAAGCAAATCCGGTCATTGCCGCAGTAAAAAGTGATGCCGGATTACAGGCGGCAGTAGAGATGGAAGAAATTCAGGTGATCTTTGTGCTTTATGGAGATGTCTGTACGATTCCGGAGATTCTGGAGAGAATCAAAGCTGCGGGAAAAAAGGCAATGGTACATATCGATCTGATCGCGGGACTCAGTGCAAAAGAGATATCCGTGGAATTTATCGCCAGGCAGACAAGAGCTGACGGGATCATCACGACAAAACCGGCACTGGTGCGGCGGGCAAAAGAACTGGGGATTTTTGCGGTACTTCGCTTTTTTGTGATTGATTCACTGGCACTCAAAAATATCGAAAATCTGGAAATGCAGTGTGGGACATCGAGACCGGATTTTATTGAGGTGCTTCCGGGAGTGATGCCAAAAGTACTTGGAAGAATCGCAAAAGTGAGCAGGATTCCCATGATCGCCGGCGGGCTCATCACAGAAAAAGAGGATGTGATCGCAGCACTGTCAGTAGGGGCGATCGCGGTTTCTTCGACCAATCAGGATGTCTGGAAATTATAATGGAGGGCATAAAAATGGCAAAATATGTAATGGCACTGGATGCGGGAACAACCAGCAACCGGTGCATTTTGTTCAATGAAAAAGGGGAAATCTGCAGTATGGCACAGAAAGAGTTTACGCAGTATTTTCCAAAACCGGGCTGGGTGGAGCATGATCCGAGGGAAATCTGGTCTACACAGCTTTCTGTAGCGAGACAGGCAATGAATCAGATCAATGCATCGGCAGCAGATATTGCGGCGATCGGAATTACGAACCAGAGAGAGACAGCAATCGTGTGGGACAAGAATACAGGAAAACCGGTGTATAATGCGATTGTCTGGCAGTGCAGAAGAACTTCGGAGTACTGTGACAGCCTGAAAGATAAAGGGCTGACAGAGATGTTTCAGAAGAAGACCGGGCTTGTGATCGACGCTTATTTTTCTGGAACGAAAGTGAAGTGGATCTTAGACCATGTGGAAGGTGCAAGAGAACGGGCAAAACGGGGAGAATTACTGTTTGGTACAGTGGAGACCTGGCTGATCTGGAAGCTGACAAAGGGGGCGGTGCATGTCACAGATTATTCCAATGCATCCCGGACGATGTTGTTTAATATCAATACGCTGGAGTGGGATGATGAGATTTTGGAAGAGCTGGATATTCCAAAATGCATGCTGCCCCAGGCAAAGCCGAGCAGTGCTGTTTACGGAGAAGCAGATCCCGGATTTTTCGGAGGAAGGATTCCAATTGCAGGAGCGGCAGGAGATCAGCAGGCAGCGCTGTTTGGACAGACCTGTTTCGAAGAGGGAGAGGCGAAGAACACGTACGGAACCGGATGTTTCCTGCTGATGAACACCGGCGAAAAACCGGTCTTTTCCGAGAATGGTCTGGTCACTACCATTGCCTGGGGGATGGAAGGAAAAGTTAATTATGCACTGGAAGGCTCCGTGTTTGTGGCAGGTGCTGCGATTCAGTGGCTGCGGGATGAGCTGCGTCTGATTGATTCAGCGTCAGATACAGAATATCTTGCACAGAAAGTGGAGGATACCAATGGCTGCTATGTGGTTCCTGCATTTACCGGGCTTGGAGCACCTTATTGGGATCAGTATGCCAGAGGAACGATCGTGGGACTGACCAGGGGCGTGAACAAAGATCACATTATTCGCGCCACACTGGAATCACTCGCTTATCAGGTAAATGATGTGCTGGAAGCAATGGGAGCAGATTCCGGAATCGCTCTTTCTGCGCTGAAAGTGGATGGCGGTGCAAGTGCCAATAATTTCCTGATGCAGACACAGGCAGATATCAGCCGGGCGCCGGTGCACAGGCCGAAGTGTGTGGAGACGACTGCCATGGGAGCTGCTTATCTGGCAGGTCTGGCAGTGGGATACTGGAAGGATAAGGAAGATGTAAAACAGAACTGGGACATTGACAGGGTGTTCCAGCCAGACATTGAAATCGAAAAACAGCAGAAAATGCTCAAAGGATGGAAAAAAGCTGTGCAGTACGCACATGGATGGGCAAAAGAAGAGGAAATAATGAAATGAAAGATAAGCGCATTACGATGAAAGATGTTGCTAAAGAGGCAGGAGTGTCGACAGCCACTGTTTCTTATGTACTGAATTATTCTGATACAGAAAGAATTAGTCATGAGACACGACTGAGAGTTTTTGAGGCGGCAAATAAATTGAATTATGTGCCGAATATGGCTGCAAAAGCATTGTCAGAAAAAAAGAGCTATCTGGTGGGGATGATTATTAATAAGAGGGCTCGTAGTAAAAAAAGTAAGATATACCAATATTATGATCTGGCAGATGAGATACGTGTGATTTTGCATGCTCTGGGGTATGATATGTTTTTGATTTCAGCAGAAGAAATAGAAGAAGGCGTATCTATTGGGATTAGAAGAACGTTAGACGCGGTTTTTATTGTTGATCTGGAAGAATCACTTTTTAAAAAAATTGCTAATAAATTTTTTGTTCCAGCTATTTTTATAGACGGATATGTAGCAGATCCTTTATTTTGCAAAGTATTAGTGGATTCAAAAGAACTTTTGGATAAAGCACAAGAAATTTTGGGAGAAGAATTTTATGTTGTATTGGAAGATTACTTTAATGATTATCTATTAGAATATATCAGAAAAAGAGTAAAACAAGAAAATATTTTTGTTAATAAAAGTGGAAGTAATCTTCCAGAATTTCTCCAGTCACATCAACAAAAAAAAGGATTGATTATTGGAGAAATTCTGGGAGTACAGGTAGAAAATTATGTGGATAATAGGAATATTTGCGTTGTGGTTCATTCAGAGAAAGATATTATGCTTCTTCCAGACACGAAGATCATAGTTGTAAGTAATAAAGAAAAAGCAAGAAAAGCAGTAGAAGTGATGCAGAAATTATTATGTATAGACGGAAATAACAGTAGATTAGATATGCCAAGTGGTACTAATTATATAAAGATCAATTAGTGAAATGAAAACAGAGTGAAGGAAAAGGAATTGTGAGAAGTGACTAAAATCATGGTTTCTTTTCTTTTTTTGTACAATTTTATTAAGTACTTAATAGAATTTAAAAATGCAGAAAAATACGGTCTTATAGTTTGCTCAACGCACTTAATAAAAAATGTTAAGTTAACATAAGTAAAAATGCATAAATAATAATTATATACAATGCTGAAAAATGTGAAAAAGATTGAAGTGTTATAAAAATAAGTGTATACTACAGTTAGTTAAACGCATAAGTGATTGCTGATAAAAAACCACATGAGAGGAAAACGAGGATGGAAAAAAGAGAGATGAAGAGAAAGAAAAATGCCCTGTTGTTATCCATTGTTTGTTGCGGAAGCGGACAATTTTTTGTCTATAGACAGCGTATTAAAGGAGGCGTATTATTTTTGCCTCAATTTCTGATTATGCTGATTGAACTGTTGAGTGGGTACTGGATAGAATATTTTCAGGGAAGAATACCAGAATTTTCTTTACGGCTTCATGGTGGATTTTTTACAAAAGGAATATGGGGCATGATCACATTAGGTGAAAAAGCAGGTGGAAGATATGGAGATCACTCGACAATGCTTCTGATTAATGGGGTTATTGCAATACTTATATTGGGAATTGCTTTTGCAACATATGTATGGAATATTTACGATATACAGGCAGGAAACAAAAAAATAGAAAGCAAAGTATCTTGGCAAAAAAGTTTTTCAAAGAATTTACCTTATTTTATCTTAATTCCTATAGGTATTGTTTTTATTTTTGTTGTCTTAATGCCAATTGTTTTTACTTTTTTGACAGCATTTTTGAATTACAACAGGAATCATCTTCCACCTGGACAATTATTAGACTGGGTGGGGTTTGAAAATTTTAAAAAATTATTTACTGTTTCAATCTGGTCTGAGACATTTTTTAAGGTGTTGGGATGGACGATAATTTGGACATTGTGTTCTACATTGTTACCTTACTTTTTTGGATTGATTCAGGCACTGATATTGAACCATAAATCGGTAAAATTAAAAAAGGTATTTCAGTCAATTTTAATTCTTCCGTGGGCGATTCCTCAAATGGTAAGTTTACTCGTATTTAGAAACCTTTTGAATGGTCAGTTCAGTCCGGTGAATCAATTGTTGTTACGTTTAGGACTTATTTCAGAAAATATAGGATTTATTTCGGATCCGATATCAGCTAAGATTGTAGTTATTTGTGTTAGTTTTTGGTTGGGATTTCCGATGTTTATGCTTATGATGATGGGAGTGCTTTCCAATTTAGATCATAGTCTTTATGAAGCGGCAGCAATTGATGGGGCTAGTAGCATACAACAATTTGGGAAAATTACGCTTCCGCTTGTATTTAAAGCTACAATGCCCAATTTAGTTATGAGCATGGCAGCAAACTTTAATGGATTTGGGCTCATATATTTCCTGACACAAGGAGGACCAATTAATACAGAGATGCAGTTTGCAGGTGATACAGATATTTTAATTTCTTGGATTTATAAATTGACACTAAATCAACAAATGTATGATATTGCAGCTGTCATGAGTGTATTGCTTTTTATATTTGTAGGAGTGGTATCTTTATGGAACTTCAGAAGAACCACATCATTTAAAGAGTTGTAGGAGAAAAGAAATGAAGAAAAAGATCATTGCTATTTTAGTGAATGGAGAATTGATGTTTATGTCTATTGTAGTATTGGTTCCGGTAGTATGGATTATTCTTTCTGCTTTTCAGTCAGGGAATGCATTAGGAAATCTCTCATTGTCTCATTTGACACTAAATAATTTTCAGCGATTATTTTCAGAAACAAACTATGGAACATGGTTTGTTAATACATTGGAAATTGCGGTAGTCAGTACATGCTGTTCTGTTATATTGATCATGCTTACATCCTGGGTGATGTCACGGTTTCAGTTTAAAGGAAGGAAAACAGGGCTCTTGACAGTGATGATTCTATCGATGTTTCCTACATTTTTGTCTATGACAGCAATCTATACGCTGTTTTTGGCATTGGGATTAGTAGGCAAGCCCATTTCGATGGTTATCGTGTATTCAATAGGAGCAATCCCATATAATACATGGCTTGTGAAAGGATATCTGGATGGATTGCCGATAGCGGTTGATGAGGCAGCGTATATTGATGGATGTACAAAAATTCAGACATTTGGAAAAATTGTATTGCCTATGTCAAAACCTATCATCACATACTGTGCGGTATCACAATTCATGATGCCGTGGATGGATTATATTTTGCCCAACATTCTTTTATCTGGAAATGATAGCAAAACATTGGCTGTTGGGTTATTTGAACTGATCAATGGAACAGATACGACAAATTTTACTGTTTTTGCAGCAGGAGCTGTTCTGGTTGCTGTTCCAATTACAATTGTATTTATATTGTTTCAAAAGTATCTAGTCCAGGGCGTTGCTTCTGGTGCAGATAAAGGCTAACGAGCAAAAGGAGGAGAAAAAGTATGAAAAAAAGGATTATTTCATTAGTTTTAGTAGGTGTACTGACACTTAGTATTCTTGGAGGATGTGGAAAGAAAGAGATTCCTCTGGAAGAGAGTACAACAGAAAGTACAGATGAATTAATTGCAGAAGAAGGTGCACAGTTGAAATTTCGGGTAGGCGGAGGAAAGCTGGAATACGGAGAATCGGTTGCAAAAGCATTTGAAGAGGAATATGGTGTTCCAGTGGAGGTAGAAGAAGCTGGAATGGACATTGTAAACAAGATGACACTGGATGGACCAAGCGGAAATGGAGCAGATGTGTTTATGGCATCTCATGATGCATATCTGACGGCAAAAGATGCAGGACTCCTTCTGAAGTTAAATGATCAAATAGAAGAATCTGTCAGGGATGATGTCAATGAAATTGCAGTGGAAACCGTAGAAACAGATGGGGATTTATATGGAGTTCCAGTGACGATAGAATGTTATGCAATGTTGTACAACAAAGACCTTGTACAGGGAGAGCCGGCAGAGACTATGGAGCAGATTATTGAGGAAGCAAAGTTATTTAATAATCCAGCAGAAAATAAGTTTTGGTATCTTTCGGTAGTGACAGAAGCGTACAATATGTTTCCATTTTTAAGTGTAGATGGATTTAAGCCTTTTGGTGAGGATGGAAAAAATAACGATGATCCTGGATTTAAAACTCCGGAATTTCTGAAAGCATTGGAGCGAGTGCGCAATTTAAATGAATTAATTCCGGTGAAAGCAGATGATTTAAAAATTGAAACAATTACGCAACTGGAACAGAACTTTATAGATGGAAAAACGGCATATTACTTTATTGGTCCATGGTTGATTAAAACATTAAAAGAGCAGAACACAAATTTTGGTGTTTCGACTTTGCCGACTATGGACGGAAAACAGATGAAAACAATGGCCGGTGTTCAGAATGCATATGTTTCTTCTTATTCTGAATATCCGAATGCTGCACAGCTTTTTGCAGAATATCTGGTATCAGAGGAAGGTGCAGAAATTCTTTACGAGAAAGCTTACAATGTGACAGCAAGAAAAAATATTGAAAATATCAATGGATTGAAGGATGATGATGCTTTAAAAGTATATACGGAAGCATTTGACGACGCTGTTCCAATGCCGCAAGTAAAAAGAATTTCTTATTATTGGACCACTATGCAGAGTGTATTAAGTGCTGTATTTGACGGAAAAATAACACCAGAAGAAGGTGCAAAAAAGGCACAGGATGATTTTGAAGCGTTAGTAGCGAGTGAATAGAAGGAGAAATCATGAATTTTACAACAGTTTTGCATCAGGCAAAGAGTGAATATGCCTATGCATATAATGAAAATACATTACATATTCGATTAAAAACCGAACGTGGAGCGGTTAGAAAAGTAGAATTGTTGGCTCTGGATCCATTTAATTGGGTTCCTCGTAATGACGGTTCTATGATGTATGATTTAGATAAAGAATCCATTATTCGCTTGGAGATGAGAAAAGAGCAAATGACGGAAATGTATGACTGCTGGTTTGCAGAAGCAGGAAATCTGGATACAAAGCGGTGTAAATACTGTTTTGTGATTGAAACAGAAAAAGAAAAATATATTATGGGATGCCATGACAGAATTCCTTATAAAGAAGATGAATCGGAACTATATAACTTATTTAATTATTTCAATTATCCATATATTTGTAAAGAAGATCTGTATAAAGCACCGCATTGGGTAGCTCATACAGTATGGTATCAGATTTTCCCAGAAAGATTTTGTAATGGAACACCAGGAGATGGAAGGAATGTGCTTCCATGGGGAAGCGAAGAAATGGATGGCGCATTGAAAAAATTTGGGGGAAATCTGGAAGGAATTATCGAAAAGTTGGACTATATCCAAAAGGCAGGGTTTACAGGGATTTATTTAACACCTATTTTTAAAGCTACAAGTTCACATAAATATGATACGATTGACTATTTTATAATTGATCCAGAGTTTGGAACAAATGAAATATTTGAGAAGTTGGTAAAGGAAGCACATCAGAGGGGAATAAGGATTATGTTGGATGCGGTGTTTAATCACTGTGGATATCAGCATCCATTTTGGCAAGATGTGTTGATGCATGGAAAAGAATCAAAGTATTATGATTATTTTTATATTTTGGATGCAGATAAGCCGATTTTTGATGGTCAGGTACTCGATGGAGTTCCACAGGAGATACCAAGAGAAGAACTGAATTACAGAACATTTGCATATACACCGACAATGCCAAAGTGGAATACAGGTAATCCGGAAGTTAGAGAGTATTTGCTAGAGGCGGCGTGTTTCTGGACAGAAAAATATCATATTGATGGATGGCGTTTGGATGTCTCAAATGAAGTTCCACATGATTTTTGGCGAGAATTTCGAAAAAGAGTCAAAGATAGAAATCCTGAATTGTATATTTTGGGCGAAAATTGGGATAATTCGTTGCCATGGCTTATGGGGGATCAATTTGATGCAGTAATGAATTATGAATTTGCAATGCCTATATGGAAGTATTTCAGAAAAGAAAAGGAGGGAGAGAGGATATATTCTGAGGAACAGTTCCGTTATGCTATTGGAAGGCTTTTGACGTCTTACCCTAAGAATGTAACAGCAAATTTATTTAATTTGTTGGAAAGCCATGATACAGAGAGAATTTTGAACAGAGCAGGACAAGACGTTTCACTGGTAAAATTAGCATATTTATTCATGTTTATTTTTCCGGGAACTCCGTGTGTTTACTACGGCGGAGAAATAGGTATGGGAGGTGGAGAGCACAGTAATCGTCAGTGCATGATATGGGAAAAAGAGAAGCAGAACCGGGAATTATTTGAATTTATAAGTAGGATGATTGAACTAAGAAAGAAATACGATAGTTTTTGTTCAACAGAACTACAGTGGATTAATTCGGAAAATAGTTTGGCATTGAAAAAAGAGGGAGCCAAAGAAACACTTTATGTATTTATGCAAAAAGAAGGAAAAACACAGGAATATGTACTTCCTGAAGAATTAAAAGAAAAGTGTTGCATGGAGTGTATAAGTGGCAAGATGGTAAAATTAGGAAAAAGTATTCGATTAGAAAGAAATGGATACCAAATGTATCTGATTTTTAAAGAAACTGAATAAAGCACTTGCCAATACCAGAAGAAAAGGTATATAGTAATTATAACAGAATAGAAAAGCCAAAGAGAAGAGAGTCTGGCGGATAACGCATCGAAGGATGTGTTGTTTGTCAGGCTCTTTTGTGTTGTATGGGAGGTAGTCAAATGTATGATGTGATCATAATCGGAGCAGGAGTAAGCGGAGCGGCTATTGCAAGAGAGTTGTCCCGTTATCAGGGAAAATTTTGTGTGCTGGACAAAGAGGCAGACGTCTGTTGTGGGACATCCAAGGCAAACAGTGGGATTGTTCATGCAGGATTTGATGCAAAAGAAGGCAGTTTGATGGCAAAATTAAATGTAGAAGGCAGTAAAATGATGGAAAAACTTTCAAAAGAGCTGGACTTTCCATATCAGAAGAATGGTTCTCTTGTGGTTTGTACGAACGAAAAAGAAGTGGAGAGGTTATATGAATTATTGGAGAGAGGCAGGCGAAACGGAGTGGAGGAGCTGCAGATTCTTGACAGAGCTGCATTGAAAGCGATGGAACCCAATATTGCTGACGAGGCTGTTGCGGCGTTGTATGCACCGACAGGCGGGATTGTCTGTCCGTTCGGCTTAAATATCGCACTGGCAGAGAATGCAGCGCAAAATGGTGTGGACTTCTGTCTGGAGCAGGAAGTGAAAACAATTGAGCGAAGCGTGAAAGGTGGATATCGGATCAGCACACAGGATACAGTGTACGAAACAAAAGTGGTCGTCAATGCAGCCGGGGTATATGCAGATGAATTCCACA
>OGEK01000310.1_pt1 | contig 55254 bp, 42 predicted proteins | sample 1570641 | NCBI WGS metagenome assembly OGEK01 (sample SAMEA2582136, study PRJEB24529) | metagenome | biome: Human gut stool | place: China | collected 2011
AGTATGAATCAATACGAAACCGTTTTCATTTTAACTCCCGTTTTGTCTGATGTTCAGATGAAGGAAGCGGTAGAAAAATTCAAAGGCATTCTTCAGGCTGAAGGTGCTGAGATTATCAATGAAGAAAACTGGGGACTGAAGAAACTGGCTTATCCAATCCAGAAGAAGTCTACAGGATTCTATCAGTTGATTGAGTTCAATGCAGAACCTACTGTAATTGACAAGTTGGAATTAAATTTCCGTCGTGATGAACGTGTAATCCGTTTCTTGACTTTCAGAATGGATAAATACGCTGCAGAATATGCTGCAAAGAGAAGAAGTGTTAAATCAAACAAAAAGGAGGATTAATCATGGCACAACAAGTTCAATCAGAAATCAGATATTTAACTCCGCCTTCAGTAGACGTTAAAAAGAAAAAATACTGCCGTTTCAAAAAAAGCGGTATCAAGTATATCGACTACAAAGATCCTGAATTCTTGAAGAAATTCTTGAATGAACAAGGTAAGATCCTTCCGCGCCGTATCACCGGTACTTCTTTGAAGTTCCAGCGTCGTATTGCGCAGGCTGTAAAGAGAGCACGTCACCTGGCGTTACTTCCATTTGTAACTGACATGATGAAATAAGGAGGAAAAGTATGGAAATTATATTGAAAGAAGACGTAGTAAACTTGGGTTATAAGAATGACATCGTAACTGTTAAGTCTGGTTATGGTCGTAATTACTTGATCCCCACTGGAAAAGCTGTTATTGCTTCTCCTTCTGCAAAGAAAATGTTGGCTGAAGAACTGAAACAACGTGCTCACAAACTTGAGAAAATCAAGAAAGATGCTGAAGCATTGGCTGCTAAGTTGGAAGGCGTATCATTGACTATCGCTACAAAAGTTAGCTCAACCGGTACTATCTTCGGTTCTGTTGGTAATATCCAGATCGCTGAGGAATTGGCTAAATTGGGTCACGAGATTGACAGAAAGATCATCGTTGTAAAAGACGCTGTGAAAGAAGTTGGTGCTTACAAAGCTATCGTTAAACTGCACAAAGAAGTTTCTGTAGAAATTCCTTTCGAAGTAGTAGCTGAATAAGTAGCATACAATACCGAGATATAAGGAAAGGGTATTCTTGAAAGAGAATGCCCTTTTTTAGTATCCTTATGTGACGTTACGATATTAACTTCTTTGCTGATACGAAGTTAATTTGCTGATGACAGGAAGTTAACTTGCTGTAGTCAGGATGTTAATATCCTGTTGCTGCGATATTAACTTCTTTCGATTACGGTATGGGGACACTGTCTGTTGCCGTCCGGAAGAGTTTGTTTTGAGGAGAGGGGAGAGGTAAGGACACAAAAAAAGTCTGTACGTGCTTTGGCACGGCAGACTTTCAATTCTCTCTAATGTTGTTCGAGATTATTCAGCTACAACAGTTTCAGTTACTACTGTAGTGTCAGCTGCGATAGTATCAGCTGCCTGAGCTGCTGCTTCAGCTGCAGCTGCTTCTACTGCTGCGATAGAGTCAGCGATACGGATAGAATCTGCAGTTGCTTTTTCAGCGTCAGCTGCTTTGTTACCACAAGATGCGAATGATACTGCTGCGATAGCTACGAACATCAAAACTAATTTTTTCATTTTCTTTGCTTTTTAAATCTGTAATACAATCAATTGCTTATTAAAACGCTGCAAAGGTATGTACTTTTTGTATATGTTGTACTCCTAAGCCCAACTTTTTTTTATTTTTTTTTTAGAAGAATGTTTCATTATGTTTTTTTGTATGTTTTAAAACATATCTAATCTTCTGCTATACTGTTATATAGATAGCGTTTGATACTTCTTTTCGGAGTTTTCTCAAACTCAGTGGGGTAGAGTTGGATCTGGCTTACTTTTTCGTAGGCGGCTACATTATTATTCAGATTCTTCAGATTCTCGTCCATGATTGTTTTTAAGTTGTCTTCGTGGTTGAGTCCTAAAGAGTCCAAAGCTTCATAATCGGCGTAGACCAGGGCAACCAGTTTTTTGTTTCGTTCGATCACGAGACTTTCAAGAATAAATGGAAGATTATTAAGTTTAGCCTCGATTTCTTCGGGGAAGATGTTCTGCCCGCTTGAACTGAGGATCATCGTCTTCAGTCGGCCGCGAATGAAGATATTGCCTTCGTCATCCATGGTGCCTAAGTCACCGGTGCGCAACCATCCGTCTTTAGTGAACACTTCCTGAGTGGCTTCCGGGTTCTTATAATATCCGGTCATTACGTTCTCTCCCCGTACCTGAATCTCTCCGGTCTCGGCTTCGGGATTCTCTTTATAGATGCGGGCTTCCATAATATCGAGTATTTTGCCCGATGAAGAGGGGACGAATTTGTCCCAAGGAGCATAACTGATAAGCGGACCGCATTCCGTCATGCCGTAGCCAATGGTGAAGGGGAACTTGATTTTGTGGAAAAACTCTTCTACTTCCGGGTTCATGGCGGCTCCACCGATAATGATTTCTTTGAAGCGTCCGCCAAGCGCATCGATCAGCTTTTTGCGGATCTGGCCATAAATCTGATTATCCAGTAGAGGAATGCTCAAGGCCCATTTCATTCCTTTTTTGCTGATGATGGGCTGGATCACGTTTTTATAGATTTTCTCGATGACCAGCGGTACCGTAATAATCAGATTCGGTTTCACCTCTTCGAATGCTTTCATGATGATTTTGGGTGAGGGCACTTTACCGAGAAGGGTTACATGCGTACCGACTGCCGTGGCTGTCAGAAAGTCGAAGGCGCATCCATAAGCATGAGCCAGCGGAAGGAAAGAAAGCACTTTATCACCCTTTTTCAGCAGTTCCGTACGGATACCGAAAGTCACGTTGCCGGCCAGGTTGTTGCCTGTCAGCATCACTCCTTTGCTGAATCCGGTGGTGCCGGAAGTATAGTTCAGCAGCATCACCTTATCGTTGGACAGGGTGGTGTAGAGCACATCTTCTTTCCGGAATCCCTTCGGATAAGTATCTGTCATGTACTGATCGATATGCTTCAGGAATTTCTGTACTGTTTCTCCGTCCCTCTGGTGCAGGCAACGGAAGTCGGTCAGTGAAAAGACAGCACGGATACCCGTCAGGCGTTCTTCTTCCAGATTCTCCCAGATGGTGTCACTGGTGAAAAGGAAAACGGATTCGGAATGATTGACAATATGGTGTACGTCGTTCGGATTGAAGTCCTGTAAGATGGGCACTATGATGGCTCCGTATGTGATGGTAGCCATGTAAGCGATGCACCAGCGGGCATTATTCTTTCCGATAACGGCTATTTTATCTCCCCGTCGCAAACTACAGTGCTTGAACAGTAAATGAAGTTTGGCTATTTCTTCGGCTACTTCACCGTAGGTATAACTTTCCGGTTCGCCATAGTTGGTGTAGCAAGGTAAATCCCAGTTTTCACGGAAACTGTTCTCGTAGAGTTTAATGAAATTTTCTTTTATCATTGCACGTTTTTTGAAGATTTGTGCAAAAGTAGGTATAAACTTCCGGATTAAGAAACCTTTAGGTGTTAATTAGGCTTATTGTTTATTTATATCTTTACATGAAGAGGAAACGATAACTGTCCGTACTCTTCTCTAATCGGTTGAAATATAGCATTCTATCCTTCACGGAAATACCTTTTAAAGCAACGTGCTCTTGCTTTAAAAGGCAGGTGTCTTTGGCTTAAAGTCAATGCTTCCTTGGTTTTAAACCAAAGAGGGATGCCTTTTGATGCAGGCAGAAGGGTTTACAAACGTGGAATGTTTCTTTCCGGTGTCCTTCACGTCCCGTACCTCTTCTTCGGTCCCCTGTAACTCCTTTTAACTCCTTTCACCTCTTTACTCCTAATAATAATGTGTAACTTTGCGCTGAATATGCGTTTTTACAGATTATGATAGATACCACTGTATTTCAAGATAAGACAGCCGTTTATTATACATTAGGCTGCAAACTGAATTTCTCAGAGACTTCGACGATTGGTAAAATCCTGCGTGAGGCAGGTGTACGTACAGCCCGGAAAGGTGAAAAGGCTGACCTTTGTATTGTCAACACGTGTTCGGTGACCGAGATGGCGGACAAGAAATGCCGTCAGGCCATTCATCGGCTGGTGAAACAACATCCCGGCGCTTTTGTGGTGGTGACAGGTTGCTATGCCCAGTTAAAACCCGGCGATGTGGCAAAGATAGAGGGAGTGGACGTTGTACTCGGTGCGGAACAGAAGAAAGATTTGCTTCAGTATCTGGGCGACCTGCATAAGCACGAAGGAGGAGAAGCCTATACGACCGCTACAAAAGATATCCGTTCGTTTGCACCGTCTTGTTCGCGAGGTGACCGTACCCGGTTTTTCCTTAAAGTGCAGGATGGTTGCGATTACTTCTGCTCTTATTGTACTATTCCCTTTGCCCGCGGACGAAGCCGTAACGGTACCATTGCTTCTTTGGTGGAACAGGCCCGACAGGCTGCCGCCGAAGGCGGAAAGGAAATAGTGCTGACCGGAGTCAACATCGGCGATTTCGGAAAGTCCACCGGAGAGACCTTCTTTGATCTGGTAAAGGCCCTCGATCGGGTGGAAGGTATCGAACGTTATCGTATTTCTTCCATCGAACCCAATTTGCTGACAGATGAAATTATAGAATACGTATCCCGTTCACGCAGTTTCATGCCACATTTCCATATCCCTTTACAGTCCGGTAGTGACGAAGTTCTCCAACTGATGCGTCGCCGCTATGGGACAGAACTTTTTGCTTCGAAGATTGCGAAGATAAAAGAGGTGATGCCCGATGCGTTTATCGGTGTGGATGTGATTGTAGGTACCCGGGGCGAAACTGCCGGGTACTTTGAGAAAGCTTATGAATTTATTCACGGACTGGACGTCACCCAGCTGCATGTGTTCAGCTATTCGGAACGTCCGGGAACCCAGGCCCTGAAGATAGACCATGTGGTGACTCCTGAAGAGAAACACCAGCGAAGCCAGCGTCTGCTTGCACTGTCGGATGAAAAAACAAAAGCCTTTTATGCCCGTCACATCGGGCAGACCATGCCTGTCCTGATGGAAAAGCCCAAAGCGGGAGCGCCGATGCATGGATTTACGGCAAACTATATTCGTGTGGAAGTGGAGAGTGACGCCGCGTTGGATAATAAAGTAGTGAATGTTCTTTTGGGAGATTTTAATGAAGAGGGTACCGCACTGAAAGGAACTATAACACAATAAACATGAAATCGAAACTCCTCTATTTGTTGACCTATGTAGGAATGTGGCTTTTGGCTGTTCTTCCGTTTCCGGTATTGTATGCGCTGTCCGATTTTATCTATTTCTGGCTGTATCATGTGATCGGTTACCGGAGGAAGGTGGTACGTACCAACCTGAAGAACTCTTTTCCGGAAAAGTCGGCAGCAGAATTGAAGGCCATCGAACGCAAGTTCTTTCATTATCTTTGCGACTATATGCTCGAAGATGTGAAAATGCTGCGCATGTCGGAGAAAGAACTTTGCAAACGGATGACCTACGAGAATAAGGAAACCTACCTCCGGATGATAGACGAACGGGGCGGGATTGTCCTGTTGATACCCCATTACGCTAATTTTGAGTGGATTACGGGTATGGGAATGATTATGCGTCCGGGCGATGTGCCCGTGCAGGTATACAAGCCCTTGAAAGATGTCTATCTGGATGGACTCTTTAAATACATCCGTGCCCGTTTCGGAGGATATAATGTTCCGAAACACTCTACCGCCCGCGAAGTGATCAAGCTGAAGCGTGCCGGCAAGAAGATGGCCATCGGATTGATTACCGACCAATCGCCCAATATGCATGAAGCCCATTATTGGACTACTTTCTTGAATCAGGATACGGTATTTATGGATGGTGCCGAACGTATCGCCAAGATGATGGATTTTCCGGTTTTCTATTGCGAGCTGCGGAAGGAGCGGAGAGGATATTGCCGGGTAGACTTCGATCTGGTAACCGACCGTCCGAAGGAGACAGCCGACGGGGAGATTACCGAAATATTTGCCCGCAGGCTGGAACAGACCATCCGGAAAGAGCCGGCCTATTGGCTATGGTCGCATAAGCGTTGGAAACTGAAACGCCCCGAAAAGAAAAATGAATAAGATATCTGTCGTTATATTGAATTGGAACGGTTGCGAGATGCTCCGTTCGTTTCTTCCCTCCGTGCTTCGGTATTCGAAGGCTGAAGGTGTGGAAGTCTGTGTGGCTGATAACGGTTCTACGGATCAGTCGGTGGAGATGCTGCGCCGCGAGTTTCCCTCGGTACGCCGGATTCTGCTGGATGGGAATCATGGTTTTGCAGATGGGTACAATCTTGCCCTTCGGCAGGTGGAGGCCGAGTATGTGGTGCTGCTCAATTCCGATGTCGAGGTGACCGGACAGTGGTTGCAACCGATGGCTGCCTATCTGGACGCCCATCCTGAGGTGGCTGCCTGCCAGCCGAAGATACGCAGTTGGCGACAAAAAGAATGGTTCGAATATGCCGGAGCTGCCGGCGGATTCATCGACCGCTACGGATATCCGTTTTGTCGGGGAAGGGTGATGGGAGTAGTCGAAGCGGACCGAGGGCAATATGACACCGTACTGCCGATATTCTGGGCTACCGGTGCCGCCATGTTCATCCGTCTGGCGGACTATCGCGAAGCGGGAGGACTGGACGGACGCTTCTTTGCCCACATGGAAGAGATCGATCTTTGTTGGAGACTCCGTGCCCGCGGACGTGGAATTGTTTGCATCCCCCAAAGTGTGGTCTATCATGTAGGAGGAGCTACGTTGAAGAAGGAGAATCCGCACAAGACCTTCCTCAATTTTCGTAATAACCTTGTCATGCTTTACAAGAATCTTCCGGACAGAGAACTGGCCGGAGTGATGCGTGTACGTTGCTGGCTCGATTACATCGCGGCTGCTACGTTTGCGCTTAAAGGGCAGCCGGCCAATGCGAAAGCGGTGGTTCGTGCCCGTCGCGAATTCAAGTTGTTACGTGACAGTTTCTGGGATGCAAGAGCGGAGAATCTCAGAAAAACTTCCTCACACTTTATTCCCGAACGGATAAAAAGTAGTATCTTAGTGCAATTCTATGTGAAAGGGCGGAAGTTCTTTTCACAATTATCAGATTTAAAAGGATGACGTTATGGAAAAACTAATTCGAAGAATCGGGCTGGTAGCGCACGATGCTATGAAAAAAGACCTGATTGAATGGGTTCTTTGGAACTCGGAGTTATTGATGGGACATAAGTTTTATTGTACAGGTACCACCGGTACGCTGATACAGGAGGCATTGAAAGAGAAACATCCCGATGTGGAGTGGGATTTTACTATCCTGAAATCCGGTCCTCTGGGCGGCGACCAGCAGATGGGATCGCGTATTGTGGATGGAGAGATCGATTATCTTTTCTTCTTTACCGACCCGATGACTCTTCAGCCGCACGATACGGATGTGAAGGCACTGACCCGTCTGGCAAGTGTGGAAAACATCGTCTTTTGTTGCAACCGTTCCACTGCCGATCATATTATTTCAAGTCCGCTCTTCCTTGATCCGGACTATGAACGGACACATCCGGACTACTCGGGCTATACGAAACGTTTCGAGAATAAACCGGTGGTGACCGAGGCGGTAGAATCGGTGAAGAAAAGAAAGAGAAAGAAATAAGAGCCTAAAACCAGGGCTGGCATCTCAGAGGAGGTGTCAGCCCTTTTAGTTACCTTTATTTTATCAATGACAGGCAACTAAATTTGTTTTGAATTATATCGAACTCACGTTAAACTATTGGCAATTTTAATTTAGATGCTTTTTTTAGAATAACGAGACTGCTATTTTAATTTTTAACGAAAAATTGGAATAACAAATGCTTTATTCTATATTTGGCGTGAATATTAAAATAAATGGCAATGAAGAATTTTAAGTCCGGCTTGTATATAAATCAAGGTTATTATAAGAGTTTTCAACCCAACTTTATTAATAAAGAATGGTTGTTGGATAATATGGAGATTATAACTCTTTTAAGTAAAGCGGATAGAATGCTTGGAAGATTAGATATGTATTCAGAACATATACCTAATATCGATTTATTCATTAGTATGCATATAATGAAAGAAGCCACCTAATCTTCTAAAATAGAAGGAACTCAAACTAATATGGAAGAAGCTATTTTGTCGAAGGAAGATGTCCCTTTGGATAGGAGGGATGATTGGATGGAAGTTCATAATTATATTAATGCGATGAATGAAGCTGTTAAAATGTTAGAGGAACTTCCTTTTTCTTCCCGTTTAATTAGAAATGTTCATCGTATACTCATGAATGGGGTACGTGGTGAACACAAACAACCTGGTGAGTTTAGGAAAAGTCAAAATTGGATTGGAGGTTCTTCAATAAATGATGCGATTTTTGTACCTCCTACGCATAATTCTATACCTGAATTAATGGAAGATATAGAAAAATTTGTGCATAATGATAAATTGTTCTTTCCGGAACTATTAAAAATAGCTTTAATTCATTATCAATTTGAGACAATTCACCCATTTTTAGATGGTAATGGTAGAACAGGGCGGTTGATGATAACCTTGTATTTGGTTAGTAGAGGTATTTTAAAGCGACCAATATTGTATTTATCCGACTATTTAGAAAAACATAGAAATTCTTATTATACCAATTTGATGCATGTAAGAGTGGATAATAATATAATAGATTGGTTTCGGTTCTTTTTAACCGGTATTATAGAAACAGCAGAAAATGGAGTAAAGACCTTTGAAGAGATTCTGAGTTTGCAGAAAGAAAATGAAGATAAGGTAAAATTACTGGGTAGTCGTTCTGCAAATGCATTGAAGGTATTAACAGAACTTTATAAACGGCCTATTACAGATGCAAATATGGTAGCAGGTATTGCTGATATTAGTACAGCTTCTGCATATACATTAATCGCAAGTTTAGAAAAAATTGGTATATTATCAGAAGTTACCGGAGGAAAACGTGGAAGGGTTTATATATTGAAGAAGTACTTTGATATTTTTAATAGATAAAAAGAAAGAGGTAAATTTCCATGTCGGAAGTGCTTCTGTTAATAAAAAACAAGAAGTTTTTTGTCCTCAGTTCTTTTTGTATACTTTTGCATATAGATTTTTTTAAGCAGTAGAAAAATGGACAAACTACCTATATGCCTGATAATGCTTCTTGCCGTATTGTTGAACAGTTGCGGACGGAAGTCCTCCACTGCAGTGCCGGGCAAGGGCAGTGACAGCATTTACCGATACGATCATATTTACCACATCGCCATCAGTGAGCCGCAACGGGCACTGGCGCTGGCCGATACAGCGGAAATGCTCAACCTCCTGCGACCGGGCCACACCTGTCTCAACGCCGTGAAAGCAATGATCTACCAGAACGGTCTGGGACAGCGCAAACTCGCCAAGTTCTATTCTCAGAAAGCGTATGAGGATACTGAATTCAGGAAAGACACCAACAGCTATCTGAACAATCTTGCCCAACTTGCCGGTCTCTGCTACAAATCGAGCGATTATGCTGCCGCCATCCGCCATGCTACCGAAGGGCTGCAAATGGCCCGTACACACGGACTGCAAAATCTGGAAGCCAAATTCCTGATGTATATCGGTATGAGCCAGTTCTATACCGGAATCACTAAGGACGCGCAGGCCAACATGAACCGGAGCATTGCCCTTTATGAGAAAATAGTAGATAAAGAACAGTCATGGAGCAGTGTGAACGACCTTCTCTATACGCTGGGTGAAACCATGGCTGCGCTGTGTGCCATAGGCGATTACGAGCAGGCCGCCACACTGATTCCCAACATACTGAAAGCCAACAGCCGGCACGAGCAAATGGTGGATCAGGCGCCACCGGGTGCCATAGATATGTACAAGGCGTTTGTCTATGCCCAGTGCATGGAAGTCTATCATCATCTGGGCCATAAGGAGCAAGCCGGCGAGTGCTATCAGAAGTGCCTCTCTACCGACTATGTGAAGTCGCCCGACGGTGTGGTGCTGCTCACCCATTACCGGATATGGACGGGAGACTACCGGCAGGCGTTGCATGACATCCGAACCGCCAAGCGGATATACCGGCAGAAACGGAACACGGAGAGTGAATACTATGCCAACGAATTGCTTGCCGATGAAATGGAAGCGCTCACCCGGTTGGGGCAGTACAAGGAAGCCGTCGACGTGAGCCGCGAGATTATCGCACTGAAAGATACCCTTTTCGAGCGTAAGCAGCAGGACGACGCTCAGGAACTGGCCGTTATTTACGAGAGCGGCGAGAAAGACAGGCAGATACAGAAAGAACAGGCTGAGAAGCATCTGCTGATTGTATTTGTAACGGCAGTTATAGTCGCTTTGGGAGTGGTAGTGCACTACAACCGCCGGATGCGCCGTCGCAATGTGTCGCTGGTACGTTCCGTGCAAAAGGGCATTGCCTGTAAGGACGAACTTTTGCAGAAGGAGGAGGAATGCCTTGTATATAAGGCGCAAATCGAAACAATGGCGAAGCGACTTGAAGAGTTGGAACATACCCCTGATGACGATTCCTCCGCTTCGGTTGTGAATGCAGAAGCAACCGGAGTGACGGAAAGTGGAATTACAGTCGATGAAAAGGAACTTCTGAAACATGCATTGCATCAAATAGCGGTCCGTCAGCTTTATCTGCAACCGGGCATCACGGCGAAAACCTTGCAGGAGGAACTGCACGTCCCCGCCTCGCTTTTCGGCACACATTTCAAGGAACAAACCGGACACAGCTTCTCTGAACATATCAATAAGCTGCGTATGGATTATGCTGCCAAGCTGCTCACGGAATATCCGCAATATACCATTGATGCCATCGCCAAGATGTGCGGCATAGACTCGCGCCAACACTTCCACCGCCTTTTTTCCGAATATTTCGGTATCACGCCTTCCGCTTTCCGGAAAAACCATTTATCATCTGATAATAAGGATATTAAACAATGACCTGAAACCGATGTAACATGAAATGTAACCTGGAAAATCATGCCAAGTTACATATAAATCCGTTTCATGTTACAGAGTTACATCTACATGATACACGATTCTTAAAACATTCCTTTAACTTCGTCTTCGACTTATCCATTCACATGTGTGAAAGGGGTCGGATACGAAAATGGACGAAACAGGTATATACAGCGGAAATTCTCTTGCAGGAATAAAAAACATCCCTGTTCGGGAAAAATACGCAACTGATAATTTGGTTGTTAGAAATATTTTTCTAACACACACACACACACACACACACACACACACACACACACACACACACACACACAATGCAGACGCCCTTATAATAAAAAAAATGCTGAAAAACAAGCTTTTCCACTTCCGGATAACAGAGGCTTTTCCTATTTTCAATATCTTAACTGCCCTGCCATGTCAGCAGGAGCAGTGACAACAAGCATAGCGGGAACTTGCGATGTCCGGTTCCTCTCTTTGCCGGTAATCCTGTTATTGGCAAGCCTTATTTGGGTCATCATTATCCTTTCCTTGTTCATCGTCTACTATAAATGCAAGCTCAACACTACCCGCGAGGCTCTGGTGCGTTATGTCTGCATCTACCTCAGCGTGAAAGACTTTGTTCCTTCCGACAAACGCCCCGTCGTCAACCGGATGAAGGACCCCGTGACTCCTGAAGAATTTATCCAAATCATAAATAGAATGTTGAAAAGAATGATGTTATTGCCGCTTTTCATCCTGCCGTTGCTGCCCGTGTCGGCACAAAGCAGTATGGACGAAACGGCATCCGCAGACAGTATCTACGTGTTTCGTTTTGTACCCCAAAAGGACATGTTCTACATCCCCTATCAGGGCAATGGTGCGGAAATGAACCGCCTGCGCGGAGTTCTCACCCGGTATATCGATCGCCTGCGGGCGGGGCAGATGTATGTCTCTGTGAGCAGTTACGCGGCTTCGAAAAACGGAGAGACAAGCGCACGGCGCATGGGCTACCTGCGCAACAGCCGCATTAAATCGGAGTTGATTACCCGCACGGAGCTTACGGAACGGATGTTCGTTACCGACCGTCTGATACCTACCCCCTACAACGACAGCCTGCGCGACGTGGTAGTGGTGGTCTTTCCCGCCGGAGTAGAGAAGGTGAGGCGGATTGCCGGAGCCGAGGCCGCCGAAAAGGTGGAAGCCTATATTAAAGAGGTGAAGGCCGACAGTCCGGAAGCCCGTGAGGCTGCCGAAAGAGAACGTCGGGCTGCCGCCCTGCGTGCGGAACAGGAAGCCGCCGCCCGTCGGGAAGAGGCGCAACGGCTGGCACAGCAACAGGCAGAGCAAGCCGAAGCGGAGCGTAAAGCTGCCGAAGCCGAACGTCAACGCCTTGCCGCCGAAGAATCTGCCCGTCGGCAGGCCGAAGCCGCTCCCTATACCGTTGCCTTGCGTGCCAACCTGCTGCGTTGGGCCACGCTCACTCCCGATCTCGGCGTGGAATGGCGCATCAGCCGCCATATCGGTATTCTGGTAAACGGCACATGGACTTCGTGGTCGTGGGACAACAAGAACCGGCGCTATGCCTTCTGGAAAGTATCGCCCGAAGTGCGCTATTATATAGGTAAGGAGAAACGGGGCTACCTCGGGGCGATGTACCATGCGGGAGAGTTCAACTACAAACTGGGCGACACCGGCAAGCAGGGCGACTACCAGGGTGGCGGCATCACGGGCGGCTGGCAGCTGCCGCTGAACCGTGCGCTTTCGCTGGATTTCCATGCGGCCCTGGGCTATACCCGTGCCGACTATGACAAATACAACGTGACGGAAGGTGTGAGAGTCCGCACGGAGAACGGCGTGAAAAAGAACTATTGGGGCATCAACCAACTCGGCGTCACGCTGGTGTGGAAACCCTTTTAAATGAGGAATGAAGAATGATGATGAGAATGAAGAATAGTGAAGAATGAAAAATTGTGAGAATTATGAGAATACATAGACTGTTTTATATAATGTGGGTTGCATCGGTTGTTTCGCTCTCTTCCTGCGTGAAAGACGACCTTTACAACACCCCGCACCCCGACAAGGGTGCGGTGGAAGTAACCACCGACTGGACGGGGCGCTCCTCGGATGCCGTCGTGCCCGCCGACTATATCCTGCGCATCGGCGGCGAGGAACAGACGGTACAAGGAGAGACAAACGCATTCAAGTCGCTGTTCCTGCCAAGAACACAAAGTCTGTTAGCTTATCATCAGACGGAAGGTGTCACCATCAGCGGAACCACCGCCACGGTGAACACGCTGGAAGACGGCACGCTGAACCCGATGCCCGGTTTCCTGTTCTCTGCCTCCAAAGAGCTGGACATACAGAAGGACGACACGCTGAAAGTCGTTGTGCCCATGATGCAACGCATCCGCACACTGGCGCTGACCTTAAAGCTGAACCCCGGCGACGAGCGGCGCATAGCAAGTACCGCCTCCACCCTGACGGGCATTGCCCCTTCGATGGATTTGGCAACCGGAAGCGTGACGGCAACGGAAGGAAAGTCGGTTGCTCCCGTATTTACCATGGGATCGGATGGTGGAGAAACCCGCATGGGAACACCATCCGTAGAAACCCGTGCCACGGGAAATCCGGCATTAGCCACTTCCTTGCGTCTGCTGGGTGTGATGCCGGGCGAAAAGCAGGAACTGACCCTTGTCGTAACCCTGACCAACGGCACGGTGCAGACCATCGTCACCGACCTTACCGAATCCCTGAAGAACTTCGGCGGTAAGATGGAACCGTTGGCGCTGGATGCCACGTTGACGCTGCCCGATGAGGAAGAAACCTCTGCGGAGGTCAGTGCCAACATCAGTGATTGGAAAATCGTGGACAACGGAGACATTGATGTCAATTGATCGTTGAAAGTTGAATATTAGCAATTGTATCGTTGAAAGTTGAAAATAGAAAATCAAAAGAAAGAGAATATGAAAGTTAACAGACAAAGTATCTTAGCTGCAACCGTCCTCCTGCTGTCGGCGGGTTGCAGCAACGACCACGAGGAGACGGTTGCACCGGAAGGTGACGGACGCGTCGCCCTGCAGGTAGTCAGCGGCATAGAGACCCGCGCTTACGACAAGACATGGGAAAGCGGCGACGCCATCGGCATCTACATGCTGGACGGCGACGCAGTGGACGTGGAGAACCGCAAGTACACCACGGCTACAACCGGGGAAAGCGGTACATTCACCACCGATGCCGCCACCGCTATCTATTTCCCGGTAAACGGAGACCCGAGAGACTTCGCCGCCTACTATCCTTACCGGGACATTGCCGCAGGAAGCAGCATCTACCCGGTGGACGTAACCACCCAGACCCCTCAGAAAGCCATCGACCTGATGGCCGCCGCCAAAGTGACGGGCAAGACCAAAAAAGACCCGGCGGTAGCGTTCGAGTTCCAACACAAACTGGTGAAACTGTCCCTTACCGTCAAGCCCGACGGTAAGTCCCTGACGGCTGCCGACATGGAAGGCTTGAAGGTGGAGATAACCAACCAGCCCGTGAAGGCCACCTACGACGTGCTGAAAGGCGGAGAGGTGAGCGTCACGAATCCCGTCACGACTCCCGAAGCTGCTGACAACCTGCCTGTCGACATCGAACTGCTGACCAATGCCGCCGGTACAAGCGCCGAAGGCATCGTGCTTCCCAACACCTCCACCAAGGACATGTTTCTGCGCTTCACCCTGAAAGGCATGAGCCAACCGTTCACCTGGAACATCCACGGCGCCGAGAAGTCGAAGCTGTTCCAAGCGGGCAGCAAGTATGTGTACACCATCACGATAAGCAAGACCGGAATAGTGGTGACTTCCACCGTGAAGGACTGGACAGCGGGCAACGGTGACGGCGGCGAATCGGGCGATGCCGAGTGACGAGGTGACGACCGCCGATATTTACAGGACCATGAATAAGAAGACAATTAAAAAAAGAACAAATATGAGAACAAAAGCATTTATGATGATGGCTGCCGCCGCATTGGCAATGGCGGGATGCAGCAACGACGAAAACGAAGTAATGGACAACTGGAACGGTGAAATCCGACTGACAAGCGGACTGGAGGTGCAGCAGACCGAGACACGCGGCATCACCACCGACCTCCAAACCACGCAGATTGCCCAAGACAACCACGTGGGATTCTTCATCAACGAAGAGGTGGCTTCCGGTGAAACCGCCACCACCACCTACACCCCGAACCTGGACTACACCGCCGACGGCAACGGAGGTTTCAGCGGCACTACCGTCTATTTTCCGCAAAGCGGCAAGGATGTGAATATCTATGCATACGCACCTCGGAAAACAGATCTTACGCTCGATGGCAATTATTCCTTTACCGTGAAGGCAGACCAAAGCAAGGATGCAGACTACATCGCCAGCGACCTGCTCTGGGGACAGCCGATGAAGTTGAAAACAGGAAGTACCACCGATTACGAACCCGCCAATCCCGTGGCGCGTACCAAGGAGAATGTCCCCGTCAGCTTCAAGCACCTGCTCTCCAAGATAGAGATAGAATTGGTAGCCGGAGACGGACTTACCACAGATGATTTCAAGGGCGCCACCCTGACCGTCATGAACACGCTGCCCGGTACAAGCCTGACACTCAGCAGCGGGGCAATCAGTTCCGCTTCGGGAACCGCTGCCGACATCACTGTCGCTGTATACCCCACGGATGCAACGCCTGCGGCATTCACCGGCTCCGCCATCGTCGTTCCGCAGACCATTGCGAAAAACACGAAATTCATCAAGCTGAATCTGAAAAAAGGGGGAGACCTTTATTATAGAGTACCAAACGGCACTACCGATACCGCCTTGGAGCTGGCAAGCGGTAAAATCTACAAATACAAAATCACCGCGAAGCTGACCGGTCTGACCGTAACTTCCACTATCGCCAATTGGGAAACAATCGGTAACGGAGATCCTATAACGGGCGACGCCGTTATGGAGTGATTAGGCGACGCCGTAATGGGATAATAACTGAGAGTTTCCGAATCAGTGACAAGAGAAACAGAAGCCACCGCCGGGCACCTTGGTGCGTAAGCCCGGAGCGGGCAACCCTATAAGGTAGCACACGGGCAGCTTCGCTGCTGCCGGTGGCACGAAAGAAAAAGAAAAGACAATTGGATTATGAAAATAGAACGATTATTTATCTATTGCCTGCTGGCAGGAACATCCCTCCTTGCTTCATGCAGCAGCGAAGACATGGCGGACAACCCTGTGGAAACCTTGTCAGAAGGTATGTATCCGTTGACCTTCACTGCTATGCAAGGCGAAGTAGTGGCTACACCGCAAACCCGTGTATCGGAAAGTCCGGACGGAGCAAGCAGCCAATGGACGGAGGACGACCAAATTAAAGTGCAGATAGGCAAAGGCATGGCGGGCACATATGCCCTGAATGTTGATGGTACAATAAAAAACACGATCGAGTCCGCCTACTGGCAGAGTAACGAAAAGAATCAGGACATCACCGCATGGTATTCTGCTTCTTCCAATCCCAACTTGAAAGACCAATCCAGTGTTTTGCCCTACGTGCTGAAAGCCACCACAAAGACTGACTTTAACACCACGCCATCACTGCTATTCGCGCATAAGCTGGCAAAGTTCCGCTTCAAGCTGAAGGGAAGCGCCATCACGGAAGGCGCTACCCTCACCGTTAGAGTGAATGGCATTGCCAAGACTACTTACACAAATGGAGATATCTTGAGGCTGCCGGAGTAAAACTCAATGTACTATAAACAAATAGTTCCATCTCGAAGTTCCGCTTCGGAAAAAAATTGTTATATCGTGGCGAATGTTGTCATCCGACGGTTGTGAGTATCAGATTTTTCGATCCGATTGTACGTAGTAAACATAGTTGAACAGTTCCAGTTTCCATAGAGCAATCTTGTGAAACCTCTCTCAAGCAAGGCCGTAGATACAATCCCGGCTCTTAGAACATAGTTTTCTGTTTATTAATTAAAAGAGACAAGTATTATGAGTTATCCAGTAGTTAAAAGTAACAATTTCACGGAATTTCATGCAAATGGTGATGTTGTTTATTGCAGTGCTTTCTGTAGCGATGATCCTTACTGTGTAAACGCCCATAGTCATCGGGAAGCTCAAAGTCGTGGAGCATATCTGGTGAAAAAAAAACGGCGAAGTTGCACACTCCTAACGGTGTGATAAATGCAACACCTTACACCTTTTCAAGTACTTCATAGTGAATTTGCCATTGGACAGCGCACGGCAGAAGGCTATATGCGACAAGTGTTGCCTCTGTTGCTTAACCTTAATGTGGCGGTGGTGGCTGTGCGGTATATTACATTATTCTCTGTGAAGATATAATTAGAGATAAATAAAAACGATTCGTTAATTTAAAATTTAAAAAACATGAATAGACATAGTGAACTTTTAAAAGAAATTGTGGAAACAAAGAAAGCAAGTCGTTATCGTTTCTTTGAATTAGACTTGAGAGATCCTTTGCACCGAGAGTGTGTTATGTCACGATTTGGCGGTAAAGACTTGCTTGCAAGCAGATATCCAAGCCTGAATTCGCTTTTGTTGGAGACGTTGGCCAATCCTCCGGAAATTCAAGGCGAAAATCCTGAGGGATTTTGCGCTGCGGCAAGCGTGATAGATCTTGCGTACGATGAAACAAATCAGTTTATTTATGCCACAGGTGATATGACTCCGAAAGGTGTTGCTGAAAGATTGTATGTGTCGATGGAAGTACATGAAGGGAATGAACTCATTGCACGCTCTAGCTCTTTTTGTGATAAAAGCGAATATACAAAACTGAAGGCAAGTTCATCTCCCAGACCTAAATCTCATTCAAATTCGCAAGTAATGTATCGGGTTTATGTTGAAGCGATATGGGAACCACGAGGGTCAAATATTCTACGTTCAATGATTGCCTATAGTGAATACGAAGGGACTCTTGATGATTTGGTAGAAAAGGTCTATATTATTGATCCGGTGCATAAGGTTACTCCACCGAATTCTCCGATTGTCGTCTCTTACAGTAGAGACAGACCTGATGTGGTGGATTATAGATATGACGAAACCAGAGATGCGAATGACAACGAAAAAGTATATTTGGATGTAAACGGATATCTGAAATTGAAAAATAACTATACTGTTTTTGATGCATGCAATATTGGTGCTATTCTTAAATGCCCTCCGTTTGGTGCCATTCTCTATTTGGGAACACATGAATATGGAGATAAAAAATCGGACAAAGTGGTGGTATATCCTAATAATGCCGAGAAAACAGAAATTGGCTGGTCATTGAATGTGCATTGGGATACTGCGATCCCCGATAGTGTTAAATTCGGCGATCGCTGCCATGATTTTGAATTTAGCTTTGACTACCGTTGCGAAGAAGATATGAAACTACATAAGCTGTTGGTAACAAGCATTGAAGTCCCCGGAGGATGGGATATACCAGCTCATGCAGAAATAATTTCAAAAATACAATTATATTGGGGATGTCTAACTGAAGACACCGAAGTGACAATGGCTGATGGAAGCAAGCTTCTTATCAGTGAGATTGCTGAGGGCTGCTATGTGAGAACCCCCGATGGAGGCTCAGCCAGAGTACGGGAGGTGGTTAGAGGTACAGAACCAACCGTTTATGTGCTCAGAATGATGAATGACTTGGAGGTTAAAGCTACTAAAAGCCACCCATTCAGAAGCGAACATGATTTTATATCCGTTGCCGAATTGAATTCACACAGCAGTTTGATGACAGATGAGGGATTGTCACTTGTCCGTTACTGCTATCCGACTGAATATAGCGGCAATGTTTACAATCTTGAGCTGGAAGGGGCAGATAGCTTTTTTGCAAACGGCATCGTGTCGGGTACAAATGCCATTCAAGCTCTCATGGAAAATCGCTCTATAGAAATGCTGACAGAAGCCCAACCTAATCCGGTCGTACAGGCAGAGACCGAGAGACTGAGAGAAGATTTTGCAAACGGTTTAATATAGGGAGGAATCATAATGAAAAACAATGTGAACAAGAATGGTGTGAGAGTTCTTAAAACAACAAAAAAGGATTGCTTTTGCCACCCTGAAATTCCTGGTTTTGTTATTGGTAAGAAACAACCTTTTACCATTCAGCTTGGCCTCTTGCTGACAAATGATACGGATGCAGTGCTTTATGCGCAGGTAGATGGATTTTCCATTGAAATCATAAACCGGTGTCTGAAGTTTTCCATGAAGGGATTTTGCGAGCTGGAAACTCCGGAAGAGTATAAACTGTCGTCTCAGCGGGCGTATGATATAGCGATACGCCATCACAATAATATCCTGACGATGTTTCTTGATGGCAAACCGGTTGCAGAAAAAAAAGTGAGCCGGAAGGCTGCCACCGGCAAAGGCCACTATGTGATAGGGAAACAGTTTATGGGAGGATTTACATCTGTCAGAGTGTTGTCAAAGGCGTTGTCGGATGATGAAATACTAAAGCAAACCGGATATCAGCCGTTGCCGGATAAGGATTGTGTCTTTCAGACTGACTGTTCTACTATTCAATACAAGGACATTAGCAAAAACAAGCTGGGCATTTGGACAGAAAATAGTGGCGCTTGCTGCGATGTGATGACAAAATGCGCAACACTGGATGGTAACGGATGTTATCAGTGGGATGTAGCCGCTTCTGACCGAACGGCGGAAACCGTATTGATAAAATTGTGGCCAAATCCAGAGCAACGCCGTCAAACGATATATACCGCCCTGAGTGCTGAAGGTATATGTTATTCGCTGGACTTGATCCCTCAACCTAATTATTCATTCCGGCTCTGCCTCAATGGATGCGGGAAAGAGATATTGCTTCCTAAAGAACTTCTACCGCAATTATGGCAGGATGTTGCATTAGTGTTTTATGAGGATTATGTCCGGATATATCTGGATGGTGTTTTTCAGGCAAAGTATAGTTTTACTAACCGGTATAATCGTACCTCCATCGTTGTCGGTGCAGAAAATCAGACACATGAAACATCGTTTGAAAAGGGATATAGCGGGTATCTGGCTTATACAGCAGAATTTTCTCGTGCGCTGACGGCCGGTGAGGTATCAGCTTTCTTCAATGAGCCTCCTTATGAATTCGAATCGAGTCTTTCTGCTTATCTGAAACTGGACGAACCGGAGGCCATGGAACTTATTTCCGGATCTCCTGTTACGGTAAAGGGTAGTGCCGCCTTCCAATTTATTGACGGAACAACTCCTTTTGAAACCACATTGTGGTTTCCAACCAAAAGCAAACATTTTATCTGGACAACAGATCCATCAGAAAACCGTTCCGGCATTACGGAAGGTGCCTTGGGCACTGACTTGCTGCATCACCGCATCAGCCCTGCCCTGTTCAAACAATGGATGGACAAACTTGATAAAGCATACGATACATATAGAGAGTTGGTGGGAGGAGTTCCATCTGACGGTGATGTAATAAGGCTTGTACCGGGTGATCCAGAAATGAAGGCATTCTATGTATCCGGTGCGCCCCGTTGTCCATATATTTTTATGCATGTTGACAGCTTGCCATCCCTGATAGATTCAATTCAAAGTACACACGGAGAAGATGTATCCTTTGCTGTCACCCATGAGTTGGGGCATTTGTTTGACATTGCCGACTGGACATTTCACAGTGAATTCTTTGCCAATATAAAAATGTACTATATGCTGGAAAAGAACGGCTTTAAAGTAAATTTAGATGGATTGCAGGGAGGGAAAGAGCGAATGGAGGACCTTTACCAAAAACAACTTGTAGAGTTTGACAAAGACAAGGAACATTACCCAATTTTTGATGGTCCGACAGCAGAACATCCTCTTCTCGTTTTTTACCCGGTTCTTATGGCATTGGGCGGTTGGGAAAGCGGTTGGCAGATTATGAAAGAGGTTTTCAAAAGTTACTTAGTCCCTGAAAGTAAACAGCCTGACGGCTATACAGGTGAATATAGCAAAGCGAAGAATTTCTTCGACCGCATCAGTGAAATTAGTGGAACGGATATAACCCGATTGTTTCCCGACGGTTTGAAACGTGAAATGGAGGAGAGATATTTTAAGGATACCAGTTCCCGGAAAGTGCCTTATATTCGGTATGATGGTCCGGACGGTACTTTATCAAACGGGTCGGGAAGCCTTGTTCTGAAGTTTATGGAATGTGCCAAACCGATAGCAGGCAATAAAATATCTGTAAGCATGTGCAAAAAGGAGTATCGCTATCATAATGATGCTCCAATACCTGTAAGGGTGGGTTTTGTAATCAGAAGTTTCGAATGTGAGCTGACAGACAAGGATGTACCTGAAAAAAATGCTGATGCTTGGCTGTTGAGCCTTCCGTTTTCACGTTTTGCCGGTCTGAAAGAGATTCTTGATAAGGGTGTTTCTGGAACAGATACTTCAATGGCGGCATGTCAGGTGGAAGTGGATAGCGGAGCATTTGCTTACGAAGATGGGATTTTGACACATCAAAAGAGCTGGAAAGAACCCTTCTACCGGAAGATCTTTTCACCTTCCGTTATTGATGGGACATTTCCGCAATATGAAGCTGTGAAGGTTACGGAAAACGGAATAATATCGGTATCGTTCCAACGGAATATGGATAAGGCAACGGGAGTTATCTCTCTTGATAAGAATGTGGGTGTTTTGGACGGAGAGTGGGATGTGGAAGGACTTGTATATACAGCATTCTACACTGGCTTGTCGGAAGGTAAAGTATATACTGCGCTATTTTCCGGGTTTAAAGATCTGGAAGGAAATCTGATTCCAGATTCAAAATCTATTTTTACAAGGGATGACGCTTTTCCGTATGTTGAGGAAAGAATTAATCTCCATGACTTACCGGGACTTGTCACTAAGGAGAAATGGAGTTTTGACGGTACTGTTTTGAACGTCTGCTCTGATGCTAATATAGTACTCTCGGGTAGTGTGGATAATGGTCGACGCATAGTGGTAAAACCTGAATCTAAAAATGTAAGAATAACATTGGATAACCTTTCCATTACGGGAAATCATCCCATGCGGATACCCAATGCAGAGGTCACGCTTGTTTTGGCTGAGGGAAGTGAGAATGTGTTAACGGCTACGAATGAAAACAGTGCAGGAATCTGTACGGACTATTCACATTTAGTCATAGAAGGAACAGGTCGCTTGACTGTAAGCGGTGGTGCATGGAGACCTGCCATAGGAGGTGTAAACAGCGATATTACTATTAATAATGGCAGTGTGACCGCTAAGGGAGGCATCAACGCTGCCGGGATAGGTGGACAGGCGAAAGATTATAAATGTGATGGTAATGGAGGCATCATTACCATCAATGGCGGTACGGTCATTGCTATAGGCGGAGGTAGGACTGATTCTCATTATGGAGGTGCCGGTATCGGCGGTGGTGCTGGTGGAAACGGTGGAAAAATAACTATTACAGGTGGGAATGTGACTGCCTGCAGTGCGGATAACAGTAATGGAACCGGCATTGGTGGCGGCGGCGACGGAGTTGGTTTTAATGGAGGGAACGGAGGCTGCATTAGAATTACCGGTGGTGTTATAAATGCGAAGTCTTTGAATGCTGCGGCCATTGGCGGTGGCTTTGATGGAGAGAGCGGTATTATCATAATCAGTGGAGGTTACATTATTGCAGAAGGAACTGGTGCTCCCGGTATCGGATCGGGTTCTGTTAATGTAAATGAATGTAACATCACCATTCAAGGAGGAACTATTAATGCGTCTTCTTCTTCTGGACCAGCTATCGGTTGTTGGCAAAATACTGGTTCTGTTATCATCACCGGAGGTAGTATAGAGTGTTCCAATACTATAAATCCTTCACCGAAGAATAAAGAGGGCGTAGTAGTATATAATAATGTTCTAAGCTTCCCGATATGTGGAGAGAGGGATTTCTACGTAACAGGCGGTCATTCCGGTGATATTACATTCAAGCCTGAGAAAATTTTAAGCACAGTTGTCAAGAAAGTATATGGCATTTATAATGTCAAGCTTGATAAAGAAAAGAAAGTGAGCCTCTGGCTACCGGAAGGATCTAAAGTAGAAATTGTAGAACTCGTAGTTAAGAAGGTTACGTATTGGGCTGAATATATAAGACCGAAAGAGAAAATAGAACAGGCATTATCTGAAAAAAACGAATTATTGTAAACCGGAAATTGATAGCTTTAAGCTAAAGTATCAAACGGATTTTTTTTATCCGCTTGAACAGCCACCGCCGGGCACTTGATGCGTAAGCCCGGAGTGAACGTACCTTATTAAGGTAGCAAACTGGCAGCCTCGCCGCTGCCGGTGGCACGAAAGAAAGAAAAAAGGCAAAAGAAACAATAGAAGCAAAAGAAAGAAACAAAAAAACAATAGAAGAATATGATGACATACAGACTACAAGGCTGCAAGAAATCAGCCGTTATCGGATGGATGGCAGGTATACTGTTACTTGCCGGATGCACGCAGGATAAACCGGTGGACACATCGCAAGGCGAGATGCTGCCCGAAGGGAAATACCCCATGACCTTTACCGTCACCGGGCTGGAAGCTACGGCGACAACACGTGGCACGGTTGACGGTTACTGGGAAGGCAAGGAAGAGGTGGCTGTACAAGTGGGTGACGTAGTGAAGAAATATGTTGCCGTTGGTAGTGGCGAAAGCGCCACGCTGAAACCGGCAGACCCTGACAATGCCTTTTATTGGCAAAGCACGAATGACACAAAGCAAGTCAGTGCGTGGTATCTCGGTACAGGATACAATAGTGATCCGCCAACGAAGGCGAATCCGCGGTGGAAGTGGAGCGTACAATCAAACCAAAACGACAACAACGGCTATCAGAAGAGCGACTTCCTTTATGCCCCACAGATCACCTGTAGCTTTGGTGGTACGAGCTCACTCGCTTTTTCTCATAAAACCGCCAAAGTGGTGATAAACATCCGTAAATACGGAGTGGCCACTGATGACAAAGATATAGAATCCATAACAATCCGTAAAGCTCTGTCAACCGGATCTACTGCTGAAAAAAATGGGGAGCTGAAGTTTTCGGGTTTTGCAGATGCGCCTTCTTGTGACTTAACGCCTTGCAAGCTCTCCGTTCGGAATGAAAACGTAAACTTTGAGGCTAATAAGCCTGCTGAAACCGCCCTTGCCAGCTATAAGGTATTGGTTATTCCGTTCGATACTACTAGTCCCGACTTTATCGAAATAAAGATGAAGGGATATGCGCCTTTTAAATATAATCCAACCGTACCCGACAAATGGGAAGGCGGCATGCAGTACACCTACAATCTTACGATAAAAGGCAAGAAAGTTACCGCCACCGTAACCAGCACCGGCATGACGTGGGAAGATGGCGGCAATGGCGGCAATGGCGGCTCTGGCGGCAATGGCAGCGTGGAGATATAAGCTGAAAAGAGCAACGGAAAGAAGCATGACGATATGCTATGCGAATAAGGATTTATAATCCGCTATCGCCGAAAAGAGAGGATTGCGAAAACGAAGCGTTCTTTGACATATTGGAAAACGAGAAACTTTCTAAAAAAAGTCCTCATATATTGTGGACTTAGGACGAATTATACTACTTTTGCCAGAGTTGAAGATAACAATTGAAGCATGGAGATTAAGTTCGAAAAAGGTTATTTGGAGGAACTATACCTCAAAGGAAAGACCTCCGATAAAAAATATCGTTTTCAGCCCCCAATCGTTACCAAATACCGCAAGACGATAGACTTGCTGGAATAAACAACAGATATGGCAACCGTAAGATTTGGATATACTCCGACCCATCCCGGCGAAGTGCTGAAGGATGAAATAGAATACCGTAAGGTTTCACAGCGGAAACTGGCAGAGCAAATGGGTATTTCCTACAAGGCACTCAACGACTTGCTGAACGGACGACGCACGCTGACCACCGCCACCGCCATGATGTTTGAGGCGGCACTCGACATACCTGCCGATTCGCTGATGCGACTGCAATTGAAATATAACATACAGCAAGCCATGAACGCCCCCTCGCTCACAGAGCGTTTGAAACAAATACGCAAATTCGCGGCTCTGTTGTAATATCCCGGCATACGAAAGAATGTTTCTCGTCCCACAAAGAAGCCTGTTGCTCCTTTGTGGGACGTTTGTTTTCCAATATGCCAACTTGAACCGGAAACAACAGAAATGAAACAATAGAAATGAAACAACAGAAATGAAGGAGCAGGACATAGAGGATACACCTCGCCTACACGGTTATCCGCACGAACAACCGCAACAATATGGTTTATCCGTTTTATTTGAATGAAGGAACAAATTTAAAAAAACAAAGATATATGAACAGACTAAGATTGATAAAGACAACCTACACCGCTTTGGCGGCTCTCATGCTCGCCGCCTGTGCAAGCGATGAACTGACGGATGGCACGGTGCAGGACTTGCCCGAAGGCATGTACCCCTTGCAGATAGCAGGCGTAAGTATAACGGCGGAAAGCAATGCCGAGCCGTGGGGGGCGGATACTCCGCAGACACGCATGGCGGAAAACACAACTGACGGAAAGTACAGCAGTGCGTGGGAAAACGGAGATAAGATAAAGGTACAAATAGGCGATGCTACACCGGGCACATACACTTACCAAAGCAACGGTCTGACCGTAGCAGCTGGTGATGCGTACGCTTATTGGCCAAGCAAAGACAATAATCAGACCATCCGGGCGTGGTACACCTCGTCTGGCAACGAAACGGTCGATCTCAGCGATCAGACAAAAGGTCTTGCCTATGTGGTGACAGCCCAGACAACTGCCAATTTCAACACAGAAGTATCGCTGACATTCTCCCACGCTCTTGCCAAGGTGCGTGTGGAGCTTACCGGCGAGATAGCAAGTCTTGTGGATAATGTAAGCATAAAGAGCTACACCACCTGCGCCCTTTCACAAGGTACGTTGAGCAATAATGCGAATGTAGGTGAAATAAAAATGTATAAGGTGGCCGACAAGGTGTTTGAAGCCAATGTATATCCGGGTTATCAGATACAAGAAGTCAAGGCGAACAATGGGGCATGGAGTAAACTTTCTACCGCTGTCACTCCTGAAGCAGCGAAAATATACAAGATGGGAATTGGGGTAACGAGCAAAACCATAACGTTGTCAGCAGAAACGGGAGAAGTCTGTACCGTTGAAAGCGGCAAGTGTTTTATCATTGATGGTGGAGGAAACTCTCTGAATAAGAAGATAGTCATCCAAGACAACGCAAAGGTCCTGTTGAAGAACGTAAAACTCGCTCCCACTACTAGCGAAGCCAATGGCATAGAAATAAATGGCTCTGCAACGCTATTGTTATCGGGTACTAATGAAATCGGTGCTAAGAAGGGATGCTCGATATCTGTCATAAGAGGTACGTTGACCATTAACGGAACAGATAACGACAAATTGACACTGACTGGAGAGAAGGATAATAATGCTGGTGGATGCTTGGGCCTTCGTGAAGGAGCAAGCCTGATTATTAATGGTGGACATATTGTGGCTAATAGTCAGGCTTCAGGTTCAAGCGGAATTGGGGCCTATTGGACTGGAGACTTAAATCCTAAATGTGGCTCTATCACAATAAACGGGGGCAAAATAGAAGCAACTGGCGGTAGGCAATCGGCAGGAATAGGAGCAGGAAGTCAATGTGTATGTGGGGATATCATCATAACAGGAGGTAATATTACCGCTACAGGTGGAAGTGAATACGGAGCCGGTATTGGCTCAGCTAGAAATGGCACTTACTCCGATTCTAAATGTGGAAAGATTACAATATCCGGAGAAAATACTGTGGTTACGGCAGCGGCAGGCGACCAACAATCCCATAAGATAGGTGTCGGTGATAAAATAGGATATTGCGGCACTGTCACCATTAAAGCCGGTGCTACAGTAAACAACACTAAGTATACCAGCGACCATATTGGCCAGATTAAATGATTCCGTCCCGGCGAATGTGTAATTCGGCAGTTGATGGATATCATGGCATCGTGTGTGGAACCCTTGAAATCGGACAATCCCACTACATGGGAACTGATAAGAAACCGATAAAGGCGGAGGATAGAATATATGCTTCCGTCTTTACATGGATGAAGTTCACAACGGAAGTTCACAACGGAAAATCATACGGAAAATCATAAAGAATAAAACAAAAACAACAACTCAAGATGAAATATTTCACAATAAAAGAGTGTACACAATCATCTACGGCACGAGCCAGACGCATTGACAATACCCCGAACAGTGAGCACTTGGCACACATAAGGGAAAGCATTGAGACGCTGGTTGACCCGCTTCGTGAGGCTTGGGCTGAACATTGCCGAATGGTAAAACTGGGTACTGCGGGCATACGCATATCTTCGGGTTACCGGGGACCTAAGCTGAACGCTGCTGTTGGTGGATCGCGTACATCGGCTCATTGCCATGGCTATGCTTTCGACCTTGTTCCACTCAATGGAAGAATGATTGAGTTTAAAAGTTTCTGTCGTGAGTTCATGAATAACCGTTCGTTCGACCAACTGATTTCTGAAGGAGAAAACGGAAACGCCGTTCCACGATGGATGCACATAGGATACAAAAGTCCTCGTGGAGAGCAACGCCGGCAACTTCTTACTATGCGGCAAGGAAAGTATTTTCCAATGACAAAGTGAATATGAGTATGAGAAAAATATTAGAAAGTAGCCTTATATGGCTGTTTATGTTACTTTAAATACATCCAAAAGCTTACGGGTAAACTTGCTTCGAACCTCTAGGAAAACAGTTCTTTCATGCGGTTTTCTTTCATCTCAGCTGCTAAGATGAACATCTTGGCAGCTGAGATGTGTATCTTAGCTGCCGAGATACACATCTCCACCGCCAAGATGAAGCTGGATTCCTTTCTTTTGCAAGTTTTTCTTTTCTCAATCAGCTTATTCCGAAGTCTGTTTTTACTTGTTATAATAGGTGCTCAACTGTTCGATCACTTTTTCGGGTTCACTCGGTGCTGCGGCATGGCGAATGACTATCTTTCCCGTCTTATCAATAATGACAAAGCAGGGGATACTCAGTATTTGCCGTTCGTTTCCCAATTCGGTGTATAGCGATTTTCCTAACTTTTCGTCTACTAATAAATGATAACCTTTCAGTTGATGGTATGCGATGGTCTTTTCCCATTTCTTCCGCTCCTCCGGACGGTCTATCGAAATGTATAGGTATACAACGTCCATGTTGTGCGCTTTTTCCTTGAGGGCGGGCAGGTATTGGAACTCTTTGAGGCAGGGACCGCACCAGGTAGCCCATACATCGATATAGACAACTTTACCTTTAAAGGGTTTTACCGCATCCTCCAGACTGGTGATGGTGGAGTCGCATGTCAGAATATGATAGTCTTTGTCGGTGATACGGCTATTCTGAAAGCGCAGGTTTTCTTGAACGCCCGGTTCGAGTACGTTCAAAAAAGGACTGTTGGGGAACTCTGCCCTATAAGTTTCGTATAGTTGGGGGATCGAAGGAGTTTTGCTACCCTGAAATTCATCTTCGTAGATAAGCTGGGCCTGCATGTATTGCAGATTGTCTCCTGTGAAGAACTTCCGATACCGGTCGAAGAGGAAGGAGGCGTAATCCTTTATCTCTTTGAGGTCACCGTTTTCGAGGTTGGTGAACTGCATCATAACCAGGTCGTTTACAAAGAATCCGATTCCGCGGTAGGAGCGCAGATAATCACCGTTGACGGATGAATTGATGACTTCTGTCAGTTCTCTTTGCTAATCTTCGGGCAGTTTTTCTTTTCTCGACAGCTGCCTTGCAATGTGTATAAATATAGACCGGCGGATGTAATCGATGTGTGCACGCTGTTCCGCGAGAAACTCTTCATTGAGTCCGGAAGTATTTACAGCGTCGAGTGCCTGCCGCATTCTGGCGTCTGCCAGCCGGTGATATTGCTCCAGTGAAGTGATTCCTCGCAGTTCGTGCGGCTGCATGTACACCAGTTTATCGCTGTATTTCTGATAATCGTTCACTGTTTTCAGGCATCGGTTATAGGCCGAGTTTGTACCGCTGATGATCAGGGTATCTTTGGTCACGGTAATGGTGTCTTTGCTTCCCGGTGTCAGGTAGAGTGTAAAAGAATCACTCCCTTGGGTCCATACCTGCACCATGCCGGGGCGGTCGGTGCGGAATTGATGGACAAATTCTCCCTGAGGGCCGGCTTGTGCTTTGGTTCCCAGAGCAATGCAGAACAGGTGTTCTTTGCCTGTAGGCCAATAAGCAATTTCGTTGTCCGGGGTAGTCTTGACTACAATCGTTGCTGCTTGTTGTGCGCTGATTTCTCCTGCCAGTACCAGTAGGAGGATTAATAAAAGTTTTTTCATCTTATTCGTGTTTTAATGTCGATTCAGTCTCGCGTGCAATGCATCTCTACTCCGGCAGAGTCGATGTCTGCTCCCATGGGCGGGTTTCTTTTCGCCAGTTTGATTTCTATCTCCCTGATTTTCCGAAAGTCCCGGAAGAGCCTTTTTACGATTCGTCCGCATACATGTTCCAGCAGTTTTGAAGGCAGTTCCATCTCTTCTTTCAGTGTGGCATATATGTCGGCATAACTCACGGTATCTTCCACTTCATCGGTTTCGGTCGCTTTGCCGAAGTCTGTTTTCAGTCTCAGGTTGATGATAAACTCATTGCCGATGGCGGTCTCCTGGGGGGCCACTCCGTGATAACTGTAGAAACGTACGTTTTCCAGGAAGATATAATGCTGGGTAGTCATAAGTTTTATAATTGATGTATCTTCCGGCAAAAATAGGATAATTAATGCAATTATGATCCTTGTTGTGTCGATTGTTTGGTTTTAATAAAGTCTTTTTGTGCCACTGCTTGCGGAATCAGTTTCAGGAATATGGGGGTCGCAATGATGCAGACGGTCAGCGTCAGCAGCAGTAAGGCAATGGCCTGTCCCCATTCGTTGTGGATAAACCGGCTGACAACCGGATATTCAAAATGGAGTAAAGGTGCGTGTATGCCCAGTGTTATGACCGAGTAACGCCCCATATACGAGATGACGGGCAGCTTCTTGAACTTCTTGCAGAAAAGCATGATCATAAATATGCCGGCAAAGGCTGAGGCCCAAAATTGGAAAATGTTGCCGGCATAATTGTTGGTACGCATGCCCACGAATGTAGCGGTGAAGTACATCACTGCCAGGGCTGCCAGGATGCATAAGGGAATCAGCTTGTCGAAACGATGGGGAAAGAGGAAGAAATTGTAACGGCGAATCCAGAATCCGGCTACGTAGAAAGGCAGGGCGCTCATAGCTACGTCCATATAAAGGGGCAATTCTATCTGATGCTTGCCCATATAGAATCCGGCTGTCCCGATCAGCAAAGTGAGGGCAAACATGAGACCTAACCGCCGGTTGCGCAAACTGTGAACCAGATAGAACAAGATGTTGCAATTGAAGAGTGCCAGCAAGAACCAAATGGGAGGGTTGAACTTGATCAGCGCATGGTCATGAAACACAACTAAGAGTTCCGTCCAGCTGACCGGAAGCTGGAAGACTCCGGGAACGATTTTCCATACAATGTATTTCAGAAAGAACGCGCTGAGATAGAAAAAGAGGAAAGGGATGATCAGCTTGTTTATCTTTCGGATGAAGAAGCCGAAAAGGCCTTCATAGGATTTGAAGAAAATGCCTGAGATAAAGAAATAAAGAGGCATGCGAAAACTGGCAATCATCGAGTGATAATCAAGTTTTTCGAAGGCTCCACCTATGTGTGCCATTACTACCAGAATGATGCAGACTCCTTTCGTTAAGTCCACAAAATCTATTCGTTTGTTTTTGTCATCTCCCATTCCGGATGTTTGTGTAGTTGGTCTGACAAAGATACTGAATATTACTGAAAACAAAGAGAGAAGAGTGAAAAACACTTGGTTTCACTCTTCTCTCTTTGTTCTTTTTCTTCTTAAAGTGACAGGCGGATGTTACTTTTCCGGATTTCTGCCTGTCTGCTTCACCAATTCCCTGATTTTTTCATTCAGGCTTTCTGCTTTCATCAGTTGTTCCAGTGTCAGGTGCATCCGGTAGCGCCAGTAATGACGCGGATTGGCGGGGATATTGATCCGTTCTTCCTGTACATTCGGGTTGCGCCATTTTCCATCCATCGACAGCCAGTCTTGCAGGGATAGGATGCAGAGGATGGAATTGCTGTAAAGGTGATTGCGTACTACTTCTTCGCACAGCTCCGGCGTTGCTATGGCAGGAGCGGTACCATAATGTCCCAGCATCTGATTGTAGTAGCGTTGGGTCTGCTGATAGTCTTCTTCCCACCAGCCCCGCAGGGTCGACATATCGTGGGTGGAGAAGGTGCAGACCGAACGGTACGGATATTCGTTCAGCCTCCCGAATTCTTCTGCCGGATTCTTGGGCATCCGCTGAATTTCGAGACTCAGGATACGTAAGTCATTCATCACCCATGCCACGCAGTCGGGAATCATGCCTAAGTCTTCGCCACATACCAGCATGCGGGTAGACTGGGTGAGCTGTGGCAATTTCTTCATGGCTTGCTGTTGCCAGAAGTCATTGTGACGATGATAGTAGTACTGGTCGTAAAGGCGGTTGAATGCTGTTTTTTCCCAGTCGTTCAGGGCACGGTAGATAAAGTCGTGCTGCACGCCGATGCGGGGATGGTACAGGTTCGGGTCTTTGCGGTCAGGAACAAATAATACGTCACTGATCAGGGCATATAATCCGTCTCTGACCCATATACTGTCTTCGTCGTTCTTGCCGGCAAAGAAGGCTTCTACCTTGCGTTGGGTATCAAATTCCGGACGCATACGGTACACCTCGTAAGTTTCAGTCGGTTCGATGAACGTCTGCTTTACATAGTCGGTATGTGGTCCGAACACTTGTCCGAGGAAATATTCATGGATATACGGCCGCAGGAACTCTTCACGGAAAGAGAGTCCGTAGCTTTCTATCTCTTCACGGCTCATGGGAAGGGCGGGTACAAACTGTCCCAGCAATCCATGCACGGCATTCATCGGGATTTCCCAGATGCGGAAGAATCCCAGAATGTGGTCGATGCGGTAGGCGTCAAAGTATTCAGCCATCTTTTGGAAACGTTTCATCCACCATTTATAACCGTCGTTCTCCATCACATCCCAGTTATAGGTGGGGAAACCCCAGTTCTGCCCGTTGACAGAGAAATCATCGGGTGGAGCACCGGCCTGTCCGTTGAGGTTGAAATAATAAGGTTCTGTCCAGGCTTCTACACTGTTGCGACTGATACCGATGGGGATGTCCCCCTTCAGCACTACTCCATGCTCGCGGGCATAAGTGGTGGCTTCGAGCAATTGCAGGTGAAGATTGAACTGGATATAGAAGTAGATGGCGATATGGGCATAGTCCGCCGTGTCGGGGCGGCACAGTTCTTCAATCTCTTGAGCATTGTACTCCGAGTATTGGGGCCATTCGCGGAAGTTCGGTGTATGGTATAAATCGCGCAGGTAGCTGAATGCAGCATACGGTTGCAGCCAATCTTTGTTGGCTTCGAAGAAGCTGCGGAAGGCTTTCGAAGCCAGCACCTTTTCTCCTTCTTGCTTGAATATCTGATGGAAATATTCCCATTTCACCCGGTTGACAGCTTCGTAGTCGATGGCGGAAAGTGCATTCAGTTCTTTTTGTTTTCGGTTGAAGGTAGCAGCAGTTTCTTTATCCTTCAGGTTGCCCATCTGTTTAAGGTCGGCATACATCGGGTGGAAGGCATAAATGGAAATGCTGTTGTAGGGATAAGAGTCTGTCCATGTATGAGTCATGGTGGTATCGTTGATCGGTAAGATCTGTACTACCTTCTGGTTGGTACTGACCGCCCAGTCCACCATTCTCTTCAGGTCTCCGAAGTCTCCTACACCGAAACTTTTTTCCGACTTTAGTGAGAATACAGGGACAGCTACGCCTGCACCTTTCCAGGAAGGAATATTAAAGTAGGCATATCGGTCGGCAATGACCAATGTCTCGTTTGCTTTGATTTCGGGAGCAGCCAGATAGCGGTTGGGGTTATTCTCCCAAGCTTCGGCACGCTTCTCTTCTTTATTGTACAATACAAATTTGTATTCTAGTGGAAATTCCAGTTTGGAAGCATCCAGTTCGGCTTGCCATTCCGGAAAGTTGGCATCACTCATGGGCCATGCCTTGTCCGGGTCCCAGTTGCCGAGTGCTTTCTGGTTACCACAGATGGCCAGGCAGTACTTGCTGTTGATGCGTGGAGCATAAGCCTTGATCATCAATCCTTTTTTGTAGCTTTTGGGGATTGCGCTTCGTTCGCGGTGCGCCAGCAGTGCTTCGGTAAATGCCGAACTGTAGAAGTATTGCTGCTCCGGAAGATTCTTCCAGCAGTCGTTGATGCGCAGGCTTTTCTTAACGTCGGCCGGTAGATAGATGCGTCGCGGAAAGGAGTTCCATTCGGTACGGATGGCCTTACCGTCACGATATATGTGATAACTGTATTCGACAACCCCTTCGGCCGGCAATTGAATGGATATTTCATTGCTCCAATGAATGCCGTCTACTGTGGTAAGGGCTACAGCCTGCTCCGGATTATTTTTCCCAAGTTCGGGGACAGAACCTAATATTCTGACTTCTTCTCCCCAGCTTGTGCGATATTCAATATGAAATGTAACTATCATATATATTAGATTTAATTATTGACTAATGATTTTGCAAGTATAGAAATATTCTACATATGTCGTATCTTTACTTTCGTCGAACTACTTTAAAATAGTATGCAAACGTTTGTGCTCTTTGTATGATTAAACATTGAAAGGAGCCTATGGGCTCCTTTCAACACTTTTTGCTTACATATTAATCATTTACTTGGCTAAGTTTATCCACATCTGGATGCACCGCAAGTGGTACAGATGAGGCAACCTTCCTGATAAACTAATGTCTCGTTTCCGCAGTTGGGGCACTTCTTGCCTTTGGCTTCTGTTCCGTCCTGCACATATTTTTTCAGCGCACGCTCTACACCATTCTTCCAGGTGTTGATGTTCTCGCTGTCCAATTGCAGCGAACCTACCAGTTTGATCACCTGTTCGATCGGCATTCTCCAGCGAAGTACGCCTGAAATCAGTTTAGCATAGTTCCAGTATTCTTTATTGAACTTCTCAGACAGACCTTCGATGGTCATTTTGTATCCGCGTTTGTTCTCGAACTGGAAGTCATAGCGTTTGTTTCCGTTTTCATCGACGTTCTTGATGATGCGTCCGGTATTTACGCTTTTCGGAATAATGATTCCTTCGTCATCGTCTTGCAGACCGGTGAATATCTCGTAAGGTCTGCCGTCGAGCAAGCCGACCAGGGCCACCCATTTCTCTTTGTTGTTTTGGAAGCGTACGACGTCGGCTTCAAGCACTGTCGGGCGTACCTCGACTACCGTTGGTGGTTTGCAAGGAGGGAGTTCCTCTTTCTTATCTTTGTCGGACTTCGCAGAGATCAGCACTCCTGAACGGGAACCGTCACGATAAACCGTACAGCCCTTGCAGCCTGACTTCCAGGCTTCCACATACAGGCGGTTTACCAATTCTTCGTCTACATCGTTCGGCAGGTTGATGGTCACACTGATGGAGTGGTCTACCCATTTCTGAATTTTACCTTGCATACGCACCTTCATCAGCCAGTCCACATCGTTGGACGTTGCTTTGTAATAAGGTGATTTGGCTACCAGTTCGTCTATTTCTTCCTGAGTGTATCGTTTAGCCGGATCATAGCCGTTTGCTTCCATCCAAGTCACAAACTTGTGGTGGAATACGATGTATTCTTCAAAGGCATCTCCGGTTTCGTCAACAAAGTCGACTCGTACGTTGGTATCGTTCGGGTTTACTTTTCTTCTACGTTTGTATACCGGAAGGAATACCGGTTCGATACCCGAGGTAGTTTGGGTCATCAGACTGGTTGTGCCGGTAGGAGCGATGGTCAGGCACGCAATGTTACGGCGACCATATTTTTTCATATCCTCATACAATGCCGGGTCGGCTTCGCGCAAGCGGTTGATAAACGGATTGTTCTTTTCTCTTTCCGAGTCATATACATCGAATGCTCCGCGTTCTTTGGCCATATCCACTGATGAACGATAAGCACCCAGAGCGACTGCTTTGTGCACTTTCTCTGAAAACTCTGTCGCTTCTTCTGTTCCATAACGCATTCCGAGAGCGGCAAGCATATCGCCTTCGGCTGTAATACCGACACCGGTACGTCGTCCCTGACCACTCTTCTTATAGATCTTTTCCCACAGTCCGCGTTCGGTGTGTTTCACTTCTTCGTTTTCGGGGTCCTGATCGATTTTCTCTATGATACGTTCTATCTTCTCCAATTCCAGATCGATGATGTCATCCATGATGCGCTGAGCCAGTGCTACATGTTTATGGAAGAGATCGAAGTCGAAGTAGGCATCTTTGGTGAACGGATTGACTACGTATGAATATAGATTGATGGCCAACAGTCGGCAAGAATCGTAGGGGCATAATGGAATTTCACCACAAGGGTTTGTCGAAACCGTTTTATATCCCAGGTCCGCATAACAGTCGGGCACTGATTCGCGAATAATGGTATCCCAGAACAATACACCCGGTTCTGCTGATTTCCATGCATTATGCACAATTTTTTTCCATAGGTTGGAAGCTTCGATCTCTTTTACCGTAGTCGGGTGATCGGAGTCAATAGGGTATTGTTGGGTATATTTTCTGCCTTCTACGGCTGCTGACATGAACGCATCGTCCAGCTTAACTGAAACATTGGCTCCTGTTACCTTACCTTCTGTCATTTTGGCGTCGATAAATGCTTCCGAGTCCGGATGCTTGATCGATACACTGAGCATCAGTGCGCCGCGACGTCCGTCTTGAGCAACCTCACGTGTGGAATTGGAATAACGTTCCATGAACGGAACCAGACCGGTAGAAGTCAGAGCGGAGTTTTTCACAGGAGAACCTTTGGGACGGATGTGCGAGAGATCATGACCTACACCACCACGTCTTTTCATCAGTTGTACCTGTTCTTCGTCTATTTTGATGATGGCACCGTATGAATCGGCAGAACCATCAATACCAATCACAAAGCAATTGGAAAGTGAAGCAACCTGATAATCGTTACCTATACCTGTCATCGGACTACCTTGCGGCACGATATACTTAAAATGATCAAACAGCTCAAACAACTGTTCGGAACTTAGTGCGTTGGGGTACTTTGCTTCAATGCGAGCCACCTCGTTGGCAAGTCTCCAATGCATATCCTTCGGTGACTTCTCGTAAATATTTCCGAAAGAGTCTTTTACTGCGTATTTGTTTACCCAAACTCGCGCAGCAAGTTCATCGCCCTGAAAATATCGTAAAGATTCTTCGAAGGCTTCCTCGTAAGAGTAAATTTGCTTTTCCACGATGCAATGTGTCTTAGATTTCTTTATTAATAAGTAAATATGTAGAAGCTTACTTATCATTAACAAACGTGCCTGCAAAGCTATGAATGTTTTTTGGTATATCAAAATAAAAACGAGATAATTTATTAACCGGTACTAAGTTATCCGTTTATAAACGATAAGCAATTGATAAACAAATGAATGATGCTTTTGTTCGACGCTTGAAGTTTTCCAAAAAGAAAATTATTCTATTTTATAAATGAGATAGAATGATTATTCTTTTTATATCTTTGCAGAAAAAAGATATGATGGATACAGTTAAGAACAGAAGGACAATCCGCAAATACCAGCAAAAAGATATTACGCCGGATTTGTTAAATGATTTGCTTGAAACTTCATTTCGCGCTTCTACGATGGGTGGAATGCAGCTTTATAGTGTGGTTGTCACCCGTGATGCCGAGAAAAAAGAAATACTTTCTCCGGCTCATTTTAATCAGCCGATGGTAAAGGCGGCTCCGGTTGTATTGACATTTTGCGCGGATTTTTGTCGTTTTTGCAAATATTGTCAGGAAAGGAATGCGGTGCCGGGATATGGTAATTTAATGTCCTTTTTGAATGCCGCTATGGATACTTTATTGGTTGCACAGACTTTCTGTACGCTTGCCGAGGAAGCCGGATTGGGTATTTGCTATTTGGGTACTACTACCTATAATCCTCAAATGATCATCGATGCTTTGCACTTGCCCGAGTTGGTGTTTCCCATTACTACAGTGACTGTGGGATATCCGGCGGAATCTCCGAAACAGGTAGACCGTCTGCCGATAGAGGGCATTATACATGAAGAGAGCTATCACGATTATACCGCCGAAGATATAAACCGGTTATATGCTTATAAGGAATCTTTGCCTGAGAACAAGTTATTTATAGAAGAGAATCAGAAAGAGACTCTGGCCCAAGTATTCACGGATGTCCGCTATACAAAGAAGGATAATGAATTTATGTCTGAGAATCTGTTGAAGGTACTTCGCCGGCAGGGCTTTATGGATTAAATAACGATGAACAGTGAGCGATAAATGGGGCGAGCGATGGACGATGAACATCTTACATTATTTTGCAGTATGTCCATCGTTCATCGTCTACCGTTCACCGTTACTCACGTTTCTTTTCTTGAGTAAAGTTTCTATGTTTTCCAGATCCGATCGGAATCCTTTGTCAACCTCACATTGCCCTTTTACTGTTTTGCATGCATGCAAAACGGTGGCATGATCTTTATTGCCTATGAATTTTCCAATTTTGGAAGTAGAGAAGTCTGTATGTGTTTTAGCTAAATACATGGCTACTTGGCGTGCCTGTACGACTTCCCTTTTTCTTGATTTGGTATGGATAGCAGATGACTCCAAATCGAAGTGCTTGCAAACTACGTTGATGATATCATCGATAGTGACAGCTTTTGTCTCACAACGAACGACTTTACGAACAATGCGTTGTGCCAGGTCCAGATCGATTTCTTTATTGTAAATGGTAGAGTGGGCCATGATGGAAATGACAATACCTTCCAGGTCACGCACGCTTTCATTAACATTCTCAGCAATATAGTCGATTACTTCCGAAGGGAATTGTAATCCATCCCGATGAATTTTATTTCTTAATATGTTTTTTCTCAGTTCTACGGTAGGCTTCTCCAATTCGGCTACCATTCCCCATTTAAACCGGGTCAGTAAGCGCTCTTCCATACCCTGCAATAATACAGGAGCACGGTCGGAAGTCAATATCAGTTGTTTGCCATTCTGATGTAGGTGATTAAAGATATGGAAGAAAGTGTTTTGTGTTTTGGTGACACCTGCAAATTCTTGAATATCATCAATAATTAATACATCGATTGTTTGGTAGAAGTTGATGAAGTCATTCGTTGTATTGTTACGTACGGAATCGGTATATTGTACCTGAAATAAATGTGCTGAAACATAAAGCACTCTTTTGTCCGGATACAACTCTTTGATGCGGGTACCGATGGCATTGGCCAAATGGGTCTTTCCTACTCCCGATGCTCCATGGAGGAACAGCGGATTGAAGACTGTTTTTGCCGGATTCTCGGCAACAGCTTCGGCAACACTTCTTGAAAGCTTATTACTGTATCCTTCAATAAAGGTCTCAAAGTTATAGTTCGGATTTAGATGGGGATCAAGATCCTGAACGGCCGGTGCACGCAGCAAGCCCGGAGCTTTCCTTTCATCAACACGGGGAAGTCCGGATTGGGGAATAGCCGTAGAGCGGGTAGTAGACTCCTGGTTCACGGTTGCCCCTGAACTTTTGTCCACCAGCACGTTGTACATCAACTTCGTGCCGTCGCCTATAACCTTATATAACGTCTTACGTAGCAAGTCCACAAATTTATCTTCCAGAAATTCATAGAAAAACTGGCTGGGAACTTGTACGATTAACGTTTTGTCCTCATATTTTAAAGGAACAATGGGAACAAACCATGTTTTGTATGTCGACTCAGGAACATTGTCTCTAATAATTTCAAGACAGCGGTTCCATAGGCCGACATGACTCGATTCACTCATAGCGGCTGTAATACATTTATTAATTAAGCAAAACTTCTACGGTTGCAAAATTGGGAATCTTATTCGAGAAAAACAAATCTCCTTTTTCTTGTATTTCTCACTGAAAGAATAATGTGTTTACTTTCAGTGACTTATCATTTCCCTATAAAATACTCCTCATGGGAAGCTATTGCTTTTTTATAACTACTTGTTAATTAATTGCTTATCACGTGACGGTCCACCTGTTATTCTTTAACCTGATAGTTGGTGCACGTATCCTTTCTGTCTATGAATAGACTTTTAAAGGATTTCATCCTATCCTCGTTTGGTACACGCTTATTTAGATAAATTCTATTTAAGGCGTATTCTCTACTTATCTTTCTTACCAAACAAAGAGAAGTGAACATATCGTTTCGGATGTTCCTTCAGGTCTTCAAGCAGATTTGCTGCATTAATGGTTGTTTGGTTCAGGTTATTGTATAATTGTGGATCGTTTAACAGTAATCCGACAGTGTTGTCTTTGCTGTTAAGTTTTTCTGTAAGCATTTTTACATTGCTAAGAGTGGCGTCTATTTTTTTGAATGTGGCAGCATAATCAATTTCTTTCAGATTGCCGCTGATTACAACAAAGTTATCACCGATAGTATTGAGCTTTCCTGTTAATTGTGGTATATCATTGTTCATCAATACTTTCAATTGACGGCTGGTAACTTCGAGATTGGCTGTTGTCTTTTCAATAGAATGCAGAGTTGCCGGAATGCTTTGATCTGCCATGATTGTGTTCAGTGAAGTAAGGATAGAGTCTAATTTGGGCAACATCTTTTCGACAGCGGGCATCATTGCTGCAACTTTCTCCATCATGCCGTTGTTCAGCGTTCCCGGAATCGTATCGCCTACTGTATAGCGTTCGCGAGGATTGTTGGCCAATAAAATATTCATTCTTACTCCTCCCATCAGTTCGGGTACCAGTTCGGCTGAGCTTCCTTTCGGTATGCGTAAGTCAGTATCTACTTCTACTTCCACTATTACATTTTCCGGTTGATTGTAATCGTAAGCAATATCACGGACGATACCTACACGGACACCATCGGCGAATACCGGACTCGATTGTGCCAGACCGTTTACATTATGGAATTTTACATAAAAATAGCTGGCAGGCTTAAACATGTTGATGCCCTTCAGATAATTGATCCCGAAGACGAGTAAGCACAAGGCCGCAACACCTGCTATTCCTATCCTGACTTCTTTTGTAATGAGTTTCATGTTTTGTTATTTAGTCTTTTTATTTATTTCTTCTTTTCTTAAAATTGGCTATAGCCTCGTTGATATTCATCTTTTCTCCGTTGCGGAATGCAATGATGAAGGCATCCTTAAATAATGGAGTGACTGTATTACGGCGTGTCCGTAATACCTTATTATAATCGGACGATGCCCCGTAAGTGTATTTGTATAGTCCATTTTCCTTGTAATAATCTACATCTTTCAATCCCTTCAGTCGTTTATCATTTTTAGATAGTGGACGTGAAGAGGTCAGTATTTGTATCTTAAACGTAATTTCAGAGTCGTTTGTTGTGCTTTCTACAACAATTGGGCGTTGAGTTTTTGCTTCTGTTACAAGCTTGTCGGTGCGTGGAGTATTTTGGGGCTTTTTGTTTTCGCTTTCTGTGCTGTCTATCTGTGCAACCTCAGTATCGGTTACTTCATCATCATTGGGAAGTGCAGTGCGGCTGCTGCCTGTCAAACGGATTTCGTGTTCTCTTTTATAAGAGAGAAATGCCCGATATATACCTTTTGCCAAAGTAGAACTTCCTTCTTCTGTATTAAGATAACGTTCTTCTTCAGGTGTAGAGATAAAACCGAGTTCAACCAGAATGCTTGGCATGGCACTAGCCTTCAATACAAGGAATCCGGCCTGATGTACTCCCCGGTCCACCCGTTTACAGTGATGGCGGAATTGTTTTTGAACCAATGAAGCCAAGTGTACACTCTGCTCCATATATTTGTCTTGCATAAATTCGAAGATAATATACGATTCTGCGGAATTGGGGTTAAATCCGGCGTAACGAGTTTTGTAATCATCTTCATATAAAATTACAGAGTTCTCCCGTTTGGCCACTTCCAGGTTGGCGTCTGATTTGGCTAGACCTAATGTCCATGTGGAAGCACCTTTTGCGGTCCGGTTATTGGCCAGAGCGTTGGTGTGGATTGAAATAAACAGGTCGGCTTTTGCATTGTTGGCAATCTCTGCACGGCGGTCAAGTGGTATAAATACATCTTTGCTACGGGTATAGACCACCTTCACATCATTGCAGTTTTGTTTGATCAGATTACCCAATTTCAATGCTACTTTCAGATTGATATTCTTTTCTTTGGATATCTTTCCGATGGCTCCGGGATCGTGACCGCCATGTCCGGCGTCAATAACTACAACGAAATCTTTTGCCCAGACGCTACTGACGTTTGATGGAGAAACGAGTAGCCAAAGGCAAATCAATATATATAATATGTGTGGTCTACGTAGTTCCATATAAAATAATGTGCAAATGTAGCAGAAATTTGTTGAAAACTCACTATTTAGTGTTAAGTTTTGAGTTTTTTACGTTACTTTGCACCTGAAATTTAAACGATATAACAATGCTGAAGTTCTTGAAAAATTGGACGCTTCCGATAGCTATGCTGGTAGGTGCTGTTGGTTATCCGGTATTTATCAGCTTTTCTTTCCTTACTCCGATACTGATTTTCACTATGTTGCTTCTCACTTTTTGTAAGGTATCTCCGCGTGACTTAAAACCGAAGCCGTTACACTTATGGCTTTTATTGATTCAGATATTCGGATCTTTGATTGTTTATCTGCTACTTTATCGTTTTAATAAAATTGTGGCAGAAGGAGCGATGGTTTGTGTTATTTGCCCCACGGCTACTGCGGCTGCCGTTATTACATCGAAGTTGGGGGGAAGTGCCGCCAGTCTGACAACTTATACATTGATAGCCAATATTGGAGCTGCAATTGCTGTTCCGATCCTGTTTCCATTGATAGAGGCCAATCCCGGTATTAGTTTTATAGATGCTTTTCTGGTGATTCTCAGTAAGGTTTTTCCTTTATTGATCTGTCCTTTCTTAGCAGCCTGGTTCTTGCAGAGGTTTATTCCCAAAGTGCATAAAGTGCTGTTGGGTTATCATGAACTGGCCTTTTATTTATGGGGAATTTCTCTTGCTATTGTTACTGCACAAACGCTTTATTCTTTGATTAATGATCCGGCAGACGGACTTACGGAGATTATGATTGCGGTTGTCGCCCTGATAGCATGTTGTCTTCAATTTTTTCTGGGTAAAACATTGGGCAGTATATACAACGATCGTATTAGTGGTGGACAGGCTTTAGGGCAAAAGAATACTATTCTTGCCATCTGGATGGCTCATACTTATCTGAATCCACTTTCTGCTGTAGGGCCGGGAAGCTATGTATTGTGGCAAAACATTATTAATAGCTGGCAACTTTGGAAGAAGAGAAAGAAAGAGAGTGAAAAATGCAGTAATAATGTAAGCGGCTAATAAATAAGATTATAATTATGGATATTATTTCATTACGGAAAAGCCCTCAATATTTAGAGGAGGCTATTGCTTATTTCCAAAAGAAGTGGGCTGACGAAAATAGTAGAATGGTTTATGATAACTGTTTCAGAACTTGTTTGGAGTCGGAATCTCCTCTGCCACAATGGTATCTTCTGATAAATGGAGAAGGAGAAATTATAGGTTGTGCCGGACTTGCCACAAATGATTTTAATTCACGTATGGACTTATACCCGTGGTTGGTTGCTTTATTCATCGAAGAGCAGTATAGAGGGCATAATTACGGAAACTTACTAATCAAAGCAGTAGAAGAGGATACCCGGCGGTTAGGCTTCGGGAATTTATACTTGTGTACAACTCATACAGGCTATTATGAACATTTCAATTTTGTATATATAGGAGATTGCTATCACCCTTGGGGGGAACATACACGTGTCTATCAAAAAGAAATATAAATTCCCGGTTGTCTTCTATGACGGATTTTTGATATTTGAGGTTTGACATAAGTTTGCTGTGATTCGTTTGCTGTGATTCAATATATTTTTAATGAAATAGATCTATATGGGCGCATAGCGGATCGTATCACGATTTCCATTTTGTAAGTATATCCTTAAAATTTCTCTTTTTTAGAAAGATGTGACTACTTAAGGTCTTTATAAAAAATAAGAGGCTATGTCAAAAGTGTCACAGTGTATTATTGCCCTATCACGTACTCTCTGATCTAAAACTCTGTGATGATCAATGAGGGGCTGTGGAAAAAGAGTTCTGACATAGCCTCTATGGTATCTTCTAATATTGGGTCTACTCGAGTTCAAAAGTGACTTTTGACTTTATATCTGTAGCCGAAGCCGCAATTTGTGCTTCAAACTTTCCCGGTTCTGCTACCCATTCATGACGACTATCATTAAAGAAGCTTAACGCTTGTTTATCAATTAAGAAAGTGACCTCTTGAGTCTCTCCCGGTGCAAGTTGTATTTTACTAAATCCTTTCAGTTCTTTAACCGGACGAGGTAATGACGATTTGAGGTCACTGATATACAATTGTACGATTTCTGACCCAATGCGCTTTCCCGTATTGGTTATGGGAACAGTGATAGCGATTTGTTCGTCTATTTTCATCACTTTCTTGTTTACGGTAGCCTTTCCGTAAGCAAAGGTGGTATAACTCAATCCGTGTCCGAACGGAAACAGTGGACGAATTTTTTGTTTATCTGTCCAGCGGTAACCGACAAATATACTTTCATTATATTTTTCGTCGAATATGCCATCTTCTCTCTGCCTGCCCGGATAATCACCTAATTGATGGGCGCCCACGTCTTCTAGCTTTTCCGGGAAAGTAAAGGGTAGTTTACCTGACGGATTTACATCTCCTACTAAAACTGATGCGATGGCATTGCCTGCTTCCGTACCCAGATACCAAGCTTGTATGACGGCAGGGACTTCACTGATCCAAGGCATGGCTACAGCATTTCCCGATATATTGACTACTATCAGGTTCTTATTTACTTTGGCCAGGGCTCCTATCACTTTATCTTGTTTATAAGGCAGTTCAAGACCTTTACGGTCGGTGTCTTCACAATCCTGATGCCCGCTTTTGTTCAATCCTCCGATGAAGATTACATAATCGGCCGATTGTGCTATGCGTACAGCTTCTTCGATCAACTGTCTGGCAGAACGATCATCTTTCAGATTCTGTCCGGAAGAGACGCCATCAAACTGTCCTCCTGTGTCTCCTACATATCCGCGGGCATAGCTGATCTCTATCCCATCGCCTATTCTTCGTTTGATTCCATCCAACGGAGAGCATTCATACTGTACTTTGAGTGAAGAACTGCCACCACCTACGGTCATCATTTTCAATGCATTCTCTCCGATAACAGCTATTTTCTTTGTCCGGTTCAGGTCGATAGGCAATATGTTCTTCTTGTTTTGTAATAAAACGATTCCCTCTTCACCGATTTTGCGGGCTGCGGCAATGTGTTCTTCCGAAAGCATTGCCCCATACGGGCGGTTACGGTTCATAGTTGTCCGGAAGGCCAGCCGAAGAATACGTCTTACTTTGTCATCTAATTCTTTTGTCCCTATTTTACCTTCTTTTATCTGTTTCAGATAGGGATGTGCTAAGTAGTAATTATCATAAGCATTTCCCATGCCTTTGGAAAGTCCGTTGGTCCAACTGCCGAATTCCATATCCATTCCATTATAGATGGCCTCTTCTGTGTTGTGAACACCTCCCCAGTCAGAAACTACGACCCCATCAAATCCCCACTCACCTTTTAGTATATCATTCAGTAAATACCGGTTATGACAGTTATGTTGATTCTTATACAGGTTATAAGATCCCATGATGGCCCATGCTTTCCCTTTTTGAACTGCGGCTTTGAATGCCGGCAAATAAATTTCATACAGTGCCCGGTCATCTACAATAACATTGGTGGTATGCCGGTTGATTTCTTGGTTATTCAGTGCATAATGTTTGACACACGCTGCTACTCCGTTTTGTTGTACACCTTTTACATAGGGTACTACCATTTGTGAAGCCAGATATGGATCTTCTCCCATGTATTCGAAGTTTCGTCCATTCAGTGGTGTCCGATAAATATTCACGCCCGGACCCAGCAATACTGTTTTGTTACGATAGCGTGCTTCTTCTCCGATGCTTTGTCCGTACAGCAGTGCTGCTTTCGGATTCCAGGTTGCCGCCAGGCAGGTCAGTGCCGGAAATGCAACGCAAGAGTCGTTGGTCCATCCGGCTTGGTTCCACTCATCCCATAACACTTCGGGACGGATACCGTGCGGACCGTCCGTCATCCAGAATTCCGGAATCCCAAGGCGTGCTACACCCGGAGAGGAAAACTTAGATTGTGCATGGATCAAAGCTACTTTTTCTTCAACGGTGATTCGTGAAAGTGCATCTTCAATTCTATCTTCAATCGGTTTGCTATCGTCCAGATAGACAGGGAGACTTTGTGCCTGTACAGTACCTCCCAATAAGAGGCTCAACATGCTTGCTGTGATTATTTTTTTCATGATCATTTGGTATGTGTCTGTTAGATTAGAATTTTATTATGATTCAGTTGATTTTCAGTAGCTTCATATCTTTCATATCGAACACTATCTTACCACTGCTTTTACATAAATCCTGTAATGTGATTTTTCGGGTATAAGGAGTTGGATTACCTATCGAATATTTTTGGGTATCGTCATCCGGGTCGCGAAAGCAGAAAGTGTAGTTGATCAAGAGCAGAGGGTATTGCTTGGCATTCGTAAAACTCTGTACTTGCTGCATCAGTACTAACTTTTGGCTTTCTATACTAAATTGAGGAATGAGACGAAGAAGGCTGTTGCCTAATATGATATCATTTCCTTCCGTAAGATTGAATTGTACATTTTTTATCAGTAGGTTGCCCAGCTTCAATTCATTGGCTATAGCCATACGTTTTTTACCTGTTGCAGTTGTATGGTCTTCGAATTCGATGATTTTCATGTTTAACTTTCCGGCATCCGCTTCCGAGATACTTGAGTTTATTTGATCAGGAGCAAAGTAGAGTTTATTCTTGTTTCCGTTTATCTCAGCCGAGGCCAAAAATCCTTTCTCGCTAAAAGTGGTGTTTAGAGTCACTTCCGGTTGTTCCCAACTGAGTTGCTGGGCGCCAAAGGGGGTTAATGCCATGCATTTATTGTAGCCGTTTATCATGTCCGGTACGGCTTGTGCGCACATCTTCATCAGATCGCCTGCTTCTTTATAGAGTCCGAGATAGGCTAGTGAAGCAGCCCGGAGGTTGAGTACATATATGATGCTGCCACCAAGCTCCTGCTGATATTTCCCCAAAAGACTGTCTGTGTATTGAATGCAACTTTCGGGTTTGTTTTTCATCATTTCGAGTGATGCGTTGGTAAGCCATTTGCCCATTTCATCTGTTGTCTTGCTGATTCGTTCGTATTCAATGTCGAGTCCTATCATATCGCCACTGTTCATTAATTCCGAATAGCTTTTCCTGAGTCGGTAACCTTCTCCGGAGAAGTTCATACGATCGAAGTCGAGTGTACAAATTTTAAATCCGGAGAAAAATGGAAATCCTAATAAACCCGATTTTTGGGCGGCAGGGATTGTTGTATATGTATTGAAGAATTGTACCGGATAACCGTTTACGTCTATCACCTTGGTAGAGACGCTATCAGGCGTATTGCTGAAACTGCCTTCTCCACCTGTATCTAACAGATAGTTCTGTCCGTTGGCAAATAAAAATGCACAACCAGTTTCCGCAAAACACATATTGGGATCGAGAGGACTTCTTAGTGATTTTTGCTTCAAAGTTAATTTGCCAAACTCAAACTCTAAGGCGGATATTCCACGAAGTTCCTTTAGCCCTAATAAAGCATCGTGTCCGGAAAAGATCGGATCTTTCTCGAGCAGAGAAACATGGACTGTCACATTATGAAACGTAATGCTGCCCAACTGTAATGTCTTGACAAATCCGGTTGTTGCCTGTGAGGTTCCGAACATACTTTTCACTGGTATGGTGTCACCCATGCATTGTACGTTACATTTCGTTGCTGTTTCCTTGGTCAGAAAAGTATAAGGGGCCCCTGTGTCAAAAATGGTAGCCGGCAGGGTAGTTCCGTTTATCGTCACTGAAAGTACCAACGGGTAAGTATAGCTTGTGGGAACTGTCGATGAACTTTCCGGAAAGTCCACTCGAAAGTTGTCCTTATCCGACAATCCTTGAATAGCCTTTTCCGAACAAGGGAAGTTTTCCTGCTTTTCTATTTCTCTGTAGAGTTTTCTGTCTTTTCGTAAAGACTTCCACCAAGTGTTTAATTTCTTATAGTGCCCTTTTTCCAAAAGCTTTTCGGCTTTTACATAACAATATGCCAGCTTTTGTTCTGTGGTGCATTCTTTGGGGTACAATGTGAGGAGGGAGTCAACACATTGGAGCATTTCATCGGGACGGTTGAAATAATAATATAATGACACTTTGGCATGCAACTGTGTCGCTTTATCCATTACAGAAGCGGAATCGTTATATAACTCCCACAACCGGAGAGCATCCGGATAGTCGTTCAAGGTTAACACTTTCGCCCGCAAAGACGAAGTTGTTTGAGAAAAGGCGGTCATCGATAAGCCGATCGCCCATACAAGAATGCTTAGTTTAAGTTTTATCATGATATCGATTTTTTGTGTTATGGAGCGGAACTGAATTATAATCCGTGTATCGGAGGGTGTACCTAAACTCGTATTCACCACAGAGTACACCGATTTACACAGATAAATATCATTTATCAATAATAGATTAAGTTCGATCTGTAGAATTCGGTGCTACTCTGTGGTGGATCATGACACACCCTTGTGTGTCATGTCAATTTATCCTTTGAGCAATAATGTTAGTTTGCATATAAGTCACTTGTCGGAATTTCGTTTCCTTCAGTGCCGGTTACCGTCATTTTCAGTTGACCACCGTTTTGGTCAAAATAGCGTACTTCTATCGGATGATACCCTTTCGATAATGCTTTCTGGCCGATAACTTCACGCGGCCCGTGCGGTCCGTCGTTATCGATCACCTGTTCACCGTCTATTACCAGCGTACTGCCGTCATCCGACAAAAGGGCAAAGGTATAGATATCGTCTTTCGGCACATTAATAAACCCTTTGATAACCAGTCCTATATTTCCTTTTGCCTTTTCGGGAATCATAACTTTTTCTATCGGGTAAGTTCCGTTCAGCGGTGCTTTAGTGATGTCTGCACACTTGTTGCCTTTAAACTCATACCATTCAGCCTGCAATCCTTTGGTAGAGGGAGTGACAGTCGTAGCCGGAGCATATTCGCTCTTGATGAAGCGTGTCCGGGAGATGTCACCGGCTTTTCCGTTGGGACGGAAGGTGCGGAACGTAAAGTCCGTTGTTTCTTTTACTTGAATAGGCCCTTCGTATTTAGGCGATTGCAGAGTAGGAGTGCTGCCATCCGTCGTATAATGAATTTTGGCATTGGGATCGAGGCAGGTTACCTTTACGGTTCCTTCACCGATAAAAGCATTGTTGCGATGGAAGCCTTCCAAGTCGGGGATGCGATAATTGATACCCATGATGTTGAGGCGTTCGAATTGGTTTGCCATGCGTTGTGCAAAGTCATTCCAGTTCTTTTGTGAGGGTTGGCTCCAACCCAGTTCGGCGATAGCCAGCAAGCGTGGAACAGCCATATACTGCATGCGTTCGCGTGAAGGAATCCATTCACACCAGATGTTTCCTTGTACGCCTTTGACTAATGCCTGTTGTTCGGAAGTCAATCCTTCGATTGCCGGATTGAAGTTATAAATATTGCGTACAGAGTTTTTGTCTTCCTGATAATCCAGATAGAACTGTCCGTTGGGAGTGAAAATGATGGAGTTCCCCTGTTGAGTTGTCTTTGCGGGAGCATCTTTTGCCCAGCTTCTCCACCACATTACGGTAGCCGTCGGGCTCAGTCCGCCTTCGATGATTTCGTCCCAGCCGATCATCTCTTTCCCCTTTGCATTGAAAAATTTCTCCATATCGTGGATAAACCAAGATTGCAGCTCTTCTTCGGTTTTCAGATGATTATCCCGCATACGTTTCTGGCAATCGGGACATTTCTTCCAGTTTGCTTTTTCAACTTCATCTCCTCCGATGTGTACATATTTGTAGGGAAACAGGTCGATCAGTTCACTATATACATTCTTACAGAATTCCATTGCCGATTCTTTTCCGGGGCAGACGGGTGAGGAGAAAGTGGTTCCCCAGCCTACTTTATCGGTACAGGCTACTCCGGAATAGTTGCTGACAGCAGCCAACATATGTCCCGGCATGTCAATTTCGGGAATGATATCTATCCCGCGTACTTTGGCATATTCAATCACTTCTTTGATATCCTCCTGCGTATAGTATCCGCCATATAATGTGTCGCCTTCGACGATGCGGAGTTTGTTTTCCGGAATCAGAAAATCCGGATTGTCTTCTGATTTAGCGGACTTCATACACGATCTGTCGTGTGAATTAAAGGTACGCCATGCGCCTTTCTCCGTCAGTAACGGATATTTTTTTATTTCGATGCGCCAACCTTGATCGTCTGTCAGATGCCAGTGGAACTTATTCATTTTGTAGAGTGCCATCAGGTCGAGTAATTCTTTTACCTCCTCTTTGGTGTAGAAGTGACGGGATACATCGAGCATAATCCCGCGCCACTCGAATCGGGGGGCGTCTTGAATCTCTGCCGTGGGAATGGCCCATGCCACACTGTCTACGATTTGTTTGGATTCGATTTGCGGTGGGAATAACTGGCGAAGCGATTCGATACCGGCTATCACCCCTCCATAAGAGTTGCCTGTGATGTCTATCCGGTCTGATTTTGCCGAAAGTGTATAGGCACCTTCTTTTCCTTCGATGTTGGCTTTCGCAAGAGTGATTGTCCCCTTGCCCTCTTTAACCTGAAGGTCGTAGCCCGTGGCGGCCGAAAGAATTTCTTTCAGGTATTGGGCGGCTGGCTGTAATTCCGGGTCGGTGGTACCGATTGTAGTGTTCGGGGTTAGCACAAAAGCGTTGCCGGATTGTTGAATTTGGTTAGGCAACGGTACGATTGATGCGTCTCTGGTAACGGGAGCGGGACCGCAAGCTCCCAATAGCAATGTACTCGTGAGAGTACAGGCTGCTATCCACTGTTTGTAAGAAGGTTTTGTCATAGGAATAAATATTGGATTGTTTTTAATATGATATCAGATCCGTTTTCCGGGTTACTATGAAATGCACAAATATACAATCAATTCTTTTGATTATCTTCATTCCGTATTAAAAAACAGTTGTTATCTTTGCCTTTGGCAGGAACCTTCCTCATTCATGACTTGTTTTCTATGTGGGAGAAGTTAATTTGTTTAGCCGGTTTGCCCTCTTGGATAAGCCTGAATGGGAGTATTAACGACTTTTGACTTGTTCATCTAGCGGGCTCGGGTATCCGAGCTGATGGGTACATGAACCCGGGCCCACTAAACAAGGCCGGGAAAGAGGGGTAAAGAAGGAAAGAAATGTGCTTAAGAAACCAATCGAACACACTTGGCTTATGAAGGGGTTCCATTCCGGAAACCAATGGCAAGTGGTTTTTGAATTAATGAATAATAGAATATGAAAGTGCTTGATTTGATAGACAAATATTATCCTCAGGATAATGAACTGAAACATATTTTGAACGTGCATAGCCGGTCGGTGGCTGATAAAGCTCTATGGATCGCCGGAAAACATCCGGAACTGAATCTGGATACTGTCTTTCTGGAAGAAGCCGCCATGCTGCATGATATTGGTATCTTCCTGACACATGCTCCGGGTATTCAATGTTTTGGGACGGAACCTTACATTTGTCATGGATATCTCGGAGCCGGACTTGTCCGTAAGGAAGGTTTCCCCCGACACGCATTAGTCTGTGAACGGCATACCGGGGCGGGACTTTCACTGAAAGATATTATGGATCAAAAACTTCCTGTCCCCCATCGCGAAATGTTGCCGGTGAGTATGGAAGAACAAGTGATTTGCTTTGCCGACAAGTTTTTTTCGAAAACCCATCTCGACCGTGAGAAAACTGTGGAGGGGGCTCGTAAGAGCATCGCCAAGTATGGAGATGAAGGTTTGCAACGTTTTAACAATTGGTGTAAGCTATTTCTTTAGTGCCTAAAAAAGAATTAAAAATGAAGATTCTCAAGTATATTTGGTGAAGATTGTGTACTTTTGCCCCTTCAAGCGTAAACTCTATTAGTTAATGACGCCATTGAAAGCAAATACGATAATATCATCCATACTACTGTTGATCCTCCTGATGCTTCCGTACGAAGCTATGGCTCAGCGTCGCCGTGTCAGGGAGTTGAAAGGGCCGGTGGTCTATTCACCCCCAAAGAACGATTCACTGAGAGTCGACACACTGAAAAACGATACATTGAAAGCCAATGTATTGAAGGCCGATACATTGTCGGCGGAATCGGTGAAGAAAAAGAAACAACCCCTGGACGCTCCCGTTGTATATTCTGCCAATGACTCTATTGTCTTTACACAAGGAGGATTTGCCCATTTGTATGGAGATGGAAAGGTGAACTACGAGAACATCGAACTGGGAGCCGAAATTATCACCATGAACATGGACAGCAGTACGGTCTATGCCCGTGGAGTGATCGACTCTGTGGGAGTGGAGAAGGGGAAACCGGTGTTTAAGGATGGAGAGACTCCTTATGAAACGAAGGCTATCCGGTATAACTTCAAGAGTAAAAAAGGATTTATCAATAACGTCGTTACCCAGCAGGGGGAAGGCTACGTGGTAGGTAACAATGCGAAGAAAGGCGCAAATGATGAACTGTTCATGGAGAATGGACGATATACGACCTGCGACCACCACGATCATCCGCACTTCTATATGCAGTTGACCAAAGCCAAGGTCCGTCCTAAGAAAAATGTGGTAACGGGGCCTGCTTATCTGGTAGTGGAAGATGTACCGTTGCCTTTGGCCGTACCGTTTTTCTTCTTTCCGTTTTCCAGCAGCTATTCTTCGGGCTTTGTCATGCCGAGTTATATGGATGACTCCAGCCGTGGTTTCGGTTTGACCGGTGGTGGTTACTATTTTGCTGTCAGTGATCTGATGGACCTCAAGCTGACTGCCGATATTTTTACCAAAGGTTCATGGGCCGCCAATATGGAAACCAATTATAACAAGCGTTATAAATATTCCGGCTCGTTACAGGCCGGCTATCAGGTAACCAAACTTGGGGATAAAGGTATGCCGGACTATTCGGTTGCTAAAGACTTCAAGATTGTGTGGAATCACCGGCAAGACCAGAAGGCGAGTCCCAACAGCACTTTCTCGGCAAGTGTAAACTTCGCTACCAGTAGTTACGAACGTACCAATATCAACAACCTCTATAATTCTCAGTTGATGACCCAGAATACAAAAACTTCAAGTGTAAGCTACTCTCGTAGTTTCCCGGATCAGAAGCTGACACTCGCGGGTACTTTCAACATAGCGCAAACCATGCGTGACTCTTCTATTGCTGTCACCCTGCCTGACTTGAATATTACTCTGAGTACTATTTTCCCTTTTAAGCGTAAACGTGCGGTAGGTGAGGAGCGTTGGTACGAAAAGATCTCATTGCGTTATTCGGGACGTTTGACTAACAGCCTGAAGACAAAAGACGACCGTTTGTTTAAAGCCGGTTTCAGGGAATGGGAGAATGCAATGCAGCATAACATCCCGGTACAGGCAACTTTCACTCTTTTCAAGTATTTGCAGGTGGTACCTTCATTTAATTACACTGAACGTTGGTATACCCGTAAGGTGATGAAGAGCTATGACGAAACTACCCGGAAATGGGATACACACCCCGGCGATACGATTCATGGATTTTATCGGGTGTTCAACTATTCGGCCAGCCTGGCTTTAAGTACCAAGATGTATGGTATGTACCAGCCGCTGTTTATGAAGAAGAAAGAGATACAGATTCGCCATGTCTTTACCCCGCAGATTTCATTGAATGGCTCTCCAAGTTTCGGGCAATTCTGGGAATATTATCGTGATGCAGACGGTAATGATCAGTATTACTCGCCTTATTCCAGTCAGCAGTTTGGTACAGCTCCGCGTGAGAAGTCCGGAACGGTTAGTTTTGATGTGTCGAACAACTTGGAGATGAAATACCGTAACAAGAAAGACTCTCTTGTGAAAGTCAGTTTGATTGATGAAATCGGTTTCAATCTTTCTTATAATATGGCTGCAAAGAAGCAACCATGGAGTAACCTGAATATGCGTTTGCGTATGAAGTTCAAGAAGTTTAATAACTATACGCTGAATATGAACGCAGTATTCGCAACCTATGCCTATACATTCGATAAGTCGGGTAATGTAATAGTGGGTGACCGCACCGAATGGTCTTATGGCCGCTTCGGGCGTTTCCAGGGATGGGGATCTTCCATCAACTATACATTCAATAATGATACCTGGAAGAAGTTGTTCGGGAAAGATAAGGATAACGATCAAAAGAAGAAAAAGGACGGTGCCGACGAAGAAAAAGGAAATTCTACCGGTGACGAAGCGGTTACTGAGAAGAGGGTAGAAAAAGCACAGGCGGATCGTGACGGTTATCAGGTATTTAAGATGCCATGGTCGCTGAATGTGAACTATTCGTTCCGTATTTCCGAGGATCGCAGTAAGCCGATCAATCGTAATACGATGCGTTATCCGTTTAAGTATACGCAAAATATCAACATGTCGGGTAACCTGAAAATTTCCAATAATTGGTCGTTTACATTCAATTCCGGATATGATTTCGAGGCAAAGGAGATCACTCAGACTTCTTGCACGATTACATGTGATTTGCATTGTTTCAATATGTCTGCCAGTATTTCGCCTTTCGGCCGTTATCGCTATTATAATTTTACGATTCGGGCTACGGCAAGTATTCTGCGTGACTTGAAGTGGGATAAGAGAAGTCAGACTCAAAGTAATATTCAGTGGTATTAAATATCTGATGGACGAACGATAAACAGCCGGCAATTTATGCTATAGAAATTTTAAGCATAAATTGCCGGCTGTTTATCGACTATCGTTTGATAGTTTGCTCTGTTTACCAGTTTATTTCTGTTTTTCCATGGGCTTTCAGGTATTCGTTTGTTTTACTGAAATGCTTATTCCCAAAGAAGCCATTGTAGGCAGAGAGGGGAGAGGGATGTGCCGAACTGAGTACCAAATGCTTGTTACGGTCAATGAAGGCACCTTTCTTTTGTGCATAACTTCCCCAAAGGATGAATACCAGATTTTCTCTTTCTTCGGCCAGGACACGGATGGCGGCATCTGTAAACTCTTCCCAACCGCGACGTTGGTGCGAACCGGCCTGGTGGGCGCGTACTGTCAGGGTGGCGTTCAGCAACAGGACACCCTGTTCGGCCCATCTTGTCAGGTTACCGGTGGACGGGGCTGGCGTGCCGATATCTTCTTTTATTTCTTTGAAAATGTTCACCAGAGAAGGCGGAAAGGCTACTCCGTCATTCACCGAGAAACAAAGGCCGTGTGCCTGACCGGGACCATGGTAGGGGTCCTGACCGATAATGACTACTTTTACTTTATCAAACGGACATAAATTGAATGCATTGAATATCAACTTTCCCGGGGGAAAGATCTGATACTGGCTATATTCACTTCTGACAAATTCAGTCAGTGTGCGGAAATAATCCTTCTCAAATTCTGGTTCTAAATGAGTTTTCCAGCTCTCTTCTATTTGTACGTTCATAGGCTATTAAATAAGGTGTATATTAAGGGCTGTACATTCACGACGCATTTCTTCCGGCCAGATACTTGCCTGAATCTCGCCGATATGAGCTTTGCGTAAGTAGAACATGCACAAACGCGATTGTCCGATACCGCCGCCGATAGAGAGTGGAAGCGTATCATTCAATAATCTTTTATGGAAATAGAGTTCCAGTCTTTGTTCCTGATTCTCTTGCTTCACCTGGCGTAAAAGAGCCTCTTTGTCTACACGGATACCCATTGAAGACAACTCAATGGAGCGTTGCAGCACATCGTCCCAGAGCAACAGGTCACCGTTCAGTCCGGGTAGGTCGTTCAACCCTTTGCTGGTATAGTCGTCATAGTCCGGGGCGCGTCCGTCATGTTTTTTGCCATCACTCAGCTTGCAACCGATGCCGATGATAAATACGGCTCCATACTTTTTACAGATGGCATGTTCGCGGCATTTAGGTTCCATATCGGGATACAACTGGCGTAATTCTTCCGAATGGATAAAGTGCAACTTCTGTGGCAGGCAAGGTTTGATTTGCGGGTACATTTCGTACACC
>OGEK01000319.1_pt1 | contig 54022 bp, 48 predicted proteins | sample 1570641 | NCBI WGS metagenome assembly OGEK01 (sample SAMEA2582136, study PRJEB24529) | metagenome | biome: Human gut stool | place: China | collected 2011
GATGGTTAAAGCCAGAAGAATTAGCTGGTCCAGCTGTATTCCTTGCTTCAGAAGCTTCAGATGCAGTTAACGGACATATTCTTTATGTTGATGGTGGTATTCTTGCTTACATCGGAAAGCAGCCACAGTAATTACATAATATATTGCATATTATAAGCACAGTGTGCGTGCATAACTGACGAAAGGGCTTGGGACAGGTTTTACCTGTTCCGGGTCCTTTTTTGGATGTGAGGGTTATTTATCGAGGCCAGGTTGACGGCACTGTTGACCTCAATGACCCTAATACTGCCGTTAAACCGCCGTTAAACCGCCGATAAAGTGCCAGATACCATGAAAAAGTGCCAGACAGTGCCAATAGTGTGCCGGATAAAGCAGAAAAAGTGCCAGATACCATGAAAAAATGCCGGATAGTTCTAATGAAATGCCGGATAAAGCAGGAAAAATAGGTCTATCACTACTGCTGAAACGAAAGGAAAATAATGCAGCATTGATAAAGATAAAGTAATAATTGAACTTATACGCTGTAATTATTCACTCAAAGCCAGACTATAAATCGATTAAAAATAATAATATAATACAGAACATTTGACTATCAAAATGTACTCTCATATGATACAATTACTATAAAAGTTTTACAAATATGAGAGGAGTATATTTTAATGAAACTTGAAGTGAGAAACCTTAAGAAGTCTTTTGAAGGCAATCAGGTTCTGCATGGTATTTCCTTTGAAGTCGAAAGTGGCAGTGCGCTGGGACTTTTAGGAAGAAACGGCGCAGGTAAGACGACCACTATAAGAATTATTATGGATGTCTTTAAGGCAGATGAGGGTGAAGTGTATCTTGATGGAAAGATATTTAATCCTAAGAAGCATCTAATAGGCTATCTGCCGGAGGAAAGAGGATTGTATCCAAAGAAAACAGTACTTGAACAGATAGTTTATCTTACAAGACTGCGCGGGCTTTCAAAGAAAGAGGCTGTGGACAATGCAAAGAAGTGGCTGAAACGTCTTGAGATAGATGAGTATACTAACAGAAAGTTAGAAACACTGTCAAAAGGTAATCAGCAGAAAGTGCAGCTTGCCTCAACACTTGCCTGTGAACCGGAGATAGTTATACTTGATGAGCCATTTAGCGGACTTGACCCAGTGAACTCAAAGATACTTCAGGATGTCGTGACAGAAGTCATAAATGAAGGAAGAATAGTTATATTTTCAAGCCACCAGATGAGCTATGTTGAGGAATTCTGCCGTGATATTGCAATAATAGACAAGGGAAATGTAGCCCTGTCAGGCAATCTTAAAAGCATAAAAAAGCAGTATGGAGAAAACCAGCTTGTTATATCGGATGTAACGAAGGGGCTTGATGAGCTGTCAGGGATTATAAAGGAAAAAATGTCTGATATAATAGTGGAAACAGGAAGAACAAGAGAAGAGCTTATTGTAAGGAATATAAGTGGTGTGTCAAGGTCGGATATTCTTAAAAGAATAATTGAATGTGACATAGATGTGGAGCATTTTGAGAGCTATAAGCCATCCCTTAATGATATATTTGTATCGCTTGTAGGTGATGAGGCAGAAGATGACAAAGCAGCAGGTTATAAGAATAATAGTAATGATGATAGCGGTCATAATAGCGCTGCTGCTGAGTTGCCGCAAGGTGAAAGCAGTGAACATAAAAATGTTACTGAGGGAGGTGTATGCTAATGAAAAAGTTAGGTGTAGTTCTTCAATATGAGCTTATGACTTATCTTAAGAATAAGTCGTATGTAATCAGTACAGTGATTATAGCTTTGATAGCTGTTATTATTATGTTTGTGCCAAGATTTATAGATATAAGTGCCATTACAGGAATAACAAACAGTACTGAACAGAATTCTGACAGCGATAAAGATAATAGTGATGGCAAGAGCAATTCTGATAAAGATAATAAAGCAGATAATAATAAAGATGTAATTCTTATATATGATGAGTCAGGCGTATTTGAAGATGTAGAGCTAATTCAGGCAGCCTTTGATGATATGAAGATTGAAAAAGAGTCGTCTGAGAGCGCATTAAAGGACAGGGTATCTAAGGAAGAGGTCAAGGCAGGTTTTGTAGTTCACAGTCTTACAGATTATGAGTACATTGTATACAATAAGAGCATGACTGACAGTATTGATATCCAGTTTAATCAGGTGCTTATAGCGCTTAACCAGATGGTTTACTGCAGTACCCATAATCTTGATTATGAGGAGATAATAACGGCTTTTAATCCACAGATTAACAACGAAACAGTCGTGCTTGGCAAGGATATGGGAAATAATTATTTCTACTGTTATATACTTATCATCGTTATATTTATGATAATCATATTCTATGGAGTTATGGTTGCAACCTCAGTTACACAGGAGAAGTCAAACAGAACCATAGAAGTGCTTGTAACAAGTGCGGATACTAAGACACTGTTTTTTGGAAAAGTGCTTGCGGGAACTATTGCAGCGCTTTGTCAGGCAGGAATACTTATGCTTGCCGTTGTTGGTGCATATAAGTTTAACCAGAGTGCGTGGGGCGGAATGTTAGATATGCTTTTGGATATTCCTGCAAATGTGCTCGTTACTTATGCGTTATTCGGACTTGGCGGAGTCCTTTTCTATACATTTATATATGGAGCATTTGGCGCACTTGTATCTAAGACAGAGGATATTAATAAGAGTGTTGGAAGCATACAGCTTGTTATTATGATTGTTTATTTTATTACACTTTTTATGCTTATGGATATAGATGGTATTGCAATGAAAGTGCTGTCATATCTTCCATTCAGTTCATACAGCGCCATGTTTGCGCGTGTTGCAATGGGAAATGTAGCTGTGTGGGAAGTTGTTGTATCATTTATAATACTTGTGGCAAGTATAATTGGTGTTGGCATGATAGGCTCATGCATATACAGAATGGGAACGCTTCGATATGGCAATCCAATTAAGATAACTACAGCAATAAAGAGCCTTCGTAAGCAGAAGAATAAATAATCTGAATATTTTATACAAGAAATAATTGAAGCCTCCGGATATAATATAAGTGATAGTGTCAAATGACATATGAAAAAAATAAAAAGACAAAAAGAAACTTTTGCACATTGCTTGAGGGTGGAAAGTATGAAGGTAATGTGTTGATGTATGTTATAACTGGAGTTGCAATATTAGCAGTAATATTTATACTTCATTATCTCCAGTACACAGTAACTTATATAGGAACATATAAGGAGAGCGAGAGAAGAAGAATTTCGCTTGCTGAAAAGTTAAGAGCTATGCCTTTAAGCTTCTTTCAGGAGCACGATGTAGCTGACCTTACAAGTACGATTATGGGTGACTGCTCAGGTTTTGAGCACGCATTTTCACATACAGTACCTCAATTTTATGGTTCTGTTGTATCGACAGCTATCGTGTGCATAGCACTTATGATATACGACTATAGAATGGGACTTGTACTTTTGTGGGTTGCGCCAGTTGCATTTGCAATAGTAATTCTTTCAAGAAAGTTGCAGCAGAAGCAGGGGAAAAAGCATATGAATGCAAAGCTTGCACTTGCTGATGGAATACAGGAGTGCCTTGAAACTGTACAGGATATTAAGGCGTGCAATCAGGAGGAGGCATATCTTAAGAAACTTGACAAAAAGTTGGAAAATGCTGAAAAGGCACAGATAGCCTCTGAAATGGTTACAGGAAGTCTTGTAACAACAGGACAGATGTTTTTAAGGATTGGACTTGCAACTGTCATAGTTGTGGGAAATGCTTTGATGATTAACAATGAAACTACGTTATTTTCCTACATATTATTCTTAATAGCCGCTTCAAGACTGTATGACCCACTGTCAGGTGCCATGGCAAATATGGCTGAACTTTTCTCAGTAGATATGCAGGTAAAGAGGCTTAAGGTTATTCAGGATTATAAGGAAGAGGATAAGGCAAAGGAATACAAGACTAATGGTTATGACATAACATTTGATAATGTAAAGTTTGCTTATGAAGCTAAAAAACCAGTGTTAAAAGGTGTATCCTTCACAGCAAAGCAGGGTCAGATAACAGCGCTTGTCGGTCCTTCCGGTGGTGGAAAGAGAACAGTGGCTAATCTGGCAGCAGGTTTTTATGATGCAGACAGCGGACGTATAAGTCTTGGTGGAACAGATATATCAAAGGTTGATTCAGTTGAGATGATGAAAGACTTTTCTGTTGTATTCCAGAATGTCGTGCTCTTTAATAACACTGTTATGGAAAATATAAGAGTCGGACGAAAGAATGCAACTGACAAAGAGGTAATAGAGGCTGCAAAGGCTGCCAACTGCCACGAATTCATCGAAAAACTTCCAAACGGTTATAACACTGTCATAGGTGAGAATGGTTCAACACTTTCAGGTGGTGAGTGCCAGAGATTATCAATAGACCGCGCGCCTTTAAAGGATGCACCTGTTATTCTTCTTGATGAGGCGATAGCTTCTCTTGATGTTGACAATGAAACTAAAATTCAGGAGGCTATATCAAGACTTATATATAAAGGGAAAGACAGTTCTTGTTATAGCACACAGAATGAGAACAGTTGAAAATGCTGATAAGATTATAGTTCTTGCCGATGGAGTAGTAAAAGAGGGTGGAACACACGATGAGCTTATGAAAGAAAATGGAATGTATGCAAGACTTGTAGAGTTACAGACAGAGTCGCTTAGGTGGAAGCTGGTGTAATATGATATATGAATAATATAGATATATTTTTGAGTTGTCTGTAATAGTAATTTATATAAATATTTTTGATAAAATTATTATAATTGTTAAATATAAGTACACCAGTTTACAACTTTATAGATGATAGGCTTGCTGCCAAATCAGCTGTTTTAAAGCCTTTGTTACAGCATTTGATTATATGTATGTTTCAATATTTTTCACGAAAGTGGCAAAAAATATCTGGCTGCTGATACACTTACTTATTTCAAGACGAAAATCTTGTACACTTTTGGTACGGTACTGGACAAAGTATTCATCTTGATAAGGCAGAATATTCATAGCACAATAACTGATATGAAAAAGTTGTAAAGTGGTGTATAAGTATATAAAATAAACTATAAATCGTTATTATAATGTTGAAAAGTATTGATGATGACGATATAATACAATAATACAGTAACGGCAAGTTGTTATTTCGAATATGATAATAACAATTTGTCGATTTCTGTATTTTATAATAATAAATTACAACTTAGGAAACAGAAAGGATTCATATATGTTAAGAGATGAAGATGCAGTTAGGGATGGCTATGCGCCATCAGATGGTTCACCATTTGTAAAAGGTGCAAAGCAACTCTTAGGCTTTGATAAACCTGAAACAGGTGTGCAGCAAGGAACTGGACAGATAAAGACTTTTAATCAGTTGGGATTTACGGGGATTAATGATAAGCCAGATGGATGGTATCTGCCAGATGATGTGAGTAAACCGGCAATCATTCTTGAAACAAAATCAGAGTCTGAGGATTTAACAAAAGATAAGTGGGTAAAAGAATTATTCAAGAATATTGACATTGTTGCTACAAAATATAATAAAGTTGTAGGTATTCTTTATAATGGAAAAAATATTCGTGTTTTTAAGAATAAAATTGAAGAAAATAATACTGCGACAACTATGCAGGATAAAAAATATTATATAGCGCTGTTTACACAGAATACATTAGATAAAGACCATATTTATGAGGTAACACAATCTATCAATAATATATTACATTTCAAGTTTGGAATGACAGATTTACAGGATAGAATGATTTTTACAGCCTGTGCGCTTGTTGCACAAAGATATAATCCAATAAGAGGTCTTAGTACACAGAAGGGGCAGGATTATGATATTGTTCATGGATGGGTAAGTAATAAATTAGCCTCTGCTATAAACGCTGGAAATAATCAGGCTATTAACCCAAATCGTAAATTAAATATTCTTTTAGAAGAATATAATAGTGTTCAAGTTTCAATTAGGAATAATATGGAAGCTCTTGATACTTTCATTGATAATGTTTGTGAGATTTCAGACCTCATCAATTCAGATTATTGGAATGGTGAAGATGTAATGGCTATATTTTTTAATGAATTTAATCGTTATAGGGGAAAATCGCAGGCAGGACAGGTGTTTACACCGGAGCATATAGCTTCTTTTATGTATCGTTTAATTGAAGTTAATAAAACAGATAGGGTATTAGATGCAACCTGTGGCAGTGGTACATTTCTTGTTAAATCTATGAGTAATATGATTAAAGAGGCAGGTGGTGTAAATGCATCTGATGTGATAGATATTAAAACTAATCATTTGTTTGGTATTGAGCTATATAGAAAGGTGTATGCACTTGCATGTGCCAATATGTTGATACATAAAGATGGAAAGACGAATTTGGAACAGTTAGATTCACAATCTGATGAAGCTGCTGCTTGGATTAAGAGTAAAGACATAACAAAAGTTTTGATGAATCCACCATATGAAAGAAAATATGGATGTATGAAAATTGTTAAGAATGTGCTTGATAATGTACCTAAGGGAATTAAATGTGCATTTATTTTACCAGATAAGAAACTTGAGAAAGATGGGGGAAAGAAGTTATTAGCGAACCATACATTAACACATATCATTAAATTACCTGAAAATTTATTTTTTGGTGTAGGTGTTACAACTTCTATATTTGTATTTGAAACAGGAAGACCACAGAATGATAGAAATATTAAAGGTTATTATATTGAGGAGGATGGTCTAGAAACTGTTAAAAATAAAGGTAGACAAGATATTAAAAATAAATGGGCTGATATTGAGGATTATTGGATTAAAGCTATTCAGGATGATAATGATAGTAAGTATAATACTAGACAATTGATTAATTCTAAAGAACATTTATCATATCAGATGCCAGAAAAACCTTTTGAAATTTATGAAGAAGATTTTGTGAAAACAATGATGGATTATGAAATGTATAAACGTGGTGTTGATGTAAAGGATTTTAATGACAAGTTATTGCAAAAAGTGCTTTATGGCTCTGATATAGGTATTAATGGAACAGATATCAGTATTGTTGTGAAAGGTGGTAATTAACATGGGTAGGATAGATACATCTGGTTGGATGGAATTTCAAATTAAAGATATCTTTGAAATTAAGCTTAAAGGAAACAAAATTCAGGTTCCAACAGGTGCTAGTATCCCTATGAAAGATTTGGTTGAAAATGGTTCAACTCCACGTATAACAGTTACAGGCGTGAATAATGGCATTTGTGGCACATTTGATTATTGTGGGAAAAAACCTTCTGATTACAGGGTGTTTAATAATTTTATTAGTGTTTCATTTTTAGGTACAGTATTTTATCAGGAAAACAATGCATCATTAGATATGAAAGTTCATTGTTTAAGACCAAAAGAAGTAATATTAAATCGGTATACGGGACAATTTCTTGTAGCAGCGATTAAAGCATCGTTACGAGAAGGTACATATGCAGACCAAATTTCAAGCTCTATTTTACCAGAAATGACAATTAAACTTCCTGTAGCTATGGATGGTAGTCCGGATTGGACTTATATGGAACACTATATGTTAAATTTGGAAACTACAGTAAGTGGTTCGTTAGTTGAATTACAATCAGCAAAAAACTTAGAGAAACATAAGGTTGATATAAGCAGGTGGAAGAAATATCATTTATATGATGATATGCTATTTGATATTGATATGGGAACTAAAATGGATAAATCAAAGATGTCTAGTATACATCCTACTGTTAATTTTGTTGGTCGTGCAAATACAAATAATGGAGTTACTATGTGTGTTGATAAGACATCTGATATTCCGTATAAAGCTGGTTATTTGACATTATCTTTAGGTGGTGAATATCTTGGTTCTTGTTTTATTCAGAATAAGGAATTTTACACAAGTCAAAATGTAGTGGTTTTAATTCCTAAATGGAATATGTCAGATGCTATTAAACAATATATTGCAACTATAATTTTTAAAGAAGCAAGATTGTATTATAAAGCTTTTTCTGATGAATTAAACAGACATATTAAAAAGGATTTTTCTTTTTATCTTCCAACACTTAATGGTCAGCCTGATTGGAATTATATGGAACAATATATGAACAACATAGAAAGTAGGGTTATTCAGACTTTGGATAGTTTATCAATTAATTGAGGGAGTTATATGGATTATATTAGTCTTATAGTTGCAATTGTCTCAGCGTTTGTTGCAGTGGTAACATTGATTGCGACTATTATCATTGGCAGGATGCAAGTAAAACAAAACAATAAGATTGATGAACGTGATGAACGTAGACATAGTGATATGATTTATTCGGATGCAACAAAATTCATTTTGAAATATAGTTCATCTAATTATTATTCTGAAATATATTTATTGCCATTGTGTATCATGGCATATAAATACAATCCGATATATCCGTATCGTAGAGAAATATATCGAGAGTTTTGTTCTTTAACAGAAGAAATTCAAAATTGTATTTTAGAACGTGCTGATATAGAAATAAAAAGTTGCAAGGCTGAAGATTTTTATAGAAAAATGCTAGAAAATCTTAAACAAGATATTAAAAAAAATTATCCAGATGATAATGATTTATATTATGAAAATGGAAAATATTTTGAAGATGCTTTACGTCATCATGGTAATAGAAAAGTTCCGGATATACAGTGTAATGCTGATAGTTATTATGCTGGATTATTAAAACAGATGGCGGATGAGTACAATAAAAATACGATGAATTATGAAAGTCATATAGCAAATTTATTAGTTTATGAAAAGAGTAACAGACCAATAAAAAAACTTATGGAAGAAAGTACAAGTATAGGGATTCCAATTGATATTAATACCGATGAAATTCTAATTTCATATCTATCTTGTATGATTTCAAAATATGTAGCTTGTTATTCACATAGTAATGGTAAATATGAAAATATTGGATGTGTTGAAGATTTTCAAGGGGAGAGATACATGGAGGACTTGTTTCTAGAGGCGCTATTTGAAACTTTTATATATCAGTGAAAAATGGTAATCGGTTTTAGATAAAATATTAAAAATCTACGATAATTAATAAAATATAAGTATATAAATACTAATAAATATAATTGAATATGAAACATTAAGATAAAGACAGTCATTTTCCTTTTGATAAGGATGATGACTGTCTTTAGTTTTTGGATTGCAATTTATATTGAAGTTGTTTATATATTGTCAATTTGATTTTATAACTTAACAGTTTCCCCGCCCGCAATTTCAACAATACTGTTATTATTAACAGCAACCCATACAGAACATGCATTAGGATTGTAGATATATTCATTATCTGCAAATATCTGAAGTCGTTCAAAAGCTTCATTATAATCCACAATTTCGATATTAGTTGCATACCATATATCATCACGGTGGCCAATCATTTCAGCGAATTCTTCCATGACAGACCAGTTGTTGTTGCGGTCAAACTCAAAGCTGTGTCCCCATACATACATCATATAAAGGTACTGCTTCTTTGTAAGAGCCATAAAACGCTTACCAAACTCAACAAGATTGTGGTTGTGATGACAGGTTGGCAGCCAGTTCATATAGTCAGCTGGCATAGAAAATCCATTCTCATCCCCTAAAAGAATAGGACCCTCGCAGCAGTCTGCATATGACATGGCAGACTTAACAACAGCATACTGGTCAGCGGCTGGTCTTATATACTTTATTCCAAGGTCAGCTGCAATCGAAGTGATAAGCTTGTTGCCTGCTCCGTTAGGAAGAGCCATACCGCGTACAGGCTTTTTGATAATCTTTTCTATAGCTGTCTTGTCTTCAAGAATTTCCATTGCCACCTCATAACTTCCGCAGCGGTTTAAAGTTGGATGAGTGCAGGTATGAAGTGCGATTTCATGATTATTATATAATTCACTCCATTCATCGGCATCAACCCTGATATCCATATCAGTGAGCTGTGAATTAACATTAAAAGTAGCTCTTAATCCATTCTTATTAAATATATCTACCAGACGTCTGTCCTGAACTTTACCATCGTCATAGCTTAAAGTAAGGACTTTGAATTTACCACCTGGAAAGCATTTGTAAATTCTATTCATAATATCCTCATTTCTGCGCACGTTTTTTGCGTATGACGAATTTGTGTCAAGTGCGCGCAGACACAAATCCCTCGTGTGAAAAATTATTTTTCACACGAGCTTCCGTCTCTGTTTTAATCCTTATTCATAAAACACATACTATGTAATTATACAATAATTAAATTAAAATGTCATTATTATATCACTGAAATACACAAAAAAGACAATAAATGTTGTATAAAATCAGATATGTTGTCCAAATGAGAACGTTTATTAACATCATTACTGCATATAAGCGGATAATGTTTTACATTTTCACCATTGATAATTATATCAACACTGCCTATAACATCGCCGCTTTTGACAGGGGCTTTTATACTTTCTGGAATATTGTATTCAATATCGACAGAGTCATCATCTTTAATATAGGCAGAATAATTTTCATCTATGCTTACATTTATATTTTTGCATTTTCCGTCAGTAACACATATATTAAAAGTTTTCCTATCATTAAAAATATTCTGTTTAGTAAAGCTGTTTTTAGCATAATCAAGCAGGACCTTTGAATCAGTCCATTTGTAAGTTTTGTTGTTAGGCCAGCCGCAGGCAAGCAAAGTGACTATATATGTGTGTTCATCATCTTTATAAGCACATACATAACAGTAGCCGGCATCGGCAGTAAAGCCGGTTTTTCCAGATATTATATTGTTATACATAGAAAGAAATGCATTGGCGTTGGTGACAGAATATTCTTTATTAGAAAGATTATGAAAAGTGTATGACTGTGTCTGCGTTATATCAAGAAAATGTGAATTCTTAATACAGTAGGACATCATAACACCAAGCTCGTATGCAGTTGTTGAGTGGACACCATATTCATCGGTGGCATCAAGTCCATTGGGAGTTACAAAATGAGTGTTAGTGCATCCTAACTCAAGGGCTTTCTTATTCATAAGATCTGTAAATATTCTTACAAGAATTCTGCTTTGTTCTTTAGAGATGTCTTTTATAAAGGAAGAGTCAGAATTATAACTGTTTATAAAAGCTGTGTCATATAAAAGCTCGTTCCTGTCCTTGTCGGACAGCGTGCATAAATAGTAGTAGGCAGTATTTTCAGCTATTATAACTGCAGTATCATTATGCGATTTTAACATAAGTGAATAATATAAGTCTTGTATATGAAACCGTTCACCTCTGACTGCATTAAGCTGGACATCCGGCATGGCAGCAGCGTAAGCAGATGTTGTTGCAACATAGTCATCACTGCATATTTCAAGTGCGGTAATAAGTGTCATAATCTTTGTTGTGCTTGCGTTCGGGGCTTTGACATCAGCCTCTTTTCCATAGAGCAGCCGGTTGTTATCACCATCAATGAGCGCAGCATAGCGTGCATGAAGTGTTGGCGGTGATGTTGAAGCGCTGGCAGTGATATTTTTATCTGAGGCATTTAATTCTGCGTATAGTTCTGAAGAATATTTAACTGGGACATAGGAAGCATATGTAGAAATTTGTGTAAAAGATATGCATTTAATTATTATAGTGAAAGTTAATAATATTGATAATATATATTTTCTGGATCTCAAAACCGTCCTCCATATAAGTACTGTTAAATATATATACTTTTCCTTTGCAATTATGCTCAAAATAGTTTATAATGTACTATGAATGGATTGTTGTGAACAATTTAAAAAATATGTTACTCATCAGGTTGGAAATAATCAACAAATGTTTTATACTATGTAGGTTAATTTTAAGCATTGGAAGTTGATTAATATTTTTTTCTAAAAATCTTTACATTCATCCGTATTATTAACAGCAGCACAGGAAAGGAACAAATAAAGTATGTTAGAATACATCAGACCAGCATCATTAAAATTAGGCGACAAGTTAGGACGCACTATCTATAACACTCAGGGAAATGTTCTTATTAAAGCAGGAATATCTTTAACGGACAATATGATAAAAACTATACAGACACAGGGTTATAAAGGAGTATATATCGACCGTGTAGAAAATGCAGAAAGAGAAAGCATCCGCATTCAGGAACCAATTATTGATGATTATACAACAATAAAAGTAATAAGCATTATTTCACGTATTCTTAAGAATAAAAATATATACACTAACGCATGGGATAATAGCTTTACAAAAGACAGACAGCAGCTTGAAGAATATATAAATGAATTCTATAAGTTATTTAAAGAAAAGAATATTAAGAAGCAGTTAATATTCGAAATGGAAGACAGTAGAAATAATGATAACTGGGTAGAATATCATTCATTTAATACAATGCAGTTAGCCATGGCGATAGCTATGCGTATGGGATATCCGGAAACTGAGGTCAAGGGAATTGCAGCTGCCGGACTTATGCACGATATTGGCAAGGGTAAGTATCCTGAACTTATAAATAAAAAAGACCTGACAGAGGCAGAGAAAAATCTTTTAAGAACACATCCTCGTACTATATTTGAGGTTCTGACAGGACTTTCAGGAATATTTGCATCCAATGCCTGTACATATGGCTGCTGGCAGTCACATGAATTATATGATGGTTCGGGCTATCCAATGGGTCTTAGCGGAAGTAAGATAACTACATATGGATATATCGTAGGTGCTGCAAACAGATTTGATGACCTCATACACAAAACACCTTTCAATGATGAACCAATGAATAATGATGAAGCATTGGAATATCTTATGGGAAGCAATCTGTATCAGGTTGAAGTAATCAAAGCATTAACAGAGGTAGTATCAGTATATCCTGTCGGTACTAAAATCAGACTGTCTAATGGACAGGAAGGGTTAGTTGAAAGCAATAATATGTCGCTTCCATTAAGACCTAATATAGTTATAGGTTATAAGAGAGTTAACCTTGCCTCTGATGAAGAATACAGAAATGTAACAGTTCAGGAAGTTATTAGTTAATTATTATATAAAAGAGGTGCATATGAGCTATATAGAATTTGATAACGTCAAGAAAATCTATAAAATGGGGGATGTTAAGATAAAAGCACTTAATGGTGCAAGTTTTAGCATAGATAAAGGTGAGTTCGCAGTTATAGCAGGTGCAAGTGGAGCAGGTAAAAGTACTATCCTTAACCTTATGGGTGGTATGGATATGGCTACCACAGGTAAGATAATTGTAGATAAGGAAAATGTAACAAAGTTTAATGCTAAAAGACTTACTACCTACAGACGATACGATATCGGATTCGTGTTCCAGTTCTATAATCTTGTACAGAACCTTACAGTAAGGGAAAATGTGGAGCTTGCAACACAGATATGTAAAAATCCTCTTGATATAGATGAGGTTATAGAGGCAGTAGGACTTAAGGACAGAAGTGCTAACTTTCCGGCACAGTTATCAGGCGGTGAGCAGCAGAGAGTTGCCATAGCAAGAGCTCTTGCAAAGAATCCAAAGCTGCTTTTATGTGATGAGCCTACGGGTGCACTTGATTATAATACAGGAAAGCAGATATTAAAGCTTTTACAGGATACATGTCGTGAAAGAGGTGTGACAGTAGTAGTAATAACACATAATCTTGCGCTTACAGCCATGGGTGATAAGGTCATAAAGGTAAAGAACGGGGTCGTTGACAGCGTGACAGTCAATGAAAGTCCATTACCTATAGAACAGATAGAGTGGTAACTGGTTATTTATAATCAGGACACTATATAACTGATAAAGAACTTGCACATTATGGAAAGGCAGAATTAACACAATGAAAAAATCAGTGTTTAAAGATTTTATAAGAGAGATAAAAGGGTCACTTGGAAGATTTTTTGCTATTATGGCAATCGTTGCAATCGGTGTAGCCTTTTTTGCCGGAATAACAGCTTCTTCTAACGATATGAAACATTCCTCAGATTCGTATTATGATGAATATAATATGAATGATATAAGAATATTATCATCAATAGGCTTAACCGCAGACGATATGGATGCGATAAGTAAAGTTGACGGTGTTAAAGCGGTGTACGGGGCCAATACGCAGGATGTACTTGTTAACTATGATGGCAAGGAAAATGTTGCACATGTATCAAGTGTTCCGGTAGGAAAGTCGTCAGATGATGACAGTTATATCAATCAGTTAAGAATAAAGGAAGGACGTCTTCCTGAGAATGATAAAGAATGTGTCGTAAAGTATGAGGATACACGTAAGTCTATGCAGATTGGTGATGTCATTACTTTTAAGTCGGGCACAGAAGATGATATAAGTGATACATTTAAGGATAGTGAGTACACAGTTGTAGGAATAGTATATTCACCATGTTATGTGTCTTATGACCTTGGTTCTTCTGGAATAGGAAACGGACATATAAGCTACTGCATATATGTGCCGGATGATGAGCTTAAAAATGATTACTATACAGAAGGTTATGTTATTATAGATGGTGCTAAGGAGCTTGATACTTATTCGGATGAGTATAAGACTATGATGGATAAGTATACAGATGATATAAAGGGTATATCAAAGGACAGGCTTGATATAAGAAAACAGAACATAAAGGATGAATATGCAAAAGCAAAAGAGGAAAAAAGAGAGGAAATCTTAGGTACAATAAGACAGAATGTTGTTGACTCCATAACAAAGCAGTATGAGACATATTATCCGGGTATGGATGTGTCGGCTATGATAGAACCATATGTAACGCCAGCTTATGAAAAGGCTGTATTGCAGTTTGACTTTGAGTCAGTGTATGCAGAGTATGATAAGATGATGGAGGAAACTCTTGCCGACAGTGATGACTGGGAATGGTATGTGCTTACAAGAGAGTCTTCATATTCGTTCAGGGACTATGAATCAAGTGCAAACAGAATGAAGGCGATAGCAACAGTGTTTCCGCTATTTTTTATAATAGTAGCAGGTCTTGTATGTCTTACAACTATGACAAGAATGGTTGAAGAACAGAGAGGACTTATCGGTACATATAAGGCGCTTGGATACGGTAAGGGTACTATAGCTTTAAAGTATGTGTCATATGCACTTGCCGCTTCACTTGTAGGCGGTATTATAGGCTGTATCATAGGATTAAGGCTGTTCCCTTATATCATATATGATTCGTGGAATATCATATACCAGCTTCCATCAATTACGTATGCCAGCCATGCATTATTATCAGTTGTTGCAGTGTTAAGTCTTGTATTAGTAACACTCATTGCTACATTATATTCATGCTATTATGAGCTTTCTGAAGAGCCATCAGTTCTTATGCGCCCTAAAGCGCCAAAGAGTGGTAAAAAAATTCTTCTAGAGCACACATTTATATGGAAACATATGTCATTTACAAGAAAAGTGACTATGAGGAATATATTCCTGTATAAGAAGCGTTTCTTTATGACAGTTATCGGTATAGCGGGCTGTGGCGCACTTATAACTGCGGGCTTTGGAATAAAGGACAGCGTGCAGAGCATTATAGATAACCAGTACGGTCAGATAATACATTATGATGACATACTTGTATTTAATAATAACGCTGATACAGAGTCCATTAAAAATGTGGCAGACAATATAGCTAAAGATGAATATTATAAAGACTCACTTATGGATTATGCATATACATCTGACGTAAAGGTGTCTGGGGAGTCAGACGATTACAGCACAGAGATAACAGTTGTAAGTAATGAGCAGGACTATAAAGACTTTGTAACCTTCAGGTCAAGAAAAGATAAGAGCGAACTGGAGCTTACTGACTCAGGAGTTATCATAACTGAAAAGCTTGCTAAAGACCTTTCGGTAAAGGCAGGTGATACTATACTTATACAGGATGATAATAATAAGCAGGTATCAGTAAATGTAACTGGTGTTATGGAAATGTATATTAATAATTATATATTTATGACGTCCGATTATTTCAATCAGGTATTCGGATATACACCGGATAACAACAGAATATTAGGAAAGCTGACAGGTGATGATGAGACTGTACAGGCTGCTATCGGTGACAGATATCTTACAGACAGCAGTGTAAAGTCACTCACATTTGTAAAAGCCAATATATCAAGATTTGAGAATATGATACAGTCGCTTGACCTTGTAACATGGGTGCTTATAATATCAGCAGGTATGCTTGCATTTGTGGTACTGTATAATCTTACTAACGTCAATATATCAGAGCGTATAAGAGAGATAGCTACGATAAAAGTACTCGGTTTCTACGATACAGAGGTAGGAGAGTATGTATACAGGGAGAATATAATACTTACACTTATTGGTGGAGTATTCGGACTTCTTCTCGGTGTGGCACTTCACTCTTATATTATGACAACGATTGAGCTTGACGGTGTCATGTTTGGAACTAAGATAAATATAAGTTCATTCCTTATATCATATGGAATAACTATATTATTCTCACTCCTTATCAATCTTATTATGTATCCGTCACTTAAGAAAATACCTATGGTAGAGTCGCTTAAGTCAGTAGAATAGAAACGATGAATAATTAAAAGACAACCTTCATATACTGTGAAAAACGGTATATGGAGGTTGTTTTTTTATGGGGGATATAGGACAAATCATAAGGATACTTCCCGGTGAATTAGTCACGGGACTTAATCTTTACGGGATAAAATTTGACAAGATTAATGAGATAAGAATACGTATAGGACGGTACATTTCACTTATATATGATAACAAAGAGGTACTAAGCACAGTGAAGGCTAAAAAGGAGCACATAAGAAAGATAATAGAGCTTGCGGCGAATTATTCAGTATATGCTTACGAACAGAGCTTTAAGCAGGGATTTATTACAATAGAGGGCGGACACAGAATAGGAATAGCAGGCCATGCAATAGTAGAAAATAACAGTATAAGAAACTTTAATTACATAACATTTTTATGCATAAGAGTGGCGCATCAGGTGCTTGGCTGCAGTAATAAGGTGATGGACTTTGTATATGCTGGCGGGCTTGAAAATACTCTTATAATATCGCCTCCGGGCTGTGGAAAGACAACTCTGCTTCGTGATGTCGTAAGAAATATATCGAACAATCCTGAACTGTCTATGAATATAAGTCTTATTGATGAAAGACAGGAGATAGCCGGCTGTTATATGGGGGTGCCGCAGAATGACATAGGAGAGAGAACAGATGTTTTTGACGGATGCCCTAAAGATTCAGGCATGCTTATGGCTATACGCGCGATGTCACCGGGAATGATAGCGGTGGATGAGATAGGAAACAAGTACGATGCACAGGCAATAAGATATTGTATCGCCTGTGGCTGCATAATAATAGGAACAGTGCACGGCTATTCGCTTGAAGATGTATTAAACAAGCCTTATGTCAAGGAGTTAGTCGGCATGGATGGTTTCAATAAAATAATAATAATGTCTAAAAGGCATGGAAAGGGAACTATTGAAAAGTGTATAAACTATCGGGAGCGGCACTCATAATTGTAATGACAACATATTACGGTTTCTATCTTGCAGGGCAGTTAAAGGAACGTATAAATGTGATAGATGCCTACATATATTCTCTTAATTATATACAGTCGCAGATAAAATACGGACTTACGCCGCTTCCTGTAATATGCAGTGAGTTATCAAAGAGCATAACAAACAGCATAGTAAGCAGTATGTATGAGCAGGTATATATAAAACTTTCAGACATAACACAAAAGGAAGATACATTTAATGAAATATGGCTTAGTGAAGCAAAGAAGCTTATAAAGAGTGGAATTGTTAAAAAAGAGGAGATAAGTGTGATAAAGGAGCTTGGAAATATTAATACATATATAGACAGAAATATGCAGCTGCAGTGTGCAGGCAATGTGGAATACAAGCTTAAAAATATATACCAGAGATTACAGTCTGAGGCAGGGACAAGGTCAAAGATATATCAGATATCAGGCGTAATGGCTGGCATTGTTATAACAATAATTCTCATATAAATATCCAGCAGATGTATACGCAGGAAAGGCAGGCATATGGAGTCAGGTATAATATTTAAGATTGCGGCAGTAGGAATAATCGTAGCCATACTTAATCAGATATTAAAGCATAGTGGAAGAGATGACCAGGCTTTTCTTACAAGCCTTGCAGGAATACTTATTGTGCTTTATTGGGTTATTCCCTACATCGCAGAGCTGTTTTCTTCTATGCAGAAGCTGTTTAATATATAGGGCTTTAAGAGGTTGCAGTGCTGCGCCGTATAAAGGAGAGTGATGAGTATTGCTACAGGTGGCGGTTATGGTTATGTGTGTTATTATCTGCTGTCTTTTAATAAAAAAAGAAGCACCCTCATATGTTTCTGTGATAGTACTTATGACAAGCCTTTTTATAGCAATATATATGCTTAGCAGTTTTTCAGTGGTAACGGGCTATATAGGAGTTCTTACTAACAGTGTGGATATAGAGAGAGGGTATATTAAGATAATTATGAAGATAACAGGCTTATCCATAGCAACGCAGTTTGTTTCAGATATATGCAGGGACAACGGTTTTAGTGCAGTAGCCTCACAGCTTGAACTGTTGTGCAGAGTGTCAATAGTGCTTATCAGTATGCCTGTTATTATAGCACTGTTAGAGATGGTGAATGGGTGCTTGAAGTGATGAGTGGATGTAGAAGGGCAGGACATATAACGGGATGTATTGCAGGGCATATATTGTGTGTGGTATGTTTAGGTGTATTTGTATATACTATTGGTATAAATATACATTTATCTGTACATATATGCTACGCAGAAGACTTATCAGAACAAAAAACAGAGGACAATAATAATTCCTCATATGGTATTACAGATATTAACAGCAGTGATTATAAGGATATAGACAAGACTATTAAAAAAGAGACGGGACTTGATATATCTTATGGAAAAATAATGCAGTCGCTTATAAGCGGCGGCAATGGGCTTGAGCAGATAAAGGACATATCAGCATATATAACAGAGGTCGTAAAAACCGGCAGAAATGAAGTTGTTCAGGTTGTGTGTCTTTGTATATTTTCGGCGGTGCTTAACGTGCTTACGCCTCTCTTTAATGAAAAACAGCTTAAGGATACTGCGGCAGGAATAATATCCGTATCGCTTGTAACGATATTGTTATCAGTATTTATGGGCGTTTTTATGATAGCGCAGGATGCGGTGACATCACTTATCAACATATATAAGGTTATATCAATGGTGTTCTTTCCGGCAGTGTGCGCTACAGGTTCGCCGCTCAGTGCAGCAGGATATTACCAGATAGTTATATGGATGATGGCGGCGGCAGATATATTTATAAGAAATATACTTATGAACTTAAACAGAGTGTATGTGTGTGTATCACTGTGTGACTGCGTGGACAAGGAGGCACATTTTTCAAAGCTGTGCGGTTTTATACAAAAGGGCATAAAATGGTGCGGATATACGATGATGACAGTGTTTATGGGGCTTAACGGCATAAAAAGTATAATAAACCCTGTGAAGGACAGCATCAATACATCATATGTATACAAGGCGGTAAGTATAATTCCGGGTATAGGAGATGCGGCTTCAATGCTGTCACAGACGGTTATAGCCTCCTCTTCGCTTATTAAGAATACAATAGGCGCAGCAGGAGTTATAGCACTGGTTTTATGTATGAGCTTTCCTGTGATTAAGCTTGTTGTAATATCTTGTATATATCAGGGTGTGGCAGCGGTTATGGAACCGGTAGCAGACAAGCGTATCATAAGGGCAGTACAGGCACTCACGTCTGCGGTAGGCTGCCTTACATACCTTGTCATAATATCGTCAGTACTTTTCATACTTACTATAGTTATTGTATGCATAGCTACGGGCAGGTGACAATAAGCAGCCACAGAGGAGGTGTTGTTATTACAGAAGCTGTATATACGTGGCTTAAGCAGGTCATAACATTTTATATAATATCATCACTTCTGATAAATGTTGTTGTTTCGGACAAATATAAAGATTATATAAGGATGATAACAAGGATAATACTTGTGCTTATAATAATATCCCCGGTCATAAAACAGGCAGGAGGTAACATTATAAAGAACAGTATTGATACATTTTATAAAGACTATTCATCTGCATATTATAAGAATAATGCGGATAATACGAATGAATACAGTTTTACGGTCAGAGATGTGGTCATTAAGACTGTCAGGTTACAGGTGGCTGAGGTTCTTGGTGAATATAATATGCAGGCGGATAATATAGATGTAACAGTAAGTGATGTTGCTTCTGATGATTATGGGGATATGACGGTTGAAAAGGTTGTCATACACATAAATAGATTGAAAAAATCGGACATAGACACTTTAAAAGAAAAAATATCGGCAAAGACAGGCATAGATGTTGGCAGTATATATATAAAATGATGGGGAGTGGTAGTATTAAGCCTGACCATAAAAATTTATTGAATAAATTCGGTAAGGATAAAATATTAATATTAATACTAGCAGGTGTTTTGCTTATGGTGGTGACACTTCCAACAGGTAAAACATCACAGTCTAAAGAAAGTGCTACAGTGTCCGAGGAAAGCGACAGTATGAGCGTTGATATGTATGAGGAATATGTAGAAAAACGTCTTGAAAAGGTGTTATCAAGTGTTGATGGCGTGGGAAAGGTGAAGGTGATGTTAAGCGTTAAGAATTCATCTGAAAAGGTATTAGCAAAGGACGAAACATATTCCGACAGCAGCTCAAAGGACGTTTCAGGAACGGACAGCAGTGAGAATGTTGACACAGAAAAGATAAGTACACATATATTTTATGATACTTCGGATGGCAGCAGGCCATATGTTGTTATGGAGAATATGCCTGTCGTTGATGGTGCGATTATTGTATGTGAAGGTGGTGATAACAAGGAGCTTGTCAATGATATAACGAATGCTGTATATGGACTTTTGAATATTCCAGTACATAAAATCAAGGTGATGAAAATGTCATAGAAACAAGCTGAGGTTTTGAAATCACATGCTTAGTTTAACAATCCGCAGGCTTGGTGTCTGTGCGCACCTGACACAACCCTGTTATATAAAAATGTGCGCAGAAATGAGGAGTGTTGTGAAAAGAATTAAAAAAAATCAGGTTATTATAACTGCTCTTGCGATAATGATTGCTGTAGCCGGATATATTAATTATGCTGGAAACATTTCAGATATAATATCGGTTAGTGGAAGAGGTGAGGCGGCAGCTACAGATGTTGCAGCCAGTGACAGTGCTGATAATGATATATCCGTTCCTGCTGAAGAGCCGGATGATGAGAGTATGATGGAGCCGGGAAGTGTCATACTGACCTCGGGCGGTGTAACGTCAGGCGTTATATCAGAAGCAAAGTTAAACAGGGAACAAATCCGGGCAAAGAATACGGAAAATCTTACAAATATAGTAAATGATGCCAATATTGACAAATCATCAAAGACAGCCGCTATCAATGAACTTGCAAAGATAGCTGATTATTCTGAGAAGGAGATGGCTATTGAGATACTTCTTGAGGCTAAAGGATTTAATGATGTTGTTGCTTCTGTATCCGACACAGGAGTTGATATAGTTGTCAATCAGCAGACACTTGAAACCAGCCAGAAGGCGCAGATAGAGGATATAGCCAAAAGAAAGACAGGGATGACATCTGATAAGATTAATATTAATGTTGTGAAGTGATTATTTGTATTGTCCAAGGTTATGTAAAATCTGAAAGACATGAATAAAATGCATAGCATTTTTGAGATTGGCTTTGGACAGTAATGCAATTTGATTATTTAAGAAGTTGCATTTATTCACAATATTTATTATAATAGATGAAAAGACAACGTTTAACAGACAGTCAGGAGGATATTATGACAAAAGAGTTTGAAGATAGAGGCAATACTTATACTATACACGAAAGCAAGGATATCGGTGAAGTAAGAGTAGCTGATGAAGTTGTTGCTATTATAGCTGGTCTTGCAGCTACTGAGGTAGATGGTGTAGAGAGTATGGCTGGTAACATTACCAACGAACTTGTAAGCAAGCTTGGTATGAAAAATCTTTCCAAGGGTGTTAAGGTTCATGTAGGTGAGCAGGATGTAGTAGTTAATCTTGCACTTAATATTAAGTATGGCTGTGAGATACCTAAGGTATCAAGTGCCGTACAGGATAAAGTAAAGACAGCTATCGAGACTATGACAGGACTTGACGTGTCAGAGGTTAATATCAAGATTGCTGGTGTGAATATTGACAATTAAAGTACAGTGATATGTAAAAGACTGTCCTTTAAGGGCAGTCTTTTGTTATATCGGAGGCTGTTTATAGTTGGGGCTTTTGACCCCGGCATCGTTATATAAGACATAGAAACTTAAGTAAGATAAAGATATATAATTATCGTTACGGATGATTGTATACAGAGAGGATTAGTATGACAAGATCAGATATGAGAGAGCACACATTTAAAATATTATTCCGTGTGCCATTCCATAATAAGAATGAATTAAGAGAACAGATAGACTATTATTTTGATGCACTTCCAGATGTTAAGGAAAAGGAATATGAGTACATCAAAAAGAAGGCACTTCTTGTTTCAGAGATGAGTGATGAGATTGATGAAAAGATAAATGAAGTATCGGAAGGATGGCCGGTTGACAGACTTGGTAAGGCTGAACTTGCTATTATGCGACTTGCAGTATATGAGATGTTATATGATGACGATATTCCGGTTAATGTTGCTATTAATGAGGCGGTTGAATTAGCCAAGAAGTATGGTTCAGATGATAACACAGCATCTTTTGTAAACGGAGTACTTGCAAAGCTGGTCTAGGTGATTAAAGATGGCACAGGTATATAGTGTTACACAGATTAATTCTTACATTAAGAATATGGTGAGGCAGGATTTTTTACTTAACCGCATAGAGATTAAAGGTGAAATATCTAACTGTAAGTATACAGATAAGAATGGCTGTATATTTTTTACGTTAAAGGATGAGAATTCTGCCATACCTGTTGTTATGTATGGTTCGGACGCATATAAGTTAAGCTTCAGGCTTAAGGATGGTATGTCTGTTGTAGTTAATGGCAGGATAGATGTGTACATGGAAAGAGGTGCATACCAGTTATATGCAAAGACTGTTACACAGAGCGGAACAGGTGAACTGTACAGGCAGTATGAGCTGTTAAAGCAGCAGTATGAGGATATGGGGTATTTTGCACCAGAGTACAAAAGACCGATACCAAGGTATGCTAAAAGAATAGCTGTTGTAACGGCAAGGACAAGTGCAGTTATTCAGGATATAAGGAATGTTGCATACAGAAGAAACCCTTATATAAGCCTTTATCTGTACTCAGTGCTTGTACAGGGTAATGATGCGAAACACAGCATAGCCAAAGGCTTAAAATGTGTTGATAATATGGGCTTTGACTGTATCATAGTAGGCCGTGGCGGAGGCTCTATAGAAGACCTGTGGGCTTTTAATGAACCTGAGGTCATAGAGACTGTGTTTAACTGTAAGACACCGGTCATATCGGCAGTCGGACACGAAACTGACTTTACGATAACTGACTTTGTGGCGGACTTAAGAGCACCTACGCCGTCAGCGGCAGCAGAGCTTGCGGTTACTGATATAAGGCTGATTGAGGCACAGATAGATGACTACAGAAACAGGCTTACACACAGTATGCAGATGATACTTGCAGCATACAGAAGCCGTACTGAAAGAATGTTGCTTGAACTAAAGACATATAATCCACAGGCACAGCTTGACAGCAAAAAGCAGCAGCTTATGCATATAAGGCATCTTCTTGATGTTAGTGTGCAGAATATGCTTGATACGCAGAGGCACAGGCTTGTGCTTTTATCTGCAAGGCTTGATGGTGTAAGTCCCTTAAAGAAGCTTGAGCAGGGATATGCGCTTGTTGAGAATGACAGTGAGGAGCATATAACTTCAGTTAGTGAGGTTAAGAAAGATGATGTTCTTACACTGCATTTAAAGGACGGACATATAAAAGCTGTGGCTGTTGACATTAAAAGTAATAGTATAAAGCAGCGTGGTAATAATAATATAGTGAGGTAATTGATTATGGCTAAGTCGCCTTCACTTGAAGATACATTTGATAAGCTTGAGGATATTCTTGGACAGATGGAAAGCGGTGAGCTTACTATGAATGAGTCGTTTAAGAAGTATAAAGAAGGTATCGAGCTTGTCAAAAAATGCAGCTTAATGATTGATAAAGTCGAAAAAGAGATGATTATTATCAATGATGATAAAGATTCGGAGATGATTGATGATGATTGATTTTAAGAAGGAACTGGCAGAAAGGACAGCTGCCATAGATACGATAGTAAACTCTTACCTTCCTGAGGCAAGTGGTGAAGCAGAGTATATAAAGTCAGCGATGGATTATAGTGTTCAGGCAGGTGGAAAGAGAGTCCGCCCTATGATAATGCTTGAAACTTACAGATTATGTGGTGGAACGGATGAGAGCTGTGTGTATCCTTTTATGGCTGCACTTGAAATGATTCATACTTATTCACTTGTACATGATGACCTTCCAGCGATGGATAATGATGATTACAGAAGAGGAAAGCTCACAACACATAAGAAGTTCGGAGAGGACTTTGGCGTGTTAGCAGGTGACGGGCTTCTTAATCTTGCTTATGAAACTATGCTTAACGCTATAAGCGAGCTTGCAAAGGATTATAAAAATCCGGATACTGCAGAAAAAATGGCACTTTATTCAAGGGCAGCCGCAGTTATAGCAGGTAAGGCAGGAGTTGACGGCATGGTAGGCGGTCAGTCTTTAGATGTATATCTTACTGACAAGCCTATGGATGAAGCACAGCTTGATTATATATTCAGGTTAAAGACAGGTGCTCTTATAGAGGCAGCATTTATGGCAGGAGGAATACTTGCAGGCTGTGATGATACTACTGAGGAGCTTCTGTGTAAGGCCGGATATAATGTCGGTTTTGCATTCCAGATTAAGGATGATATTCTTGATGTGACAAGTACTCAGGAAGTACTTGGAAAGCCTGTTCTTAGTGATGAGCGTAATAACAAGACAACTTATGTAACACTTTATGGTTTTGAGAAGGCAGAGAAGGATACTTATGATATGTCTAAGGAGGCTCTGGATGTAGTTAAGTCTATCGGACATAATGAGTACTTAGAGGAACTTATAGATATGCTTATACATAGAAATAAGTAGAAGTGGGAGAGAACAGCTATGATACTAGAGAAGATTAATAAGCCCAATGATATTAAGAAACTTTCTCCAATAGAATATAATCAGCTTGCGGCTGAGATAAGGGAGTTCCTTATCCAGAAGATAAGCGTAACAGGCGGACATCTTGCTTCTAATCTTGGCGTTGTCGAACTGACAATGGCTTTGCATGTTGTATTTAATCTTCCACAGGATAAGCTTATATGGGATGTAGGACACCAGTCTTATACCCATAAGATACTTACGGGGCGTAAGAACCAGTTTGATGAGCTTAGAAAGTTCGGCGGTATGAGTGGCTTTCCTAAGAGAAATGAAAGCGATTATGATGCATTTGATACAGGACATAGTTCGACCTCAATATCAGCAGGTCTGGGGCTTGCAGAGGCAAGGGATATAAAGCATGGCAATTACAGTGTTGTATCTGTCATAGGAGATGGTGCACTCACTGGCGGTATGGCATATGAAGCACTTAATAATGCTTCAAGGGTTAAGGGTAACTTTGTTATTATACTTAATGATAATACTATGTCCATATCAAAGAATGTTGGTGGCGTATCTAATATGCTAAGTGAAATCCGTTCTTCGGACTCATATTATGACCTTAAGGAAAATATTGGAAATGTATTATACAAGCTTCCTAAGGGCGATAAGATTGTAAAGACTATCAAAAAGACGAAGTCTAACTTAAAACAGGTTATATTGCACGACTCAATGTTTGAGAGTATGGGTATATATTATCTTGGTCCGGTTGACGGTCATGATATGGATAAGCTTATAAAGATACTTACAGTGGCAAAGCGTATGAATGGACCAGTGCTTGTCCATGTTGTAACACAGAAGGGACGTGGATATAAGCCGGCAGAGCGCAATCCGAGCAAGTTCCACGGTATCGGGCCTTTTGATATAAAGACAGGCTGTGAGATAAATAAGTCTGATATACCAACTTATTCAAAGATATTTTCTGATACTATATGCGAACTTGGAAAGAAGGACAATACAGTTGCTGCAATAACAGCGGCTATGCCGGATGGTGTCGGACTTACCAAGTTTTCAAAGTGGTTTCCAGACAGATTTTTTGATGTTGGTATAGCTGAGGCACATGCTGTTACATTTGCGGCAGGACTTGCTGCTGGAGGACTTAAGCCCGTATTTGCGGTGTATTCGTCATTTCTTCAGAGGGCGTATGACCAGATACTGCATGATGTGTGTATACAGCAGCTTCATGTGGTGTTTGCGATAGACAGGGCAGGACTGGTTGGAAGTGATGGGGAGACTCATCAGGGAATATTTGACATATCTTTCCTTTCATCAATTCCTAATATGACTATATGTGCGCCTAAGAATGATACAGAGCTTAAGGAAATGATAAGATTTGCAGTTGAAGATTTTAACGGACCTATAGCTATACGTTATCCAAGAGGAAGTGCCTGTCTTTCCTTCCATGAGTTTGATGCGCCTGTGGAATATGGAAAGTCAGAGGTTATGTATACTGGTGATAATGATATTGCGCTTCTGGCACTTGGAAGCATGGTGGCAGCAGCAGACAATGTAAGAAACAGTCTTATGGCTGAGGGTTATACAGTTACGCTTGTCAATGCGCGTTTCGTTAAGCCTATAGATAAAGATATGATAGATGCTGTCTGTCAGAACCATAAGCTTATAGTCACTCTTGAGGAAAATGTATCCTCAGGTGGCTTTGGAAGGACAGTCTGTCAATATGTTAGTGATTCAGAATATAATACCCACGTTCTTAGCATATCACTTCCGGATGATTATATTGAGCATGGAAGTGTGGATATATTAAGACGCGAAACAGGAATAGATGAAGAAAGTGTAATAAAGCGTATAAAAGAAAGTTATACAAAGATACGTGAATAAGCTTTATATAAGCTTAACAGGATTGGAGAGAAATATGAGCAAGGAAAGATTAGATGTTCTTCTAGTGAACAGAGGACTTGCAGAGTCAAGAGAGAAGGCGAAGGCCATAATTATGTCCGGAAATGTGTATGTTGAGGGACAGAAGGAGGACAAGGCTGGTTCAACATTTGTTGATACAGCTAATATAGAAGTAAGGGGCAATACACTTAAGTATGTAAGCCGTGGAGGCCTTAAGCTTGAGAAAGCCATGGAGAACTTTGATGTTACTATTGAAGGAAAAGTATGTATGGATGTAGGCTCATCAACAGGCGGCTTTACAGACTGTATGTTACAGAATGGTGCAGTCAAGGTGTATTCGGTGGATGTAGGACACGGACAGCTTGCGTGGAAGCTTCGCAATGATGAGAGAGTTGTGTGTATGGAAAAGACCAATATCAGATATGTCACACCGGAGGATGTTGCTGATAAGATAGATTTCTCAAGCATAGACGTATCCTTTATATCTCTTACAAAGGTACTTCTTCCTGTTAAAAATCTTCTTACAGATGACGGACAGATAGTATGCCTTATAAAGCCACAGTTTGAAGCTGGAAGAGAAAAGGTCGGAAAACATGGTGTTGTAAGGGATAAGGCTGTACACGAGGAAGTTATCCAGATGGTTATAGATTATGCTATATCCATAGGATTTGAGATACTTAACCTTGAATTCTCACCAGTTAAAGGACCTGAAGGTAATATAGAATATCTTCTTCATCTTCAGAAGCATACAGAGGGAACTTATGAAAATATTCCTTTTGAAATAAAAAATATAGTAGACAAAGCGCATGAAACATTGTAATATATATTCATAGTTGACATTTAACGCTTTGCGATATAGGGGTATTGATGAAAACATTTTATATAGTTACGAATCAGTCAAAGGATTCAGAACTTAAGTACACTAATAGTATTATTACATATCTTAATGAGCATGGTGCGCATGGTATATATGATGAGGCTGCGTGCAGGGTTGAGGGAACTAAGTATTGTTACACTAATGCAGGACTTGTGCCTGACGGTGTTGAATGTATTATAGTTCTTGGCGGTGATGGAACATTAATTCAGGCTGCAAGGGATCTTAATGAGAAAAATATTCCGCTGCTGGGTGTTAATATAGGTACACTTGGATATCTCACTGATACAGATATGAATACAGTTTATGACACGCTGGACAGCCTTATTAAGGATAACTATGAAGTCGATACGCGTATGATGCTTGATGGTAAGATATACAGAGGTGACAGTGTCATATATGAGGATGTTGCACTTAATGATGTTGTACTCAGCAGACGTGGAATATTAAGAGTTATTGACTTTGATATATATGTTAATGGTGAGTATCTCAATTCATTTGCGGCTGACGGAGTTATCGTATCAACAGCGACAGGCTCTACGGCTTACAGTTTATCGGCAGGCGGACCTATAGTCCAGCCGAATGCAAGACTTATTATGATTACACCGATATGCGCACATACACTTACACAAAGAAGTATCATATTCGGGCAGGATGATGAGATTGTTATCCAGATGAATGACAATAAGAAGCTGTCAGATGAGAGAGTGGCAACCTATGATGGTGAAAGCTACTGTCAGGTGGTTACAGGTGACAGAGTTGTTATTACACGTTCAAATAAGATGGCTAAGCTGATAAAGACCAGCAAGATATCTTTTCTGGAAAGAATAAGAAATAAAATGTGATTGTATGAATTGGATACTTATCATAGTGTGGTAAGATTGGAGAAAAGTTGTGAGAACAGACAGACACAAGAAAATATTAGAATTGATTAATAACAATAATATAGGAACACAGGAGGAGCTGGCAGATGCGCTTAACAAGGCAGGCTATAATGTTACGCAGGCAACTGTTTCAAGAGATATAAGAGCGCTTAATCTTACAAAGGTGTCGGTGGATGGTGTGAGCCAGAAGTATACTACATTATTTTCTGGTAATCCTGTGACTAATGATAAGTATATAAGAGTGTTAAGAGAAGGCTATATGTCTATGGATATGGCGCAGAATATACTTGTTATAAGAACTGTTCCAGGTATGGCTATGGCTGTATGTGCGGCGCTTGATGCCTTAAAGCTTGATGAGATAGTGGGTTCTATAGCAGGAGATGATACTATTATGTGTGCTGTAAGGACTGTTAAAGATACAACTATCGTTATGAATAAGTTAAAAAAGCTTATAAAGATATGATTATATAGTTTATTGCAGTCATTGTCATTATGGCAGTGGCAAGTTGGAGGAGTATGCTTACTAATTTACACGTTAAAAATCTTGCATTAATAGAAGAAGAGAATGTTGACTTTGAGGAAGGACTTAATATATTGTCGGGTGAAACCGGTGCCGGAAAGTCTATTATACTTGGTTCTATTAATGCAGCACTGGGGGCTAAGACATCGCCGGACTTTATAAGAACCGGCGCAGATTACGGACTAGCCGAACTGGTGTTTGATATAGATGATGAATACACACTTGAAAAGATTAAGGAGCTTGGTGTTATAGACATAGATGAGGGAGAACTGCTTATATCAAGAAAGATAACGCCAACACGTTCGCAGATAAAGGTAAACGGACAGAACTTTACAGCGGCACAGACACAGAAGCTTGCAAGATACCTTATTGATATGCACGGACAGCACGATAATCAGGCGCTTATGGATGACTCAACACATATTAATGTTGTTGATGAATACTGCGCAGAGTCCATAGCAGATATCAGGGATGAAATGCAGGCGGATTATAAGTACTATACAGAGTGCCGGAATGTATTAAAAGAACTTGACAAGGATAATGAAGAAAGACAGAGAGAAGTATCATTTCTTGAATATGAAGTCAATGAGATAACAGCAGCCGCTCTTAAAGTGGGCGAGGATGAAGAGCTTGAGACAGAATTTAAGAAGCTTAATAATCACCAGAAGATAATGAGCGAGCTGTCAGGTGCAGATATGCTGCTTAATTCAAGTGATGATAATATAAGTGATATGCTAGGTATGGTCATAAAGTCAGTACTTAGTGCTTCTGAATGTGACAGTTCTCTTAGCGGATTGTGTGATACTTTGCAGGATGTTGAGAGTCTTATTATGGATGTATCCCACGACATAAGTGCATACATTGATAACAGCGACTTTGATGTATCATCGCTCAATGATATACAGTACAGGCTTGACACTATTAATGAGCTTAAGAATAAGTACGGCGGTTCTATTGAGAATGTGCTTTTATCGCTTAAGAAGAAGCAGGACAAGCTTGAGGAATATTATAATTATGATGAGATATTAAAGAAAAGACAGGCTGAATACGACAAGGCATATGAAAAAGCAGCTGCCACAGCAGACAGACTGAGTGCTATACGAAAGGATGCGGCTGACAGGCTTACTGCAGAGTTTACAGAATCGTTAAAGAAGCTTAACTTTCTTGATGTTAAATTCAGGATTGATTTTGAAAAAAGCGAAAGTCTCACAGCTAATGGTTATGATTCTGTATGTTTTATGATATCAACTAATCCGGGTCAGGAGTTACGTCCGTTGTCAAAGATTGCATCGGGTGGTGAGCTTTCGAGGATTATGCTTGCAATAAAGACTGTTATGGCAGGTGATGACAGCAAGACTCTCATATTTGATGAGATAGATGCCGGAATAAGCGGCAGGACAGCGCAGATGGTATCAAATCAGCTTGCAAGGCTTGCAGGACATCATCAGATTATATGTATAACACATCTTCCACAGATAGCTTCAATGGCAGATGCACACTTCACGATTGAAAAAAGTGTGCGTGATAATAAGACTTACAGCCAGATAACACGCGTGGATGAGCAGGAGAGCATATATGAGCTTGCGCGAATGCTTTCAGGAAGTGAAGTTACAGACTCGGTGCTTGCCAATGCAAGGGAGTTAAGGAAAGCTTCGGAGGAGTTTAAGAAAAACGGAAATGCGTGATAAATAGATAATTGCAAAGTTTAATAACTAAAATAAAAAATAGGTCTTAATTTTGATATATAAAAAGATTTATGCGGATTTTTGTGTTTTGCAAATGCTTAGATATGTAAGGGAAAATTATAGTACAGGAAAATAAGTAGTTGGTTATATACGATACTTTCCTGTACTGTTAATTAAAATATTACAGTAAATATAAATGAGCAAATTTAAAATATTGTTCTTCATTTGCTCATTTATAGATAGTAAGTTTAATGTTATATATGGTGACAGCTATATTTTATGCTTTATTAATTAAAAACGGGTTGCAGCATACATTAGTCATATTTACTGTGATGCATTTAACATATTTTCAATATATATGCCATAACCACTCTTGGAGTCGTCTATAAGAACATGTGTTACAGCACCTATAATTCTTCCGTCCTGTATGATAGGGCATCCCGACATTCCCTGTACTATGCCGTTTGTCATATCAAGAAGCTCATCTGAGGTTACTTTGAAGGATATATTTTTAGAATTGCTGTTATTCAGAGAGGTTATCTCTATATCGTAGTCCTTATACTGGTTATTATGATAAAATCTTACATAAGCCCTGCCTTTGTGTACCATATAACGATAGCCGACACTCATAAGTGAAAGATTATACCTTTTGCAGACAGACTTATCAATAGTTCCGTATATGCCATATTCGCAGTTTTTATCTATACTTCCGACTGGCTGGGTGTTTTTGTAGTCTATAATTCCCTGAAGCTCTCCGGGTGTGCCGTCTTTTCCTTTGATTATGGAAAGAATATGGGTCTTGTATATCTGACCGCCGCTTATATTCATAATCGTACCGGTGCTGTTATCAGTTATTCCATGTCCGAGTGCACCAAAGTGTTCTGACTGATCTATATAAGTCAGAGTTCCGATGCCCTGGGCATCATCTTTTACCCATAGACCAAGTTTATATTCGCCGTTGGTATCAAGGACAGGTGTTACATTTACAGTTGATATACTGCCATTTCTTAGTATGCCAAGTTCAAGATTACTGCCATCGCAGCCGGCAATTATATCAGAGAATTCTTTTTTGGAACTGATTTCTGTACCATTTACGTACAGAATATAGTCGCCTTTGGATAAGATATGCTCACACGGAATTATATCGCCGTAGGACATTGAGCTTACAGAGTCGGTCTTAACGACAAGGATACCATTACTTTTAAGATAAAGCCCGGCCTGAAAGCCGCACGGATAAACCTTTGTTTCATCGACAACATTTACATGGACAGTCTTTAAGAATATTACACCGAAAAGCTTAAGGTCCATATCGTAGCTTGCTGGATTACCGGTTATAAATGTAACTTCTTCATTGAAATTGGCATTAATATTGTTGTCAGTCTTATAGGAAGAATTGTATACATTGCCTGTGACTGGAACCGACAGATTAAATGTAGTATTACTCTGTTCAGTTATATATATGTGTTCTGGAAAATGCTTTTTTACATAGTCAGTATATGTCAATGCGCATAATAGCAGAGTTGTCAATATAGCTGAATATAATATATATCTGTTAAATGTACGTTTTATACACATATGAAGCACCTCCCTTTTAACATATTATTTGCAGAATTACTGATTTTATAGAAAAGTATCACTGTCAAATAAATCTAATAAAATACATTTGTCGAATTTTGTCGACAGTTGCGATGGATTTTAATTGATAAGATATTGCCAGGATAGTATAATATGTCTGTAAATGTTACTGTTTGCTGTTCAAAGTCGACATTTATAATGATATATATTATGTTTTGTCACACATGGCAGCAGATATTCATTAGTATATACATTTGCGCTAATAATATTAAAAGTGTGAGGGGAAATATATGGAGTCTTTAAAAGTGGTTATTGCAGATGATAACAAGAAAATGGTAGATGTCATAAAAGAAGTTATCAATGATGAACCTGAACTAGAGGTTGTAGGTGTTGCAACTAATGGAGAAGAAACTATCGATGTTATTAAAAAGACATCGCCAGACGTTGTTCTTCTTGATATTATTATGCCACAGCTTGACGGAATAAGTGTCATGCAGAAAGTCCGTGAAGACGGAGAATGTTCAAAGCCGGCATTTATAGTTATAAGTGCTGTCGGAATGGAAGATGTTACAGAAGATGCTTTCAGCAAGGGAGCAGCATATTACATAATGAAGCCTTTTGACAATGACATGCTTATCAATCGTATAAAGTATGTCGGAAAGGTGCACAGGACACCAGCAGAAATTAAGAATGTTGTTATCAGGGATACAGTTAACCATAAAAAATATGTTCTTGAGAATGAGATTACAGGAATGATACATGAGATAGGTGTTCCAGCACACATAAAAGGTTATCAGTACTTAAGGGAGTCTATAACTTTAGCGGTTAATGACCCTGATATTATAAACAGCATAACAAAGATATTATATCCAACAATAGCCAAAAAGTTTGAGACAACCCCAAGCAGAGTTGAGCGTGCCATAAGACATGCCATTGAGGTTGCATGGAACAGAGGCAATCCTGATGTCCTCAATGACCTTTTTGGATACACTATAAGCAATGGAAAAGGCAAGCCAACTAACTCAGAGTTTATAGCGCTTATCGCTGACAATATAAGACTTACACATGCGGAAGGCTGATGTATGCGGCATACATATATGACGAAAGTGTGAATTTTTGTCATAATTGTGTAATTTTCCTTGAAATATTACAATTCCTATATTATAATATTAACGTATTTGTAAAAATGTTTTAACAAAATTGTAATAAATAGGAGTTTGTATGTATAGAAGAGCATTAAAAACGTTTGCCGCAGCAGCGCTTATAACAACAATTATGGGAACATCTGTATTTGCGGATGACCTTGACACACTTAAGACACAGCAGCAGGAAGCACAGCAGCAGGTCGATAATTTAACACAGCAGCTTGCATATCTTTTAACAGAGATTGAAAGTCTTGAACAGGATATGGCAGATCTTGCAGACGAAGTTGATAAGACTAACACAGAACTTGATGAAGCTCAGAGAGTACAGCAGAAGCAGTTTGAAGACACAAAGTTAAGAATTCAGTATATGTATGAAGACCAGTCAGCATCTATGGCAGAGGTTTTCCTTACAGCATCAGATATGAGTGATGTTATTAACAAGGCAAGTTATATGCAGCAGGTATATGACTACGACCGTAACAAGCTTGAGGAGATGGCAAGTACAGCGCAGGCTATAGCTGATTATAAGTCAACTCTTGAAGAAAAGCAGGCATCACTTGATAATAAGCAGAAAGAACTTACTAACAAGCAGGCAACTTTATATACAGCACTTGATAAGGCAAAGGCAGACAAGGAAGATGCAGATGCCAAGTATCAGGAGGCGGCAGAGATGGCTGCAAAGGCTGAGGAACAGAGAAGAGCATCAGCGGCTGCGGCATCAGCTTCAGCATCTAAGGTGACAACAATCTCATCTATTCCAACAATTGCTAATAATAATTCGGCAGTTGCATCAAAGATTGTATCAGTTGCATATCAGTACCTTGGTGTGCCATACAGAAGCGGTGGTGCATCACCTAGTGGATTTGACTGCTCAGGTTTAACATCATATGTGTTAGCACAGTGTGGCATCGGTATTCCACGTACATCGGGTGCACAGGCATATGGTGGAGCAGCGGTTGCAGGTGGCATAAGCGCGGCACAGCCAGGTGATATTATATGTTATCCGGGACATGTAGGAATATACATCGGTGGTGGTCAGATGATTCACGCACCTGTTCCAGGAGATAGTGTAAAGGTTTCATCTGTTAATATAGGTATGAGTATAACAGCTGTAAGAAGATATTGGTAATTAATATAGCATATATTGAATAAAATATTACATTAATAGTATGTAATTTGTTCAATATATGCTATAATATTAAGTAGAAGTATTAAAATGTCTGAATAATACGTCAGATTATTAAAAACATGATATATGTTATACTAATGACATATAGAAAGGGGATTATATGAAGAATGTTTTATTTATTGCATCAGAGGCAGTTCCTTTCATAAAGACAGGAGGACTTGCTGACGTTGTAGGCTCTTTACCAAAGTACTTTGACAAGGAGAAGTTTGATGTTCGTGTTATGATTCCAAAGTATACATGTATACCTTGGGAGTATAGAGAAAAGATGATATACAAGACACATTTCTATATCGACTTAGCCTGGCGTACACAGTATGTTGGTGTTTTCGAGATGGAATATGAAGGAGTTACATTCTACTTTATCGATAATGAATTCTACTTTGGGGGACCTAAGCCTTATAGCTGGATTCACGAGGATATTGAGAAGTTTGCATTCTTTAGCAAGGCAGCACTCTCAGCTATTCCAGTTATAGGATTTAAGCCGGATATTATACATTGTAATGACTGGCAGACAGGTCTTATTCCGGTATATCTTCATGAGAGATTTTCGGGCGGAGATTTCTACAATGGAGTTAAGTCTATTATGACTATACATAATCTTAAGTTCCAGGGTGTGTGGGACCTCAAGAAGGTTAAGGATATAACAGGACTTGCTGACAGCTACTTTACATCGGACAAGCTTGAGGCATATGAGGATGCCAACTATCTTAAGGGTGGTATTGTATATGCGGATAAAGTAACAACTGTAAGTGAAACATATGCAGAAGAGATTAAGACACCTTTCTATGGAGAAAATCTTGATGGACTTATGAATGCAAGAGCCAATGCACTTTGTGGTATCGTGAATGGTATCGATTATGAAGTATATGACCCTATGACAGATAAGTCACTTGCAGCTAATTATAATCAGATAACTTTCCGTAAGGAGAAGTGGAAGAATAAAGTTGCTTTACAGAAAGAACTTGGACTTACACAGGATAAGGGTAAGTTTATGATAGGTATTGTTTCAAGACTTACAGACCAGAAGGGACTTGACCTTATCTCCTATGTTATGGATGAGCTTTGTTCTGAGGATGTACAGCTTGTTGTGCTTGGTACAGGTGATGAAAAGTATGAGAATATGTTCAGACATTTTGACTGGAAGTACAATGACAGAGTATCTGCTAATATCTATTATTCAGAGGAAATGTCACATAAGATATATGCAGCGTGTGATGCATTCCTTATGCCATCACTCTTTGAGCCATGTGGTCTAAGCCAGCTTATGGCGCTCAGATATGGTACAGTTCCTATTGTAAGAGAAACTGGCGGACTTAAGGATACAGTTGAACCTTACAATGAATACGAGAGCACAGGAACAGGCTTCTCATTTGCTAATTACAATGCACACGAGATGCTTGGCATCGTAAACTATGCAAAGAGCGTATACTACAACCATAAGAGAGAGTGGAATAAGATTGTCGACAGAGGCATGAAGAAAGACTTCTCATGGAAGAGTTCAGCAAAGAAATACGAAGATTTATATAATTCACTGTAAAATGTAAATAATAGACGTGATGTGAATATTGGAAGTTTAAAGAAGAACTGTACTGTGCCTATACAGATTTCTTCTTTAAACTTTCATTTTATAGGGTGAATGTCTGACAGCCTAAGAAAAGATAGACTTTTATATTTACGCTTTATTGATGTTATTAACTAATGAATGTTACGTCAAACAGAACAAAGATTATAATTCACTTGACTTTATAATATAAAGTATGATATTATATCGTTTGTTTGCGGATATGGCGGAATGGCAGACGCAGCAGACTCAAAATCTGCCGGTGGTGACATCGTGTGGGTTCAAGTCCCACTATCCGCATTACAGAATAAGAGCTGTCGCTCAGAACATAATCTATACAATATATATCAGGATGATAGGATGCTGCATATATCTGTTGTATAAATTGTGCTCAGGGTGACGGCTTTTTATTATTAGATAAGTGTGTTATTAACATTATAATAGTTCTTTACCAAGAGTGGCGAGGGTTTGGAACTGTTATAACTATAGTAATTAACCTATATCCATGCAATATATTGTTAATAATTTAACTTCATTGTTTTTAAATAAAAACTTAAGAAAGCTTTAATTTTCAAAAAAAACATACTATAATGCATTAGCGAAATGAAATGATAATGCTTGTTAACAAAATTAACCGTTAGGAGGAATTAGTTATGTTGCCACTATGGCTGTGCATCCCTTTTGCAGGGCTGCTTTTATGTATTGCGATTATGCCGCTTGTAAAGGCTGAATGGTGGGAAAGCCATCAGTTACATGCGGTAATATTCTGGTCGCTGCTTTTTATTATACCTTTTGCCATAACACAGGGTGTAGGAACTGCCGCTGAAACTGTGCTTGAGTGTATAATAAATGATTATTTAGGTTTTATAGTTTTATTATTTGGATTGTTCTGCGTTGCAGGTAATATTTCTCTGGATGGTGACTTAGTAGGTTCACCAAGAGTCAATACTATTACATTGTTAATAGGAACATTTCTTTCAAGTATTATAGGAACAACAGGTGCAAGTATGCTTCTTGTACGTCCTATTATAAAGATGAATTCGTGGAGACACAGAAGAAGCCATATTATGATATTCTTCATATTCCTTATATCCAATATGGGTGGATGCCTTACACCAATAGGTGACCCACCACTTCTTATGGGATTTATGAGAGGAGTACCATTTACATGGAGTCTTCATCTGTTGCCAGTATTATGCTTTAATCTTGTAGTGCTTCTTCCTGTATTCTATATGATAGACAGAAAGAACTACAGACTTGATATTGCAGAGGGCAGTGTGCCTGATATAAGCAAAGAGTCAACAGAGGTAAAGTTCCAGGGTGGACACAATGTAATATTTATTATTGCGATTGTAATAGCTGTTGTATTAAGCGGTACACTTTCTAATGTTCCAGCATTTATGCGCGCAGATGGTACGCTTAAGGGCTTGCATATCGGAGAGGTGACATTCTCATTTGTTACTATGATAGAGATAGCTATTATTCTTGTAGCTGCATTTTTATCATTCAAGACAACTAAGAAGGAAATAAGAACAAAGAACCACTTTAACTGGGGTGCTATTAAGGAAGTTGCCATACTTTTCATCGGTATATTCATAACAATGCAGCCAGCACTTATGATTCTTAAGGCAGTTGGTCCGACACTTGGAATTACAAAGGCATGGCAGATGTTCTGGACTACTGGTGCGCTTTCAAGTTTCCTTGATAATACACCTACATATCTGGTATTCTTTACAACTGCCGGAACACTTGGTTTTACAAGCGGCATTACAACAAGCGTTGGTGTTATTACCGCAAAGATACTTATGGCTATTTCATGCGGTGCCGTATTTATGGGTGCCGGTACATATATCGGTAATGCGCCTAACTTCATGGTTAAGTCAATCGCGGACGAAAACGGTGTCAGAATGCCTGGTTTCTTTGGTTATATGATATGGTCAATCGGTATCCTTGTGCCTGTATTTATTCTGGATACACTAGTATTCTTTTTATAGGAGGTGGGCGTTATGAGTAATAATATTTCTAATAATACAAATAATAATAATTCTTCTGTAAGTGCAGAAGAGTTAAAGAAAACTGCCTTAAACCTTGCTAACAAGATATATGACCTTGATGAGAGAGTATATAAGAGTGTAGGTTCAGACCTTGGACGTGTGTTTATAGGTGATAAGGACAAATGTATTGATAAGCTGAGTATGCTTATATACAGTAATCCTCACGGCTATAAGTTAAGAAGTGAGGTTGCGCTTGTAGGTAATATGGCAAGAACAATACAGGATAAGCAGGAAAAGTCAAAGTTTATGACTGAGTACAACGATATTCTTAATGAAATTGCTGAGATACCACATATATTTAATTCAGTAGATATTATGGATACAGCTATAAGTGAGTTAAACGTATCTAACCTTCACAGACATAATGACGACAAGCGTATGATAATATGCATAAGCCGTACAGAGGGAAGTGCTGGTACAGATATAGGTTTCGCACTTGCTGATAAGCTTCATCTTAATTATTATGATGCTGAGATATTTAAAGATATTGTGTTAAGAAAAGATGCTGAAAAGGATGCAAGATTTAAGAGTACTAAGATAGACTTAAGCCACGATATGGTAAAGCCTGAAAAGGCAAGAAGATTTAGCCGTAACCATGGACTTCCGGCAGGGGATGCAGCATTTTTCAATGAGTCTGAAATACTTCGTGAGCTTGCAGAAAAGGAAGACTTTATAGTTATCGGACGTTGTGCTGATGTTATTCTTAAGAACAACAATATACCACATATAAGTGTATTTATCACAGCGCCGATTGAACAGAGGGCAAGACGTATTATGGAGCTTGAGAAAATTCCATATTCAAAGGCTTTAAAGAGACTTGCAAAGTTTGATAAAAAGAGAGAGAAATACTACAGATTTTACACTAATAATACATGGGGACAGGCATATAACTACGACTTATGTATTAACAGTGCAAGTTACGGTATAGATGAAGCTGTTAATCTGATATTGCGTGTAATCGACCGTGAAAAACATTAATAATAAGTAATAACGAGGTTTATTACATTTGCAGTTAAGAGTGCATAGACTTTTATATGGAAAGTCTATGCACTTTCTGCTATTTTCTGCTATAATATTCATAAGCTTTAGCAAAACCTATATATGTCCTGAGGTAAGAGCCAGAGAGGACAGGAATAAGGAATAGTATGAATGTATGTAAGAATTATCAGAATATGATAAAGGATTATGATGAGGGAAAACTTTCGTTAAAGCAGGAGGAGCGTTTCATAAAGCATATTATGGGGTGCGATGACTGCAAGGAGGAGCTTGAGATATATTATATAGTGACATACGGCCTTGATGAGAATTATGATGTCAAAAAGCTGCCGGACGATATTAAGAGCTGTATTGATTCATATGACTTTAAAACACTTGTTGACCTTAAGCTAAGAAACAGTGTAGAGCAGTGCAGACAGGTGCGGCAGTGGAATCATAATATGAGAATAATGTATGCAGTTATAGATGCTATAATGCTGCTTATGATTTTGGTATGCATCATTATCAGATTTTATTAAAGTGTAAATGGAGGATTGAAGAGAATTATGAGTAAGCTTTTGCTTATAGATGGACACAGTATATTAAACAGGGCATTTTATGGAATACCTGACCTTACAAACAGCGAAGGGATACACACCAATGCGATGTATGGTTTCCTTAATATTATGTTCAGGTTTATAGATGAAGAAAAGCCGGATTATGTTACGGTTGCATTTGACCTCAGCGCGCCTACTTTCAGGCATAAAACTTATGCAGAGTATAAAGGCACAAGAAAGCCTATGCTTCCTGAGTTAAAACAGCAGGTTCCACTTATGAAGGAGCTGCTTAAGGCGATGAATATCAGGATAGTGGAAAAAGAGGGCTTTGAGGCAGATGACCTTCTTGGAACTATCGCAAAGAATTCACAGAAGGAAGGCATAGATGTATCTATCGTGTCAGGTGACCGTGACCTTTTACAGTTAGCTGACGATAAGATAAAGATAAGAATTCCAAAGACGAAAAAAGGTTCAACAGAGGTTGAGGATTATTATCCTGAGGATGTTAAGACACTTTACGGGGTTACACCACAGGAATTCATAGAGATGAAGGCGCTTATGGGCGATACTTCTGATAATATACCGGGTGCGCCGGGTATCGGTCCTAAGACAGCCTCTGCGCTTATTGTGCAGTATCATGATATTAATAATATATTTGAGCATATGGACGAGCTTAAGCCGCCTAAGGCAAAGAAATCAATATCGGAAAATGTTGAGCAGATAAAGCTTAGCAGATTTTTATCTGAAATAAAGATAGATGTTGATGTTGATTATAATGTAAATGAGGCTCTCATAGATAATATGTTTAATGAGGAGTCATATAAGCTTTTTAAGAGATATGACTTTAAAAATATGCTTAAAAGATGTGATGGCAATATGCAGTCTGAGCCAGAGTGTTATGAGCATTTTAAGAGTGTTACAGAGCTTTCAGAGGTTGAGAATGTATTTGAGAGTGCCAGAAAATGTGTCGCTGATAATAAGAAAGTCGGCATAAGCATTATGGCAGAGAAAGAGATTTATGCGGTATCACTTACATTTGACGATGAAGATATATATTATATACCTGTGTACGGTTTCGTGCTTGCCGATTATCTTATAGAGAAGATGACAGAACTTATCAATACTTCTAAGAACAGAAGTATTGTTATAGATAACCTTAAGGATTATCTTCCTATATTTGATAAAACAGGTGTGGATGAACACTCATTTATGGATATAGCAGTCGCAGCATACCTCATACATCCTAATAATGACAGGTATGATTATGAGGCTCTTTCAAAGGAATATATGTCGATGCTTGTTATGTCACGACAGGAGCTTTTAGGAAAGCAGAGTATAAAGGAAGCTTACGATAAGGATGATGACAGTCTTTTAAAGCTTGCGTGCCTTACATCCTATGTTAATTACAAATGCAGTGATATTATAACAGATATTCTTAAGAAAGAAGAAATGTATGAGCTGTATGAAACAATAGAAATGCCGCTTATATTCGTGCTTTATGATATGCAGAAGTTCGGAATAAGAGTTGATAAAGAGGCACTTTCCGACTATTCCAAGGTGCTTGTTGAAAAGATAAATGTGCTTGAGAAAGAAATATATGAAGAAGCCGGCGAAGAATTTAACATTAATTCGCCTAAGCAGCTCGGTGTTATATTATTTGAAAAGTTAGGTATGCCTAACGGAAAGAAGACAAAAAGCGGATATTCAACAGCAGCAGATATACTTGACAAGCTTGCACCTGACTATCCTATAGTGAAAAAGATACTTGAATACCGCCAGCTTACAAAGCTTAATTCTACTTATGCTGTCGGACTTGTTCCATATATCAGCGGGGATGGAAGAATACACGGAACATTTAACCAGACAATAACAGCTACCGGAAGAATAAGCAGTACAGATCCTAACCTTCAGAATATACCTATACGAATGGAGATGGGAAAGGCGATAAGAAAGGTATTTATACCAAAGGATGGCTGCGTATTCATAGATGCCGATTATTCACAGATAGAGTTAAGGATACTTGCACATATGTCAGGTGATGAGAAGCTTATAGAGGCTTATAATTCATCTGCTGATATCCACAGGGCTACAGCAGCAGAGGTATTTAATACACCGATAGATGAGGTAACACCGCTTCAGAGAAGCAACGCAAAGGCAGTAAACTTTGGTATAATATACGGAATGAGTTCATTTGGATTGAGTCAGGACTTAAGTATAACACCTAAGGAGGCCAAGGCTTATATTGAGAAGTACTTTGCTTCATATCCTGATATAAAGTCTTTTATAGACGGACTTGTTGCATCTGCAAAGGAAAAGGGATATTCACTTACTATGTTTAACAGAAGAAGAGAAATTCCTGAGCTTTCATCAAGCAACTTTATGCAGCGTTCATTTGGTGAGAGAGTGGCGATGAATGCACCAATACAGGGAACAGCCGCTGATATAATAAAGCTTGCAATGATAAGGGTAAGCAGGGCACTTAAAGAGAAGGGACTTAAGTCAAGACTTATATTACAAATTCATGATGAACTTTTAGTTGAAACTGCTGTTGATGAGATAGATATAGTAAAGGATATTCTCACAAAGGGTATGAAAGAGGCGGCAAGCCTTAAAGTACCGCTTGAGATAGATATTAAGCAGGGTGATAACTGGTTAGAAGCCCATTAATAATGAGTCAGTTAATTGTTAAACGAAAGGATAACAGGAACATATAATGAAAGTTATAGGAATAACAGGAGGCATAGGCGCAGGAAAGTCAGAGGTGCTTAAGTATCTTTCTGATAATTATAAATGTGAAATCATTATGACAGATGATGTGGCAAAGAGCCTGTATTATAAGGGCAGCAAGGCATATCAGATGATAACTATGCTTTTTGGTGATGATGTACTTGATGTGAATAGAGAGATTGATAAAAAGAAGCTTGCAGAGATTATATTTGCAAGTCCTAATAAGAGAGCTGCACTTGACAGTATAGTACATCCTCTTGTCAAGCAGGAGGTCATAACAAAGGTTACTAATAACCGCATAGAGAATAGGCTGGATTATACATTTGTGGAGTCAGCACTGCTGCTGGATGACCATTATGAGGTATTCTGTGATGAAGTGTGGTATATAGATGCAGGCGAGGATGTAAGAAGGAAACGCTTAAAGGACAGCAGGGGATACTCTGATGAAAAGATAGACAATATACTAAAGAGTCAGAAAACAAAGGAAGAGCTTATAGGAAGCTGTGACTACTGTATAGATAACAGTGGGGAGCTTGCTGGTACATTTGCACAGATAAATAAGATACTGGCTGGCAAATAAATCTGAAAGTAATTATCCGGTATATTGTTATGGTATTGTTAATGTGGTATATTTGTTAATTATAATAATGATGTGAGTGTCAAAAGTAAATTTTGCCACTCACTGATGTATCAGGATTGCTACATTGCTATGCAATTCACGCAATCCTTAAACACCTCAAACTTTCATAAAATGCCGTATTCACGACATTTTATTCCGTTTTCGGTGTTTAGCGTGTCCCAAGTAAAAAAGTCTTTTTCTGCAAGCAGAAACGACTTTTTATACTTTTGACACTTACATCATAATAATATTTTAAGAGGAACTGATATGGGAAAAGATAAGAATACTAATAATTATGTATTTGGACTTGATATAGGTACGCGAAGCATAGTCGGTGTGGTTGGATATCTTGAATATGGCAGGTTTAAGATAGCAGCTATGGCGGAAAAGCTTCACACTACCCGTTCAATGCTTGATGGACAAATTCACGATATATATAAGGTTGGAGATACTATAAGGCAGGTTAAGCTGTCGCTTGAAAGCCAGCTTGATACAGAGCTTAAGGACGTGTGCATAGCTGCTGCCGGACGTGTGTTAAGAACGGTGAATTCAACTGCAGAGTATGAGTTTGAAGAGGAAACAAGGGTTACACAGGAGGATATATACTCACTTAACTTACTCGCTGTGGAGCATGCACATAATCAGATTAATGACGGTACAAGCAAGGAGAAGTTTTACTGTGTCGGCAATACGCCTATAAGATACCAGCTCAATGATTATGATATAGGTAATCTTGAGGGACACAAGGCAAGAAAAATATATGTAGAACTTATAGCTACATTTCTTCCTGAAGAGGTTGTAGACGGACTGTATGAGGCTGTTGAGTATGCAGGGCTTAATGTTGCATCGCTTACATTGGAGCCTATAGCTTCTATGAATATTGCCATACCTGAGCAGTACAGGCTTCTTAATATATGTCTTGTGGATGTCGGAGCCGGTACATCCGATATATGTATAACTAAGGATGGAAGCATAGTTGCATATGGTATGATACCGCTTGCAGGCGATGAGATAACAGAAAAGATAGCAAAGAATTATCTTGTTGACTTTAATACTGCTGAAACTATAAAGATAGCTGCAAGCAATCCTGACAATGAAACAGTTACATTTAACGATATAATGGGACTTGAACAGACCGTAGCTGCAAGTGAAATACAGGCAATAGCAGATGATTCCATAGCTAATATGGCTAAGTCAACAGCAGACAGGATTATAGAGCTTAATGGCGGCAAGTCTGTCAATGCTGTGTTTGTTGTAGGTGGTGGCGGTAAGATGCCAAGCTATGTAAAGCATCTTGCAGATGACCTTTCAATAGCACCGGAGCGTGTTGCGATACGTGGTAAGGAGGTTCTTACAACCGTAGACTTTAATGTAGAAGGCTTTAAGAAGGATTCTTTATATGTTACTCCTGTCGGTATATGTACGAATTATTATACACAGAAGAATAAGTTTATATTTGTAAATGTTAATAACGAGAGAATAAAGCTTTACGATAATAATAAGCTTACTGTTTTTGATGCGATAATGCAGATAGGTTATCCTAATGAAAAGCTGTTCCCTAGACGTGGAAAACAGATAGAGTATATGCTTAATGGAAAGACTCGTCTTGTAAGAGGGCTTCCGGGTGAAGGTGCAGTTATAACACTTAATAAAGAACCGGCAAGCCTTAATACAGAGATTGAGCAGAATGACATTATCTTTGTTAAAGAATCTACAATGGGTGAGGCTGCTTCTATAACTTTAGGCGAGATAGATGAGTTTGGTTCAGATATAACATTTAGTGTAAATGAAAAGAATATTGTCTGCCCAAGATTCGCATATGTCAATGGTGAATTAAAGTCAGAATTCTATGATATAAGGGATGGAGATGCCGTAAGGATAGAGAACTTCTATACAGTTGAGCAGCTCTTTAAGTTCCTTGACCTTGATTACACACAGTATGATATTATGGTTAATAATATGCAGGCTGACAAGATGACAAAGGTATATGAGAACTTTACTGTAAACTTTACAGAAAAGAAAGAAGATGAGTTTGACGAGAGTGCATACTTACAGAATTCAGATGATGAGGAATATTCAGGTGAAGCAGGTGAAACAGTAGGTGAGCCTGCAAAAGCTGGTGATGGCGCTGCATATGAAAATGCTGCAGATGTGGCAGATAAAGATAATGTGAGCGGCAGCAATGTACAGGATGATGAGTCTGTACAGGGTAATAGAGGTGCAGGGGTACAGGATAATACTGATGATGGAGGTGTTAAAGCACAGGGCAATACTGCTTCCGGCAATGAGATAAGAAATATTACTATTATTGTAAACAGTGTACCTGTAACACTTTCAGGAAGAAGCAGTTATATGCTTGTAGACCTGTTCCAGTTCTATGACTTTGATTTATCAAGCCCTAAGGGTAACATCGTCATACTTCTTAATGGTGAAAAGTGCGAATATACAGCACCTATCGATGAAGGTGATGTTATAAAAATATATTGGGAATAAAAGAGGTTTAAATCGTTAAGCACAGAAAATGTGCTAAGAAATGAGGAATATAAATATGAGAATGATGCCGATTGCAAGCGGTAGCAGTGGTAACTGTATATATGTTGGTTCTGACAATACACATATACTTATAGATGCCGGAATAAGCAGAAAAAAGATAGAGGAGGGGCTTAACAGCATAGACCTGTCGCTTAAAGATATTGATGCTGTATTTGTCACCCATGAGCATATAGACCATATAAAAGGACTTGGAGTTATGTCAAGAAAAGACGGCATACCAATATATTCAACTCCGGGTACAATAAGTGGAATAGCAGCGACAACAAGCCTTGGACAGATAGACAGCAGCTATTATAATACAATAACTGCCGATTCCGATACAAGGATTAAAGACCTTACAATACATAGTTTCATGGTGTCGCACGATGCCAATGAGCCAGTAGCCTACAATGTCATATGCAACGATAAGAAGGCTTCAGTCATTACTGACCTTGGTTATTATGATGATTATACAGTGGATAATCTTACAGGTTCAGATATGATGCTTGTTGAGGCAAACCACGATATTAATATGCTCCAGCTTGGAAGTTATCCTTACTATCTTAAGCAGCGTATATTAGGCGATAAGGGACATCTGTCCAACGAAACCTCAGCAAGACTTATCAATAATCTTCTGAATGATCACATAAAAGGGATATATCTAGGACATTTAAGCAAGGAAAATAACTATGACAAGCTTGCATACGAAACTGTCAGGCTTGAGATAGATATGAGTGAGAATGAATACAGGGCAGGGGATATATACATTGAGGTGGCTAATAGGAGTGAGCCGTCCTCTATGCTTGAAATATAAAAATAGTACGGTATATCTATTGAAAATATATATAGTATGCTTTAAAATCTAATGATAAATGTATCTTTATTAGATGATGTAAGGGTCAAAAGTATAAAAAGTCGTTTCTGCTTGCAGAAAAAGACTTTTTTACTTGGGACCCGCATCATTAGATGCATTTACATAAATATTCACACTTAAATATGCGTTTATTCGCGGAAAAGAGGAAAAATATGAAAAAATGTGTAATTACAGTTGTAGGAAAAGACACAGTAGGTATTATCGCAAAGGTATGTACATACTTAGCTGATACAGGAATTAATATTCTTGACATTTCCCAGACTATCGTATCAGGTTACTTTAATATGATGATGATTGTAGATTTATCTAACTCAACAAGTGGTTTTGATGATGTTAATGATGAACTTGATAAGCTTGGAAGCGAGATAGGCGTTGTTATTAAGTGCCAGAGAGAAGAAATCTTTGATATGATGCATAGAATTTAATTAACTATTATTAAGTATACGCCATAGGCGATGCGGAAATGAGGAGAAAAATGATTAACATATATGAAGTTACTGAAACCAACAAAATGGTAGAGAAGGAAAATCTTGATGTAAGAACAATTACGCTTGGTATTAACCTTCTTGACTGTGCAAGCGAGAATCTTGATGAGGTAAATGAGAAAATATATAAAAAAATCACAACTCTTGCTAAAGACCTTGTAAAAACAGGAGAGGAAATATCAAGGGAAATAGGTATTCCAATAGTTAATAAAAGAATTTCTATTACACCTATTTCGTTAGTTGGTGCCTCATGCTGTAAAACACCTGACGATTATGTAACTATTGCAAAGACACTTGATAAGGCTGCCCACGAAGTAGGAGTTAATTTCATCGGTGGTTATTCTGCGGTTGTATCAAAGGGTATGACAAAGAGTGATGAACTGCTTATACGTTCGATCCCTAAGGCACTTGCATCTACAGAGCTTATATGCAGCTCAGTAAATGTTGGTTCTACAAAGACAGGTATCAATATGGATGCTGTAAGACTTATGGGTGAAATAGTTAAAGAGACTGCTGCTTTAACAAAAGATGCAGACTCTCTTGGCTGTGCAAAGCTTGTTGTATTATGTAATGCTCCAGATGACAATCCATTCATGGCAGGAGCTTTCCACGGAGTTACAGAGGATGATGCTATCATCAATGTAGGTGTCAGTGGTCCTGGTGTTGTTAAATATGCTCTTGAAAGCGTAAGAGGAGAGAGCTTTGAAGTACTCTGTGAAACTATCAAAAAGACAGCATTTAAGATAACAAGAGTAGGACAGCTTGTTGCCCAGGAAGCTTCTAAACGACTTGGTATACCATTTGGTATAATTGACCTTTCACTTGCACCAACACCAGCAATCGGTGATTCTGTTGCAGAAATTCTTGAAGAAATCGGACTTGAAAGAGCCGGTGCTCCAGGAACAACAGCAGCACTTGCACTTCTTAACGATCAGGTTAAGAAAGGCGGTGTAATGGCTTCATCATATGTAGGTGGACTTAGTGGTGCATTTATTCCAGTCAGTGAAGATCAGGGAATGATTGATGCAGTTAATGCAGGATCACTTACTATTGAAAAGCTTGAAGCTATGACATGTGTATGTTCTGTAGGTCTTGATATGATTGCTATACCAGGAGATACAAAGGCAACAACTATATCTGGTATTATTGCAGATGAAGCTGCTATTGGTATGGTAAACCAGAAGACTACTGCAGTAAGAGTTATTCCTGTAGTCGGCAAGGGTATTGGTGAGACTGTAGAATTCGGCGGACTTTTAGGCTATGCTCCTATTATGCCGGTTAATACATTTGACTGTTCAGCATTTGTAAACAGACCAGGAAGAATACCTGCGCCTATACATAGCTTTAAGAATTAATTATATTCTACATGATTTAAAGTTTGTTAATAGTATTACAAGGTTTTTGATTATAGAAAAGTATTGTATATTAGCAGAAAATAGTGTATTATTTACTTGTAGAGGGAATTAGCATTATCGCTTATTTCGTTGACATGCGAATTTGTTTATGCTAGTATAGAAAATCGAGTGGATTAATATTTTATATGCATTATGCATATATTAATAAAGATTCTTTTAGCTTACGGGCGGAGAATTTCTTGACTGATGAAGTTTGTGTGAGTGATACCAAATGCAAATAGAGGTCTTCACGTTGGTTTATGCATTGAGCCAACAGTATCTTACTCATTGGAGGAAAAAGTGAAAATGCTTATAAATGTCTTCTAGGTTTTCCTAGAAGGCATTTATTTTTTTGGAGGAAAATTTTGAATATTGTAAAAAATATTATTTGCGACTATGAGAAGATAATAAAAACAAGTATTACAATACCACTGAGTAATGGTGATATAATAAAATTTACCTTTAACCCACAAGATTTACCGCATTTGTTAGGATTACAACATTTAGTGGATAATCCAATTCTATTCGAATACAGTGAAAAACGCTTAAGTGCAACGGAGTTGTATGGCAGAATGTGTGGTAGTGGTGATGACGCAATTGATACAGACGAATTTGAAAATAGTGCTTATTTTAATGAGTTATTCAATGGTAGAATACGATATTTCAGTAGTGAGTTAATACTGGATATTATTCGAGCAAGACAAATTATTAAATTTGATTTTTCTAAAGTTAAAAACTTTTCTACTAAGATGGATAAGATTGAATATATGTTTTGGAAAAAATATAAAAATAAGGACAATAAATATGGATATTTTGGTATTGGCTTTATGTCTTCTGGGAAAAAGAATGATGTAAATTATCCAAATACGTTTTTCTTCCGACTGGATAACGATTACTTAGAAAATCAACAAGAAGTTTTACCTTATTCGCTTATGAAACGTAATAAAAAGGGAGAAAAATTCTTTGAAATTTATTGGGAACAGGTATTCAAGTCATTAGAAAAAAATAAGCATTATAAAAAACTAAAAAACATATATACAATGGAAGAGGGGACAATTGATAAAATAGCTATAATGAATTGCATAGATGATAGCATTTTAAAGCATTCTGAATTGTTACAATTGGATGCGTTGGATTTAATTTACTTGCCATATATGAAAGATGGATTTCGCTGGACAAATGATGAAAAACGTTTTATTTTGAAAAAAATAAAAGAATCTGATAAAGATTTGCCACCAAATGAGATTAAGCGATTATTGAATGAATATAAGCAGAAATAAGATATATTAAAATAACACAAGAAAGGTTGAAATAATGAAAGCAGTAGGACTTATAACAGAATACAATCCATTTCATAATGGACATTTATATCATCTTAATAAAGCGATGGAGCTTACCGGGGCTGATGTTAGTATTGCTGTTATGAGTGGTGATTTCGTGCAGCGTGGAGAGCCGGCAATTCTTGATAAGTACGCGCGTGCTTCTATGGCACTAAACAGTGGTGTCAACCTCGTTGTAGAGCTGCCAGTTAATTATGCTGTATCCAGTGCAGAAAGCTTTGCGGATGGTGCGGTAAAGGTGCTTCATTATATTAAGGCAGATAGTATTGCATTTGGAAGTGAGAGCGGGGATATAGACGGGCTTCTTAAGGTTGCACATATTTTATGTGATAACGAAGAAATGTTATATAAAGAAATATCGAAGTATACATCAAGTGGTATGTCGTATGCGGCAGCCAGACAGAAAGTGGTTGGATTACTGGCAGATGCAGACACTGCAGCAGTACTTTCAAGCTCCAATAACATACTTGCAGTTGAATACCTGAAGGCAATCATAAAACATAATTATGATATAAAGCCATATACAGTACAAAGACAGGGCGATGGTTATAATGATAAGGATATATGCAGTGAATATGCAAGTGCTACTGCTTTAAGGGAAAATATTAAATGTCGTTTTGATAAAGAAAATGTATGTGATAGTTCGGTTGGTAATTCTATATCAGATGATGTTGTTTTTAATAATGGCAGGGTAAAAAACAGTAATGATGATATATTATTTACGAATATTAATATATCTGAATATATGCCTGAAAAAGCGGGTTTAATATTATCCTCAAACACTAATTATATATATCCGGATGATATAACAGGAGCATTATTTACAAGACTTTTAGATATACTTTTTGTGAGCGGTTATGATAAAAATGATTTTATAGAAAATGTTATGCAATATCCAGATGTGAGTAAAGAAATAGCAGGCAGATTATATAAGATAACTATGGATGCAATCACCAGAACAATTCCGCAGGGGCAGGAAAGCAAAGATAGTGCGGCATTTTCATTTAGCAGTATGTGTGAGAAAATAAAGACGAAGGAAGTGACGCTTTCCAGAATAAAAAGAGCACTTGTAAGGATAACACTGGGACTTGATAAAAAACATATGGAAAAATATGCGAATGAACCATATATAAGGGTACTTGGCTTTGATAAAAAGGGGCAGGAGTATCTTTCATATATAAGAAAAACTGTGGAAGTGCCACTTATAACAAAGACCGCCGACTATAAGGAAATGCTGCTTGATGATATACACGCGGCTAATATTTATAATACGATTGTTGCTGGAAAGTATGGAGTTAAAGAACTGGGGGATTTTGTGAGAGGCCCTGTCAGGGTTTGATAAAAAGTGTAAGTTAAATAAGAGGAAACATATATAATTCAGCAGTTGGAAAATAGTATGCTGTTGGTACAGATTATATGTTCAAGGAGTGTTATGCATGTATTTAATATCAGCGTATTTTGATGAAAATACTAATAAAATATTGAAACATCTGCAACAAAAAATTGCCGATAAAACAGGCAATGATTTTATGATAAGGAATAATGTTATGCCTCATCTTACAATCAGCGCAATTGAGGCAAGGAATGTTGATGTGTTAATTCCAGCATTTGAAAAAGTATGCAGGGAAAAGTTACAGCCTTTGGATGAAAAAGGCGTTGTGAATGTAAATAATGCGATAAATATAGTATCGATCGGGCAGCTTTTTCCACGCGTGATATATGCCGCACCTGTCCTTAACGAGTATATGATGAATCTTTCAATATCCATATATAATGAATTTACAACAATTCCAGAAACTAATATAAGCAAATTTTATCAGCCATATTCGTGGATGCCGCATATTACACTTGGCAAATGTCTTGATAAGGAGCAGATGAGACAGGCATTTGCTGTATTACAGGATTTATTTATGCCTATAGATGGTCGGATTATTAAAATAGGATTGTCTACGGTCAATCCATATAGAGAAGTGTTGAGTGTAGAACTGTAGCTGTTAAAAGTTATGAAAGTTAAATTGCCATATCTGATAAGAATTGACGATTTTAAATTTAATTACGTCATATAGTGTTTTAATTTAGTCAAATGATTGATAAATGACTAAATTAAAATATAGCAAATGCTGCTAAAGAGGCATTTCCGGAGTATCTTACCAATACAAATCCTGATAGCAGACAGATTTATTTCGTAAATCAGATAGTAGAATATATTGTTCACAATGGAATGATGAGAGATTTTTCTGTTTTTCAAGAATCACCATTTACTGATCAGGGTAGTGTTGCAGATATATTCACAGATTTAACAGTGTGGTTTGGAATTAAAAAGGTTATAGATACTATAAATGATGATGCAGCAGCTTAGATAAGATTGAATTATAAACATGATTAAATAAAATTGCTTATCATTTAGAACAATCCCCACCTTGTCTAACTGAAAAAAAAGGTATATAATGAGGGCAAAAGTAGCGGTAACATAATGGTAAACATAATGTACCGAAATTCATATTTTAAGGAGGAGTCAGTAATCATGGCATTTATTGACACAATTTACGCTAGAGCAAAAGCAGATAAGAAGACTATCGTTTTACCAGAATCTATGGATAAGAGAACATTTGCAGCTGCTGAGAAGATTTTAAAGGAAGGTATCGCTAATCTTATAATAATCGGTACACCAGAAGAAATCGCTGAGAACAGCAAAGGATATGACATTACAGGTGCTACAATCGTAGATCCATTCAATGATCCTAACAAGCAGAAATATATCGACAAGTTCGTTGAATTAAGAGCTAAGAAGGGTGTTACACCTGAGATGGCTAAGGAACAGATGGAAAAGGATTATATGTATTATGCATGCCTTATGTGTAAGTGTGGTGATGCTGATGGTGCAGTTTCAGGTGCTTGCCATTCAACAGGTAACACAATTCGTCCAGCTCTTCAGTTATTAAAGACTAAGCCAGGTATCAGCAGTGTATCAGGTTTCTTCCTTATGGAAGTCCCTAACTGCGAATTAGGTGAAAACGGATTATTCGTATTCGCTGACTGTGCTGTTAATCCAGACCTTGACTCAGAGAAGCTTGCAGAAGTTGCAGCATTATCTGCTGATTCATTCAAGAGCTTTGTTGGTGCAGAACCTAAGGTTGCTATGCTTTCATTCTCTTCATACGGAAGTGCTAAGCATGAGAGAGTAACTATGGTAGCTGATGCAGTTAAGATTGCTAATGAAAAGTACCCAGATATCGCTGTTGATGGTGAACTTCAGTTAGATGCTGCTTTAGTTCCAGAAGTTGCAGCACTTAAGGCTCCTAACAGCAAGGTAGCTGGTAAGGCTAATACATTAGTATTCCCTTCACTTGAAGCTGGTAACATCGGTTACAAGTTAGTTCAGAGACTTGCTAAGGCTGGCGCTTATGGTCCAGTTCTTCAGGGTCTTTCAATGCCAGTTAACGATCTTTCAAGAGGATGCTTCGCAGAAGATATCGTTGGCGTTGTAGCTATGACAGCAGTTCAGGCTCAGGATGCTGCTAAATAATTGTGTACATACATTTTGATGATATGATTGCCACATTTTATTAAACACATCTATCTGTTTATTGTGGGGAATCATGTGACATCATTTATAACAATATGAGGGACGAATTATTTGCCCCTCATATTGTTTGTATAACTAACATAGGCGGATTATTTAATATGATATGTTCATATTTTATATTAAATAATTATATAACTTATATTTTATTAGGAGATTAATAAGAATGAATATTTTAGTATTAAACTGCGGAAGCTCATCACTTAAGTATCAGTTAATCAATATGGAAGATGAGAGCGTTATTGCAAAGGGTCTTGTAGAAAGAATTGGTATTGATGGTTCGATCCTTACACATAAGCCAACAGGAAAGGATAAGTATGTTGTTGAAACACCTATGAAGGATCACAACA
>OGEK01000332.1_pt1 | contig 53200 bp, 49 predicted proteins | sample 1570641 | NCBI WGS metagenome assembly OGEK01 (sample SAMEA2582136, study PRJEB24529) | metagenome | biome: Human gut stool | place: China | collected 2011
CCGCCAGCTCTGCCAGGAGCTGGCCCGGGCCATCGCCGGGGACGGCGAGGGGGCCAGCCGCCTCATCACCTGCGCCGTGCGGGAGGCCCGCAGCGAGGAGAGCGCCGAGCGCCTGGCCAAGGCGGTGGTGGGCTCCCCCCTGGTGAAGGCCGCCATGTTCGGCGCCGACGCAAACTGGGGCCGGGTGCTGTGTGCCATGGGCTACTCCAAGGCCCCCTTCCGCCCCGAGTATGTGGACATTTCCTTCTCCTCCGCCGTGGGTGCTGTGGCCGTCTGCCGGGGCGGCATGGGTCTGGACTTCGACGAGGAGGCCGCCCGAAGCATCCTCTCCCAGGACGAGGTGGTCATCGACGTCCACCTCCACGAGGGAGAGCACGAGGCCACCTGCTGGGGCTGCGACCTGACGTACGAATATGTGAAGATCAACGGCGATTACAGAACATGAGAGGCGCAGCCCGCGCCCCTCTCCCCAAGGAGGCGAACCCCATGTCCGACGTGACCCTGCGGGCCCAGGTGCTGGCCGAGGCCCTGCCCTACATCCAGAAGTATTACGGAAAGACCATCGTCATCAAATATGGCGGCAGCGCCATGATCTCCCGGGAGCTGCGGGAAGCCGTCATCGGCGACGTCATTCTCCTCAGCCTAGTGGGCATCCATGTGGTGGTGGTCCACGGCGGCGGGCCGGAGATCTCCGCCATGTTGAAGAAGCTGGGCAAGGAGTCCCGCTTCGTGGACGGCCTGCGCTGTACCGACGCCGAGACCATGGACGTGGTGCAGCAGGTGCTCTGCGGCAAGGTGAACAAGAACCTGGCGGCCACCCTCAACCGCCGGGGCGGGCGGGCCATCGGCCTGTGCGGCTTGGACGCCGGTCTGTTCCAGGCCAGACTGCTGGACGCGAAGTACGGTCTGGTGGGCGAGCTCGCCAGGGTGGACCCCGCCCCGGTCCGGGACTGCCTGACGGCTGGCTACATCCCCGTGGTGTCCACCGTGGCTCAGGGGGTGGACGGCGAAAACGCCTACAACATCAACGCCGACACGGCTGCCGCCAGGCTGGCGGTGGCTCTGGGGGCAGAGAAGCTCATCCTCCTCACCGACGTGCGCGGCCTGCTGCGGGATCCGGCGGACGAGAGCACCCTTCTCCAGAAGGTGGGCCTGTCCGAGGTGCCCCTGCTGGTGCGGGAGGGGGTCATCCAGGGAGGCATGATTCCCAAGGTGGAGTGCTGCGTGGAGGCGGTGCGCTCCGGCGTGGAGCGCACCCACATCCTGGACGGCCGCATCCCCCACTCCATTCTCATCGAGCTGCTCTCCGACGAGGGCATCGGCACCATGATCCTGTAAGGAGGCGCAGACATGACCTTTGACGAACTCAAGGCGCTGGACCACGCCCACACCCTCCAGACCTACGGCCGCTTCAACGTGGACGTGGACCACGGACAGGGGGCCACCCTCTGGGACCTGGCCGGCAGGACATACATCGACTTCACCTCGGGCATCGGGGTGTGCTCGGTGGGCTACGGGAACGAGAAGTGGGCCCGGGCCATCTACGACCAGGCCCTCACCCTGGGCCACATCTCCAACCTGTTCTACTCCCAGCCCTACGCCCGGCTGGCCGGCGCCCTCTGCGCCCGGTCGGGCATGGCGGCGGCCTTCTTCGGCAACTCGGGCGCGGAGGCCAACGAGGGGCTTCTCAAGCTGGCCCGCAAATACAGCCACGACAAGTACGGCGCCGGCCGCGGCACCATCCTGACCCTGCGCAACTCCTTTCACGGCCGCACCCTCGCCACCCTTGCCGCCACCGGCCAGGACGTGTTCCACCAACACTTCTTCCCCTTCCCGGAGGGCTTCCGCCACACCGGCGCCAACGATCTGGCCGACGTGGAGGCCCAGGCCGGGGAGGACGTGTGCGCCGTGCTGCTGGAGCTGGTCCAGGGCGAGGGCGGCGTGCTCCCTATGGACCGGGACTTCGTCCGCGCCCTGGCCGGCCTGTGCGAGCAGCGGGACTGGCTGCTGCTGGTGGACGAGGTGCAGACCGGCATCGGCCGCACCGGCACCCTCTTCGCCTTCCAGCAGTACGGCATCCGGCCCGATGCCGTCTCCTTTGCCAAGGGCATCGCCGGCGGCCTGCCCATGGGCGGCTTCCTTGTGAACGAGAAGTGCCGGCCGGTGCTGGGCCCCGGCAGCCACGCCTCCACCTTTGGGGGCAACCCCGTCTGCTCCGCAGCCGCCCTGGCGGTGCTGGACATTCTGGACGAGGCGGCCCTGAACCGGGTCAGGGAGAAGGGGGCCTATCTGCGGGAACACATCGAGGCAATGGGCAAGCAATGCCTGGGTGCCACCCGGGGCCTGGGCCTCATGATCGGGGTGGAGGTCCGCCCCGGCTGGAGCAGCAGGGAGCTGGCCGCCCGGTTGGCCGGACACGGCCTGCTGGTGCTCACCGCCGGCCCCGCCCTGCGGCTGTTGCCCCCCCTGACCATCACGAAGGGCGAGATGGACCAGGGCCTGGCCATCCTGGACCGGGGCCTGGAGTGACCCCGGGTTGCGCCCGCCATTTTTGTATGAGGTGAACGAGATGAAAGACCTGCTGAAGCTGCTGGATCTCTCCAGAGAGGAGATCGTCCGCATCCTGGACGTGGCTGACCAGATGAAGTACGACCAGAAGCACCGCCTGCCCCACCCCCGCCTCCAGGGCAAGACCCTGGCCATGATCTTCGAGAAGAACTCCACCCGCACCCGGGTCTCCTTTGAGACCGGCATGTTCCAGCTGGGGGGCCACGCCCTCTTCCTCTCCGGCAGGGAGAGCCAGATCGGCCGGGGCGAGCCGGTGGAGGACACCGCCCGGGTGCTCTCCCGCTACTGCGACGGCATCATGATCCGCACCTACTCCCAGGAGGAGGTGGAGAAGCTGGCCCGGTATGCCGACATCCCCGTCATCAACGGCCTCACCGACTTCGCCCACCCCTGCCAGGTGCTGGCCGACCTCATGACCATCCGGGAGCGCAAGGCCAGGCTGGAGGGGCTGAAGATGTGCTTCATCGGCGACGGCAACAACATGGTCAACTCCCTCATTGTGGGCTGCCTGAAGGTGGGCATGGAGGTGTCCGTGGCCTGCCCCGAGGGCTATGACCCCCACCCCGATGTGCTGGCCTTCGCCCGGGAGGCGGGCCACGGGTTCTCCCTGGTGCGGGATCCCCTGGAGGCCGCGGCGGGGGTCGACGTGGTGTTCACCGACGTGTGGGCCTCCATGGGCCAGGAGGAGGAGGCCGCCCAGCGGCGGGCCGCCTTCCGGGGCTACCAGGTCAACGAGGCCCTGATGGCCGTCACCGATCCCGGCTGCATGGTGCAGCACTGCCTGCCCGCCCACCGGGGGGAGGAGATCACCGCCGAGGTCTTTGAGGCCCACGCCGGCGAGATCTTCGACGAGGCGGAGAACCGCCTCCACGCCCAGAAGGCCGTCCTCTGTCTCCTGATGGGCGGGGACGCCCGGTAAACGGCCGCCCCAGCCTGCGCAGCAGTTTGCTGAAAGAAATGCACGGGAGCTCTCATACTGAAAGACGGCCCCGGGCCGCGCTGTGCGCGGTCCGGGGCCGTCTCTGCGTCCGGGCTTGCGTTGTCAGTGGTCAGGCCGCACCTGTGCAGAAGCGCACCAGAATGGCGGCCGCCTGGGCCCGGGTCGCCCCACCGCCGGGCTTCAGGGCAGCGGGACCGGTCCCGCTGATGAGGCCGCCGGCATAGGCCCACGGCATAGGGGCTGATCTTCTCTGCATCCGCATAGGCGGACAAATCTGCCCTAGCTGACACATCGCGGCCCTGGCTGCGGGCGTAGCGGTAAAGGATGGCGGCCATCTGCTCCCGGGTGATGGTGTCCCCTGGTCCGAAACGCCCGTCTCCATACGGTGGAGGATGGTCACGATCATCCCCCGGGTGGTAGTCACCTCCGGGGAAAATCGTCCGTCGCCGGTGCCGGCCATGAGGCCCGCTTCGGCGGCGTAGCGCACTGTGCTCTCATACCAGGCCCCGGATACCACGTCCACAAAGAAGGGCTCCGCGCCGGGCTTGGTGAAGTATGCCACCACACTGTCGCCGGAGAGCTCGCCCGTCTTGGCGGCGCTCCACTCCGCTGCTCCGGCATCGGCCTTCACGCTCAGGGTATAGCTGCCGGTTAGTTCGGCGCCGGTGACCTTGATGACGATGACGGGGACGGAGGCACCTCGCTTCATGGTGATGGTAATGGTCCCGTCCTCCCACTTCTGGTCGTACAGGTCGGCACTGATGGTCTTGTCATAGGACACACGGACCTCATGCTACTGGCCTCAACACCCAGGTTGCCCAGCTTGTCTACGGGTACCACGCTATACCTATAGGTCAGGTTGTTGGCCGCGCCCAGATCATCCGTGTAGGTATCCGAGGTGGTAAAGCCGATGGCCTTGCCGTTACGGCGGATCTCATAGCCCAGCAGTTTTTCACTGTCGGCGTGCCTCATGGTCAGAGTCACCCTGGGTTACGGCGTATCACTTTCCACCCGGGGAGAAAGCCGTTCTCTTTATTTTATCCCCCCGCAGAATTTGGGCTATTCATCTCTTTTCTGGCCCCGCCCCCGCTGTAATCCTTTGCCGCGGCGACGAAGTCCCGGAACAGGGGATGGGCCCTATTCGGCCGGGACTTGAACTCCGGGTGGAACTGGACGGCCAGGAACCAGGGATGATCCGGCAGCTCCACCATCTCCACTAGCTTCCCGTCGGGGGACAGGCCGGACAGGACCAACCCCTTCTCCGTCAGCAGGGAACGGAAGTCGTTGTTGAACTCATAGCGGTGGCGGTGGCGCTCGGAGATATCCTCCGCACCGTAGGCCTGATAGGCTCTGGTGTCATGCGTCGTGATATAACAGGGGTAAGCACCCAGACGCATGGTCCCGCCCTTGTCAGTGATGCCTTGCTGGTCGGGCATCAGGTCAATGACCGGATGGGCGGTGGCTGCCAGTTCACTGGAATGAGCATCGGCCAGACCGGCCACATGGCGGGCGAACTCCACCACCGCCATCTGCATCCCCAGGCAGATGCCGAGATAGGGAACCTGATTCTCGCGGGCCCAACAGACGGCGGAGATCATCCCCTCGATTCCCCGGTTCCCAAAACCGCCGGGCACGATGATCCCAGCGCACCCAGCCAGCAGTTCCGCGGCATTGCTGTCGTTGATGTCCTCGGAGTCCACCCAACGGACATCCACCTGCACCCCGTTTTCGATCCCACCGTGGGTCAGCGCCTCCACCACGGAGATATAGGCGTCGTGGAGGGCCACATATTTCCCCACCAGGGCGATCTCCAACCGGCCCGCCGGGCGTTTGGCTCGCTCCACCATGGCACGCCACTCCTCCAGGTGGGGCTTACTGACGGGAAGTCCCAATACCTCGCACACCGCTTTTGCCAACCCGGCCTCCTCCAGCATCAGCGGCACTTCGTAGAGGATGGGGGCGGTCTCGTTGGAGATGACCCGCTCCGGCGGCACATTGCAGAACAGGGCGATCTTGTCCCGCACCTTCTGGGACACCGGCCCGTCGCAGCGGCAGAGGATCACATCCGGCTGGATGCCCAGGCCCAGCAGCTCCTTTACAGAATGCTGGGTGGGCTTGCTCTTGGGCTCCCCGGTGCCGGGAATGGAGACGATGAGGGAGACGTGGAGGTAAAGCACATTCTGCCGCCCCACCTCAGCGGCCACCTGACGGATGGCCTCCAGGAAGGGCTGGGACTCGATGTCTCCCACCGTGCCGCCGATCTCGGTGATGACCACGTCCACCTCCTCCCGGCGGCCAACCCGGTAGATGCGCTCCTTGATCTCACCGGTGATGTGTGGGATGACCTGGACCGTGCCCCCCAAGAAGGCCCCCTCACGCTCCCGGCTGAGGACGGACCAGTAGACCTTTCCGGAGGTGATGGAGGAGTCCACCGTCAAATCTTCGTCGGTGAACCTCTCGTAATGGCCCAAGTCCAGGTCGGTCTCCGCCCCGTCCTCGGTAACGAACACCTCCCCGTGCTGATAGGGGTTCATAGTGCCCGGGTCAATGTTCAGGTAGGGGTCGAACTTCTGGAGGGCCACCTTCAGCCCCCGGGCCTTCAGTAGCCGTCCCAGAGAGGCCGCCGCTATTCCTTTCCCCAGGCCGGATACCACCCCGCCGGTGATGAAGATATACTTTGCCATACCGATCCCTCCCTTGGGTAAGTTGGAAGTTCAAATTTTGACGCGTCAGAACCCGCTGGCCCCGTAATTTTTCAGTGCCCGGGCGGAGGGGTCATCCACGTTGCAGCCCTCCCAGGCCCGATTTGGCATCCAGAAGTCCTTGATCATCCGGGCCTGGCCGGGGTAGTACCGCTCGAACAGGTCCCGATAGAGCAGGCTCTCCCGGGTGAAGGGCGGGCGGTACTGGTATTGGGCGCAGCCCCGAGTGAAAGCTAGGTCGCTGTACTGCGCTCTGGCATATTCCTTCAGATCATCCACCATAGAGTGGCCCACCGCGTCGGAGAAGGCCGCCTTCTCCCGCCACAGGATCTCGTCAGGCAGCAGAGCATCGGACTGGAAGGCCCGGCGGAGCAGATACTTGCCCTTGCCGCAACGGTTGACCTTCAACGCCGGGTCCACCGACATGACATACTCCACAAAGTCCAGGTCCCCGAAGGGCACCCGGGCCTCCATGGACCAGCCGCTGATACACCGATCCGCCCGGAGCACATCGTACATGTAGAGCTCCTCCACCCGCTTTTCCGCCTCAGCCTGGAAGGCAGCGGGAGAGGGGGCAAAGTCGGTGTACTTATAGCCGAAGAGCTCGTCGGAGATCTCCCCGGTGAGGAGCACCCGGATGTCGGTAGTCTCGCGGATGGCCTTGCAGCACAGGTACATGCCTACGCTGGCCCGGATGGTGGTAATGTCCCAGGTGCCCAGGGCGGCCACCACTTTGGGCAGAGCGGCTATCACGTCGTCCCGGGTGATGATCACCTCCGTGTGGTCCGCCCCGATGAACTGCGCTGCCTTCCGAGCGTACTTCAGATCGATGGCGTCGGTGTCCATGCCGATAGCGAAGGTGCGGATAGGCTTTCCAAGCAGCCGGGCGGCGATGGCACACACCAGGCTGGAGTCCAGTCCGCCAGAGAGAAGAAAGCCCAGGGGGGCATCGGCGTCCAGCCGCTTGTCCACCGCGGCGATAAGCTTGTCATGGATGTTCTGGCAGACGGTGTCCATGTCGTCGGACCGGCTGAGGCCGGGACGGGCGGGGTCGGCGTAGCGGACAAACCGTCCCCGGTACCAGTAGTGTCCCGGAGGGAAAGGGAGGATCTGCTCACACAGGCCCACCAGCTGCTTGGCCTCGCTGGCGAAGAGAATGCCGCCGTCAGGATCGCAGCCATAGAAGAGGGGCCGGATGCCAATGGGGTCCCGGGCGGCAACGTATTCGTCCGCCTCCCCATCGTAGAGGATCAGGGCGAACTCCGCGTCCAGCCGGGCAAACATGTCCAGCCCGTACTCCCGGTACATGGGCAGCAGGAGCTCGCAGTCGCTGCCGCTGCGGAAGGTGTAGCCCCTCTGCTCCAGCTCTGCGCGCTGCCTCCGCCAGCCGTAGAGCTCCCCGTTGCACACCACCTGGTCAGGCCCCAGGGCGAAGGGCTGCATCCCACGCTCGTCCAGCCCCATAATGGACAGACGGCGAAAGCCCAGCCAGCCGGAGGCGGTTTCCGCCACCCGGGCCATGTCAGGGCCCCTGGTATAGGCCCGGTCCAGACAGGCCAAGACCTCTTCCCGCCCCCTGGTCTTTTGGGTAAATCCCACGATCACGCACATAGAAAGCACCTCCAAAAATGTTTGCGCAGCCCTCGTCCTCTTGATTAGGACGAATGCTGCGCTCCGCGGTGCCACCTAATTTGCCGCCGGACGGCGGCCCCTTTTCCGGCTCTGACAAGTCGGCGCGATGTAACGGTCGCAGCCCGTTCCCCCTACTGGCGCGGTGCGTTCGGGTTTCCGCTCCGGAGCGTTCTTCCCGCGGCCTCCTGTGCGGGGCTTTCACCATCCCCCGCTCGCTGGGACTGAGTCCCCGCAGTACTCTTCTCCCTCATTGCGTTTAACGGTATTGCCTGAAAAAACAGACAAGGGCGCTGTGGTCCATGCCACAGCGCCCTTGCTGTTATGGGATATTATAGTGACCGCCGCCCCCATTGTCAAGAAAAACTTTCGGCGGGCGTCCCCAATTTCCCTCAGAGGCGGATGGGATAGTTGCCAGTGAAGCATCCGTCGCAAAAGCCGCAGCCAGCGTCCGGGGCGATCTGATGCAGGACCTTCAGCGGCAGAAAGCCTAGGCTGTCCGCGCCGGTGAGGGCGCAAATCTCCTCCGGGGAGCGGTCATGAGCGATCAGGTGCTCACTGTCCGGAATGTCCGTCCCGAAGTAGCAGGGGGTGATGAAGGGCGGTGCGGAGATGCGCAGGTGGACCTGCACGGCGCCGGCCTCCCGCAGCAGGACTACGATCTGGCGGGAGGTGGTGCCCCGGACGATGGAGTCGTCGATCATCACCACCCGCCTCCCCTCCACACAGCTGCGCAGCGCCCCCAACTTAATGCGCACCGCCTGCTCCCGGCTGCGCTGATCCGGGGTAATGAAAGTGCAGCCGATATAGCGGTTTTTGACCAGACCCACTCCATAGGGGAATCCTCGACTCCTCCGCATAACCCATGGCTGCGTCCAGACCGGAATCTGGGATGCCGATGACTACATCCGCCTCCACCGGCCAGGTCTGAGCCAGCAGCCGGCCTGCCCGCCGCCGGGCCTCATAGACGGACTGACCGCAGAGCATGGAGTCCGGCCGGGCGAAATAAATGTGCCTGCCGCCCCTTTGTCAAGAGCTCCCCATACCGGCGGTGCAGATAGCTCATTTATGAAAGTCTATTTTATACTTCCTGCACAAATATGGAGAGCCGTCTGGCTATTTGTCTTAGTGGCGAAGCAAAATTGAGTTGAACTTGCAAAAACATCTTGACATGGAATTGCGGTTCGCGTATAATTTCCCATAGTTTAGGACAAAGGCGTTCCGAACCAACAGGTCGGCCTGCCTTTGTCCTCTTTTTATTTTAACTTTACTTGAAAGAATGAGAGGAGTGTCCTGCATGTCGTACAGCAAGGAAGACATCATCCGTATGGTAAAAGAAGAGGATGTGGAGTTCATCCGCCTTCAATTCACCGACATTTTCGGTCAGCTCAAGAACGTGGCCATCACCGCATCTCAGATTGAGAAGGCGGTGAATGACCAGATCATGTTCGACGGCTCCTCCATCGAGGGTTTTGTCCGCATCGACGAGTCGGATCAGTACCTGTACCCCGACCTGGACTCCTTCGCCATCTTCCCCTGGCGGCCCAGCCACGGCAGGGTAGCCCGGCTCATCTGTGACGTCCATGACCCGGACGGAAAACCCTTCGTGGGCGACCCCCGGCACGTCCTCAAGCGGGCTCTGAAAAGGGCGGAGGAGATGGGCTTTGATGCCTTCAACGTAGGTCCAGAGGCGGAATTCTTCCTCTTCCAGACTGATGACGAGGGCAAGCCAACCACCCGTACCAACGACGAGGCGGGCTACTTCGATCTGGGCCCCCTGGACCACGGGGAGGGCACCCGGCGGGAGATCTGCATGGCCCTGGAGCAGATGGGCTTTGAGATCGAGGCCAGCCACCACGAGGTGGCCCAGGGCCAGCACGAGATCGACTTCAAGTACGCCGACGCCCTGCGTACCGCGGACAACATTATGACCTTCAAGCTGGCAGTCAAGACCCTGGCCCAGAAAAATGGCCTCCACGCCACCTTTATGCCCAAGCCCATCTTCGGCATCAATGGCTCGGGGATGCACACTAACATGTCCCTGTTCCAGGGCGGGAAAAATGCCTTCTACGACCCGGATGACCCAAAGGGCCTGTCTAAAGAGGCATATTCCTTCATCGCCGGTCTGCTGGCCCACGTGAAGGGCATGGCGGCGGTGACCAACCCCCTGGTGAACTCCTATAAGCGGCTGGTGCCCGGCTACGAGGCTCCCTGCTACCTGGCCTGGTCTGCCTCCAACCGCTCCGCCCTTATCCGTATCCCCGCCGCCCGGGGGCAGTCCACCCGGGTGGAGCTCCGCTCTCCCGACCCGGCCTGCAACCCCTACCTGGAGCTGGCTCTCTGTCTGGCCGCCGGGCTGGACGGCATCGAGAAGGGCCTCACCCCGCCCCCGGAGGTCACCGAGAACATCTTCGACATGAATGCCGCCGCCCGAAAAGCTCACGGCATCGACTCTCTGCCCGACTCCCTGGAGGAGGCCATCCACGCTCTGGAGGCCGATCCCTTGGTGCTGGACACCCTGGGAGAGCATGTGGCAGCCAACTATATTGAGGGCAAGCGGAAGGAATGGGAGGAGTACCGCACCCGCGTCTCCTCCTGGGAACGGGAGAAGTACATCATCAATTATTAAAGCGATCCCATCCCAACAGGGGAGTGAACGCACATGGAAAAGATCATTGTGGCCTTTGAGAGCGAAAAGACCGCCCTGCGTGTAAAGGAACTGCTGGAGGGGGGCGGCGCGGCCGCCTGCTTGGTGTGCCGCACCGCCGACCAGGTGCGGCGGGCCATAAACAAGCTGCCAGTGCCGGCGGTGGTGTGCGGCTACAAGCTGGGGGATCAGACGGCGGAGCTGTTCTTTGAGGACCTGCCCCCCTCCTGCGCCATGCTGGTGCTGGCTCACCAGGACCGATTGGATCTTCTGGGGAATGACGACATCTTCCGCCTGCCATCCCCGGTAAGCCGTGGGGATCTGCTGGCTGCGGTGCGGCTGCTGCTGCAAGTGGGGCGCAGGCTGGAGCGGTACGGGCGCCCCTGTCACAGTGGGGAGGATCGGAGACTCATCGACCGGGCTAAGGCCCTGCTCATGGACCGCCATGGCATAACAGAGGAGCAGGCCCATTACTATTTGCAGAAAAAAAGTATGGACAGCAGGACAAAATTGGCCCAGACCGCCCGGCTGGTGCTGGACAGCAAAACGATGGAATAGAGGCGGAGACGAGGTGGTCTCACGGCGACGGTCGGGAGACGGACCGCCGCCGTTTTTATGGAAAGAGGCGAGACGCATGAGGGAAAAAGCGGCTGAAGGGAGAGGGCTGTACTGCCCCGAATTCGAGCATGACGCCTGCGGCATTGGCGCCGTGGTGGACATACAGGGCCGGGCCAGTCATGAGACAGTGGACGATGCCCTGAAGATCGTGGAGAAGCTGGAGCACCGGGCGGGCAAGGATGCCGAGGGTAAGACCGGCGACGGGGTGGGCATACTCACCCAGATCCCCCACGCGTTTTTTGCCAGGGCGGCGGCGGAGGCGAGCATCGCCCTGCCCGGACGGCGGGACTACGGCGTGGGCATGTTCTTCCTGCCTCGGGACGGTTTGAAACGCCGGCAGGCCCAGAGACAGTTCGAACTGGTGACCGAGAAGGAAGGCATGGCTTTCCTGGGCTGGCGGGAGGTGCCCGTGCACCCGGAGATTCTGGGCCAGCGAGCCAGGGACAAAATGCCTAGCATCTTCCAGGCTTTTGTGGCCAGGCCGGAGGAAACGGCTCCCGGCTTGGATTTTGACCGAAAGCTCTATGTAGCCCGGCGGGTATTCGAGCATCTGAGCGGGGACACCTACGTGGTCTCCCTGTCCAGTCGCACCGTGGTCTACAAGGGCATGTTCCTGGTCCACCAGTTGCGGGCCTTCTACCCCGACCTGCAAAGCATAAACTATACCTCCGCCTTGGCCATCGTCCACTCCCGGTTCTCGACCAACACCAACCCCTCCTGGGAGCGGGCCCACCCCAACCGGCTAATAGCCCACAACGGGGAGATCAACACCATCCGGGGCAACATGGACCGGATGCTGGCCCGGGAGGAGACCATGTTTTCCCCCCTGCTGGCAACGGATAGGGACAAGGTGCTGCCGGTGGTGAACGCCTCCGGCTCTGATTCCGCCATGCTGGACAACACCCTGGAGTTCCTGATGATGGCGGGGATGGACCTTCCCCTGGCGGTGATGGCCTGCATCCCTGAGCCTTGGCGGAATGACTGCACCCTCTCCCGCTCCCGCCGGGACCTATACCACTACTACGCCACCCTCATGGAGCCCTGGGATGGCCCGGCGGCCATCCTGTTCTCCGACGGGGACGTGGTGGGAGCGGTGCTGGACCGCAACGGCCTGCGCCCTGCCCGGTACTACCTCACCGACGACAGCCGGCTCATTCTCTCCTCCGAGGTGGGGGTGCTGGACATCCCACCGGAGCATATCGTGGAAAAGTCCCGGCTGCGGCCGGGCAAGATGCTGCTGGCGGACCTGAGGCAGGGGCGGATCATTGACGACCAGGAACTGAAGGAGGGCTACGCCGCCCGGCAGCCCTATGGAGAGTGGCTGGACACCAATCTGCTCCGTCTGGCCGACCTGCCGATCCCAAACCAGCGGGTGGAGCGGCACAGCCGGGAGGAACTTAGCCGCCTTCAGAAGGCCTTCGGCTACACCTATGAGGACGTGAACGACACCATCCTGCCCATGGCCCGCACCGGGGCGGAGCCCACCGCCGCCATGGGGGTGGATATCCCCCTGGCGGTGCTGGACAACAGGGATCGGCCCCTCTTCTCCTACTTCAAGCAGCTCTTCGCCCAGGTGACCAACCCACCCATGGATGCTATCCGGGAGGAGATCGTCACCGACACCACCGTCTACGCGGCCGATGACGGAAATCTGCTCCAGGAACAGCCGGACAACTGCCGGGTGCTCCAGATCCACAACCCCGTTCTCACCTCCACCGACCTGATGAAGATCAAGGCCATAAACCGACCTGGCTTCCACGCAGCCACCGTGTCCCTGCTCTATTACAAGGGCACCCACCTGGATCTGGTACTGGACCGGCTGGCGGTGGCGGTGGACAGGGCGTACCGGGAGGGGGCCAACATTGTCATCCTTTCCGACCGGGGGGTGGACGAGAACCACGCGGCCATCCCCTCTCTGCTGGCGGTGTCTGCCATGGAGCAGCACCTGGTTCGCACCGGGAAGCGCACCGCCGTATCTATCCTCCTGGAATCCGCTGAGCCCCGGGAGGTCCACCACTTCGCCGCCCTGCTGGGCTATGGCGCCCGGGCAGTGAACCCCTACTTGGCGGAGGAGACCATCGTGGATCTGATCGAGGAGGGCCTGCTGGACAAGGACTTCCACACCGCAGTGGCCGACTACACCGCCGCCGTCCTCCACGGGGTGGTGAAGATCGCCTCCAAAATGGGCATCTCCACCCTCCAGTCCTACCAGTCTGCCCAGATCTTCGAGGCGGTGGGCATACGGCAGGATGTAATCGACAAGTACTTTACCAACACCGTCTCACGGGTGGGGGGCATCGGCCTGGAGGAGATGGCCGCCGCAGTGGAGCGGAACCACGACCGCGCCTTCGACCCCTTGGGACAGGAGACTGACCTGACCTTGGAGAGCCTGGGGGAGCACAAGGCCCGAGCCGGTGGGGAGGACCACCTCTATAATCCACAGACCATCCATCTGCTCCAGCAGGCCGTCCGCTGGGAGGATTACGGGCTCTTCAAGCAGTACACCGCCCTGGTGGACGATGAGACAAAGCCCCACACCCTCCGTGGCCTGATGGAGATGAAATATCTGGGCGAGCCCATCCCCTTAGAGGAGGTGGAGAGCGAGGATTCTATCGTCAAACGCTTCAAGACCGGGGCCATGAGCTACGGCTCCATCTCCCGTGAGGCCCACGAGTGCCTGGCCCAAGCCATGAACCTGCTGGGGGGCAAGTCCAACTCCGGCGAGGGGGGCGAGGAAGACGACCGGCTGGGGGACCCGGAGCGGTACTCCGCCATCAAGCAGGTGGCCTCCGGCCGCTTCGGGGTCACCAGCGCCTACCTGGTGAGCGCCAGAGAGATCCAGATCAAAATGGGGCAGGGGGCCAAGCCCGGCGAGGGCGGCCACCTGCCCGCCGGGAAAGTCTACCCATGGATCGCTTGGTGCCGCCACTCCACCCCCGGCGTCACCCTGATCTCTCCTCCGCCCCACCACGACATCTACTCCATCGAGGATCTGGCCCAACTGATCTATGATTTGAAGTGCGCCAACCGTCAGGCCCGCATCTCGGTGAAGCTGGTCAGCGAGGCGGGGGTGGGTACCGTCGCTGCCGGGGTGGCCAAGGCAGGGGCCCAGGTGATCCTCATCTCCGGCTACGACGGAGGCACCGGCGCGGCCCCTCGTACCTCCATCCACAACGCCGGTCTGCCTTGGGAGCTGGGGCTGGCGGAGGCCCACCAGACCCTGATCCAAAACGGCCTGCGGTCCCATGTGGTGCTGGAGACTGACGGCAAGCTCATGAGCGGCCGGGACGTGGCTATCGCCTGTATGCTGGGAGCGGAGGAGTTCGGCTTCGCCACCGCCCCTCTGGTCACTCTTGGCTGCGTCATGATGCGGGTGTGTAACTTGGACACCTGCCCCGTGGGGGTGGCCACTCAGAACCCGGAGCTGCGGAAACGGTTCACAGGCAAGCCGGAGTACGTGGTCAACTTCATGCGCTTCGTCGCCCGGGAACTACGGGAGCATATGGCCCGGCTTGGGGTGCGCACGGTGGACCAGCTGGTAGGCCGCACCGACCTGCTGCGGGTACGGAAGCCCGCTGTCAACCAGCGGGCGGCCACGGTGGACTTGTCCGCCATTCTGGACAGTGCTTACGCCGGCTGGCCAAAGACCCGCTTTGATCCGGCGGACGCCTATGACTTCCATCTGGAGGACACAGTGGATCTGCGGGTACTGGAACAGAAGCTGGGCGTCGCCCTTGAGAAAGGCGACCATAGGCGGCTGGAACTGGCGGTGTCCTCCACCGACCGGGCAGTGGGGACTATCCTTGGTTCGGATATCACTCTCCTCCACGGGGAGGCACTCCCCGACGACACCTTTGTGGTAAAGTGTACCGGCGGGGGAGGCCAGTCCTTCGGCGCCTTCCTGCCCCGCGGCCTCACCCTGGAGCTGGAGGGGGACGCCAACGACTACCTGGGCAAGGGCCTCTCCGGAGGGAGGATCATCGTCTATCCGCCCAAGGACAGCCCCTTTGACCCGGCAGAGAACATTCTGGTGGGCAACGTGGCCCTCTATGGAGCCACCTCCGGCCAGGCCTTTCTCAACGGCGTGACCGGGGAGCGGTTCTGCGTGCGCAACTCCGGCGCCGACGCGGTGGTGGAGGGAGTGGGGGACCACGGATGCGAGTATATGACCGGGGGCCGGGTGGTAATCCTGGGCCCCACGGGCCGCAATTTCGCCGCCGGCATGAGCGGTGGGATAGCGTATGTGCTGGACGAGGACCATGACCTGTACCTGCGGCTGAACAAGGAACTGGTGTCCATGGGCCCGGTCACGGAAGAGGGAGATATAGAAGCGCTGCGAGGCCTGATCCAGGCTCACGCAGAGGCCACCGGCTCCCCCAAAGCCGGACGAATTTTGGCCAATTTCGGAGCCTGGTTGCCTAAATTCAAGAAGATTTTGCCCCACGACTACGACCGGATGTTGCGTACCATCGCCTGGTACGAGGCCCAGGGTATGGGCTGGGTCCAGGCAGAGACGGAGGCGTTCTATGTCAACGCCAGAGGAAAGGGGGACTGACCGTGGGAAAGCCCACTGGATTTCTGGAATATGCCCGGCAGGGCAATCCCTGCCAGCCACCGCTGGAGCGGGTGGCGTACTGGAACGAATTCCATCCCCGGCTGGGCCGGGAGGAGCGGCAACGGCAGGGGGCCCGGTGCATGGCCTGCGGCGTGCCCTTCTGTCAGTCAGGGGCGGTGTTGAACGGTATGGTCTCCGGCTGCCCACTGCACAATCTGGTGCCCGAGTGGAACGACCTGGTGTACCGCAGAAAGCTTGGCCGCGCTTTGGAGCGGCTACTGAAAACCAACGACTTCCCAGAGTTCACCGGCCGGGTGTGCCCCGCCTTGTGTGAGGCGGCCTGCACCTGCGGCCTAAACGGCCAGCCGGTGACGGTGAAGGACAACGAGCTGGGGATCATCGAGGAGGCCTGGGAGCAGGGACTCATGTCCCCTCGGCCGCCCGAGACCCGCACCGGTAGGACCGTGGCGGTGGTGGGCTCCGGCCCCGCCGGGCTCTCCTGCGCTCAAAGGCTTAACCGCCGAGGTCACAGCGTCACCGTGTTCGAGCGGGCCGACCGACCCGGCGGCCTGCTGATGTACGGCATCCCCAACATGAAGCTGGAAAAGTCGGTGGTCCAGCGGCGGCTGGATCTGATGGCGGCGGAGGGGATAGCCTTCCGCACCGGTGTGGACGCGGGCCGGGACGTGGGTCAGGAGGAGCTGAGAGAACAGTTTGACGCGGTGGTTCTCTGCTGCGGCGCGGCCCAGCCCCGAGATCTGGACGTACCAGGTCGGGCGGGAGTGGACGTCTGGTTTGCAGTGGACTTCCTGACAGGGGCAACCCGTGCCCTGCTGGATGGGACTTACTGCCCCTCTGCACAGGGCAAGGATGTGGTCATCGTAGGGGGCGGTGACACGGGCAACGACTGCGTGGGCACCTGCATCCGCCAGGGCTGTAAAAGCGTTACCCAGTTGGAGATAATGCGTAAAGCCCCAGGCGCCCGCACCGCCAAGAACCCCTGGCCGGAGTGGCCGCGGGTGTGTAAAACAGACTACGGCCAAGAGGAGGCCATCGCCATCTTTGGTCATGACCCCAGGATCTACGAGACCACCGTCTCACACCTGCTTCGGGATGCGGAGGGGCACCTCACCGGGGTGGAGACCGTCCTGCTGGGGCCGGACCGCAAGCCTCTGACAGGAACGGAGAAACTGCTGCCCTGCCAACTGCTGCTTATCGCTGTCGGCTTCCTGGGCCCCCAGGACTATGTGCCGGAGGCCTTCGGACTGACGCGCACTCCCTGCTCCACTGTACAGACAGCGGAGGGGAGCTATTCCACCAACATCCCCGGCGTGTTCACCGCCGGGGACATGCGCCGGGGACAGTCCCTGGTGGTGTGGGCCATTCGGGAGGGCCGCGAAGCCGCCTGGGAAGTGGACAGGTACCTGATGGGACACGGCGAGTGGACCGAGCTCCCGCTGATTCAGACAGATTGAAAAACAGAAGGCCCGGTCGGTGCCCGCATTATGCAGCACTAGATAAGGATACATCGTGAACCAGGGGTTCATATCATTTTCTCTTAGCATAAGGCCACACCAATCTGCATATTTTAGGCGGAAAGCTTAGAGTACCAGGGGGTGTAACTTTTCTATTTTCCCTAAAATTGACCAGATCAAAAAATGATATTTTTGAGGAATAAACACCCTTATAGATGCTACTTTCCAGATTTTTCCGTGCTTCCCCGCTGTATTCCCTTTTAGCGCCCTATTTGCTCTCAAATAGGGCGCTAAAATTCGAAAAAATGATATACAAAAAACAGCGCGCCGGTTTGTTGGTTTTGTCAACCATCAGGCCGGCGCTTTTTGTTGCCCGGGGAGTTCAAAAAGGGCATTTTCAATTTGCGTCGGAGAAGGATGACATAGCGCGCCAACTTTATTCGTACTGCCAAAAAGGGCACACACTTTTTCGTCCCATTTGCTAAGTGGATAAGATGGTACGATAGGAGACTCAAGCGAGTGACTGGAGCGATGATCGAAAAAGGGCATTTTGCCTGAAGGAGGAAGATGCACATGACCAAAGAAACCTATTTCGAGGAACTGTCCTACGCCCTGCGGCGGCGGAAGCCCTGCTGGAACAGGGTATGAAGCTGGACGGCTACCTGGCGTGGGCGGCAGAACGAGGGAAGCCGCTGGACAACCGGGCTCGGGAGATCCTGGAGGCGCTGAAGGCCCAGCAGAGCCAGGCCCAGGAGCCGCCCGATGACGTGGTCCCCACCGAAGCCCAGCACAACGGGTTCGGCGGGGAGAGGAGTCCCGGCGAAATGAGTGAGCCCTGTCCACAGGGTGAGGCGAAAGGGATGAAGCGCGGAATGACGATGGGAGGGATAAGCCTGTGAGTATCCCAGTGCTGCCTCACCGCAGGGATCTGCGGCAGGGGGATTTGGTGTTCCCGGAGGAGATCCTGCGCATCGGCCACACGCTGGATTTCCAGTTCGACAGTGTCAGCAAAGAAGTCCAGCAGGAGGTGTTTGGCCCGGAGTTGGATACCAGTCCACTGTGTGACTGGCTGAACCTCCATACTGCCTATGATTTTGCGCTTCAGGATGTGGTGGACCATATAGAAATAACCCTCTGCCGGAATTTTGGAGAGGAGGAGCACCCATTCACGTATCCGCTCAACAGGGCGGAGCGGGACGTCCTGCGCGGGGAGATGGAGGCCTGCTGCCAGCTCCGTACCGGCCGCACACTGGCACAGCATTACAACCATCTGCTGGTGCAGGAGGAGGTGGAGCCGCCGGAGCTCACGGCTGGGAAGCGCCGCATCCCCGTGGACAAGGTGAGTTTTGCGGATGAGCTCTCAGAGTGCGGTGGGCTGCTCCAGTTCTATATGCCGGTGGCCTTTGACCCGGACGCAGTCTTTGGCACCCACGTGGCGACCGCGGAAAACGACGGCTGGCTCAACGTGTACGCCTCCTATGACCTGAACGTCGGCCGGCCATGCTCCGCACTGGATGTCACCCTGGTGTGCGAAGACGGCAATGAGTTCGCCTTCCGGTATCCGCTGGCCAAGCAGGAGCAGGCCGCGCTGCTGGAGAAGATGGATGCCTACTGCCTGGAGCAGACCGGCATGGCGCTGGCCGATTTCCGGGCCCGGTATCTGGTGGAGGAACCGCAGCCCCGCCAGGCCCCCAGTCTGGCCCAGCTGTGAGCACGCCGTCAGCCCCGTGTGCGCCCTTTGTGCCGGTTTCAGGCAGAGGGTGGGCCAGGGCCCCGTCCAGCCGGAAAACTGCCCCGTTGGGGCCAGTTTCGCCCCGGTTTGGGGCGTTCGATTTTAGTACGAGGATAAAGGGAGGTGGTCGCAAGCGCCCGCCTCCCGCCCACAAAGCCCCGCAGTGCGGGGCTTTCCCGGATTTCAGGCCAGGTGGTCGGAATGGGAGGTTCCGGCCGTTTGGGGTGGTCGGGTTCAGATAAACACTTACTGCGCCAGCGGGTTCCGCTGTGTCAGCCTGTTTTCTGGGCAAAACAAACCCGCAGGCGGAGTGGGCACGCTCCGCCTGCGGGTTTTGTACCTGATTCAATTTTCGCTCTGGATACTCTGGAGCTCCTCCAGCAGTTTGGGCAGATCCATCTGGATCGTGTCCCAGACAATGTTCATATTGACGCCCGCATACCCATGCACAATGCGGTTGCGCATGCCGTACAGCTGCGGCCATGGGATGGCAGTAAGCTGTGCCTTTGCCTCGTCGCTGAGGGACACTTTTGCCAGTTCCCCAATCTGCATCAGATTAAATACCGTCGCCTCCACCAACATAGAGTCGCTCTGGAACTGCTGAAAATTGTGGACACCCTGACAATAGCGCAGAATGGACTCGATGTGCTGCTGGATCTTTTTCAGAACGAGGTGATCTTTACTGCTCAAAGAGTGACACCCCACTTTTTTGTATCTCGCGCGCAATCTCAGACCCGGTCTCCACTTGGGACACGTCAATCAAATCGACCGGGGTGTCCAACGCTTCCGTCACCTGCTCCAGGAGGCCGAAGAAAGCTAAGCCCCGCAGGCCGCTGTCCACCAACAGATCCACATCACTGCGTGCCGTTGCCACGCCTTTGGCGTAAGAGCCGAACAGCGTCGCCTTTCTTACCCCATTGGCGCGGAAGATCGGGGAAAGCACACTCTGAAGTTCGGGCACAGTATAGATTTTACTCATGGAAGCACACCTCCTGGCAAACGGGGATCCGGTAAGTCTATTTTACCCTACCAGTGGACTTGATTCAAGGTATTTCTGAAATAGGAGATGATGATAGTGGCAGAGGAGAACAAAAAGCGCACCGCTGTCTGGCTGACACCCGGTGTGATCCGCCGGACGGACGGCTGGCTGGAGGAGGACAACTGCAAAACACGCAGTGAATTTATTGAAAAAGCCCTGCGGTTCTACATGGGCTACCTGGCCACGGAGGACACCTCAGAGTACCTCTCCCGCGCCCTGGCGGACACCCTGCGGGGGTACATTGGCAGACAACGAAAACCGGCTGCGCACCCTGCTGTTCAAGCTGTGCGTGGAGGTCAACATGATGGGCCACACCGTGGCCGCCCACTTCCGGGCAGACCCGGTGAACCGCCGGGAGCTGCGGGCCTTTGCAGTGGACGAGGTGCTGCGCACCAACGGAAAGATCCGCTTCGATGATGCACTGGATCTCCAGCGGCAGGCCTACCCTGACGGATGAGCCGCGTCCGGTTCATGTCCCCCTACCTGAAGGGCGGCAGGGATACAGCCAAGCTGTCCAACCGAACACGCTACATTGCCACCCGTCCTGGTGTGGAGGTGCTCAGGGGTAAACAACAAGACCAGCCCGCTACGAAAAAGCAGCAGGCTTATATCCAGAGCCTGCTTCGTGACTTCCCCGGCGCGAAGGAATTGCTGGAGTATGAAGACTACTGCAACGCGCCCACCCAAGCAAACGCCAACACTTTCATTCGCCAAGTGCAGGAGGACTTCGCGGAGCCCATGAGCCGGATGGAGAATTACCTGGACTACGTGTCCCACCGCCCCGGCGTGCAGATGGACGGTGAGCACGGCCTGTGGTGCGCGAGAGGCAAGGTGCGCAATCTCTCCCAGGCCGTCCGGGGGGTGGCGGAGCACACCGGCAGCGTGTGGACGCCAGTGGTGGCTATCCGGCGGGAGGACGCGGAGCGGCTGGGCTACAACGACGCGGAGAGCTGGAGGCAGCTGGTGTGCGCCTGCGCGCCGGAGATCGCCAGGGGGTACAGGATCCCGCTGGAACACCTGCGCTGGTACGCCGCCTTCCACCGCAAGGAGGACAGCGTTCACATCCACATGGTAGTGTTTTCCTCCAATCTCAAGGAGGGCTATCTCACCAAACAGGGCATCCGGCAGGTGAAGTCCGCCTTCGGCCGACGGATCTTCCGACAGGATCTGCTCCACATCTACGAACAGAAAACCGAATACCGGGACGCCCTGGGCCGGGATGCGGAGCGCACCATGGCAGAGCTGATTGCGCAGATGGAGACCGGCCAGCTCCAAAATGAAAACCTGGAGCAGCCGATTCTGGAACTATCCCGTCGCTTGCAGAACACCAAAGGCAAAACGGTGTACGGCTACCTGCCGCCCACAGCCAAGGCACTGGTGGACGCAATCGTGGATGAACTGGCAAAGGAGGAACGGGTAGCTGCCGCCTATGACCTGTGGAACCAGATGCGGGAAGAGGTGTGCCGTACCTACTCAGAACAACTGCCGGAGCGCCTGCTTCTTTCCAAACAGAAAGAGTTCAAGGCCGTGCGCAACATGGTCGTCCGGGAGGTGCTTCAGCTGGGGCGGGGTGAGCATCCCACAGCAGATGAGATAGTACACATGCCCACACCGTCGGGCACACCGCCTGCACAATCGGGCCTGCCGTATGGGGCACATCACCCACAGCAGGAGGCCGCGCACCATCAGCGTACACAGACACATCGGGCGGTATCCCATGCGGATACCGCCCGATGTGTCCTCCAGCTGTTCCACAGCATGGGCCGCATCTTCCGGGAGCAGTCCGCCTCCGATGCCATCCAGACTGGCCTGCACATCGACCGGAAGCGGCGCCGGATGCTCCGGGAGAAGCGTATGGCCCTGGGACACAAGGCCGATGACCATGAGGAAATCCCCCAGCATTCTCAAAGATAAGATGGGGGACTGCCATTGAACTGGTAGTCCTCCGTGGTTTCTTCCGCTACTTCGGCTCCAGGAATCCTATGACCATATCTACCGCCTCTGAGGAGATATCCTCCGGAGCACGCTCTACAAAGGAGGCATGGCGGCTGTTCAGATCCAGCATCCGGGCCTGATCACACAGGATGACCCCGTCCGTCCTGGTACGCTCATCCAGCCGGAGGTGGAACGGGTGGCCCCGGTCTGTGTGGGTGATGGGGCAAACCATGGTCAGGCTGCTGACCCGGTTGAACAAGTTGTTGCTGATCACCAAGGCAGGACGGCGGCCCTTCTGCTCATGGCCGGACTGGGGATCAAAGTCCAGATAGACGATATCACCCTGTTCAAAAATCGTCACCATGCCTCAGAGCCCTCCGCCTTCCCCCAATCCAGCTCTTCGGCCTCAATTCGGTCGATCTGGTCAATGGGCTTTCCGTAGAATGCGGTGAGGCGTTCCTCCAGGGTGCGGTGCGGGATGGAAGAGGCACGCCGGATGTTGATACCATCATCCATCTGCACCAGTTCCACCCGGTCGTGTTCTTTCAGACCAACTGCGTCCAGGAGGGCCTTGGGGATCCGCAGGCCCTGGCTGTTGCCCCATTTTTGGATCGTCGCGTACATGAACGACACCTGCCTTTCAAAGATAGTATATACAGAGTATAAACAAAAGTCAACCGTTTGATTCGAGGTGAGCCAGCATGGGAACCTATATCCATTTTACCGATGAACAGAAGGAGCGGGCCAACTCCGTTGATCTGGAGGAATTCCTGCGGCAGCGGGGGGAGAAACTGCTCCGCGCCGGGCGGGAGTCCCGGCTGGCCAGGGTGCACCATATCACCGTCCGGGGCAACGAATGGTACGACCATATTGCCCGGCAGGGCGGCCATGCGGTCAGCTTTGTCCAGCACTACTACGGCATGAGCTATCAGGATGCTATGGAGCTCCTGCTAGGAAAGGAGTTGGGGGAGGCATATCCCGCCGCGCAGCCAAAGCGGGAGGAGCCGCCCAAGCCCTTCGCCCTGCCGCCGCTCCACACCGATATGCGCCGGGTGTACGCCTATCTAATGAAACAGCGCCACATCAGTCGGGAGGTGATCACCCACTTTGCCCGGGCCGGACTGCTGTACGAGGATGCCCAATACCACAACTGCGTCTTTGTGGGCACGGATAAGCAGGGCGTCCCCCGCCACGCCCATAAGCGGAGCACCAACAGCCAGGGCAAGTCCTTTAAGGTAAACGTGGAGGGCAGCAAGCCCCAGTACAGCTTCCACCACGTGGGGCAGGACGGCCTGCTCTATGTGTTCGAGGCCCCGATTGATCTGCTGAGCTTCCTCACGCTGTATCCGGACAGATGGCAGGAGCACAGCTATGTAGCCCTGTGCGGCACTGGCGGCCAGGCCGTGTGCTGGATGCTGGAGCAGCATCCCAGCCTCCAATCCGTTGTGCTCTGTCTGGATCACGACGAGCCCGGGCAGACGGCGGCCAGGCGCCTCCAGGAAGAGTTACAGGGAGCAGGATACCACAGCGGTATCCTGCTCCCTGTGCATAAGGACTGGAACGACGGCCTGGTGCAAGGGCAGACCATGGCCGACCTTGCAATGACCATGGGGCAGAGTATGTAGGCCGCAGAAGCGCACCGCCCGCCAGGGGGGGTGTGCCCTGCCGCTGGACCGGGGGCCGGTTCATTTTGGCCCGCCCAGAAGGTCATACTGGAAGCAGATTGAAACGCAGAGAGCAGACAACGAAGGGATGATTGCAGTGAACAACGACACCTGGATGCTGATCCTCCTGCTGGCGCTGGTATTCGGTGCCCTGGTAGCCATCACCACCTTTTCCGGCCGGGGCAGCCTGGACAGCATCAAGAGTAAAACCGTGGGTGACGGCCAGCACGGCACCGCCCGCTGGGCCACGCCGGGGGAAATCAAGAAGACCTTCCGCTCCGTCCCCTTCCAGACCGCGCTGTGGAGGAAGGGGGAGCACCTCCCGGGCGCACAGGGGCTGGTGTTGGGCTGTACCGGAAAAAAAGGGCAGCTCACGGCCCTGGTGGACAGTGACGATATCCACTGCCTCATGATCGGTGCCTCCGGCGTGGGCAAGACCGCCTTCTTCCTATACCCCAATTTGGAATACGCCTGCGCCAGCGGAATGAGCTTCTTTGCCAGTGACACCAAGGGAGATCTGGCCCGGAACTATGGGGCCATCGCCCGGGACTGCTATGGCTACCAGGTGGTGGTGGTGGATCTCCGGAACCCCACCCGCTCAGATGGCTATAACCTGCTCACTCTCATCAATCACTACATGGACGCGTGCCGGAGAGATCCGGCTGATCTGGCCGCCCGAGCCAAGGCGGAGAAGTACGCCAAAATCCTCTCCAAGACCGTCATCAATCCGGATGGGGAGAACTTTGCACAAAATCAATATTTTTACGACGCGGCGGAGGGCGTGCTCACCGCCGTGATCCTGCTGCTGGCAGAGTACCTGCCGCCCAAAAGGATCCACGGGGAGTTGCGGGAACGGCGGCATATCGTGTCCGTGTTCAAGCTGGTGCAGGAGCTGCTGGCCCCCAGCATTCTGCCCGGCAAGAATGAGTTCCAGCTCCTCATGGACTGCTTGCCGGAGGAACACAAGGCCAAGTGGTTCTCCGGCTCTGCCCTCACCGCCGCCGAGCAGTCTATGGCCTCCGTCATGTCCACCGTCCTCTCACGGCTGAATACCTTTCTGGACTCGGAGCTGGAGCAAGTGCTGTGCTTCGACAGCACCATAGACGCCGAGAGCTTTGCCGCAAAGAAATCCGCCATCTTCCTGATACTTCCGGAGGAAGATCAGACCAAAAACTTCATGGCTGGTCTGATGATCCAGACCCTGAGCCGTGAGCTGTTCTCCGTGGCGGACGAGCACGACGGGAAGCTACCCAGCCGGGTGGTGTTTTTCTGTGACGAGCTGGGCACCATGCCCGTCTTTGACATCCTGCCCCTGTTTTCGGCTGGGCGCTCCCGGCGACTGACCCTGGTGCCCATCATCCAGAGCCTGGCCCAGTTGGAGAAGAACTACGGCAAGGAGGGGGCGGAGATCCTGACGGATAACTGCCAGGACACCATTTTCGGCGGCTTTGCCCCCAACAGCCAGACCGCCGAGGTGCTGTCCAAGGCACTGGGCAGCCGTACCGTCCTAAGCGGTTCTATCAGCCGCGGGAAAAATGATTCCAGCCAAAGTCTACAGATGATAGAGCGTTCCCTCATGACTCCGGACGAACTCAAGTCCATCCCCAAGGGGCACTTCATCGTCATGAAAACAGGCACCCACCCCATGCGCACCCGTCTGCGGCTGTTCCTGGAGTGGGGGATCACCTTTGGTGCGGCCTACCAGGTACCCCAGCAGGCCGCCCGAAAGGTCTACTACGCCAGCAAGGCAGAATTGACCGATATCATATACCGGGCATTTCCTGCGCCTGCCTGCCAGAACAACTACCGCACGCCGAAAAAGGAGGAAACCGTGCCATGAGCTATTTTAGTGAGATCTACGGCGACCCGGAGTTGAGCGCCAAGGCCAAACTGGTGCTGCTTTACCTCCACGACCGGGCCAACCGGGACGGCGAGAGTTGGTACGCCATAGGCACCATGGCAAAGGATCTAAGCCTTTCCCGCTCCACTATAAAGCGGGCCCTGGCGGAATTGATCCGCCAGGGCCGGGTGGAGAAGCATATGCGGTTTCGAGAGAACGGTGGGTGTACTTCGAACTGTTATCGAATACGGTAAATTGGAACTTATATCCTAAAATGGGAAAAACATTTCAAGTATAAAAGGCATTCTTTATGCAGTTGCTACGTAGGGTGCAATTTTACAATCCTTGATTTGATAAATTATATCACACAATTGGGTAATATCGTTGAAATTGTGGCTTGTTAAAAGTATTGTTTTCCCTTGTTTTTTTAGTTCCTTTATCAGTCCGAGCATTCTTGTGTGGGATTCCGCATCGAGAGCATTGAATGGTTCATCAAGGAGTATGATACTTTGATCTTCCATAATAGCCTGCGCTATTCCCAACTTTTGCTTCATACCAAGGGAATAGTTTTTGACATGGGTTGGGTCTTTGTAATCCAATCCAACCAAGGACATCGTTTCCTCTATTTTATCCCTGCCAATCTTTTTTTGTATCTCGGCCAGATATTGCAGATTCTTAAGTCCTGAGTACATCAGAATAAAGCCGGGGGCGTCGATGAAAATGCCCATATCGGGTGGAAAATCGAACTTATCCCCTATCCGCTCTCCATTCACAATTATACTGCCCTCGTCCGGCCGGTATAGACCTGAAATGAGTTTGAAAAGTACAGATTTTCCGCAACCATTCTCTCCCAGAAATCCCGTGATTGTTGCAGGCATAATTTCGACATTAACCTGCTTAAGGAGCGGTCGCTTCCCAAAAGATTTTGATACGCCGTGCAACTGAATAACTCCGTCCATTGTATACACCTCAGTTAAAAATCTTCTTAATCCCCCACTGTCTCAATAAGAAGTACCCGGTTATATATATTGATAAATATATAGCCACCCAGGTTATGGCATTGTCTTGTACTATAAATCGCTGGATGGACGACGCTCCAAATGGATACCACACCCCGTTGATACTCAATAACGGAAGGTACATAAGGAAAATCATAAAAAAGGAAAATGAAATATTCCGTACATATGCATATATCAAAAGCAGAACTTCCTGAACACAGCAGAGCTCAAGTGCCCGCAAGGCCATGGCCTTAAAAATGGATGCAGTAACGTCTATTATGGGTACAACTCCCCGTAACAACGCAGTTGCTTTTTCCGCCTCTAGGGTAAAGCGGCCCAGTAGAATAGAGGAAACAAAGAGAGTAAAAAAATAGGCAAAAAAGTAAAGTAGCACCGTAATGACAAAAGACGCCTGAATAATTGCAAGCCAGTTCTTTTTTCTCCGAAGCCGAACGACTACAAAATTTGTCTGAGAAATACTGTGTTGTGTGAGATTGCTTGAAAAAAAATAAATTGGGGTCAAAGTAAAAATAAGGAACCCAAGGAACTCCAACACATTTGCATATCCATAACCATATCCCCAGAAGGTCAGGAAAGACGCATCCATGAAAGTGCTGTCTCGCCCCAATAGAGTTAGTAAATTGAATAGGAATAAAAAAATCACTATGATCCCTTGTTTTTTTAAGGCTTGTTGCATGAGTAAAATAACATAGGGATTTGGAGATTTCATCGTTGCTCACTCCACCACCATTTAAAGCGTATCAGAAGGAGTATGGCCGCCGAGCTGATCGCTCCCACTGCCAGAAACATCCATATACACTGGTATTTTAGGGCTGAGGGAAGGAAAATATAGTTGTTGAGAAATGCGTATGGAAATACTCGGTCAATCCCCCGTTGGACAGAAAAGAACATCATCAGGTAAATAATCATCATAAGAGCCACAGCAACAGACTTCTTAAAGAAAAGGATGACTCCTTGTACAATAAGCGCAAAGAAAGAAAAACCTAAAAACAAATATGTGAACGACCAGCCTACCGCTTCTCCTGGAGTAGGAAAAATAGCACTGCAGATTTCAAGGACTTCGTTATTCCTCTGGGTTTCCGAATAGACGTTCTTTAATGGTAACCCTATACCCAAAATGAAGCTAACAGCCATATGCATCAAGAGCAGAACGAGCGTAAAAACTGTGACTGACAGGAATTTTATAATGCACAGTCTAAAAAAAGACCGACACCTTATCATAGCGATTGTGCTTTCCTTTGTATACATCGCCATCAAAAACAGAATAAATACAACACATAAAATAAGAATGATGTAGCGCATATTTTGCATTGCCAGAAGAATATATTCCCAGTAGGAAAGTCCAGAACGCAGAGCATCGATTTTTATACCAATGGTAAATACTGAATAGATGGCCAACAACACCAATATTTTTGCTGAAATAATATAGTCACTGGCTCTCGTTAAATAATATTTAAACATCGGCCTGGCTCCTTCCGCCGTTTTGTATATTCCTTAAGAAACAGAAGACCAGTTATCCCTATAAGCAAAGCCGGACCGACAAAGAGATTATAAAGCGCCGTATAGCCAGATGCCAACCTTGTGGGCATGAATGATGTGATTATACTGTTTTGCGGGCATCCCAGCATTGACATAGTGAAATTTTCTAGTATAGAATAAACAAAAGGCGCTGTCATCACAATAAATATATTATTGTAAAATAAAGACAAAACAAATCCGAAGATAAAGTAAAGCTCCCCTAGCACCCCTCTCCACAGAGACAATACAAACGAATAGAGAACAGGGTTATTGAGAAGGACGAGTCCAAAAAGCTCCTTTTCAAATGCGGGAACATTCTTTGATATGTCTGTCTGTGGGGATATTAAAAACAAAGAGATAATTGCGCTGGAGAATGAGATTATAAAAATGCAGAGGAAAACCAATAAGCCTGATGCCACAAAACTTTCAACAACATATCTCTTTAGTGGATAGCGATTTGCGGTGTATCTTAAGTAACCATCCTTTCTCTCATAGAAGAACCTCCAGCAAAATGGGGCTGAGCTCAATAACGGATATGTCATACTGAAAACAGGGACAGCAATCATCCAGATTTGGATTCTATAATAGACACTGTAGCTATTCGCTACAGTGAAGATTGCAATAACCATGAGAACCACCCCGACAAGAGTCGTCAAAAGAAAGGACGGGATATTTCTCCGAATAGCAGTTCCTAACATTTTTGCCTCCTTAGTCCGCTCGTTTTCTCTGCCTTGCGTTGCCCCCACCGCATAAACTTGTTCTAGCCTATTTCACGCAAGCCCTAACTTCATTAGGTTACCGAACCTTTGCATAGGGTGTACTTGTTTCAGTTGGTGTCAAAGGTACCAGAAACTTCTACGTCGTAGAGGTTACTTATTGGGCTCCGGAATTGGATACCGACCGTATCGCGGGCCCGGATTCTGGACGTGCCGTCGAGGTACATGCCAGCGATGCCCGTCCTGTAGCCAGCTTCCCAAGCACCAGCTGCACCATCCGAATCGATTTGGCGGGCATCGACCTGATATCCGCCGCCAACGCCGCAATCGTATACGTACAAGGACGAGCCTGTGGTCTCTTTTTCGCCGTAAAATCCTTCCTCGATGGTATTCACGGATCCACGGAGCTTCGGGCATTCAACGCTGAAGTCTACCTCATCGGTAGCGAGTGCAGCGCCCGTCAATGCCATCGCTGCAACTGCGGTTACAGCAACGAGCTTGTAAATTTTTTTGGAAATAGTCATAAGAACCTCCCTCCTTAACTGAGCGGTGGGGGCAACGTAAGTCAGAGAAAACTATCATTATACCTCTACACCCCGATATGACCGGTAACCTTAATAACTGACTTATTTTTTCGTTCTCTTCATTCCACAAAAGAATCACTTCTATTTATAAAGACAATCTTCATCAAAAAGTGCAACGTGTTTTCAAAGAATTTTTGAAGTCAGCTACCCTGCACCCTCAAATAAAAGGTGTGGCTGCCAATGGCAGCCACACCTTTACTGTTTGCTTTTATCCTGTAAGAGTTGGTATGCGGTTTTGCGGGCGCGGGTGAGGGCCATACGCAGGCTGGCCGGCTTAATGTTCAGCTCCCGGGCCATCTCTGCAGCGGGCAGGTTCAGTATGTAGTGCCCTTCCAGCAGATAGCGGGTGCGATCATCCAGCTGCGTCCAGATATGGGCCAGCTCCTCCAGGTCTTCCTTTTTGATAATCTGAAGTTCTATCGCCCCTCCACCCATATTGGGGTCCTCGTACTCCATAAATTCCTGCAGGTCTGACGCGGAATGGCGCCCGAAGTCCCGCAGGTAATTGCGGGACTGATTCTTGGAGGCCGTTATAATATAGTTCACCAGATGGTTCCGATCCTTGCTGCGAAGTTCAGGGATTTTGTCAATCAGCCGAACCAGTGTCGACTGCATTACATCTTCTACAGCCCATTGGTCGTGAATCAGCTTGAAGATTTCGTGGTACATCAGGCGATGATAGTCGACAAAGAGCTGCTCCATGAAAACGCGGTCATCATCATCCTCAATGATTAAAATACAGTAAGGGATCATTTTGCCTCCTTGTGATTGTACTGGCCCACAACCGTACTGAAGTGCAGATCCCGCAGCAAGAGAAGGAGAACCTTTTTGCGATCCGGAGACAGTGCCTGCACGAGTTGGATCATTTCACCGGCGGTCATATCATCGAGCAGAGGCGTAGAAAATACGTCGACGGGGAGATTGGAGGAGCTACGGCCCAACAGATAATCAGTAGTGACGGAAAAGTAGTCCGCTATTTTTATCAGCCGTTCCGCGTCGGGCAGGTGACGGCCTTTTTCATAATTGGAAATTGTACCGGGGGTGACAAAAAAGAGCTTTGCCAGATCCCTTTGGGTAAGACCACGATCCTGACGGAGCTCCGCCAAAATTTCTCCGAATTGCGCCATCTCACACCTCAAAATTTCAGATTAAACTTATTATATAATTTCTGAAATTTATTCCGGGAAAATGATAGATTTCTAATATTATTTGTAGTATAATTCAAAAATAATATAGTACAACTATATTATCATTTAATATTTTGCCATTCCTATTGGACGTGCTTGAAATAGCCCGTTGCGCAAGCAGTTTTTGGGTGTCTACTTTATAGATCGAGACATCGAGGAAAAGGTGTAAGGGCGTGAAACGACAATGCTTGCGTTGCTCTCGGCAGCCATAGAAGATCCCAATGACCGGGAATTCATGACACAGTTTTACCTGGAGTATGAGCGGTTGATGTATGCCACTGTACGGAAACGGCTCACGGATCCGGAGGCGGCCAAGGATATTGTCCAAGAATGTATAATCAAGCTCATTCCCAAAATCTCGTTTTTAAGGCGGCAAGAGCGTTGCATAAAAGCCAGTTATGTTGTCTCTACAGTTAGGAACGCCACCATCAACTATATGCGGAAACAGGGGCGCACAGATGGCAGGTGCTGTAGCCTGGAGGAACAGGAGGAGCAGGATATGGCCATTCCGGAGCCCTCGCTGGATGAGCGAATTATGCTTGCGGAGCAAAAAGAACGCCTGATGCAGATATGGAGTAGTCTGCCCGAAGAAGATCGGTTGCTATTGGAGGGAAAGTACATTTTGGGCTATACGGATGCCGAGCTGGCCGACATGCTGGGGTGCAAGAAGAGCAGCGTCCGCATGAAGCTGACTAGAGCCCGGCGGCGGGCATTCCAGCTTATGACAGAGGAAGAAGGTGACAAAGTATGACCAGGCGTGAAGAATTGCAGGAGGCCTATGAGGACGCCATGTTCGCCCTCCTGATGGACTACGTGGCGGAATCTGAAGGGGAAAAAGCTCTGGAGGAGAACCGTGTACTTCAAGAGGATCCAGACGCGGAGGTTCCCCAGGAGGTACGCCGGGCGTGTCTGAAAGAGATCCACCGCGCTTTTCGGAAAAAGTCTGCCCGATCTGTGGGGCGGATCACGGTAAGGGTGATCAACAAGGTCGCCCTTGTTGCGCTGTTGGGCACACTGCTTTTCTCGACTGCCTTCGCTATATACCCAGAGTTTCGGGTTGGCACCCTCAATATGCTAATTGATACGGTAAATGAAGGTGTGAGCTTTCGGATTTCTACACAGCCTGTTTCAGAACGGGCTGGCCTGGAGGATCTCTATCCTAACCTTATACCGGATGGCTATGAACTGATAGATGAAGGCGCTTTCGCGGGTACGTATTGGGTGGATTACCAAAACAGCCCGGGCGATCGCTTGGAGATTGAGCTGTCTCCAAGTGGACACTTTGACACAGAGGGCGCGGAGCTGGAACCAACACAAATTCAAGGACTTCCTGCGTATATCATTGACCAGCTCAGCCTAGAGGGAGATAACCATGGTATTATTAAGGTGATTGTTCTCAATGAGGCGGAGGGATATATACTCAGTGTGATTTCGATTCCGCACTCAACCACGGCTCCGCCCCCCATCAGCCGTAATGGCATTGTCCACATCACAGAGAGTATTTTTGAATAATCTCTGTTGCACGTCAAATGAACTGGTGTCTCCTATAATGGGTATGGCCCACATCAAAATACAGGAGGCATACAAACATGGGAAAGAAATATCTTGGCAAGACAATACTTCTGATTGCATTATCTGCCGCTTTACTCGGAGGAACTTTACCGGCGCAGGCCGTAGAAATACTCCCGAATGAACCTGTCATGGTTCAACCTCGCGAGATTGGCATTGCAAAAATGGATTGCCGGCTTGAGATTTCTTCCAACGGAAACGCAAGCTGTTTGGGTGATGTCTCTATGAAGGCGGGCTATGACTCGGAAATTACCCTTGCCCTTCAGAAGAGCACAAACGGGAGAAACTGGTCCAATGTTGCCAGTTGGACGGGCAGCGGCAGTGATACACTGACAAAAAGCCGCTTTGTTACTTCCGGCTATGACTATCGGTGTAAGTTGACTGTCAAGGTCTATAACTCCGCAGGGAAATATGTGACCACCTACACCCAATATTCTGATACTATTTCCTACTGATTATATACATAGAGAGGCGGGCACCCAATTAGGGTGCCCGCCTTCTCCTTCGGCATTGGAAATGCTGGCGCGGTCGGAAAAAGAGCTGATTCTGGCAATTTACTTCGACGGACTAACAGAGCGTCAACTTGCAAGTCAGACTGGGCTGCACTACATGACCGTACACAGCCGAAAAATCCGCATCCTGCAAAAACTAAAAAATTTGCTGAAAAAGTAAAAAAGTTTCGTGCGACCCCCTCACTCAGTGCCTATATAGAGTGAGGGGGTTCTTCAAAGCCCCCGGCCTGTCCTTTGAGAACTTCATATCCGGCAGCGGGATACGTCCGCTGCCGAGAGGCCCGCCGGGAGGTGGGCCGGAGCGACGCTGGAGGATGCGCCAAGACCACCTGTGCGGGAGACCGCATCAAAGACGGCCAAGAAAGGTGCAGAGCGGTGCCCATCCGTCCACAAAGCAGCCTGTGGCGGGCTGTTTCGCATTGCGGCTGGTTTTATCCGGCCCGACCCTCGTCAGCAATCTGATAATGATACTCCTGTCCAGCCACAGCCCCGGGTAAAACCGGGATCAAGCGATGGGGGCAGCTCGGAGAGAGCCTCGGAGGGGTGAGATTCCCGTGATGTGTGCCAACACAGTCCGTCTGCTGCCGCCCAGGGCCCGGGAAGTAGTGTCGAATAGGGCCAACCAGCGAAATGTATTTTTGAGAGAATTAGAGGGGGCCGTTCTGCGGCCATACGCCTCATAACGGCCCCCATTTGAAAATGGAGATATGAAATGAACCACAACATTAACTATATCGGGATGGTGAACCTCCTTCATCACCTCCAGAATGCCGGCCTTGTTAGTCGGAAGGAGGCCGGGAGAACCGCGGCCCGGCTCCGTGTAGAGACTGGAGCGGACGTCATATTTTCTCCCTGATTTTTGTTGCGTTTGGATATGGATATTTTGCGGATGTGCTGGTATTGTGTGTTGCTGACAGGAGGCGATTTCGTGGACGGGCAAAAGAAAACCAGTGGTTCCCTGGCATTGAACAGCACGCCCCGGGTGATCACCATCGCGCCCAGCACCCCGGTCAGGGATCGCAAGCTACGTGTGGCGGCCTACGCCCGGGTGAGTTCCAGTTCGGAGGACCAGCTCAACTCCTTCGCCGCCCAGAACGCCCACCACACAGAGATCATCACGGCCAACCCGGAGTGGGAGTTCGTGGACGTGTACGCGGATAAGGGCATCACCGGCACCTCGACGGAGAAGCGGGACGACTTCCAGAGGCTCCTGGCGGACTGCCGGCGGGGCCGGGTGGATAAGATCCTGGTGAAGTCCTGCTCCCGGTTCGCACGGAACGCCAAGGAGTGCCTGGAGTCCGTCCGGGAGCTCAAGGCTCTGAGAGTGGGGGTATGCTTCGAGGAGCAGGGCATTGACACCTCCAAGCTGGCCGGCGAGTTCCTCACTGCCATTTTCGCCATGATGGACCAGAAGGAGAGCGAGAACATCTCGGACAACCTCCGGTGGAGTATCGATATGCGGATGCGCACGGGGAAATACAATACCTGCTTCGCCCCGTTTGGATACCAACTTGTGGGCGGAAAACTGGAGCTGATCCCTGAGCAGGCGCCGATTATCCGGTATATCTATGACGCCTACCTGGCAGGCAAGACGGCGGAGGACATCGCAGCGACGCTGAATCTGTTCTCTGATGACCGCCCTTGGAAGCCACAGCGGATCGACTACATCCTCACCAATGAGCGGTACAGCGGCAATGCCCTTCTGCGGAAGCGATACACGACGGATACTATACCCCGCAAAGTGAAGCGCAACCGTGGAGAGAGGCCCATGTGTTTTGTGGCAGGAATCAATGAAGCAGTGGTTTCGCAAGAGATATTCGATAAGGCGCAGGAACTGCGCAAAAAACGATGGGAAAACCGCCTTGTCGACCCTGACATTTTTATATCCCGCCAAAACGAGCTGGCGGAACAGCTCCGCGCCGCAAAGCTGGAGAAGGAACGGTTCCTGAAGGCCGAGGAGGATCAGACGATCCAACAGACTCAGGAGCTGATTGAAACCCTGGAGGCTGGGCCGGACTTCCTGGACGCCTTCGATGGGGAGCTGTTCCGCGAGCTCGTGGACAAGATTATCGTGGAGAGCAATGACCGTCTACGGTTCCGGCTGGTCAATGGCCTGGAGCTGACAGAGCCCATAGAACGGACGGTGCGGTGATGGGGAGCAACCGGAAACGGCCCTTCGGCTACAAAATGGAGTTCGGGGAGATCGTGCTCCACCCGGCAGAGGCGGAGACGGTGCGCTGGATCTACGACAGCTACCTGGCCGGGGCCAGCTACAACGCTCTGGTGGACAAGCTCCGGGAGCGGGGGATTTCCTATGACGGGGACAAGCCCTGGAACAAGAATATGGCGGCCCGCATCCTGGCAGACCGCTGGTACACCGGCGAGGGTGGATTCCCGTCCATCATCCCGGAGGGGCAGTTCCACATGGTGCAGGTACGGCGGCAGGAGCGGACAATGCCCTGCCAAAAGAGCCCAGCCCAGAAGGAACTGCGGAAGCTGTGCGGCGGCAGCCCGCCGGCCTGGGTGGAACGGCAGGTGCTGGGCCTCCTGAACCGCCTGATCCAGTGTCCAGAGCGTATCACCTGCTCCGTGTTGGAGGATAAGCCACCACCAGAGGTGACGAAGCTGCGCCGGGGGCTGGACGAGCTCCTGCACCGCCCGCCAGTAGACGAGGTTCAGGCCAGAGAACTGGCCTTCCAGCTGGCAACCCTCCAGTTAAATGCCATCGGGCCGGAAGAGTATGAAACCCTCCGCCTTCGGAGGCTGTTTCAGGGATGGGCACCCATGGCAGAACTGGAGCAGGAATTGCTCCATGAGAGCGTCCGCCGCATCGCCGTCAGCAACGGGACAGTCACCGTCCTGCTAAAAAATAACCAGACCTTGGAAGGAGGAAATTACACATGAACGATACCGTGCCCAATGTCATCGTCATCCCAGCCAAAGTGGAAACACCCCAGGAACAGGATAAAAAGCGCCACCTGCGGGTGGCCGCCTACTGCCGGGTGTCTACGGACAGCGAGGAGCAGCTCTCCAGCTATGAAAACCAGCTCTCTTACTACACGGAGAAAATCATGAAGGAACCGGGCTAGACCATGGCCGGGGTATTCGCAGACGAGGGCATCACCGGCACCTCCACCTGCAAGCGGAAGGCGTTCCTGCGGATGATCCGCCAGTACAGGCAGGGGAAGATCGACATGATCCTGGCTAAATCCGTCTCCCGCTTCGCCCGCAACACCGTGGACACCCTCAACTTCACCCGGGAGCTGCGGAGCCTGGGTATCCCAGTGGTCTTCGAGGAGCAGAACATCAACTCCATCTACCCGGAGAGCGAGTTTCTGATCACCCTGCACGGGGCTTTCGCCCAGGCCGAGAGCGAGAGCACCAGTAGCCGGGCGCGCTGGGGCAAGCGTCAGGCCATGAAATCCGGCCATGTCGCCATGCAGTACAAGCAGCTGCTGGGCTATGAGAAGGGCCCCGACGGCAAGCCAAGGATCGTGCCGGAGCAGGCGGAGACCGTCCGCTTCATCTATGACCGCTATCTGGCCGGGGACAGCATCCGGGAGATCAAGGCGGCCCTGGAGGGCCAGGGAATTCCCACGGTCTCCGGAAAAGCAGAGTGGATGGCATCCCATATCAGGAGCATCCTGACCAACGAGAAATACTGCGGGGACGTCCTGCTCCAGAAGAACTTCATCCAGGACTGCATCAGCAAGAAGGTGATCCCCAATACCGGACAGCTCCCCAAATACCTGATTCAAAACCACCATGAGGGTATCGTCAGTCGGGAGACCTTCGACGCTGTCCAGCTGGAGATGGCTCGGCGGAACGCCAAGGCGGGCGACACGCGAAAGAGCACCCCCACCGGCCGGGGCAAGTACAGCGGCAAGCATGTCCTCAGCAAACTGCTGTTCTGCGGGGAGTGCGGGACGGCCTACCGGCGGTGCGTGTGGACTCAGCGCGGAGTCAAGCGCCCCGTATGGCGGTGCGTCAGCCGCCTGGACTATGGGAAGAAGTTCTGTACCCAATCCCCCACCCTGGACGAGGAACCGCTCCAGCAGGCCATCCTGGCCGCCGTCAATGCCGTCATGCTGGACCGCGATACCCTGGCCCGGCAGCTTACCGCCGTCATGGAGTGGGAGCTGGCCCCGATGCTGGGTGAGAGTATGAGCCTGGCGGACATCGACCGGGCCCTGGAGGAACTGAGCAGCCAGTTCAACAGCCTGCTGGCCGAGGCGTCAGCCAACCCAGCAGAGGACTACACGGAGCGGTTCCGGGAGCTGTCCGAGTCCACCACCCGTCTCAAAGAACGGAAGGCACAGCTGGAGGGGGCCTGCCAGGAACAGGGTCGGCTCCAGAACCGCCTGCGGGCGGTCTCGGCCGCCATGGAGCATATGACAGCGGCACTGACAGAGTGGGATGAGGAGGTCATCCACCAGCTGCTGGAGAAGGTGACGGTACTCTCCCAGGAGAAGATCCGGGTGACCTTCCGGGATGGCCGGGAGATCGAGCAGTATGTGGCACAGCCAAAAAGGAGGAAGCTTGCATGAAGATCTTCGCTACAGGCGATACCCACTGGAATTTTGAGCGGTTTCGCCCGGAATACTTCCCGGAGGGCCAAGAGCTCACCAAGAAAGATGTGGTACTCCAGCTGGGAGACTTCGGCGGCGTGTGGTTCGGGGATAAACGGGATGACGAGGCCCTGGACACCCTGCTGCAAACCGAACTGCCGGAGGCGGAATTGTACCTTGAGATTGGCAGGGCCATCTGTGCTCGCCCGGAGAAGGGCGCGGCGGTAATGGCCGCTGAGTATCTCCAGGCCAACTACCCCGAGTGCGGGGGCTTCTCCCCCAGAAACCTGCGCCGGATGAGGGAGTTCTACCGAGCCTACGCAGATAGCCGGGGACTGCGGGCGCTGGCCCTAAAGCTGGGCTGGACGCAGAATGTGGCCATTCTGGAGGGCTGTGAAGGCAGCCAGGAACGCACATGGTATCTCCGGGCCGCTCTGGAGCACCGCTGGACCAAGTCCGAGCTGCTGGAACAGATCCAGGCTGGGGCATGGCTGCAATCCACACTCGACGAACAGACGGATTCCTGCTATACTGAAGAAAATACAGAGAGTGTGGAGTGTCTGGAGCATGAAGAAAATCCTTTTTGTGTGTCACGGCAATATTTGTCGGAGCCCGATGGCCGAGTATGTCATGAAAGATCTGGTGAAAAAAGCGGGCCTGGAGGCCGAGTTTCAAATCGCCTCGGCGGCTACCAGCCGGGAGGAGATCGGCAACCCGGTCTACCCGCCGGCCCAGCGGAAGCTGGCGGAGCACGGCATATCCTGCGAGGGCCACGCCGCCCGGCAGCTCTGCAACCGCGACTACGAGGAGTACGACCTGCTCATTGGGATGGACAAGGCCAACCTCCACAATATGTTCCGCATCTGCGGCGGCGATTTCAACAACAAGATGCATCTCCTGCTGGAGTACGCCGGCCGACCGGATCAAGAGGTGATGGACCCCTGGTATACGGGAGACTTTGATTCCACCTGGCAGGATGTGCTGGAGGGGTGTGAGGGACTTTTAGACAATTTAATGTAAAAAGGTTGAACCAAAGTCGATGAACTGATTGTCTGCGAAGCAAAAGTCGGTATCCAATGGAAAATGGAACGGGACAACTATGCCAGCCTGAGATATTGCAAATGTAAAGGGTCATCAAAAAACTGAACACCGTTATATTGCTGGCATTAAGGTTTCTCCTACGCCAAAACGTTCGTACAGCAAAAAAGTATCGTCAATCAAAAGGAAAGGTATGTGCTAATAAAAATATTTAGATTGGAGTTTTTCCTGGAGCCCGCCGGAGTCCATAGATTCCGGCGGGTATTTTTTTGCAGTTCCCACACTCTGGGAACTGCTGGAGAGCATACTCATAATGTCCCTGATCACCGGAGTTGAGTCCTGGACTCGGCAATTATGCTTGTACTGGAGAGTGCTGGATAGCAGTAAGAAGCCGTGCATGGTTGGAATGGGAAGACAAAAATTATGCATACTATGGCAGAAAAATAGGGTGACAGGACGAAATATTCCATTGTGGCAGCGCCGGTTCGGTGCTATTTTGATAACAGCACACATAAAACGGGGGTGATACGCAGATGTGGATTTTGGAGGAAGGACAGATTTTGCCCTATCTGCGCAGCCATTACCCTGTGTTTGACCAATCGGGACCGGTTGATATCCAGTGCATAGGCGCACTGGAAGGAGAGGAGAAGCCTCGGGAACCGGATGAAGGCGGGCTGATCAACTATATATTTCGGGTTTCCAACGGGAAGCAGTCTGTCATCGTGAAGCAGGGGCGTTCCGCCAGCCGGAAGAACGACAAAATAGTTCTGCCCATATGGCGGAATCGTCAGGAATATGAGACGCTCCGGCTTCGCCATGCCATTGTACCCCAGTACACGCCGGAGACCTATTATGTGGACTGGGAGAACGCAATTTTTCTGATGGAGGATGTGTCTGATCTCGCTCAGGTTCGGAAGCTGCTCTGCTCGGGAGTCATGCTACCCAGACTGGCGGAGCAGGTGGGGGAATTTGTTGCGGCGAGCACCTTTTACTGCTCGGAGTTTTATCTGGAAGCAGACCTGTTTCGAAGACTTTCTGCACGCTTCCGCAACAGCGATATGCGGTCCATCATGGAAGACTGGGTGTTTCTGCGGGATGCACCCTACCTCACCCATAATGGAAACCCGGTGCTCAAACAGCTTATTGACCGGGATGAGAGCATCAGGGTTTGCTGCTACGAGCTGCGCCACAAATTTATGACCCGGGGAGAGGCTCTGATACATGGGGATCTGCATACGTCCAACGTGTTTGCAGACGAGGAGCGGCTCAAGGTTATTGACATGGAGTATACCTTTGCCGGACCGCTCTGCTATGATATCGGATACTTTGCGGCCAGCCTGCTGACCCAGTACTGCACAGCGTGTTTCCGGCCGTTCCCATCGGAAGGGGCGCGCCGTACCTTTCTCTCCTATCTCCTCTCCAGCCTGCTGGAGCTCTACTACTCCTTTGTGGAGCACTTTACGGAGTTTTGGAGAGAGGATGCAAAGCCGATTTATCAGAGATCGGGCGGGTTTTGTGAGCACCTAGCCCGTGGGTTTCTGCCGGATGTGCTTGGGTTTGCGGCGGTGCCCTGTTTCCCCCAGATTACAACATCTCTGACCCCGGAGTTCGCTCAGTTGGACGGGAAGGCCAGAGGACAGGCGCATGAGCTCTGCCTGGTGCTCAGCCGGTACCTTCTGCTTGAGCGGGAGCGGTGGGATACGATGGAGGATGCGGTTCAGGCCATCGGAGCGGTTACGCAAATTTACCTGGATTGCCTGGAATAAACGCAGCAAATTAAGACACATGGCGGGCTTGCCATGTGTTTTTTTCTCAAAAAAGTAATTATTTGGATAAAGTGGTGTTGCTCAAATGGACTTTTTTGTTATAATAGAGAAAAAACATGGCTGGTGCGCAAGTGGGTACCCACTTGCGCTACCGGATATCTGGTAGAGTAAAACCCTTTGTCTGCGCCGGGAGATGGGGCGGAACGGAAAATTGAGAAGGAGGATAGAGGGGCATGGAGGACGCAAGAAAATTGTCCGATTTTATTGATCTGGACCTGCTGCAGAACATCCAGGATAATTGCTCAAAAGCGATGGGCCTTGCATTTATCACGGTGGATTACAAAGGCATACCCATTACCAAATACAGCGGCTTCACATCTCACTGCATGCTGGGGAGACAGGCAAAGGGATTTGCAGAGATGTGTGAGCAATGCGACGCGCACGGCGGACTTCACGCCGCGATCACCGGACAGCCGTACATTTACCGCTGCCACGCCGATCTGGTGGATTTCGCGGTTCCTCTCATTGTCAATGGAAGCTATATGGGAGCGGTGCTGGGCGGGCAGGTGCGGCTACAGGAGGAGAGCGAGCGGGAGCTGGAGCACATCCTCCCACAGCGTCCCAATTGGAAACGGGATAAGGAATGGGAGGAGGCTTACCAGAAGCTGGAGGTCGTCACCTATGAAAAAGTGGAGGCATCTGTAAAGCTGCTGCGCGACATCATCGTGACATTTGTGGAAAGGCGGACTGGAAAGGGGGCGGATGGAGTCCTGAGAGAGAAGGAAAAGCAGCTCTCGGAGGAGCGGGCGGCCCGTCTGGACCTGGAAAAGCAGGTACAGAAGCAGGAGAGCAATACGGCCCGCCGCAGGACAGAGCTCCACTACTTCTTTTTTGTCATGAACATTATCTCAAAGTTAGCCTATGAGGAGAAGGCGGCCAAAACAGAGGCGGTTTCATACGATTTTGCAGACATGATGCGTTATGCAGCGGGGGCAGAGCAAAAAATTTCCACCTTGGGGGAAGAACTGAACTATATCGGGGCGCTTCTTCGGATACGGAAGGCTTGGGTTCGGGACAAGTTAGCCTATACTATTTCTGTCCCGGAGCAGTATCATCAGGTATCCTGTCCCTTTATGGTATTGCAGCCCATTGTGGAGTGCGCTCTGGAGGGGGCCGAAACGGAGGCTGCGGAGCCCAGAAAGCTGGATTTCTATGCGGAGGAGGAGAACGGCAGGCTGCTGTTTCAGATTCTCAGCAATGACACCAGCCGCTCGGTGGAGGAGCTGACGGAGGAGTTATCCGGGGCGGCGGAAGAGGGATACTTTCATACAGGCGGTGTGGACCGCCTGTTGAAGCAGACGCTGGGAGGGGGATACCGCCTGATGGTCAACCGGCGGAGAGACGGGCGGGCCGGTGCAGCGGTCAGCTTTTACCTGCCGCTGGAGCGGAACGGATAGCCGGCTCAAGAGTGCTGTAAACGGGAAGGAGCTGCCGCATGAAGCAGATTCTGGTTTTGATTGAAAACGAGTTGGAGCAGAGCATTACAGGGGATATTCTGCGCTCCGGGCTGGGGGCTGAGGCGGAAATCACCCTCACAGCCGGGGCGGAGCAGGCCATCCAGCAGCTTCAGAGCGGAGCGGTGGATCTCTTCATTGCGGATGTTGAACGGTTTGACGTGGCCCACTGCAATATGGTCACCACGGCGCGAAAGACGGCCCCGGACACTCCGATCCTGGTTACATCGGTGGGGACGCAGGAGGAAATCGCAGGGTATGTCTGGCGCCTCGGCGTCCGGGACTATCTGCTCAAGCCGTACCGGCCCACGTGGTTGTTGGCCGCGGTGCGCGCCTTGGTGCGTAAGGAGCGCAGCGGCGGATGCGCCGCCGACCAGCAGGAGATTTACCTGAGGCGCCTGACGGAGCACCTGCAGAGATTCCAGTATAAAAAGTGCACCGATGCCGCAAGAGAATACCTTGATTTGCTCTATCAAAGTACTGATAATAAGGGTGTTATCCGCACGAGTGCAGTCCGCTTTGCGGAGGGAGTGGCGAAAGCCGGAATCCCGTTCAGCAGGACCACCCAGTGGAAGCTGTCGGGAAGCCTGGAGCACTTTCGGGTCCGCTTTGACCAGCAGGAGCGGAAATATGCAACCTATGAGTTTATTGTTCGGATGCTGGACACGATCTTTGACGCCATAGAGAAGAGCGGGCTGTACGAGGTAGACAGCGAGCAGAAGATTCTGAATTACATTGACCGGAATATCCGGCGGGGGGTCAGCCTGGATGAGGCGGCGGAGTACGCGAATATGAGCTCGTGCTATTTCAGCAAGCTCTTTAAGCGGATGACCGGGAAAAACTATATTACTTATGTGACGGACAGCCGAATTGAAATGGCGAAGCGCATGCTGGTGGACACGGAAATGCCGGTCATCAATATCGCCTATGAGCTGTCCTATAACGAGACAAATTATTTCAGCAAGGCGTTCAAGAAAAAGGTGGGAGTGACACCCAGCGAATACCGGACAGCCCATTCCGAGCTGTTCAGGGAGCAGGGGGCGGGCTGATACCGGCCGCGCAGACGCCTTGCAGCGCCGGAAAGGGTGGAGAAACATGGAGGAATTCAGCTTCAGCACCAGAATCTTTTTTGGTGAGGGCGCGCTGGAACGCCTGCGCCGGGTGCAGGACAAAAAAGTTATGATTGTGACCGACCGTTTTATGGCGGGTATCGGTGTGCCGGATAAGGTGGCGGGGCACCTGACCCGGTGCCAGGTATCTGTATTTGACGGCGTGGTGCCGGATCCCCCCATCGAGGTGGTGGCGGCCGGCGTCCAGGCCCTTCAGGACTGCGGTGCGGAGGTCATGATCGCCGTGGGAGGCGGCTCCACCATTGACGCGGCCAAGGCCATCCGGGCGGTGGCGAAGGAGACTCTGCACATCGACACAGACCGGTGGGAGTGCTTTGCCGTGCCCACCACCAGCGGCACCGGCTCGGAGGTCACGGACTACGCCGTGATCACCGACCGGGCAAAGGGGATCAAGTATCCGCTGGACAGCCAGGCGTTGCGTCCGCCGGTCGCCATTCTGGACCCGGAGCTTACAGTTTCCGCCCCGGCCTCGGTAACGGCCGACGCAGGTATGGATGTGTTGACCCACGCGCTGGAGGCATACGTCTCCAAGGGAGCCAACGATTTCTCCGACGCGCTGTGTGAGAAAGCGGTTTCTCTGGTGTTTCGCTTCCTGCCGCTGGCCTTTCAGGACGGCACAAACCTGCTGGCCCGGGAAAAGATGCACAACGCCTCCTGTATGGCGGGCCTGGCGTTCAACTCGGCGGGGCTGGGGCTGAACCACGGCATGGCCCACGCCATCGGCGCCAAGCTCCACATCGCCCATGGCCGTATCAATGCCATGCTGCTGCCGCATATCATTACGTTCAACGCCGACTTGGGACGGATTCGGAACGGCGAGTACGCCCTCGCAGCAAAAAAGTATCAGCGCATGGCAAAGGTTTTGGACCTGCCGGCCCCCAGTGTGCGGCTGGGCGTGACCAACCTTCTGCGGGAGGTGGAGCGCCTGAACCGCACCCTGAAGATCCCGGCCTCCCTGAAGGAGTGGGGAGCGGAGCCCTCCAAGGTGAAGGAGCTGCGCGGGGAGATTGTTTCCGCTGCCCTGGCGGATGCCACCACCGCCACCAATCCCAGACCGGCTGCGGCGGAGCATGTGGAGGCTCTTTTGAATAAGGTTATGGGGGGATAATCCCGGAGCGAGAAGCGGCACCACTCTATTTACAAAAAAGCACCCGAAGGGGTGCTTTTTTGCGTTGTTTATAGGAAATGCAAACAAACAGGCTTTGAACAGGTGGAGGACTTCCGACAAAAAAGTATATATGGCAGCCAAGAAAACAGGGGAGTGTTTCCGGTATAATTTCGCCAGAAAGCGTGCGAATGCTGTTTCAGGCGCGCCGCGGACCACAATAAGGAGGTAGTAATATGCAACAGGAAGCCCTCGGAATGGTAGAGACGAAGGGCCTGGTTGGCGCCATTGAGGCCGCCGATGCCATGGTCAAGTCCGCCAATGTCAGTCTGGTTGGCTACGAGAAGATCGGTTCCGGCTTGGTTACCGTGATGGTGCGCGGCGACGTGGGCGCCGTCAAGGCGGCCGTGGACGCCGGGGCCTGCTCCGCCGAGAAGGTGGGCGAGGTCGTGGCCCAGCACGTCATCCCCAGACCCCACACCGACGTTGAGAAGATCCTTCCCCATATGGCGTAACCGACATAACGGAAACTTAAATTAGAGTTCGGAGGGAACATAGATGAAAGACGAACTGATCAGCAAGGTCATGGACGAGGTCATGAAGAAGATGGGCGCGTCCGACGCGACTTCCGCCCCCGCCGCCGCATGCTGCAACAATGGCAGCGCGAACTGCAACCTGACGGAGTTTGTGGGCACCGCCATCGGCCACACCATCGGCCTGGTGATCGCCAACGTGGACCACCAGATCCACGAGAAGATGGACATCGATCCCAAGTACCGCTCCATCGGTATCATCGGCGACCGTACCGGCGCCGGCCCCCAGATCTTCGCTGCCGACGAGGCGGTGAAGGCCACCAACTGCGAGATCGTGAAGATCGAGCTGCCCCGTGATACCGAGGGCGGCGCCGGCCACGGCTCCCTGATCATCTTCGGCGCCGAGGACGTGTCCGATGCCCGCCGCGCCGTCGAGGTCTGTCTGCGCGAGGTGGAGCGCACCATGGGCGACGTCTACGGCAGCCCCGCCGGCCACCTGGAGTTCCAGTACACCGCCCGCGCCAGCCACGCCCTGAACAAGGCCTTCGGCGCTCCCATCGGCAAGGCCTTCGGCATCACCGTCGGCGCTCCCGCCGCCATCGGCGTGCTGCTGGCCGATACCGCCGTGAAGGCTGCCACCGTGGACGTGGTGGGCTATAGCTCCCCTGCCAACGGCGGCACCAGCTTCTCCAACGAGGTCATCCTGACCTTCACCGGCGATTCCGGCGCCGTCAAGCAGGCCATCATCGCCGCCCGCGATGTGGGCATGCAGGTGCTGAAGACCCTGGAGCCCAGCGTGGAGCTCAAGTCCACCACCACCCCCTATATTCTGTAATTGCCGGGAAGGAGTCAGACAGCTATGAAGTCAAAACGTTTTGAAGTTCTGGCCGCCCGTCCGGTCAATCAGGACGGCTACGTACAGGAGTGGCCTGAGGTGGGTCTGATCGCCATGAACAGCCCCTTCGACCCCAAGCCCAGCATCAAGATTGAGAACGGCGTCATCACCGAGATGGACGGCAAGTGCCGCGCCGATTTCGATATGCTCGACACCTTCATCGCCGACCACGCCATCCGCCTGGGCAACGCGGAGAAGGCCATGGCCATGGATTCCCTGGAGATCGCCCGCAAGATCGTGGACATCAACGTCTCCCGTGAGGAGATCCTGGACATCACCCTGTCCCTGACCCCCGCCAAGCTGACCGAGGTCGTAGGCAAGCTGAACATCGTGGAGATCATGATGGGCATGACCAAGATGCGCGCCCGCATGATGCCCGCCAACCAGTGCCACGTCACCAACGTGCGCGACAACCCGGTTCAGATCGCGGCGGATGCCGCCGAGGCCGGCGTCCGCGGCTTCGCCGAGATGGAGACCACCGTGGCCGTCGCCCGTTACGCCCCCTTCAACGCCATGGCCCTGTTCGTGGGCGCCCAGGTGGGCCGCCCCGGTGTCATGACCCAGTGCGCCCTGGAGGAGGCCACCGAGCTGCAGCTCGGCATGCGCGGCTTCACCACCTACGCGGAGACCATCTCCGTCTACGGCACCGAGCCCGTCTTCATGGACGGCGACGACACCCCCTACTCCAAGGCGTTCCTGGCCAGCTGCTACGCCAGCCGCGGCCTGAAGATGCGCTTTACCTCCGGCACCGGCTCCGAGGTCCAGATGGGCTATGCCGAGGGCAAGAGCATGCTGTACCTGGAGGCCCGCTGCCTGGCTGTCACCAAGGGCGCCGGCGTGCAGGGTACGCAGAACGGCTCCGTGTCCTGCATCGGCGTGCCCGCCGGCGTACCCGGCGGCATCCGCGCCGTGGCCGCTGAGAACCTGATCGCCATGCTGCTGGATCTGGAGTCCACCACCTCCAACGACCAGACCTTTACCCACTCCGACCTGCGCCGCGTGGCCCGCACGGTGCCTCAGCTCTTCTCCGGCACCGATTACATCTGCTCCGGCTACTCCGCCACCCCCAACTACGACAACATGTTCGCCGGCTCCAACTGGGACGCCGAGGACTACGACGACTGGACCATCATCCAGCGCGACATGAAGATCGACGGCGGCCTGCAGCCCGTCCGCGAGGAGGACGTGCTCAAGGCCCGCAACAAGGCCGCCCGCGCCCTGCAGGGCATGTTCCGCGAGCTGGGCCTGCCCGAGATCACCGACGCCGAGGTGGAGGCCGCTACCTATGCCAACGGCTCCAACGACATGCCCGAGCGCAACGTCAACGAGGATCTGAAGGCCATCGAGGACATGATGGCCCGCAAGGTGACCGGCGTTGACTTCGTGAAGGCGCTGGACCGCGCCGGCTTCCCCGATGTGGCTCACAACATCTACAACATGCTTCGCCAGAAGGTGGCCGGCGACTACCTGCACACCGCCTCCATCTTCGACGAGCAGTTCCACGTGCTCTCCGCCGTCAATGTGCCCAACGAGTATCACGGGCCCATGACCGGCTACCAGATCAGCGAGGAGCGCTGGAACCAGCTGAAGAACATTCCCAACGCCATCCGTCCGGAAGATATCTAAGAGGGGTGAAGCAGTCATGACGTTTGATGAAAACACGCTGCGCAGTGTAATTGAAGAGGTCCTGAAGGAGATGGGCGAGGGGAGCGGCCCCGCCGCCGCCCCCGCTGCGGCGCCTGTCGCCGCGGACGCGGGCAAGCTGACCATCACCGAGAATGGCGAGGCCCGGAAGGGCACCGCCGCCGACGAGGTGGTCATCGGCCTGGCGCCCGCCTTCGGCACCAAGCAGGTTAAGACCATTATCGACCTGCCCCACGACAAGGTGCTCCGCGAGATCATCGCCGGAATCGAGGAGGAGGGCCTGAAGTGGCGCATCATCAAGGTGTACCACACCTCCGACGTTTCCTTCATCGCCCATGTGGCCGCCGAGTACTCCGGCTCCGGCATCGGCATCGGCATCCAGTCCAAGGGCACCACAGTTATCCACCAGAAGGATCTGCCCAACCTGTCCAATCTGGAGCTGTTCTCCCAGGCGCCTCTGATCGACCTGGACACCTACCGCAAGATCGGCAAGAACGCCGCCAAGTACGCCAAGGGCGAGTCCCCCACGCCGGTTCCCACCAGGAACGACCAGATGGCCCGCCCCACCTATCAGGCGCTGTCCGCCCTGCTCCACATCAAGGAGACTGAGCTGGTGGACAACAACAAGAAGCCGCAGGCCGTTACGGTCTCGTTCCAGTAAAGGAGGCAGTACGTTTTATGGATCAGGAACTTTTGATGAAGCAGATCGTGGAGCAGGTTATGGCCGCCATGAAGAACGGCACTCCCGCTTCCGCGCCCGCCGCCGCTTCCAGCTGCGGCTCCAAGGTCACCGCGGCCAACTATCCTCTGGCCGAGAGCATGGCCGACCAGATCAAGACCCCCACCGGCAAGGACTTCACCTCTCTGAGCTATGAGAAGGTCATCAACGGCGAGCTCTCCGCCGACGACATGCGCATCGCGCCCGAGACCCTGGAGATGCAGGCCCAGGTGGCCGAGTCCGTCCACCGCGAGGCCTTTGCCGGCAACCTGCGCCGCGCAGCCGAGCTCATCGCCGTGCCCGACGACCGCCTGCTGGAGATCTACAATGCCCTGCGTCCCTACCGCTCCACCAAGCAGGAGCTGCTGGACATCGCCGGCGAGCTGGACGGCAAGTACGGCGCCAAGACCGCCGCTTCCCTGGTGCGGGAGGCTGCCGAGGTTTATGAGAAGCGCGGCCGCCTGAAGAAGTTCTAATCATACTCCAGAGTCAGGAGGCCCCAGAATGAAACTGGTCGCAGGCATTGACATCGGAAACGCGACAACAGAGACAGCATTGGCCCGCATCGAGGACGGTCACGCGGTCTTTCTGGCCAGCGGAACCGTCCCCACCACGGGCATCAAGGGGACCCGCCAGAACATCAACGGCATCTTTCACTCCCTGACCAACGCCTTGGAGAAGGCCGGGCTGGAGTTCAAGGAGCTGTCGGAGGTGCGCCTGAACGAAGCCGCCCCCGTCATCGGCGATGTGGCCATGGAGACCATTACCGAGACCATCATCACCGAGTCCACCATGATCGGCCACAACCCCGCCACACCCGGCGGAATGGGCGTGGGCGTGGGAGAGACGGTCCTCATCACGGAGCTGGAACAGGCTCCGGTTGGGCGGGACTATATTGCAGTGGTGCCCGGGACGGTGGACTTTGAGGTGGCGGCCCGGCTGATCAACCGGGCCACCGCCGGGGACCGCAAGGTCACCGCAGCCATTGTCCAGCGGGATGACGGCGTGCTGATTCACAACCGCCTGACCTGCAAGATCCCGATCGTGGACGAGGTGGCGCTGATTGACAAGGTGCCCATCGGCATGCGCTCCGCCGTGGAAGTGGCCGCCGTGGGCGGCGTGGTGGAGGTGCTCTCCAACCCCTACGGCATCGCCACCCTGTTTGGCCTGTCCTCTGACGAGACCCGGCAGGTGGTGCCCATCGCCCGGGCCCTGATTGGAAACCGCTCGGCGGTGGTGATCAAGACCCCGGCCGGAGACGTGAAGGAGCGGAAAATTCCGGCCGGCACGATTGAGCTGCTGGGGGAAAACCGCAGCGTCAAAGTGGATGTGGACGACGGGGCCGACAAGATCATGAAGGCCGTGGAGTCCATTCCCAGCCTGGAGGATGTGCGGGGAGAGCCGGGAACCAACGCCGGCGGCATGCTGGAGAAGGTGCGCCAGGTCATGGCGAATCTGACTAGCCAGCACCCCAGGGACATCAAGATTCAGGATCTGCTGGCGGTTGACACATTTACGCCCCAAAAGGTTCAGGGCGGCCTGGCCAACGAGTTTTCCCAGGAGAACGCCGTGGGCATCGCCGCCATGGTCAAGGCGGACCGCCTCCAGATGGAGGCCATCGCCCGGGAATTTGCCCAACAGATCGGTGTCCCGGTCGAGGTGGGCGGCGTGGAGGCCGACATGGCCATCCGCGGCGCCCTCACCACCCCGGGCACCAACAAGCCCCTGGCCATTCTGGACATGGGCGCCGGTTCGACAGACGCCTCCATCATCAACGCCGAGGGACAGATCCACTCCATCCACCTGGCCGGAGCGGGCAACATGGTCACGCTCCTGATCCAGTCGGAGATGGGACTGCCCGACTTCGATACGGCGGAGGATGTGAAGAAGTACCCTCTGGCCAAGGTGGAGAGCCTGTTCCACATCCGCCACGAAAACGGCACCGTGGAGTTCTTCCAGCAGCCGCTGGATCCCAACCTGTTCGCCAAGGTGGTCATTCTCAAGGAGGGCAAGCTGCTTCCCCTGGAGGGCGACTGGAACATGGAGAAGATCCGGCTCATCCGGCAGCAGGCCAAGCAGAAGGTGTTCGTCACCAACGCGATCCGGGCCCTGACCCGGGTCAGTCCCACCGGCAATGTCCGGGATATTCAGTTCGTGGTGCTGGTGGGCGGCTCCGCGCTGGACTTCGAGGTTCCGCAGATGGTGACCGACGCACTTTCCCAGTACAAGGTTGTCGCGGGCCGCGGAAATATCCGCGGCACCGAAGGCCCCCGCAACGCGGTGGCCACCGGGCTGGTGCTCTCCCTGACGGAAGGGAGGGGCTGATATGCCCGTAATACAAGAAAGGATCAAGCCCACCGTCCATGTCCGCTGTGCAGAGGACACCCCGCAGGAGGTACTGCGGCAGCTCCAGTACGGCATGGAGGAGGAGGGCATTCCCTGGGAGGCCGCAGCCGGGACGGGCGACGCCCTGTCCCTGGCCTGGGAGGCCGCCCGGAGCTCCCGGCTGGAGGTGGGAATCGGCCTGGACCGACAGGCGCTGGTTCTCCACTACTCCAAGCTGGAGCGTGAGCAGCCCCTGTTCCGTATTCCCGCCAATTCCGGTATGGAGACGGTGCGGGCGCTGGGGGCCAATGCGGCGCGGCTTGTGAAAAAGCTGCCGCTGAAGGCCCTGGACAGGAGGTGAGAGCATGCAGCAAAAAAGCCTGGGACTCATAGAGACCCAAGGCCTGGCGGCCGGCATCGAGGCCGCCGATGCGGCGGTGAAGTCGGCCAATGTGGAGCTGGTGGGCTATGAGCTGACCAAAGGCGGAGGCTGGACCACCATCAAGATCCTGGGCGATGTGGGCGCGGTGAAAGCAGCGGTGGACGCCGCGCGGATTGCCGCCGGAAAGGTGAGCCGGGTGGTAAGCACCCGGGTAATCGCGCGGCCGTCCATGGGGCTGACCGGCCTGATCCACAACACCGATACGGTGGGAGATCAGCCGCCGGAGCCACCTGCGCCGCCCGCTCCAACGGATCCGCCGGAGCCGCCGAAGCCGCCGGCAGACGTGCAGCCCGCAGAGGAGGGTGCTTCGGGGACGACGGAGTCTCCGGAGGAGGTACAGCCCGTTGAAGTGGAGCCTTCGGGGACGGCGGAGTCTCTGGAGGAGGTACAGCCCGTTGAGGTGGAGCCTTCGGGGACGACGGAGTCTCCGGAGGAGGCGCAGCCCGCAGAGGAGGGCGCTTCGGAGGCGATGGAGTCTCCGAAGGAAGCCCCCTCTGAAAAGGCGAAGGAGACGCCCTCCAAACGGCGGGGGAAGAAGTCCGCAAAACGCTGAACCGCGCAGAAAAGCGGGACGGCAGCACTGATTTTTCTGATATTTTCTAGGAGGTTATCACAATGGGTGAAGCTCTGGGTATGATCGAGACAAAGGGTCTGGTCGGCGCGATCGAGGCGGCCGATGCCATGACCAAGTCCGCCAACGTTACGCTGATGGGCTATGAGAAGATCGGCTCCGGCCTGGTCACCGTCATGGTGCGCGGCGATGTGGGCGCGGTCAAGGCCGCGGTGGACGCCGGCGCCTGCGCCGCCGAGAAGGTGGGCGAGATCGTGGCGCAGCACGTCATCCCCCGTCCCCACACCGACGTGGAGAAGATTCTGCCGAAGGGCCTGTAAAAAGAGGCTTGAGGCATGGACAAGAACAACGTGGTTTCAGCAGAGATTGTCCGCCAGATCACCCGCATGGTGGTGGAGGAGCTCCAGAAGCAGCAGCGGCTGGAGCGCTCCACCCCCATTGGGGTCTCCAACCGCCATGTCCATCTGGACCGGGCGGACATGGACGCCCTGTTTGGTCCGGGCAGCGAGCTGACGGTCAAAAAAATGCTCGGCCAGCCGGGGCAGTATGCTGCGGAGGAGACCGTCACCATCCGCGGGCCCAAAGGGGAGCTCAGCCGCGTGCGCGTGCTGGGGCCCCTGCGCGCTCAGACGCAGGTAGAGATCTCCATCGCCGACGGCTTCACGCTGGGGGTCAAGCCCCCGGTGCGCGAGTCCGGTCAGTTGAAGGATACCCCGGGCATTGAGATCATCGGGCCCTGTGGGAGTGTAAAGAAGGACAGCGGCGTGATCGCGGCGCTGCGGCATGTGCACATGACTCCGAAGGACGCGGCGCGCTTCGGCGTGGAGGACGGCCAGTATATCCAAACGGAGATCGACGGCCTGCGGGGCGCGATCCTCTGCAATGTGCTGGTGCGCGTCTCTGACAAGTACGCGCTGGAAATGCACATTGATGTGGAAGAGGCCAATGCTCTGGGCGTCAAAAACGGCGACCGGGCCTTTTTCCTTGACGATTGAGCCGGGAAGGAGGCAGGGCAGAGGTGGGCCAGGAGCTGACGCAGGCCAATGAGACCCTTCTGGAATTTGAGCGGCTGATTCAAACCGGAGGCTGCAATGCCTGGGAGGGTACGCTGCGTACCGGAGTGGATCTGGGCACCGCCAACATCGTGCTGGCGGTGGTGGATGAGCAGAACCGGCCGGTGGCCGGGGCCTCTTATCCCTCCACAGTGGTCCGGGACGGTATCGTGGTGGACTACATGGGGGCGGTTCGGGCGGTCACACATCTGAAAGGACAGTTGGAGGAGCGCCTGGGCGTCATGCTGGACGCCGGAGCCTGTGCCATCCCGCCCGGCATCCTTGAGGGCAATGTGAAGGCCATCGGAAACGTCGTGGAGGCGGCGGGCTTCCGCCTGACCAACATCGTGGATGAACCCACGGCGGCCTCCTCCGTGCTGGGTATTTCCGACGGCGCGGTGGTGGACGTGGGCGGCGGCACCACAGGCATCAGCGTCCTGAAGGACGGAAAGGTGATCTTCACGGGCGACGAGCCCACAGGAGGCACCCACATGACACTGGTGCTGGCTGGCTTCCACGGCTGGAATACCCAGGAGGCCGAATTGGCCAAGCGGGATCCGGCGCAGGAGGCCAATGTGTTTCCTGTGATCAAGCCGGTTGTGGAGAAAATGGCGTCCATTGTCCGGAACTACCTACGGGAGTACCCGGTGGAGGCGGTCTATGTGGTGGGCGGCGCGTGCTGTTTCACCCAATTTGAATCGGTATTTGAGAAATTTTTGGGTGTCCCCGTGGTCAAGCCGGCGGCTCCGCTGCTGGTGACGCCCCTGGGGATTGCCGTAAACTGCAAGCTGTAAAGTAGGTGAGGACCGTTGACGACGGAGCAACTGCGCGGAATGGCGGACGAGGCGTTTGTCGAGATTCTGGCCCAGCGCGTTGTGGAGAAGCTCCTGGCGCGGCAGAAGCAGGCGCTGGTAGTCTACACCGGTTCCAACATTGGTGAGGCCGCCGCGCTGGAGGCCATGGGCCGCCTGCGCGGAGAGGGCTTCACGTTCCGGGTGCTCCTCTCCCGGGGGGCGTCCGGCCTGCTGGACGTGGAACGGCTCCGCTCCGTTCTGGAGCCGGAGAAGCTGTGGGTGGAGACTCCGGAGGAGACTCCGGAGGCGCTGACCGCCCGGTACGACACCATTTTGGTTCCGGCCATGACGGTACATACCGCCGCCCACGTGGCCGCCTGCATGGCGGACACACCGGCGTCCGCCGTTATTCTGGACGGCCTGATGCGGGGAAAGAACGTGGTGGTGAACATCGACGGCTGCTGCCCGGATCACGCCGAGCGCCTGAAGCGCGGCTTCCATATGGCGGAGCCGCTGAAGCAGGCGCTTCGGAACAATCTGGAGACCTTGCGCTCCTTCGGCGCGCGCCTGACCACCTCCGGCGGCCTCTATGACAAGGCGCTGCGGGCGGTTGGCGGGGCACAGGCCCGGACGGCGGCACCGGCTGCGAGGCCGGA
>OGEK01000339.1_pt1 | contig 52886 bp, 60 predicted proteins | sample 1570641 | NCBI WGS metagenome assembly OGEK01 (sample SAMEA2582136, study PRJEB24529) | metagenome | biome: Human gut stool | place: China | collected 2011
TTGTAGTCCAGCGCCAGCAGCACCGGAGGACGCTCGGAGCCGCGGCCCACGGTGTGGATACCCATGTAGTTCTGCTCGCGCAGGTCTTCTCCCTTGGTGATGCGGTAGGACATCTTGTCGCCCGCCACGCCGCACAGGAGATCAACGGCGCGCTGCGCCAGCTGCTCAGGGCCTAACTCTTCCGCCGGGGCGTTGATGGTGTCGCGCACCCAGTCGATAATTTTCAGGCGGCTTTCCAGCTCTTTCTTACCGGCTTCGTCGAGGTTCGCCCACTCAATTTTGCGGGTGCCTTTCGGCCCTTTGTAACCCGCCCAGAACGCCCAGCTGCGGTCGGTGTCCCACCCTTCGCCTGCCAGCGAGACATGCTTAATGCCCAGACCGTCAATTTTACGCGCGGCGCGCTGGATCAGGCCCAAATCATCGTTGCCCGTCAGGTGCAGGGTAATACCGTCGTTATTAATGCTGTAGGTGGCTTTCTCGCCCCAGCGCGCGTCGGCAGGCTGATTCGAGAGCGTAATCTTCATCGCTTCGGTCATTTTATTTTTCCTTATTAGCAACTAGCAAACGGGCCGCCTGAAGGCAGCCCGTTTTGTTATTTATTCTGCTTCATCTAACCAGACTAACAGAATCGCCTCCAGAATTTTTTCATTGGATGCGTTTGGATCGTCGTCGAAATCCTCTAAATCGCAGATCCACTGATACATATCGGTGAATCGTACGGTCTTCGGATCGAGATCCGGGTTCGCGTCGTAGAGCGCTTCGCCGATTTCACGGCTGTCTGTCCACTTCAGTCCCATATTAATGCTCGCGTGCGTGGTTGATGGTGTAGCGTGGGAACTCCACGACCAGATCTTCATCGGTCACCGCGGCCTGGCAGCTTAAGCGGCTGTCTGGCTCCAGACCCCATGCTTTATCCAGCATGTCGTCTTCGTCTTCGGTGCTCTCGGCAAGAGAGTCAAAACCTTCACGCACGATGCAGTGGCAGGTGGTGCAGGCACAGGATTTTTCACAGGCGTGTTCCACTTCGATACCTGCACGCAGGGCTACATCGAGAATGGTTTCACCGGTCTTCGCTTCCAGAACAGCGCCATCCGGACAGAGGTCCGCATGAGGCAAAATAACAATCTTTGGCATATTAAACCTCGTCCACGGACTGGCCTTTCAGCGCGACGCGGACAGATTTGTCCATGCGGCGAGCAGCGAAGTCCTGGGTTTGTTTATCAACGTTTTTAATGGCTTCTTCTATTGCGTCAGCGTCATCGCCTTCGGCGACAGCGCTTAAGCGCGCGGCAGCGTCGTCAATCACCTGGCGCTCAGCGGCGCTTAACAGCGCGGCGTCGGCAGCGAGCGCGCCGTTCAGGCTCTCCAGCACGCGTGCGGCTTCCACTTTTTGTTCCGCCAGCATACGCGCCTTCACATCCTGCTCGGCGTAGCTCATTGAGTCCTGAATCATGGAGGCGATTTCGCCATCGGTCAGGCCGTAGGACGGCTTAACCTGAATAGACGACTCGACACCGGTCGATTTTTCCATCGCCGTGACGCTCAGCAGACCGTCGGCGTCCACCTGGAAGGTGACGCGAATATGCGCCCCGCCCGCAGGCAGCGCCGGGATTCCGCGCAGCGCAAAGCGCGCCAGAGAGCGGCAGTCCTGCACCAGCTCGCGTTCGCCCTGCATCACGTGGATGGACATCGCGGTCTGGCCGTCTTTAAAGGTGGTGAACTCCTGCGCGCGCGCCACCGGAATGGTGGTGTTCCGCGGGATCACTTTCTCCACCAGGCCGCCCATGGTTTCTAAACCGAGAGACAGCGGGATGACATCCAGCAGCAGCATTTCGCTGTCCGGCTTGTTGCCAACCAGAATATCGGCCTGAATCGCGGCGCCGACGGCAACCACTTTGTCCGGGTCGATGGAGGTCAGCGGCGTGCGGCCAAAGAATTCGCCCACGCGCTCGCGCACCAGCGGCACGCGGGTCGAACCGCCCACCATGACCACTTCCAGCACTTCGTTGGCCTCAACGCCGGCATCTTTCAATGCGCGACGGCAGGCCAGTAAGGTGCGTTTCACCAGCGGGGCAATCAGATCGTTAAACTGGTCGCGGGTGATGTCACCCTGCCAGCCCGCAACATTGACGGTGACGCTCTGCGCATCGCTCAGGGCAATTTTGGCGTCGATGGCCGCATCCAGCAGTTCACGCTGTACGCGCGCATCGCTGCGATCGCTGATGCCTGCCTGCTCGCGGATGTAGTCCGCCAGCAGATGGTCGAAGTCATCGCCGCCCAGCGCGGAATCCCCGCCGGTCGCCAGCACTTCAAATACCCCGCGGCTCAGGCGAAGGATAGAGATATCAAATGTCCCGCCGCCGAGATCGTAAACCGCGATCACCCCTTCCTGACCGGAATCGAGGCCGTAGGCAATCGCCGCCGCCGTCGGTTCGTTCAGCAGACGCAGCACGTGCAGGCCCGCCAGACGCGCGGCGTCTTTGGTGCCCTGACGCTGTGCATCATCAAAGTAGGCAGGAACGGTGATCACCACGCCGTCCAGATCGCCGCCGAGCGTGGCCGTGGCACGCTCCGCCAGCGCTTTGAGGATGTCAGCAGAAACACGAATCGGGTTCAGCAGACCGGCCGCGGTCGCAATCATCGGCAGGCCGTTTTCACTGGCCTGCAGCTGATACGGCAGATGCGGGTAGCGGGTCTGAATATCGGCCAGCGAGCGGCCCATCATGCGCTTGACGGAGCTGATGGTATTCGCCGGATCGCGCGCGGCGTTAGCGCGGGCGTCATAGCCTACCGCGTGACCCTGCTGCTGGTAGTGGACCACGGAAGGCAGCAGATGGCGCCCCTGCTCATCAGCCAGCGTTTCCGCCTGGCCGCTGCGCACGGTCGCCACGAGGGAATTGGTGGTGCCCAGATCAATACCCACCGCCAGACGACGCTGGTGCGGTGCGGCACTTAAGCCAGGCTCACTAATTTGTAATAAGGCCATAATTGCTTCCGAAATTAAAAATCGAGCAGCTTTTCTTCGAGTTGTTCAGCACTGCTTCGCAGTTTATCGAGAAAACGGAGTTTGCGCACAGTGTCTGCCGCCACGTCCCAGGTCTCGTTGTTCAGTTGCTCCACCATCTGCTGATGGCGGGTATCGAACATGCCCTTCACGCGCGTGATGAAGCTTTCCAGACGCGCTTCGTCTTTGGCCTGTTCAATCTCATCCAGCTCTTCGCGCAGCTCCAGCTGCTCCATCAGAAACGCCGTGTCGCGCACGGTGTGCTGTTCGCTCGCCAGATCAAAACCGTGGAGCGAGAGCAGATACTCAGCGCGCGCCAGCGGATGGCGCAACGTCTGCCAGGCCTGGTTGATGGTCGCGGATTGCGACACCGCAGCCAGCTGCTCTGCCTGAGTACCGCTCGCGAATTTGTCCGGATGGTACTGACGCTGCAGATCCTGAAAACGGATCGTCAGCGCCTGGAGATCGATCGGGTATTGAGCGGGTAGTCCGAAGAGAGTGAAGTAATCCATAACAATCTCAGGGGTAGCCTGTTAGAACAAACCCCACGCGTAGCGGGTAACGCCACGGTGGGGTTTCGGATGACGCGCGGTTAAACGTGGAAGCTTTCGCCGCAACCACACTCGTCTTTGACGTTCGGGTTCGTAAATTTGAACCCTTCGTTCAGGCCTTCTTTGACGAAGTCCAGCTGAGTGCCGTTGAGGAATTGCAGGCTTTTGCCATCGACCACCACCTTCACGCCCTTGTCTTCAAACACGATGTCGTCAGACGCCGGCTCGTCAACAAACTCCAGTACGTAAGCCATACCAGAACAGCCGGAGGTACGTACGCCCAGTCGCAGGCCAAAGCCTTTACCACGGTTCGCCAGAAAAGAGCTTACTCGCGCGGCAGCGCTGTCGCTAAGGGTAATCGACATACTCAAACCTCAATTATTTTGCTTCACGTTTGCTTTTGTAATCCGCAATGGCGGCTTTGATCGCGTCTTCTGCCAGAATTGAGCAGTGAATTTTCACCGGTGGCAGTTCGAGTTCTTCAGCAATATCCGTGTTCTTGATTGCCTGTGCTTCGTCCAGAGACTTGCCCTTCACCCATTCGGTGACGAGGGAGCTGGACGCGATAGCAGAACCGCAGCCGTAGGTCTTGAAGCGCGCGTCTTCAATGATACCTTCATTGTTGACTTTAATCTGCAACTTCATTACGTCGCCACACGCTGGCGCACCGACCATGCCGCTACCAACAGATTCGTCGCTGTTGTCAAAAGAGCCAACGTTGCGCGGGTTTTCGTAATGATCGATGACTTTTTCGCTGTATGCCATGATTGAATTCTCCTTATGTACCGATTAGTGATGTGACCATTCAATGCTGTTCAGATCCACGCCCTGCTTGAACATTTCCCACAGTGGAGAAAGGTCGCGCAGACGGCCAATAGAGTTGCGAACCAGCTTGATGGTGTAGTCAATCTCTTCTTCGGTAGTGAAACGACCTAAAGAGAAACGGATAGAGCTGTGTGCCAGCTCGTCAGTCATACCCAGCGCGCGCAGCACGTAGGATGGCTCAAGGCTTGCAGACGTACAGGCAGAACCGGAAGAAACCGCCAGGTCTTTCAGCGCCATGATCAACGACTCGCCTTCAACATAGTTGAAGCTGACGTTGAGGATGTTCGGTGCGCCCTGCTCGAGATCGCCGTTCAGATACACTTCTTCCATATCTTTCACGCCGTCCCACAGACGGTTACGCAGCGTGCGCAGGCGTGCCATCTCGGTTTCCATCTCTTCTTTTGCAATGCGGTAGGCTTCGCCCATGCCCACGATCTGGTGAACAGGCAGCGTACCGGAACGCATGCCGCGCTCGTGACCACCGCCGTGCATCTGTGCTTCGATGCGGATACGCGGTTTACGACGAACGTACAGCGCGCCGATGCCTTTCGGGCCATAGATTTTGTGGCCGGAGAAGGACATCAGGTCAACTTTCAGCTGGCTCAGGTCGATAGGCAGTTTGCCCACGCTCTGGGTCGCGTCCACGTGGTAGATGATACCGCGCGCGCGGCACATTTCGCCGATGGTCGCGATGTCTTGTACCACGCCGATTTCGTTGTTGACGTGCATGATGGAGACCAGAATGGTGTCATCACGCATGGCCGCTTCGAGCTCTTTCAGATCGATAATGCCGTTGCTCTGTGGCGCCAGATAGGTGACTTCGTACCCTTCACGCTCCAGCTGGCGGCAGGTGTCCAGCACGGCTTTGTGTTCGGTTTTGCTGGTGATAATGTGCTTGCCTTTTTTCTGATAAAAGTTGGCTGCACCTTTGATCGCCAGGTTGTCGGATTCGGTCGCACCGGAGGTGAAAACAATCTCACGCGGGTCGGCACCCACCAGGTCAGCAATCTGATTACGGGCGATATCAACCGCCTCTTCAGCATGCCAGCCAAAACGGTGTGAACGGGAAGCTGGGTTACCAAAGTTTCCGTCCAGGGTCAGACACTGCATCATTTTCTCGGCAACACGCGGGTCCACCGGCGTGGTTGCGGAGTAATCGAGATAAATCGGTAATTTCATTGCTCTTTAAACTCCGTACATCGCTTCAATGCAAGGAATCAGGCAACCGGCTGGATGTACGACCGAGTACACGGGGCGAGTCTACGCCCCGGCCTGATTCTGAAATACTTATCGTTTTATTACGCGCGTAATTTGACGTCGATAGCGTCCTGCGCGCGGGTGCTGCGTTGGGAATCATGGCTGTGCTGACGCCCCGAAACATCCAGAACTTCCTGGTTATTCACCAGCTCACCGAGGGTGATGTTGTTCAGGAAGCCGGTCAGACGGTCGCTCAGATCGCGCCACAGCGCGTGGGTCAGGCATTTATCGCCGCCCTGGCAGCCGCCTTTACCCTGGCAACGGGTCGCGTCAACGGATTCGTCAACGGCGCTGATCACTTCGCCAACTGCAATACTGCCCGCGTCTTTACCCAGCAGATAACCGCCGCCTGGGCCACGAACGCTGGAAACCAGTCCATTTTTACGCAGTCTGGAGAACAGCTGTTCCAGATAAGAGAGGGAGATCCCTTGTCGTTCAGAAATATCAGCCAACGGAACCGGGCCCGCTTCGGAGTTGAGCGCAACGTCCAGCATCGCGGTCACGGCATAACGCCCTTTAGATGTCAGTCTCATGTCTTACTTAACCTCAAACTCGCCCCTGCCCGGGGTTTTTTATTGTAAAATGGGGTATTGCATAGCAGGGCCAAGTCTGACATTCCTGACTAAAATGGTCAACTATTTACTTGACTGTTTTAGTCAGGTATTTAACCTTCTGTGCCGTTTTTTGTCGGGTGGCGCTTCGCTTACCCGACCTGCGGGTTTTGTAGGCCGGGTAAGCGAAGCGCCACCCGGCGAACAGACGACACTACTCTTTATTTTTATGCTCAATCGACGCCAGGATCCCGCGCAGGATGTTCAGCTCCTGGCTTTCCGGACGCGCGCGGGTGAACAGACGGCGCAGCTTGTTCATCACCTGACCCGGGTGGCCTTCGCGGATAAAGCCGGTCGAGAGCAGCGTCTGCTCCAGGTGACCGTAGAAACGCTCAAGGTCGTCCACCAGCGGGTAAGCCGTCTCTTCTTTAGGCTCAACCTCTTTTTCCTGCGTTGCCAGCCACGCCATACGCACTTCATAGGCGATAACCTGCACCGCCATCGCCAGGTTCAGCGAGCTGTACTCCGGGTTTGCCGCAATTGCCACGTGATAATGACACTTCTGCAGCTCGTCGTTGGTCAGGCCAACGCGCTCGCGGCCGAACACCAGCGCAACCGGTGCTTGTTCAGCCTCAGAGACACTTTTCAGACCGCATTCACGCGGATCGAGCATTGGCCACGGCAGCGTGCGCGAACGCGCGCTGGTACCGACAACGAGGCTGCAGCCGGCCAGCGCTTCGTCAAGAGTATCGACGATCTGGGCGTTGCCGATCACGTCGCTGGCTCCGGCCGCCAGGGCGATGGCCTGCGAGTCTGGCTTCACCAGCGGGTTAACCAGCCACAGGTTCGTTAAGCCCATGGTTTTCATAGCGCGGGCAACGGAGCCCATGTTGCCGGTGTGCGATGTTTCGACCAGCACGATTCGAATGTTTTGCAGCATAATTTTTAATGTCTGGATTCAGTGTCTGAAGAATATTCGGGCATATTATCATAAACGGGAGACATAATCCGATCCCGCTGCTATACTCTGCGCCGATTTTCCTGTTCTTTAACATCCAGTGAGAGAGACCGATGCATCCGATGCTGACCATCGCCGTGCGCGCAGCGCGCAAGGCGGGTAATGTAATTGCCAAACACTACGAAACGCCAGACTCCGTAGAAACCAGCCAGAAAGGCAGCAATGATTTCGTGACGAACGTCGATAAAGCCGCAGAAGCGATTATTATCGAAACGATCCGCAAATCTTACCCACAGCACACCATCATCACCGAAGAAAGCGGTGAACATGAAGGTACCGATCAGGATGTTCAATGGGTTATCGATCCACTGGATGGCACCACCAACTTCGTCAAACGCCTGCCACACTTCTCTGTGTCTATCGCCGTACGCATTAAAGGCCGTACTGAAGTCGCCGTTGTGTACGATCCAATGCGTAACGAACTGTTCACCGCGACCCGCGGTCAGGGCGCACAGCTGAACGGCTACCGTCTGCGCTGCAGCAACGCACGCGATCTGGACGGCACCATCCTGGCGACCGGTTTCCCGTTCAAGGCGAAACAGCACGCGACCACCTATATGAATATCCTCGGCAAACTGTTCACCGAATGCGCGGACTTCCGTCGCACCGGTTCTGCTGCGCTGGATCTGGCCTACGTTGCCACCGGCCGCGTTGACGGTTACTTCGAACTCTCACTGAAGCCATGGGATTTTGCAGCGGGCGAGCTGATCGCGCGTGAAGCAGGCGCCATTGTGTGTGACTTCACCGGCGGCCATAACTATATGTCTACCGGCAACATTGTTGCGGGTAACCCACGCGTTGTTAAAGCCATGCTGGCCAACATGCGTGATGAACTGAGCGATGCGCTGAAGCGTTAATCCAGTTTGTTAAGCCCGGTGGCGCTACGCTTACCGGGCCTACAAAATCCCTCAGTACGCTAGAAAGGCCGCAATCCCCTTCCCACCGGCACCGCGCTCATCCACATCGTCACCGCCGCCACCAGCAGAATCACTCCCCCCGCCAGCGCAAGCGTTGTCCACCCTATCTGTCGCCACAGCACCGGCGTTTTACTGCCGCTGAGTTTGACCGCCAGCTGACGGAAGCTGTGAACCAGCAGCGCTAAAGACGAAATGGTGAGAGAGGTTCCTGCCGCCATCGCCAGCGCCGAGAGCATTCCCCAGCCAAAGACACCTATTATCTTACTGAACAGCAGCACCATAATGGCACCCGAGCACGGGCGCATCCCCATCGAGAGAATAATCATCAGCCGGGCGCGCCAGTCGTCGCCGTTCTGTAATTGTTCCTGCGTGGGCAGATGCTGATGACCGCAGCCGCAGTGTTCATCATGAACGTGGTGCGGCGTAAAGGATTTGAACGTGGGCTTTTTCAGCAGCGCGCGGAGTTTTTTCAGCGCCCGCCAGCAGAGGATCAGCCCCAGCACGCCCACCAGCGCATAGCTGCCCTTCTCCAGCCAGAAGCTGCTCATGTGCAGCTGGCGCGCCGGAAGCTGTAACAGCGAAAGCACCACCACGACCAGCGCAATCGCCACGCCGCCCTGAAGCAGCGAAGAGGCCAGCGTCAGGCCGATGCTCGATTTCAGCTTAGACGGATGGGTGGCAAGCCAGGTGGTGATGACGACTTTGCCGTGCCCCGGCCCCAGCGCGTGCAGAACGCCATAGACAAAACTGAACGCCAGCAGCGAGCCGCCCGCTTTGGCCGGGTTCTCGGCCACCGCCTTCAGCAGTCCGCTCATCTGCTGGTTGACCTCACGCTGCCAGATAATGCTTTTCATCATCACCTGCGGCCAGGCCTGCCACAGCCACAGCGCCCCGCAAACCGCGAACAGCAAAAAGAGCGCCAGCGGCCAGAGGTGTAGCCAGCGGCGAGACTTCCGAACTGGAGAGGAGATCACTGACATTGTAACGTCACCTCCTGCGCGAACTGTTTACCCAGCTCCATGTCCTCAGGCGGGGCATCTGCTTTATCCAGCGAGATCGCAAAGTTCAGCGTCTCTTCGCTGGGTTTCGGGGTGTGCACGCCAATTTTGCAGCTTTTTTGCAGCGCGTCCGGCAGCCGTACGTCGCTGTCTTTGTCATAGCGCATGTCGACATAGTAGGTTGGGTCAAAAGTGGAAAAGCGGTACGTTTGCCCGGCCAGCGGCTGAGGATGCGCCAGCGGAAGCACGAACGTCAGCACCGCCTGATGCCCGTCACGCGTCATCCCGTATTCCGTTGGACGGTTCTGAAATTTGACCTTTTGGCCGTTATGCCAGAATTCGGTGAAGTAGTGCTGGCCGAGCACGTTGGCCATTACTTCCGCCGCCAGTTTTTTCCAGATGTCGTCGCCGGGCTTCGCGTTTCCCGCATCATAGAGCAGGTCAGCCGAGGTGATTTCATCCATCGTCCAGCGCATTTTCAGGCCGCTCAGCTGCGTGCCGTCGGTGACCAGCTCGGTCTGGAGGCCAATAAAACTGTGAGGGTGGGCGCTGGCGGTGAAGGTGATAACCGCCAAAAATAACGCCATCGCACTTTGTTTAACTGTTTGCATCAATTCCTCACGTCAAAAATTCTGTGATGTTCCCCTGCAATCCTGAGTGAAAGGCCTGCCGGCGCGCTTTTCAGCGTTCATCCTTTAGCTATTCTTATCAAACATTCACACTGGATACCCGACAGATGATGACGACGCTTGAAATTCCATCTGTGCTTTCCAGTTCGCAGCGCCGCTGCCAGGTGCTTTTGATGCTTTACCTGCCCGATGCTGCCGTCACCGCACAGAGCATAATCGCTGCCAACGGCGTGGACGACGCGATGGCACGGCAAGATATAGCCGAGACGCGCGATGAAATCCAGCGCTATCACCGGCTGGATATCGTCACGCACCACGACGGCTGCTACCGGATTGAAGGCACAGCCCTGAATCAGCGTTTATGCCTGCTGCACTGGCTGCGCCGGGCGCTGCGGCTTTGTCCGCAGTTTGTCTCGCACCAGTTTACCCCCGCATTGAAAACCGCGCTTAAACAACTCGGCATCGCGCGCCCGCTTTACGACGATGCGAACCTGCGGGCGCTGATCGGCTTCTGCTCACGCAAGCTGCAGCGCCAGTTTGAATGCCGCGATGTGCAGTTTTTACAGCTCTATCTGCAATATTGTCTTATTCAGCACCAGCTCGGGAATACGCCGCAGTTTTCGCATGCCCAGCGCAGCTGGACCCAGTCGCGGGGAGAGTATTTTACGGCGCAGGAGATTGTCCGCCACTGGAAGCGGCGCGTGCCACAGGGCGCGCACGTGGATGAACAGCTTTTTCTGGCGCTGCTGTTTATGATGCTCCGCACGCCCGATCCGGTGCTCGATAAGCACCAGCAGGATCAGCGTCTACGCCGGGCCATCGTGCGCATGGTGGCCCGTTTTCGCTCGCAGACGGGAATGAACTTCAGCGATGAGCAGGGGCTGACCGATCAGCTGTATATCCATCTGGCTCAGGCGCTGGACCGTTCGCTGTTTGAGATCGGCATCGACAACAGCCTGCCGGAGGAGATCCATCGCCTTTATCCCCGGCTGTTACGTACCACGAAAGAGGCGCTGTTTGAGCTGGAGGCGGAATTCGGGCTGCGTTTTTCCGACGAAGAGATGAGCCTGGTGGCGGTAATTTTCGGTGCCTGGCTGATGCAGGAGACCGATCTGCATGAAAAACAGGTGATCCTGCTGACGGGAGACGATAAAGCCAGTGAGGAACAGATCGAACAGCAGCTTCGCGAGCTGACGCTGCTGCCGCTCAACATTCGCTACCTGACGCTGCAGGCTTTTCAGAAAGAGGGAGCGCCGCGCGAAGCCGCGCTGGTAATCACCCCCTACCCTACGGCCCTGCCGCTGTTCTCGCCGCCGCTGATCCATGCCGTTGAGACACTGAACGCGCAGCAGCAAGAACATATTCGCGCCATGCTGGAATCATAGCGACGCGCGGGCGGCCACTTTAGGTCGAACAACAATGGCGGGCAAGGCGACGAGCGCCATCACCCAGAAGACGCCGTGCCCCAGGTGCTGGTAAAGGAACCCCGCAAACACCGTCATGATCGCAATACTGCCCCCCATTGCCACTGCCGAATAGACGGCCTGCAGGCGAATCACGTCACCGCCCTCGCGCGCTGCGATATAGCGCATGGCCGCCAGATGGCACACGGTAAAGGTGCCGCAGTGAAGAATTTGCGCCACAATCAGCCACGGCAGATCAGTCGTCCAGCCCATAATCCCCCAGCGCGCCACGCCGCACACGGCGGAAAGCAGCAGCAGGTCACGCGCGCCAAAGCGGCGGAACAGTTTTTTGCTCAGGGCAAAGATAATGACTTCGGCCACCACGCCCAGCGACCACAGATAGCCCACGGCGGAAGCGGAATATCCTGCGCCTTGCCAGTAGATGGCGCTGAAACCATAGTACGCCGCATGTGCCCCCTGAAGGAGGCACACGCACGCCAGAAAACGCCAGCTCTGTGCGACCAGGCTCTGCCATGCGGGCCAGCCCGCGCTCTCCTGATGGCGACTTTCCCCTTGCGGCATCACCGACGGTCGCAGAAGCATGCCCAGCAGCATCGAGGCAATACCGATACTCAGCAGGGCAAGAATGGCGCGGTAATCGTAAAGACTGACCAGTTTCCCCACCAGCGCCGAGCCAATCACAAAGGCGATAGAACCCCACAGGCGCACGCGACCGTAGTCCATGGTGATCTGCTTTTGCCAGGTGTTCGCCAGGGCATCCGTCAGCGGCACCAGCGGTGAGAAGAACAGGTTAAAGCCAACCATCACCACCATCAGCCAGGCAAACTGATGGCTGACCCAGAAGCAGGCCACAAAGACCAGGGTCAGCAGAGCCAGAATGCGTACGGCCTTGATCAATAAGGAGGGATCGCTGACGCGCGGGGCGATCAGCAGGCTGCCGAGGAAACGCGCCACCAGCCCGGCCCCCAGCAGAACGCCGATGGTCTCGGGCGTCAGGCCGATCCCCTTAAGCCAGACGCTCCAGAAAGGCAGAAAAATGCCGTAGCTAAAGAAATAGGTGAAATAACTGAGCGCCAGCCAGCGCGTGGAATGCAAGACCATGAATCCCTCCCGAAATCGAGGCCATAGTCTGGCGAGAATATAAAAATTAAGCAAGTAGATAGCCTGCTATAAATTAACGAAAAATTAACATCTTGTGCAGTCGTCTGGCTTATGGCAGGGAATGAAAATGTGTATTACGTTTAAATTACTCCACTTGCAGAGGTATTTCTGCCATGAACTCACTACGTTATCTCGATTTTGGTCAGTCGCGTCATCTGCTGCTGCTCATTGGCCGCATCGCGCTTGTCGTGCTGTTTATTATCTTTGGTTACCCGAAACTGACGGGGTTTAGCGGTACCGTACAGTATATGACCTCGCTGGGAACGCCGATGCCCATGCTGGCGGCCATTATTGCGGTGGTGATGGAAGTGCCTGCTGCGATCCTGATCGTACTGGGCTTTTTCACCCGTCCTCTCGCGGTACTGTTTGTGTTCTACACCCTCGGAACGGCGGTGATTGGGCATCACTACTGGGATATGACCGGTGATGCAGTCGTACCGAATATGATTAACTTCTACAAAAACGTCAGTATTGCTGGCGCCTTTATTTTGCTGGCGATTGTCGGACCTGGCGCCATCTCCCTGGACCGGCGTTAAGCCATAAAAAAAGGCCGCATGCGCGGCCTTTTTTATTTCTGCAAAGCAGAGGAATTATGCGTATACCGGGAAGCGTGCGCAGATATCCAGAACTTTACCTTTGACGCGCTCGATAACCGCTTCGTCATTGATGTTGTCCAGAACGTCACACATCCAGCCCGCCAGCTCTTTTACTTCCGCTTCTTTGAAGCCGCGGCGAGTCACGGCCGGAGAACCGATACGGATACCGGAGGTCACGAACGGGCTCTTCGGATCGTTTGGCACGCTGTTTTTGTTCACGGTGATGTTGGCGCGGCCCAGGGCAGCGTCAGCTTCTTTACCGGTCAGGTTCTTATCAACCAGATCCAGCAGGAACAGGTGGTTTTCAGTCCCGCCGGATACCACTTTGTAGCCACGGTTCAGGAACACTTCCACCATCGCTTTGGCGTTCTTAGCAACCTGCTGCTGGTAAACCTTGAACTCTGGCTCCATCGCTTCTTTCAGCGCGACCGCTTTTGCCGCGATAACGTGCATCAGCGGGCCGCCCTGCGCGCTTGGGAACACCGCGGAGTTCAGTTTTTTGTACAGCTCTTCGTCACCGCCTTTCGCCAGGATCAGGCCACCGCGTGGACCCGCCAGAGTTTTGTGGGTGGTGGTGGTCACAACGTGCGCATGCGGAACCGGGTTCGGGTAAACGCCTGCGGCAATCAGGCCCGCTACGTGCGCCATGTCAACGAACAGGTAAGCACCGATGCTGTCTGCGATTTCGCGCATTTTTGCCCAGTCAACGATACCGGAGTAAGCAGAGAAGCCACCGATGATCATCTTCGGCTTGTGCTCTTTAGCCTGCTTCGCCATGTCTTCGTAGTCAATTTTACCGGACTCATCAATACCGTAAGGGATGATGTTGTACAGTTTGCCGGAGAAGTTAACCGGGGAGCCGTGAGTCAGGTGGCCGCCCTGCGCCAGGTTCATACCCAGAACGGTATCGCCCGGCTGCAGCAGCGCGGTGTAGACCGCGAAGTTAGCCTGGGAGCCAGAGTGCGGCTGGACGTTTGCATAGTCAGCGCCAAAAAGTTCTTTCGCACGATCGATAGCCAGCTGCTCAACGATATCAACGTACTCGCAACCGCCGTAATAGCGTTTGCCCGGGTAACCTTCAGCGTATTTGTTGGTCAGCTGAGAACCCTGCGCCTGCATAACGCGCGGGCTGGTGTAGTTTTCGGAGGCGATCAGTTCGATGTGCTCTTCCTGACGTACTTTTTCCTGCTCCATAGCCTGCCACAGTTCGGCATCATAATCGGCAATGTTCATTTCACGCTTTAACATCCGCATCTCCTGACTCAGCTAACAAGTAAATTTTGGCCTGAAAAGGCAGTCCTGTTGGACGACGGGCAACAGTATAACTGATTAGTTCTGTGATAACAGGTCTTGACAAACGATTTTACGCAAACGTTTTCCTACCCGCCACGCAAGGGTTTGAGGAATAAAGCGCTCGCCCTTTCCAGCGGATTTCTTTTCAGGTTTGTGATGCATATTTTTCATCTTGCAAAGAACCATTTACAACGCAGGGGTATTTTTTATAAGATGCATTTAAAATACATCATTAAAGTAACATCAGAAGGACGCGCTCATGCTCGACGCTCAAACCATCGCTACCGTAAAAGCCACTATTCCCCTGCTGGTGGAAACCGGCCCTAAACTCACCGCCCATTTCTACGATCGCATGTTCACGCACAACCCGGAGCTCAAAGAGATTTTCAACATGAGCAACCAGCGTAACGGCGATCAGCGTGAAGCGCTGTTCAACGCCATCGCGGCTTACGCCAGCAATATTGAAAACCTGGCTGCGCTGCTGCCCGCGGTGGAAAAAATCGCGCAGAAACATACCAGCTTCCAGATCCAACCCGAGCAGTACAACATCGTTGGCGGCCACCTGCTGGCCACGCTGGACGAAATGTTCAGCCCGGGCCAGGAAGTGCTGGACGCGTGGGGTAAAGCCTACGGCGTGCTGGCAAACGTGTTCATCAACCGTGAAGCGCAGATTTACAGTGAAAACGCCAGTAAGAACGGCGGCTGGGAAGGCACGCGCGCGTTCCGCATCGTTGAGAAAACGCCGCGCAGCGCGTTAATCACCAGCTTCGAGTTTGAGCCGGTGGACGGTAAACCGGTGGCCGATTACCAGCCAGGACAGTATCTGGGCGTGTGGCTGAAGCCTGAAGGTTTCCCGCATCAGGAGATCCGCCAGTATTCTCTTACCCGCAAGCCAAACGGCAAAGCCTACCGCATTGCGGTGAAGCGTGAGGACGGCGGTCAGGTTTCCAGCTGGCTGCACAACGAAGCTAACGTGGGCGACGTGGTCCATCTGGCCGCGCCAGCGGGCGACTTCTTCATGGCCGTTGAAGCGAATACCCCGGTGACGCTGATCTCTGCGGGCGTCGGCCAGACGCCAATGCTGGCGATGCTCGATACGCTGGCAAAATCACACCACGGTGCGCAGGTTAACTGGTTCCATGCCGCCGAAAACGGCGACGTGCACGCCTTTGCGGATGAGGTGAAAACGCTCGGAGCCTCCCTGCCGCGTTTCACCGCGCATACCTGGTATCGTCTGCCGACGGAAGCGGATCGCGCTGCCGCGCAATTTGACAGCGAAGGGTTGATGGATTTACGCCAGCATGAAGGTGCGTTCAGCGCACCGGAGATGCAGTTCTACGTCTGTGGACCGGTGGCGTTTATGCAGTATGCCGCGAAGCAGCTGGTTGAGCTGGGCGTGAACAAAGACAACATTCATTACGAATGTTTCGGGCCGCATAAGGTGCTGTAATCGCCCGGCGGCGCTTCGCTTGCGCGGGCCTACGAAGAGTTTTGTAGGCCGGGTAAGCGCAGCGCCACCCGGCAAGAACGTTAAATCGCGGCGTCGTCTTCTTCGCCGGTACGGATACGGATCACGCGCGCCACGTCAAAGACGAAGATTTTACCATCGCCAATCTTGCCGGTCTGCGCCGTGCGGATAATGGTGTCCACACAGGTATCGACGATATCGTCGCTGACCACGATTTCAATTTTCACTTTCGGCAGAAAGTCCACCATGTACTCTGCGCCACGGTATAGCTCGGTGTGGCCTTTCTGACGACCAAAACCTTTCACTTCCGTCACGGTCATCCCGGTGATGCCGACTTCCGCCAGCGCTTCACGCACATCATCCAGTTTGAAAGGTTTAATAATCGCATCAATCTTTTTCATGGTGGGTCCTTAAACTCTTGCCTGTAAGCTGCTTCGTAATCGGTTGCTCACAGTACCATACGGCATTACTCTTTAAAATCGTTTGCTTCCAGCTCATGGCGTGACAGCAGTTTATAAAACTCGGTGCGGTTGCGTCCGGCCATCCGCGCCGCGTGGGTCACGTTGCCTTTGGTGATCTGCAATAGCTTGCGCAGATAGTTCAGCTCAAACTGGTTACGCGCTTCGGCAAACGTCGGCAGCGCCGTGTTTTCCCCTTCCAGCGCCTGCTCCACCAGCGCGTCGCTGATGACCGGTGAGGAGGTCAGCGCCACGCACTGCTCAATCACGTTGACCAGTTGTCGGACGTTACCCGGCCAGCTTGCGGCCATCAGCCGCTTCATCGCATCGGTGGAAAACGCGCGCACGAACGGTTTATGGCGATCGGCCGCCTGGCGCAAAAGATGGTTCGCCAGCAGCGGGATGTCTTCCGCACGTTCGGCCAGCGCCGGGATCTTCAGGTTGACCACGTTCAGGCGGTAGTAGAGATCTTCGCGGAACTCGTTGCGGGCCATCACTTTTGGCAGATCGCGGTGGGTAGCGGAGATAATTCGCACGTTAATATCGATATCGCGGTTGCTGCCCAGCGGGCGCACTTTGCGCTCCTGCAGCACGCGCAGCAGCTTGACCTGCAGCGGCGCGGGCATGTCGCCAATTTCGTCCAGGAACAGCGTGCCGCCTTCCGCCGCCTGGAATAGCCCTTCACGGCTGCTTACCGCGCCGGTGAATGCGCCGCGGGCATGACCAAACAGTTCAGATTCAAGCAGCTGCTCCGGGAGCGCGCCGCAGTTAATCGCAATAAAGGCGTTCTTGCTGCGCGGGCTGGCGTTATGAATTGCCTGCGCGAGGATCTCTTTTCCGGTTCCGCTCTGGCCGTTGATAAGCACGCTGACGTCCGACTGCGCCACCATCCTCGCCTGTTCCAGCAGACGCAGCATCACGGGGCTGCGCGTGACGATAGATTCCCGCCAGGCTTCATCCCCCGCCGGAGCGGCATGTTCCAGCGCGCTGTCGATAGCCTTATACAGTGCGTCTTTGTCCACCGGCTTGGTCAGGAAGCTGAACACCCCCTGCTGCGTCGCGGCAACCGCATCCGGGATCGACCCGTGCGCGGTCAGGATAATCACGGGCATACCCGGCTGCTGCTTCTGGATCTCCGCGAAAAGCTGCAGGCCGTCCATTTCATCCATCCGCAGGTCGCTTATCACCAGATCGATTTTCTCGCGGCTGAGAATTTTCAGCCCCTCCAGCCCGCTTTCCGCGGTCACGACGCTATAGCCTTCACTCACCAGACGCATCCCCAGCAGCTTTAACAGCCCGGGATCGTCATCCACCAGTAAGAGATGGGCTGGTTTACGGCTCGTCATGCTTCACATCCTCTTGTTTCGGCGTATCGCTGTCCGGCGCAGCGGATGAACTCCCCGGCTGATATTTACGCGACGAGAGCTGTCTTTCGATATCGGTCAGGTTCTCCAGCTTGCGCGTCGTGGTATCCAGCTGGGTACGTAAATGTTGCTGCTGTTGACGCAGCGTATCCAGCTCGCTGTCGGTTGACTGTTGCAGCTTGCTGTAGCGGGAGCGCTCTTCAGAAAGCTGAAGCTGTAGCGTCTGTCCCTCGCGCCAGAGCTGGTATACCGGGCGGATCTGTACCGGAAGATTGACGACAAACGTGTCCAGCCGGGTCACGTTGGTGCGGCGTTCCACGGGAGTGATTTTCGCATCCGCCAGCAAAATCCCACGCTTGAAGGCGTCCTGCCAGGTATCATCATCCAGCATCGCCGCTTTCGCGCGGGCATCAACCGGCGCCAGACGCTGGGCGCAATCTATCCCGCGCAGCCAGAACAGCGGGTTAGTTTCGACGTCATGGCCTGAGAGGTTCCAGATGTCGTCACAGCGGGTTGAGAGGAAATCAGCCAGCTGGTTATCGGGCCATTTATCTTCTTGTTTATCGCTAATCGCACTTTGCGGCACATGGGAAACACACCCTGCCAGAAATACACAGGGCAGGCTCAGGCGAAGCGTGCTGCGGGAAAACACCGCGCGTACGGCGCGGGAAAAGACGTGTGACATACTCACCAGACATAGATTCATTTTATTGATTTTTCCGGCTCAGGGGCAGTTCAATACGGAAGCAAACATCCGAACGTTCGTCCGTGGCGATGTTAAGCTCACCCTGCATGCGTCGTATGCAGTCCCGGGCGATGCTTAAGCCCAGACCACTGCCTTTCACCGCACCTTTCCGCTGATGACTCCCCTGGAAAAAGGGCTCGAAGATCATGGTTTTTTCGTCATCGGGGATCGGGGTGCCGGTGTTAGCGACGTCTATAAACACCCGGGAACCCTTCGTATAGCTTCGGATATAAATGTTACCGGATTCAGTACCATAGTGCACCGCATTGGAATAAAGATTATCCAGCACGCTCATTAGCAGCATGGGTTCAGCAAGACAGGTCGGCGCATTCAGCTCTACACCGGTATGCATCATTTTAGCTCTTGCTGGCAGGCTATGGGCGGAGATCACCATATCCACCAGCGGTTCAATGTCGACGTTTTCCAGTACGACCGCTCCGTCAGCCAGCTTGCGGTTGTAATCCAGCAGCTGCTCAATCAGCTTCTGCAGATTGCGGCTGCTGTTATCCAGGATCTCGACAATTTCTTTCTGTTCGGGCGTAAGCGGCCCAGCCACTTCGTCCGCCAGCAGCTCCGTCCCTTCGCGCATGCTGGCCAGCGGCGTTTTAAGCTCATGGGAGATATGGCGCAGGAACTGATGACGCTGTGATTCAAGCCACGCCAGGCGCTCGGACAGCCAGATAATACGCTGACCGACGGAACGCAATTCGCGGGGACCTTTAAAAGCGACCGTATCCCCGAGCGATTTCCCCTCCCCCAGGCGATTGATCATCCGCTGGATACCCTTCACCGGGCCGATGATCATGCGGGTAAAGAGCAGCACCAGCCCGAGGCTCACCAGGAACAGCACCAGCGCCTGCCAGCCGAAGAACTGGCCGCGCTCGGCAATTTCCTGCTGGAGCTGCTGGCCGCGAGAGAAAATCACCGTGCGGGTTGACTGCACCATCTCGGTGTTGGCGTTGGCGAAGGCTTCCAGGCGCGCGGCGGCGGCGGCATCGGGTCCACTGTTGTGGCACTGCAGCTGCGCAAGATCGTTCAGATCCTGACGTAACGCCTGATACAGCTTGTCGTCAGGCAATACGCCGGCGTGGGCATCCAGCATTTCGCTGTAGCGCTTGCGCTGACTCTGGTACACCTTTTCCAGCGTGCGATCGTCAAGTACGCAGTACTGACGATAGCTACGCTCCATCTCAAGCGCGGCGTTGGTCATGGCTTCACTGCGTCTTGCGTCAATAAGCGTCGTGCGGTTCGTCAGTGCCGCCTGGGCACTCAACGCGTTCAGGCTTTGCCAGGCCTGCCAGGCAAGGATCAGCAACGGCAGCAGGATCAGCAGGAAGGCCATCATCACGAGCTGTCGCAGGGAACGGGGAAAAACGGGCCAGCGTTTCAACGCATTACTCTCTTAATGGGGATATACGCAGAGCGTAACTGAGTCTGCCCTTCAGATACAACAAAGCCGGGTAAAAACCCGGCTTTGTCATGGAATGAGGCGGTGCCTAACTCGACGTTTCGCCCTGGCCTGATAAAGCATCGCTATGATCAGTAGTTGGACGGCAGGCACCTTTTTGTGCGTCATTCGAAGTTTATGTAGCGCGTCCCGAAGGGGCTGACATAAGAAGGTGAATGAGCCACTGGTTAATATTATGCAACACCCATGCCAAAATGCAAAACAAAATATTAACACATTGAAATATATGATTTTTACTCGCTTAACCCGTTCATTATCGGTTGAATGATTTCCAGGCTAAGTGTCGCTGTTCAGCAACACCTTAACGGGAACCTTTCCTGCCACATATTAATCAATAGGTTAAGTGTCTCCTTTTGGAGACACCCAAACCAGAGGGTTGTCGCGATTTTGCGACAGAGACAAAAAAGCCCGGTGGCGCTCGCGCCTACCGGGCCTACAGTCAGGATGCTGAAACTTAACCCAGCTGCTTACGGGCGTTGCGGAAGATGCGCATCCACGGGCTGTCCTCGCCCCAGTTTTCCGGGTGCCAGGAGTTGCTCACGGTGCGGAACACGCGTTCCGGGTGCGGCATCATGATGGTGGCACGACCGCTTTCGCTGGTCACCGCCGTAATACCGTTGACGGAACCGTTCGGGTTAGCCGGATAGGTTTCTGTTACCTTGCCGAAGTTATCGACAAAGCGCAGCGCCACCAGACCTTTGCTCTCCAGCTGAGCCAGATGCGCAGCATCACGCACCTCTACCTGACCTTCACCGTGGGAAACGGCGATTGGCATCTGTGAACCGACCATACCCTGCAGCAGCAGAGACGGGCTCTGGGTCACTTCCACCAGGCTGAAGCGTGCTTCGAAGCGGTCAGACTGGTTACGCACAAAGCGCGGCCAGGCTTCGCTGCCCGGGATCAGCTCGCGCAGGTTAGACATCATCTGGCAGCCGTTACACACGCCCAGCGCCAGCGTCTGCGGACGGTGGAAGAAGGTTTCGAACTCGTCGCGCACGCGGCTGTTGAACAGAATGGACTTCGCCCAGCCTTCGCCCGCGCCCAGCACGTCGCCGTAGGAGAAGCCGCCGCACGCCACCAGCGCCTGGAAATCTTCCAGACCGGTACGTCCGGCCAGCAGATCGCTCATGTGGACGTCGATAGCGTCAAAGCCCGCGCGGTGGAAGGCAGCCGCCATCTCAACGTGGGAGTTAACGCCCTGCTCGCGCAGCACGGCCACTTTCGGACGAGCACCGGTCGCAATGTACGGCGCGGCGATGTCTTCGTTGATGTCGAAGGAGAGCTTCACGTTCAGGCCAGGATCCTGGTCATTGGCCTTCGCGTTGTGCTCCTGATCGGCACATTCCGGGTTATCACGCAGGCGCTGCATCTGCCAGGTGGTTTCCGCCCACCACATGCGCAGCGTGGTGCGGCTTTCGCTGAACACGGCGTGACCGTCAGCTTCAATGACGAAGCGGTCGCCCTGAACGGCTTTACCCAGATAGTGTACGCAGTCAGCCAGGCCATGCTGCGCCAGAATCGCTTCAACCGCGTCGCGATCTGCCGCACGCACCTGAATCACGGCGCCCAGCTCTTCGTTGAACAGCGCCGCCAGACGGTCTTCGCCCAGCGTCGCAATGTTCGCTTCCACGCCGCAGTGGCCGGTGAAGGCCATCTCTGCCAGCGTCACCAGCAGGCCGCCGTCGGAACGGTCGTGGTAGGCCAGCAGCTTACGCTGCGCCACCAGCGCCTGAATGGCGTCGTAGAAGCCTTTCAGCTGCGCCACGTCGCGCACGTCGGCGGGCTTGTCGCCGAGCTGACGGTAAACCTGCGCCAGCGCGGTCGCGCCCAGCGCGTTGTTGCCTTTGCCCAGATCAATCAGCAGCAGGGCGTTGTCTTCCGTCGCAAGCTGCGGCGTAACGGTGTGACGCACGTCTTCCACGCGGGCAAACGCGGTGATCACCAGCGACAGCGGGGAGGTCATCTCGCGCTGCTCGCTGCCTTCCTGCCAGCGGGTTTTCATCGACATGGAGTCTTTGCCCACCGGAATGGTCAGGCCGAGGGCAGGACACAGCTCCTCGCCCACCGCCTTCACGGCTTCATACAGGCCCGCGTCTTCGCCAGGGTGACCGGCAGCGGCCATCCAGTTGGCGGAAAGCTTAATACGTTTGATATCGCCAATCTGAGTCGCGGCAATGTTGGTCAGCGCTTCACCGACGGCCAGACGGGCAGAGGCCGCGAAGTCCAGCAGCGCGACCGGGGTGCGTTCACCCAGCGCCATCGCTTCGCCGTAGTAGCTGTCGAGGCTCGCGGTGGTCACGGCGCAGTTCGCCACCGGGATCTGCCACGGGCCGACCATCTGGTCGCGGGATACCATACCGGTCACGGTACGGTCGCCGATGGTCACCAGGAAGGTTTTCTCCGCCACAGCTGGCAGGTGCAGCACGCGATTAACGGCTTCTGCCACGGTGATGCCCTGGCGATCCAGCGCTTTGCCCGCCGCTTTACGGGTCTGCACGTCGCGGGTCATCTTCGGCGTTTTACCGAGCAGGACGTCGAGCGGCAGATCGATCGGCTGGTTGTCGAAATGGGTGTCGCTCAGAGTCAGGTGCTGCTCTTCGGTCGCTTCACCGATGACGGCATACGGCGCGCGCTCGCGGCGGCACAGCTCGTCAAACAGCGGCAGCTGATCCGCCGCAACGGCCAGCACGTAGCGCTCCTGGGATTCGTTACACCAGATCTCCAGCGGGCTCATGCCCGGCTCATCGCTCAGGATGTCGCGCAGGTTGAAACGACCACCGCGGCCGCCGTCGCTCACCAGCTCCGGCATGGCGTTGGACAGACCGCCCGCGCCGACGTCATGGATGAAGAGGATCGGGTTAGCATCGCCCAGCTGCCAGCAGCGGTCGATCACTTCCTGGCAGCGACGCTCCATCTCAGGGTTGTCACGCTGCACGGACGCGAAGTCGAGATCCGCATCAGACTGGCCTGAGGCCATCGAAGAGGCCGCACCGCCTCCCAGACCGATGTTCATCGCCGGGCCGCCGAGCACGATCAGCTTCGCGCCGACGACGATCTCGCCTTTCTGCACGTGATCGGCACGGATGTTGCCGATCCCGCCCGCCAGCATGATCGGTTTGTGGTAGCCGCGCAGCTCTTCGCCGTTGTGGCTGTCCACTTTCTCTTCATAGGTACGGAAGTAACCGTTCAGCGCCGGACGACCAAATTCGTTGTTAAACGCCGCGCCGCCCAGCGGGCCTTCGGTCATGATATCCAGCGCGGTCACAATGCGCTCTGGCTTGCCGAAATCTTCTTCCCACGGCTGTTCAAAGCCCGGGATACGCAGGTTGGAGACGGAGAAACCGACCAGACCCGCTTTTGGTTTTGCACCACGACCGGTCGCCCCTTCGTCACGGATTTCACCGCCGGAGCCGGTCGCCGCACCCGGCCACGGGGAGATCGCCGTCGGGTGGTTGTGGGTTTCCACTTTCATCAGGATATGCGCGGGCTCCTGATGGAAGTCATAGCGCCCTGCTTCGCGATCGGCGAAGAAGCGGCCCACCTCGGAACCTTCCATCACCGCGGCGTTGTCTTTATAGGCAGACAGCACGTGGTCAGGGGTTTGCTCCATGGTGTTTTTGATCATTTTGAACAGCGACTTTGGCTGCTGTTCGCCGTCAATAATCCAGTCGGCATTGAAAATCTTGTGGCGGCAGTGCTCCGAGTTCGCCTGCGCGAACATGTAGAGTTCAATGTCGTTCGGGTTACGGTTGAGCTTAACGAACGCATCCTGCAGGTAGTCGATTTCGTCTTCTGCCAGCGCCAGGCCGAGACGCAGGTTGGCGTCAATCAGTGCCTGACGGCCCTGCCCCAGCAGGTCCACGCTCTGTACCGGCGCAGGCTGATGGTGGGAGAAAAGCTTCTGCGCGTCATCAAGAGAGGCAAATACGCTCTCCATCATGCGGTCGTGCAGTTCAGCCGCAACCGCCTCCCACTGCGCGTCGCTCAGGGTAGAGGCTTCCACGTAGTACGCTACGCCGCGCTCCAGACGGTTAATCTGGCTCAGGCCACAGTTGTGGGCGATGTCGGTGGCTTTGGAAGACCAGGGGGAGATGGTGCCCGGACGCGGCGTCGCAAGGATCAGTTTGCCGGTTGGCGTATGGCTGCTGAGGCTTGGGCCATACTTGAGCAGGCGTTCCAGCTGTACGCGCTCCTCTGCATTCAGGGGGGCATTCAGGTCAGCAAAATGGACATACTCAGCGTAAATATTGCTTACCGGAAGGTCGGCCGCCTGAAAACGTGCCAGCAGTTTGGTAATACGGAAGGCAGACAGTGCAGGCGAACCACGCAGAATTTCCATCATAAGTCTCTCGTCTTCGAAGCGCCGGGGCGCTTTCAGTGTGCGCAAGGGGGGAAAACGGGCGTCATTATAGAGAATCCTGAGCGCCGACGAAACCGTTTGCGTCGAAATAAAATTGGCAAAGAGATTTAACAATAGATGTGACCTGTCTCTCTAATTGGTTGCCAAGTGGCGCAAGTTTACGCAAAATGCCGCTCATTCAATGGCAAACCTTATTGTTAACATGGCTACAGCAGACTGAGGCAACCGGCGTCGCAGAGAATTAACTAATTGAAAAAATTAAAGATTAATTATCTGCTCATCGGCATTGTAACGTTGCTGTTGGCAGTGGCCCTCTGGCCTTCCCTCCCCTGGATCGGCAAAGCCGAAAACCGTATCGCCGCCATTCAGGAGCGGGGGGAATTGCGCGTCAGTACCCTTAACTCTCCGCTGATTTACAGCGACATCAACGGCAAAATCATTGGGCTGGATTATGAACTGGCACAACAGTTCGCCGATTATCTTGGCGTGAAGCTAAAAATCACCGTCCGCCAGAATATCAACCAGCTGTTTGACGACCTCGATAACGACGATGCCGATATGCTGGCCGCCGGGCTGGTGTATAACAGCGAGCGCAGCAAAAACTATCAGCCGGGCCCGACCTACTACTCCGTTTCGCAGCAGCTGGTTTATCGCGTCGGGAGCCTGCGCCCGCGCTCGCTGGCGTCGATTAACGATCGGCAGCTGACGATTGCCCCCGGCCACGTGGTGATTGACGATCTGCGCGAGCTCAAGGAGAAGAAATATCACGACCTGAGCTGGACGGTGGATGCGAAACTCGGCACGACGGAGCTGCTGGAGCAGGTAAAAGATCAGAAAGTCCCTTACACCATCGCCGATTCGGTCGCGATCAGCCTGTTCCAGCGCGTGCATCCTGAAATCGCCGTGGCGCTGGACGTCACCGACGAGCAGCCAGTGACCTGGTTTACTCAGCTCGACGACGATCAGACCCTCTCTGCCGCGATGCTCGATTTCTTCAACACCATGAATGAAGACGGTACGCTGGCGCGCCTGGAGGAGAAGTACCTCGGGCATGGTGATGACTTTGACTACGTTGACACCCGCAGCTTCCTGCGTGCGGTAGACAGCGTCCTGCCGGACCTGCAGCCGCTGTTCGAAAAATACGCCCAGGAAATTGACTGGAAACTGCTGGCGGCTATTTCTTATCAGGAATCCCACTGGGATACCCAGGCCACGTCTCCGACTGGCGTACGTGGTTTGATGATGTTAACCAAAAATACCGCGCTGAGCCTGGGCGTCAATGACCGTACCGATGCGGAGCAGAGCATCAGCGGCGGCGCGCGCTACCTGCAGGATATGATGGCCAAAGTCCCGGAAACGGTGCCGGAAGAGGAGCGGATCTGGTTCGCGCTGGCGGCCTACAATATGGGCTATGCGCATATGCTGGATGCGCGAGCGCTGACGGCCAAAACGAAAGGCAACCCGGACAGCTGGTCAGACGTAAAGCAGCGCCTGCCGCTGCTGAGCCAGAAGCCATGGTATAACAAGCTGACGTACGGCTACGCGCGCGGGCATGAAGCCTACGCCTACGTGGAAAATATCCGTAAATATCAGATCAGCCTGGTCGGTTATCTGCTGGAGAAAGAGAAAGAGGCGACAGAGGCCAAACGGCTGGCCCAAAGCTACCCTGTCGTGGCGCCGGACGAGCTTAACCGTCCGTCGGCTTCAATTCTGCCTTTTGCTGCTTTTTCTGCTGACGGCGCATTCGAAAGAAATCGCTTAATAGCCCCGAACACTCTGGTGCAAGCACCCCGCCGATAGTCTTCACCTGGTGGTTCATCCCCGGGTGACCCAGCACGTCCATCAGCGAACCGGCCGCACCGGTTTTTTCATCTCGCGCACCGAAGACCAGAGTTCCGATCCGGCTGTGTACCATCGCCCCGGAGCACATCACGCACGGCTCCAGCGTCACATACAGCGTGGTATCAAGCAGGCGATAGTTTTGCAGCACCAGACCGCCCTGACGAAGCGCCATGATTTCGGCGTGCGCCGTCGGATCGTGGCGGCCAATGGGACGGTTCCACCCTTCACCAATCACCTGGTTATTATGGACCAGCACGGCGCCCACGGGCACTTCGCCCTCGTCCCAGGCACGCTGAGCGAGCGTTAGCGCGTGGCGCATCCAGTATTCATGCGAGAATTCAGGGTTGGACAACGGTTGATACTCCAGTCGAAAAGCGGGCGGCATTATACACACCCCTTATGGATAAGACTATTCGAGTTGCTGAAGTTCACCTGATGGCGTGACGCGCCAGCGGTGCTGGCAAAAATAGAGCAGCGGGTTGTCCTGCTTGCTGTCGCTGTAGCCGCTGTACAGGCGCAGTGGCGTGCCGATACGTTTTTCCAGCTGGACCACTTTTTCATGCCCCAGGCAGCGCATCGTCAGCACCCAACCGCCGTAACCGCGGGCAATTTGCGTGGCGATAAGATTTACGCGCGGTAGCCAGGGGGTATCAAAGTAGACCTGCTCCACCAGCGTCTGCGGGGAGCCGGTAATCAGCCAGATGTCGGCATCGTTCGCGTCGAGATAGCCGGTCAGGCGCGCCTGCACCACCGGGAATGCGGCAACGTGGCCGCGGAACCACTGCGCAAAATCCTGCTCGAGCTGTTTAAGCCGCGCTTCGCTGTGCCCAAACGTACATCCCCACAGCAGCAGGCTCATCGGCCATCGCGCCGCACGGCCTTTCACCAGCAGCGCGATCCCGATAACAGGTAAGAGCGGTAGCACGAGCAGCGCATTCAGAGGCTGACGCCGCAGCAGGTAACGCATAAACGTACCAAACATATCCTGCTGATGCAGCGTGCCATCCAGGTCGAAAAAGACAACGCGACGCCCGTGATTTGCCAAACCTTACTCCTCTGGGTCGTTGAAACCTAACAGCCAGGTAAACAGGAACCCGGCGATCACCGCTACTAAATAGCCTAACAGATAGAGCACCACTTTTCCGGTCACGATGGTTAATGCCAGCGGTAACCCCGAGAGACCAAAGGTGATGACGGTGGCAACTTTCCAGTAGCTGATCAGCGCCCCGCCTACCGCGCCGCCCAGACAGGCCGCGAGGAACGGTTTACCCAGCGGCAGCGTAACGCCGAAAATCAGCGGCTCGCCAATGCCGAGCAGTCCGACCGGGAGTGCGCCTTTAATCATTTTTTTCAGACGCGCATTGCGGGTTTTCATCAGTACCGCAATTGCCGCGCCGACCTGCCCTACACCCGCCATCGACAGGATAGGCAGCAGCGCGTTATAGCCGTGCGCCTGCACCAGCTCGACGTGGATTGGAACCAGCCCCTGATGCAGGCCGGTCAGCACCAGCGGCAGAAAAGTACCCGACAGCACCGCGCCCACTAACAGGCCGCCGCGGTCAATCGCCAGCGACGCACCGTGGGCAATGGCCTCAGAGATCCACCCGCCTAACGGCTGGAGGGCCACAATCGCTACGCTACCGGTAATCAGCGTGGTCAGCAGCGGGTTGAGAATCAGCTCGATGGAGCCTGGCAGAACCGCGCGCAGCCGTTTCTCGATCCAGCACATCAGGATGACCACCAGCAGCACCGCGATCACCCCGCCGCGGCCCGGCTGAAGCGCCTCACCAAACAGCGTAATCTGCGCCAGCTGCGGGCTGGACAAGATGCCCGCCATCACCCCGCCCATCGCCAGCGATCCGCCAAACACCTTCGCGGTATTCACCCCGACCAGAATGTTCATGATGGCGAACACCGCGCTGCCGAAGATCCCGAGAATCCCCAGCAGGTTCGGATACTGCGTGGCGAAATCCCCCACAATATCCGGCCGCTTGAGGATATTGATGATCCCGGTGATCAGGCCTGAGGCAATAAACGCCGGGATCAGCGGAATAAAGACGTTTGCCAGCTGTCGCAGCGCATCGCTCATGGGGGCTTTGTATTTCGCCTTTGCCTGGGCTTTGGTGCGCTCAGCATCGTCAATCGATACGCTCGCACTCACGCCCATCAGCGCGCGCATGGCATCGACAACCTGCGCCGCTTTCCCTGGGCCGACGATCAGCTGGTGCTGCTGCCCCTGTTTCACGTAGCCGCTGACGCCGGAAAGCTGCTTCAGACGCGGCACGTCAAGCTGGTCGTCGTCATGCACCTCGACGCGCACGCGCGTCATGCAGTTTTCGAGACGCTGAATATTTTGTTCCCCACCAATCCCCTGCAGGATACCGCTGGCGAGCGCTGCTGTTTTGTCCATACACGCCTCTGTTAGTGTTCTAATGCCGCCCGTAAGAAACCGTTATGCGCATCGAGTTTGGCTCTTGCGGCCGCCGCATCCAGCCCGCTTAAGATCATCAAAATGGCCGGTTTAACATCGTGATCGGTCTGTTTGAGTACCGCTTCCGCCTCTTCGCGGCCTGCGCCCGTCGCCTCCATCACCATGCGGCAGGCTCTGTCCACCAGCTTGACGTTGGTGGCCTGCATATCCACCATCAGGTTCTGATACACCTTGCCGAACTTCACCATCGCGCCGGTGGAGATCATATTGAGCACCAGCTTTTGCGCGGTCCCGGATTTCAGGCGCGTGGAGCCGGTGAGCGCTTCCGGCCCGACAACTGGCGAGATAGCAATTGTGGCCACCTGCGCAATCGGTGAGCCAGGGTTGCAGGAGATGGCGACCGTCGTACAGCCGGTCTGGTTGGCGTATTCCAGCCCGCCAATCACGTACGGCGTGCGCCCGGATGCCGCCAGCCCGACCACCAGATCCTTCGCCGTTAGATTAAGATCCTTCAGGTCATCCTCGCCCAGCTGTTTGTTGTCTTCCGCCCCTTCAACGGCTTTCAACAGCGCACCGGGGCCACCGGCGATCAGCCCAACTACCAGACCATGCGGGACCCCAAAGGTTGGCGGACATTCTGACGCGTCCAGGACCCCTAAACGCCCGCTGGTCCCCGCCCCCATGTAAATAATGCGTCCACCGGTCTTGAGGGCTTCTGCAGCCGCATCGACCGCTTTCGCCACCTCGGGTAATGTCTCTTTCACAGCCTGCGCGACCAGCGTATCCTGTTGATTAAAGCGGTTAACCAGCTCCAGGGTGGAGAGCGCATCCAGATCCATGGTTTGCGGGTTACGTGTTTCAGAAACAAGTGAGCCAAGATTCATTTTTGTACCTCAAGAATTTTTAATTCATAATAATCACACTATAATGGAATATAAAATTCATTCAGGCGAGCAAAATCCGTATTTGCGCAGATAATCACATTTTCGCCAGGAGACCGTATGAACTGTTTAATTCGCATTCGCCAGCGCTACGCAGGCTTTGCCCAAAGCGACAAGAAGCTGGCGGATTTTCTGCTTTCTCAACCCGATCGCGCGCGCCATCTCAGCTCGCAGCAGCTGGCGAGTGAAGCCGGGGTGAGCCAGTCCAGCGTGGTGAAATTTGCGCAGAAGATTGGCTTTAAGGGATTCCCCGCCCTCAAGCTGGCGATCAGTGAAGCGCTGGTCAGTAACCCTAACCCGCAGTCCATGCCGGTGCATAATCAGATCCGCGGAGACGATCCGATGCGGCTGGTCGGCGAAAAGCTGATCAAAGAGAACGTGGCGGCCATGCATGCGACGCTCGATGTGAATACGGAAGAGAAGCTGCTGGAGAGCGTGGCGATGCTGCGCGGCGCGCGGCGGATCGTTCTGACCGGCATCGGCGCGTCCGGACTTGTGGCGCGTAACTTTGGCTGGAAGCTGACAAAAATTGGCCTTAACGCCATCGTCGAGCAGGATATGCACGCCCTGCTGGCGACCGTACAGGCGATGGATCCTGACGATCTGCTGCTGGCGATCTCCTATTCCGGCGAGCGCCGCGAGATCAACATGGCCACCGACGAAGTCCTGCGCGTCGGCGGTAAAATTCTGGCGATCACCGGTTTTACGCCGAATGCCCTACAGCAGCGGGCCACGCGCTGTTTATATACCATTGCCGAGGAACAGGCCACGCGCAGCGCGGCTATCTCGTCCACCAGCGCACAAATGATGCTGACGGACCTGCTGTTTATGGCACTGGTGCAGCAGGATCTGGAGCGTGCGCCCGAGCGCATTCGCCACAGCGAAGAACTGGTAAAGAAACTGGTTTGACGCGTATAATGCCCGCCCAGTTTGTGTTGTTTCTGAGAATTTCCTGATGGCGCTGTTAATTACCAAAAAATGCATTAATTGCGATATGTGCGAGCCCGAATGCCCGAACCAGGCCATTTCGATGGGCGACAGCATTTATGAGATTAACAGCGACCGCTGCACCGAATGCATCGGCCACTATGAGACGCCGACCTGTCAGAAAGTGTGCCCGATCCCCAATACCATCCTGAAGGATCCGGCACACGTCGAGAGCGAAGAGCAGCTGTGGGATAAGTTTGTCCTGATGCACCACGCGGACAAACTTTAACTTTCGATGATCACCGTTGCGCTGGCATAGTGACGCTCATCCGCGATCGTCACGTGGACGTGATTCACGCCGAGCTTCTCTGCCAGCTTTTGCGCCTCGCCCCATAAACGCAGGCTTGGCTTACCCAGCTCATCGTTAAACACTTCAAACTGGTTGAACGCCAGACCGTTACGAATGCCGGTCCCGAAGGCTTTGGCGGCCGCCTCTTTTACCGCAAAACGCTTCGCCAGAAAACGCACCGGCTGCTGATGCGCTTCCCAGATGGCCCATTCGTTATCGCTCAGCACGCGCCTTGCGAGGCGATCGCCGCTGCGGGCGATCACCGCTTCAATGCGGGCTATTTCCACGATATCGGTGCCTAAGCCCAGAATGGCCATTACTGACGCGCTTCCAGTATCAGGCGTTTCATTTCTGCGACCGCCTCTTTCAGGCCGCTCATCACCGCGCGCCCAACGATCGCGTGACCGATGTTCAGCTCGTGCATTTCCGGGATGGCGGCAATCGCCTTCACGTTATGGTAGGTCAGGCCGTGACCGGCATTGACCTTCAGACCCAGGCTCGCCGCGTAGGTGGCCGCTTTAGCAATACGCTCCAGCTCTTTCTCCTGCTCGGCATCGTTTTTGGCATCGGCATAGCAGCCGGTGTGAATTTCGATATACGGCGCGCCCACGTCGGCTGCCGCTTTAATCTGGGTGAAGTCGGCGTCAATAAACAGCGAAACCAGGATACCGGCATCAGCCAGGCGCTTGCAGGCATCGCGCATTTTGTCGAGCTGGCCGGCCACGTCCAGACCGCCTTCGGTCGTGACTTCCTGGCGTTTTTCCGGCACCAGGCAGCAGAAGTGCGGCTGGGTCTCACAGGCAATCGCCAGCATCTCTTCGGTGACCGCCATCTCCAGATTCATACGGGTGTCCAGCGTCTGACGCAGAATGCGAACGTCGCGGTCAGTGATGTGGCGACGGTCTTCACGCAGGTGAACGGTAATGCCGTCGGCGCCAGCCTGTTCAGCGATAAACGCCGCCTGAACCGGATCGGGATACGCCGTGCCGCGCGCATTACGCAGCGTGGCGATGTGATCGATGTTGACGCCTAACAGTAATTCAGCCATGACAATCCTCGGTATTTTGGTTCATTTCCCTCCCCCTCTCCCTCCGGGAGAGGGCTGGGGTGAGGGGGAAAAACGTTAACGTTTCGGCACAAACTGCCTGAATAATTCGCGGCTCTTTAAGGGCTTGCCGCCAAGATACGGCTTGAGGGCAATCCGGGTAAAGCGTTTTGCTGCGCGCAGGGTATCCTGATCGGGAAACTCGCGCTCATAAAGCGCCCTGAGCTGACGCCCGGTAAAGGTGCTGTTGTCGATCACGACGCTGGCAATGAAGCCTTTTTCTTCACGGTAGCGATAGGTCATGGTGTCTTCCACTTCGTCACCGCTGCCCGCACAGTGCAGAAAATCGACCCCGTACCCAAGATGGCCCAGCAGCGCCAGCTCAAAACGCCGCAGCGCAGGCTCGGGCGTACCGGTTGCGCCAGCCAGCGCCTGGATACAGTGGAGATAATCAAAGAAAAGTTCAGAGAAGCGGGTCTCATGTTCAAGAACGCGTGAGATGAGTTCGTTGACATACAGACCGCTGTAGAGCGTGATGCCTGAGAGAGGAAGCGCCAGGGAGACGGCTTCGGCGCTGCGCAGGGTTTTAACTTCCCCTCGTCCACCAAAACGGACCAGCAACGGCGTGAAAGGCTGTAAGGCACCTTTCAGGTTAGAACGTTTGGAACGTGCGCCTTTTGCAACAAGGCGCACGCGGCCCGACTCTTCCGTGAAGACGTCCAGCATCAGGCTGGTTTCGCTCCAGGGACGACTATGCAGGACAAAGGCGCGCTGCCATCCATCCATATGCTCGTCGTCTTGTGTTACTGGTCTTCGCCGTAACCGAGGCTGCGCAGAGCACGCTCATCATCGGCCCAGCCAGATTTCACTTTCACCCACAGTTCAAGGTGAACCGGCGCTTCGAACATCTCCTGCATGTCCTTTCGGGCTTCGATGCCGATGGTTTTGATCTTGGCGCCTTTATTGCCGATCACCATCTTCTTCTGCCCTTCACGCTCAACGAGGATCAGGCCGTTGATGTCGTAGCCGCCACGCTCGTTGCTCTGGAAACGCTCGATCTCCACCGTCACAGAGTACGGCAGTTCAGCGCCCAGGAAACGCATCAGCTTTTCACGGATGATTTCAGACGCCATAAAGCGCTGAGAGCGATCGGTGATGTACTCTTCCGGGAAGTGATGAATCGCTTCCGGCAGATGTTTGCGCACGATGCCCGCGATGGTATCCACGTTCAGCCCCGTCTCCGCAGACAGCGGAACGATGTCGAGGAAGTTCATCTGGCTACCGAGCCACTGCAGATGCGGCAGCAGATCGGCTTTTTCCTGCACGTTGTCCACTTTGTTGACGGCGAGGATGACCGGTGTTTTGCCGTCACGCAGCTTGTTCAGCACCATCTCGTCGTCCGGCGTCCAGCGGGTGCCTTCCACAACGAAAATCACCAGCTCCACGTCGCCAATTGAGCTGCTCGCCGCCTTGTTCATCAGACGGTTGATGGCACGCTTCTCTTCCATGTGCAGGCCCGGGGTATCGACGTAGATCGCCTGATACGCGCCTTCAGTATGGATACCGACGATGCGGTGACGCGTGGTCTGCGCCTTACGCGAGGTGATAGAAATCTTCTGCCCAAGCAGATTATTCAGCAGAGTAGATTTGCCGACGTTCGGACGTCCGACGATGGCAATAAATCCGCAATAGGTCTTTTCTTCGCTCATTCCAGCTCCAGCATTTTTAACGCCTGTTCGGCGGCAGCCTGTTCAGCCTTACGACGGCTTGAACCTGTGCCCACCACCGGTTCACTCAGGCCACTGACCTGGCAATGGATGGTAAATTCCTGATCGTGCGCTTCGCCACGAACCTGCACCACCAGATAAGATGGCAGCGGCAGATGACGGCCCTGCAAATATTCCTGCAGACGCGTTTTGGGATCTTTTTGTTTATCGCCCGGGCTGATTTCGTCCAGACGGGTCTGATACCAGTTCAGGATCAGCTTTTCGACGGTCTGGATATCGCTGTCCAGGAACACACCACCAATTAATGCTTCGACCGTATCGGCAAGAATAGATTCACGACGGAAGCCGCCGCTTTTCAGTTCACCCGGCCCAAGACGCAGACATTCGCCCAGCTCAAATTCGCGCGCGATTTCCGCAAGGGTATTACCCCGAACCAGCGTGGCACGCATGCGGCTCATATCACCTTCATCCACGCGCGGGAAACGATGATAAAGCGCATTCGCAATCACGAAACTTAAAATAGAGTCGCCTAAAAACTCGAGACGCTCATTATGTTTGCTGCTGGCACTGCGGTGGGTTAATGCCTGTTGCAACAACTCCTGATGATGAAAAGTGTAGCCCAGCTTCCGTTGAAGCCGATTAATTACGATGGGGTTCATGCGATACCAATAAATGAATGCGTCAAAAATGCAGCACACGAAACCGACCTGAGAAAACCAACGCGGTTTCGTGTGCCGTGGCACCCTTGCAGGGCCAACCTTAAACTTCGGGGGAATATTCTATACACAACGACAGGGGATGTCGTTAGTTCGAAGAGATTTATCGGTGAAATAATTCGTGTAGCCGCGTTAATTCGCGGCTACACGTTCATTTAGTGAGAATTAATGGATTCCGCCAATACGATTCAGGCGTACGCCGGTCGGCCATTCGCCTTCCTGCTTCTCAAAACTCATCCAGATTGCGGTCGCTTTACCCACCAGATTCGCTTCCGGCACAAAGCCCCAGTAACGGCTGTCCGCAGAATTATCGCGGTTGTCACCCATCATGAAGTAATGGCCTGGCGGTACAATCCAGCTTGCCAGCTGCTGGCCCGGCTGACGATAGTACATACCCACTTGATCCTGCGCGATTGGCACGGTGAGGATACGGTGCGTCACGTCACCCAGCGTCTCTTTGCGCTCAACCAGACGAATACCGTTATCTTTGGTTTCGCCTTTCGGTACCTGGAAGAATCCGCTGCTCGCTTCGCCGCCGTTGTGACGGGCAAAGGTCTGCACAAAGTCACTTGGCTCAACGTTCGAGTAAGTAATTGGTAGCGCGTTTTCACATGCGGTACCGGAGCTGCAGCCTGGCTGAACGGTGACTTCTTTCGCAACCGGATCGTAAGTCACTTTGTCACCCGGCAGACCTACCGCGCGCTTGATGTAGTCCAGGCGCGGATCTTCCGGATATTTGAACACCACGATGTCGCCACGTTTCGGATGACCGGTCTCGATCAGCGTTTTCTGGTAGATCGGATCTTTAATGCCGTAGGCAAACTTCTCTACCAGAATAAAATCACCAATCAGCAGCGTTGGCATCATTGAACCTGATGGGATCTGGAACGGTTCGTAAATAAACGAACGTACCACCAGCACAATCGCCAGCACCGGAAACACCGAGGCGCCCGTTTCCAGCCAGCCCGGTTTCGGACCGACCTTCTTCAGGGTTTTCGCGTCAATACCATCGCCAGTGGCTGCCTGTGCGGCAGCCTGACGTTCACGACGTTTTGGGGCGAAGATAAACTTATCCAGACACCACAGCAGACCTGTCACCAGGGTAGCAATGACCAGGATCAGGGCAAACATGTTCGCCATGCCAACTCCTTAGGGTTATTTGCCGTCTTTACCAACATGAAGGATGGCAAGGAATGCTTCCTGCGGCAGCTCGACGTTACCGACCTGCTTCATACGCTTCTTACCTTCTTTCTGCTTCTGCAGCAGCTTTTTCTTACGGCTGACGTCACCGCCATAGCACTTCGCCAGAACGTTTTTACGCAGCTGTTTCACGGTAGAACGCGCGATAATGTGGTTGCCAATGGCCGCCTGAATCGCGATATCGAACTGCTGACGCGGGATCAGATCTTTCATCTTCTCAACCAGCTCGCGGCCACGGTATGGCGCATTGTCGTTGTGGGTGATCAGCGCCAGCGCATCCACACGCTCGCCGTTGATCAGCACGTCCACACGCACCATGTTGGAGGCCTGGAAGCGTTTGAAGTTGTAATCCAGTGACGCATAGCCACGGGAGGTGGACTTCAGACGGTCGAAGAAGTCGAGTACCACTTCCGCCATCGGGATTTCGTAGGTCAGTGCGACCTGGTTACCGTGGTAAACCATATTGGTCTGCACGCCGCGCTTCTCAATACACAGCGTAATGACGTTACCGAGGAATTCCTGCGGCAGCAGCATGTGACATTCGGCAATAGGCTCACGCAGCTCGTGAATATTGTTCAGCGGCGGCAGCTTGGACGGGCTGTCGACGTAGATCACTTCTTTCGAGGTGGTTTCAACTTCATACACTACCGTCGGCGCGGTGGTGATGAGGTCCAGATCGTATTCACGCTCCAGACGTTCCTGAATGATCTCCATGTGCAGCAGGCCGAGGAAGCCGCAGCGGAAGCCGAAGCCCAGCGCCGTTGAGCTTTCTGGCTCGTAGAACAGGGAGGCATCGTTCAGGCTCAGCTTGCCAAGCGCATCACGGAAGTTTTCGTAGTCGTCAGAGCTGACCGGGAACAGGCCCGCGTAAACCTGCGGCTTCACCTTTTTAAAGCCTGGCAGCGCTTTTTCTGCCGGGTTACGCGCACCTGTCAGGGTATCGCCCACCGGCGCACCGAGGATGTCTTTGATGGCGCACACCAGCCAGCCTACCTCGCCGCATGTCAGCTCGGTACGGTCAACCTGTTTTGGCGTGAAGATACCCAGACGGTCGGCGTTATAGACCTGTCCGGTACTCATAACCTTGATTTTGTCGCCTTTGCGCATGGTGCCGTTTTTAATACGCACCAGGGAGACAACGCCCAGATAGTTATCGAACCAGGAGTCAATAATCAGCGCCTGCAGCGGGGCATCCGGATCGCCTTCCGGGGCCGGAATATCACGTACCAGACGTTCCAGAACGTCGGTCACGCCGACGCCGGTTTTCGCAGAGCAGCGCACGGCATCGGTCGCGTCAATACCGACAATATCTTCAATCTCTTCCGCGACGCGCTCAGGATCGGCGGCTGGCAGGTCAATCTTGTTCAGAACCGGCACAACTTCGAGATCCATTTCCATCGCGGTGTAGCAGTTTGCCAGGGTCTGGGCTTCTACGCCCTGCCCGGCATCGACTACCAGCAGCGCGCCTTCACAGGCCGCGAGCGAGCGTGAAACCTCATAGGAGAAGTCAACGTGGCCTGGGGTGTCGATAAAGTTCAGCTGATAGGTTTCGCCATCAGCCGCCTTGTAATCCAGCGTGACGCTCTGCGCCTTGATGGTGATACCGCGTTCGCGTTCCAGGTCCATGGAGTCCAGAACCTGGGCTTCCATTTCACGATCAGACAGGCCACCGCAAATCTGGATAATACGGTCAGACAGCGTCGACTTACCGTGGTCAATGTGAGCAATAATGGAGAAGTTTCTTATGTTCTTCATAAATATGAATTTTTTAACTCGCTATGCAGATAATTGGTTCTTGATGGACACAGCGGTGGACATCCCACAGTAACTACCCCATCAACGACTGGCCTGCATATTACACTGTAGCGCCGAAATCGTCAGCATACGATCTCTTCATTAACATACGATGTTACATCACCGGGAAGTCGTCGAACTCGCCAGACCGCGCGTCGTTGATGATATACGTGATCACTCCAAATACCGGACGCGAAGTATCGGATACCTCATCCTTATCTGGCAGACTCTCCCGTTTACCGTTCTCAAGGTTTTCCAGATGAGGCTCCGGGTGTGTGCGATACCGCTTAATCCTAAACTCACCGCTATCTGTGCAAACCAGCAATGAACCATCACATGGAGACAGTGACGCGTCGACAACCAGCAAAGCACCGTTGAGGATACCTTCCCGGTAATGCGTTGCACCGGCCCGCATAAAGTACGTAGCCGCTGGCCTGGTGATGATGCGCTGATCTAGCGATATGCGTTGCTCTACATAGTCTTGCGCTGGACTCGGGAATCCCATAATGCACCTCTGATTGTTACTGTATGTGCATACAGTAGTATCAATCAGTGGCTGTGATCAAGATGCAATAATCAAAAAGCCTACCTGGAGGTGGGTTTTCATTGGCTGTGAATTCCATGCTCATGATCGTTTTTATCGATCGGTGTCATGGAATTGATCTGTAAAACCAATTTCAATTTAATGGAGCTTGAAGCCTATGATTGCAGGCATTAAAAACCGCACCTTTGCGGATGAATTTCCATGGTTACTACACACCAACATTTCAGGACTTTTATATGAAACGGAATAGAAACATAACAGCAGTATCAGCAATCCTAGCTGTTGCTCTTACAGTGGGATTTGTCAGTTATGCACAAAGCAATCCGGCTTATGTGCAGGATGCTGAGACACGACTCAGTTCATATCTTGGGAATTATTATGGGCCCACAGATTGCTCCAGTAAGATCACCCAAGAAAGGCAATGGCAAGTTATTTGTACTGCTTCAGGCAATGATAAATCTTTTGCGTTTACTGTTTTGCCATCCGAGCAGGCTCCCTATCCGGTTTCACGCTCATTTTATTTAAAAGCAAATGACGCAAATGCTGAACAAGCAGCACAACTGGGCCTCATGAGATACCTGCAAATTGACATAAATCAGGTTAAACAAAACAATAAGCCCACATAAGTGGGCTTTTATCATCTAATCAAACCGGTTCGTCAAAGTCACATTCCGGGCAAATCCAGCATAGAAATCCGTATCGCATCCCCTGATACATTTGCGTTCCGCAGATAGGGCAAAATCTAACGACGGTTGATTCTGCTGATGGCTGTACTTCAGTAGACTGTGAAGCGTTAGTGTCTGACATATTTTCTCCACTCCGTTAAGGGTATTGGGCAATAATTGCCGCCCTGTCAGTTGCATACTGCGATTTCCTGGCGTTAATCTGCACCAAAACTGCATCTTTTTTTGTCGTTTCATTTACACCATCATTAACGGCAGCTGCCAGCCACGCCCTGTTGAGTTTTTCTATATCATCCTGATAGATATTGCTTAGCGCAGAAAGGGCTGCTTTTCGTAAATCTTCATTAGGAATGGGCGGAATATCTACCCAAGATGGATTGCCGTCACTATCAGGAGCTCTCACTTTCCCGGCAGGAGGGTTTTGAAACTCCTCGTAAGTTTCTTCGTCAACTTCTACTCCATCAGCGGGCCAGTCACCTGTTGCCTCATAAGAGCTTTTCAGAGCCACAGGATAGAAAGCATTACTGGTTGCGCTATATACATATTTCATTATTAAATCCCCACTGCTATCCATGAAATATTTGTCGTAGTTCTGTTAAATACAGAGCCGGCAGCCACGAGCCACGCTGAAAGATAAAACCCCGACTTATCAATTAACTGACAACCTGCAATATTTGCTGCACTGGCGTCTGTACCAGCTCCTGTTACTCCGAAGCATTGTGTCGGGAAAGGGATAGGGAAGCTAACAACAACTGAACCGCTACTACTGGATGTCTGATACCCATATTGAATAATTTTACCAGATGGTAATTTCATCCAGTTATTTCCTGAGGCAAATGAGCTCATGTCTGGGATTTGGTTGGTGCCTGTGCCAACATCACGCTGCGCCGCTGTTTTCAAACTGAGGTATGAGAGAATTTCGGCAATAGTCTTTTTTCCAATAATATCACGGCCAACTGAAGTTAAATCAGTTTGTGCTGCTGTATCAATTCCTGTGAAATACGGTAGTTTATTTGCACCGGTTTCGAGCCCAGCCAACGCCGTCAGCGTGGCATCAAGCGCCTGGAAATCCTTACCGAACGCGGTAGCCATTTTGGTAATGAACCCGTTTAAATCACCATCATCAAGCACATCCAGCCCACTTTTGTTGGCGGTATACTGCGCCAGCGCTGCCGCGATAAAACTGGACTGTCGAATAGCTTTGTTCACCTGCGCTGATTTTGCTGGCCCACTAATAAAGCCGGACAAAATCGCCGGTAGTGCCTCCCAGTCAGCCTGGGACATCACGTTAGCATTCGCTGCCGTCGCGAATGGTTTAAAGTCATTTTTAGCCATTACAGTAATTTCCCCCATGCGCCATCATCAAATCCGGCGATATATTCGTTTTCCATGTCGAAACCAAAGAATTTTGAGCCTTCTGACGGTGTTTCTACCGAAGGCGTTTCCACGTCACCGGCCCATACGCCAGCTGCTTTAACGGTGAGATAGCCCTGTTTGATAGCGGCGATCAGTTCGAGAGACACATTTGAAATATCAGTCTCGGGAAATACCCAGACCGAGATCGTCATGTCCTGGTTGTCAACGATTTGCATCTTCAGGCCAGAGCCTGCAGTTGCAGCGTCAAGGATGGGAGGCAGCGAATCATTGCGGCCGTCCCAGTTGTTGATGGCGATTTTTGCCTTAAGAACGATGCGATAGGTTGTATCGCTCAGCGTTGTATAGCCTGCATCTGGATCATACGGGCCTTGCCATACGCCCTGGTCATATCCGAGTCCGTCAGTGTCCCAGCTAAAATACACCCCGCTTATCGGCTGACTGACGATGCGACTGCGACCAATCCAGAGGCCGAGCGTATCGAGCTGGATGCCGACAGCGGTATCAATATCGAAAGCGCTTACCAGTCCCCGAGTGGCGGAAGTGATATCAATCAATGGCCGCGTGCTCAGGTCTACGTGATCAAAAAATTTCGGCTTCGTGGCGTGATAGTTGGTGATTAAGTCCGTGTACTTGCTCATGACGTCACCGTTAGAACAATGTTTTCGGGTTTACACGACGCGGATTCGTTGTAGGCGATGATGATGTTTGCCGCCGCGACGCTACCGGCTGATTTGCCAATCAGCAGCTCCTGTATGTCGTAATAGCGCGCATTGCCGCCACTCACTACGCCGAGGTTCGCCGGAGAATAAATCCTGCTCAGCAGCACATCGTCACCGATCGTCAGCCCATTGATGTAATCCGCGACGGCCTGCTGAATCTGTACGCCAATTTGCGACGTGTAGCCGGTGAATGCCTTCAGGGTGATATGCCCGTAAATCGGGACATCAGTAGATCGCGAAAAGCTGATCACGTGTGGGTTGCCGTAGGTGTCCGGTACCGTGACAGATGTTGTCCCGTAGGTGGCCGTTCCCTGCCCTTTGTTTCCCCTGATTGTCTGTGCTATCTCGGTAACATCCCCTCCATCGACGATGGCGGAAATGGAATGAGGCGGCAGCCCGTTGCTGTCGGTTGCACCAGTATCGTTCTCGTAGAGCTTGTGACGTGTCACGCCTGCAACGTTGGCGATCGCACCGTCAACACCTTCAAACGGAGTGAGGGATGGTAGCGCTACGCTTTGCCCCTGTCTGATACGCAGTTCTGCGTCAGTTTCAGCCGGTGCGCCTACAGTGGCCGCAGCCGGGTTGGTTACAGAAGCCCAGCCACGGGTCGGCGTGTTGATGGTGGTAATCGTCCCGGCCAGCGCCGCAACTGAACCGCTATTCGCACACGTGGCCGTCACCAGCACAGTACCGTCAACGCCGATCGATACGCTTGCGGGAAAATTCCAGATAATGCCGTTCTTATCCCGTGCAGAGCCATTCGTGATAGTCGTGCCCGCCGTACCGGTTAACAGAAGGTCAGCAGTAGAGTTTGTCGCTACTTTTCGCGTGATCCCGTTAATTTTTACATTGCTGCTAAGCGCTGCGGCCTGCGCTGTCGTCGGAGAAAACGAGTTGTAGATCTCGATAGCGGTATTGTTAGCGTCATGCACAGCAAGAGCCACCAGCGCGACCATCTGCCCGTCTTTGCTGTCTGGTTCGAGGTAGGCATCACTACCGTAAATCTGCCTGAAATAGCTGGTCAGTGTATCGAGGATTGTCTGGTAATCAGGCGCACTAATCCCCTGGGCGGTTACCGTTGCCGATAGCCCCAGCGTGTCGAGGTTCAAAGCCATTTATGCCTCGCTTGTTACAGTCGTCTGGCCGTAGATTGTGTCAATGGAGGAAGTGAAGGTGACGCGACGGCTGGTGCCGTCATAATTGGTATCGAAGGAAAGAATCGACAGAACGCCCGGCGTGTCCTGTATGCGTTCACGTATAGCCAGGATGTAGACGTCTGATCGCTGCTTCCCAAGCACTGACTGAACATACGGCGTTCCTTCCGTCAGATCGAGAAACCACTGACCGCGCCACAGCTCGAAACGGGTTTTTACGGCCTGGGCGACACACTCCGGACTGTCGATAAGGAAGGTGTCATCACCCTGCCCGAAAGTGTAATCGCCGTCAGCATCTTCGCGACGGTATCTCATTATTGCGGCCCTCCGGTAGTTCCACCGCCTGTCTGTACTCCACCGTGTTTATGCGTGGCGACACTGATACCTGAAGCTGTTACATCATTCGTTACCGTAACCGGCCCAAGCATCGTCGCAGTACCGCCACTTGCGCCCATTCCCTGAGACAAGTTGCCGTTAATCGTTACGTTGCCGTTCAGCGTGATAGTCGGGGATGTGATTGTCGTTCCGCCTTCAGCCGTAGCCGTAAGCTGGCCCGGCGTTTTAATGGTGATGTTATGTCCTGCGGCGACCTCTACGAACGCCGCGCCATCATCTGTTCGCAGTTGCGCGGCGCTGGTACTGATACCGCTGATTTTCTGTGCTTGCGACTGCGGGCCAACGATGGCGAACGCATCAGATAAGTCATGCTGGCGCGGGTCGACGGTCTCCTGAACGCCGCCGCTTTGCCACCAGAAATCGATGCAACGGTCGGCAAAGATCAGCAGGCACTCGTCGCCTTCTTTTACCGGAAAGGTCAGCGTGCAACCGCCGCCGCGCGGAAAGATAACCGGCACATCCACCAGCGGTTTTAATTCGGTGGAGCCGTCGCCAACAATACCGCGAAGCGCCACTTCTACTGTGCAGGTAACAGTGTCAGGATCGAACGACTGAATGATACCGGGCATCGCCACGCGCATCTGGGTAGACACCGAATCGGCTATGGCCTGGGCGGTCTGCTGCTCGCCGCCGATCTGTGATTGAGTTGGAATTGGCATAAAAACCCCATAAAAAAACCCGCTCGGCGGCGGGTTATAATTTTGCTTCTGGATAACATCTACAGCGACCATCAGGACAACACTTTCCCTCTCCGGGATGACCACTTTTAGGCGGCTTATTCCACGAAAATGTTTTCCCATTATTTTTAGCGCATTCTGCACACTCGTCACCATCCTCGCAGGAGCGCCAAATATAACGTTTAATACCCAAGCGAGATTGCTTTATCCTCTCTGCCTCGGAGTGACGACGGCTATTTTCGGCGAGGTGTTCAGCATAGCGCGCGTTATCCTTCTCAATTTCTTCTTTACTTCGCCGCTTCCCATTTGCTGGCTTTGATTTTTGGTAAGCAACCCGTTTATTTCGATTGTATGATTTAATAATTGCGTCTTCATTTCTGCGCTTTTTAAATTTTAAATATTTAACAAATGCAAAAACAATTACGAATAAAATAATAATATATGCAGGTTCCATTATTTAACCTTTACGCAATCATAAGTTGCATATTGTCTTGGTGCATCCATGCTGGCTTGCAGCCACTGAGCATTGAGGATAGCTTTTCCGTTTCGCTTGATGTACTCAAGACCAACCCATCGCCCCGGTTGGTTTGTAGCCATACGCCAATCCATTTTTATATTTTCGTAGTCTTCTTTTTGTTTCAGAAATGTCAATTTCTGATACTCGGGCTTTGCTCCATTTATGCGAGGAAAGCCGTCATTAGTACCACTCGTTGAGAAAGTGAAATCACCGCACTTCATATAGACTTTTCCTGCTGCATTTGCACCGGCAGCAGCTGTTAAGCAAATTAAGCCAGAAAATATTCCTGAGATTATCCTTTTCATTAGGCACCCGTTTTCATCAAAGTCGAATCATTAATCAGGGTAGAAGCTCCACGCGCAAAACACATCAAATCCATGTACCACGCCTGACCTCTTGTGTCGCCAGTATAGTCGATAGCTTTGACGATATAAACGCCATCTGTCGCAATGCTGGCAGCCTGTGACGTTGTGCCAGTCAACACACGGTTGCCGTTCTCTTCCGTCTCGGTGATGCGCCCGGGCGACTGAGCGATTTCGCTATTGCCGAGCGCGGCGCGGTACACCGAAGCCTGATCGAGCTGGATAAGACCATTAATGCGGATGTTTGGGTTTATCAGGCACCGCACGTTTACGCCGCCGCCCATCGTCTGTTGCGGCATACCAATCAGGCCAGTATTGGCATTCAACACAATGGCTTCGTGAATATATTTATCCTCCGGCACCATCTGGACCTGACCATCCACCAGCTGCCATGTCGCTTTGCACTGCGCAGCAATATTATCCATCACGTTGCGGCTGGATGAGTAAATCGCGCGGCCACGAGGAAACACGGTATCTGGAAAGTCGCCGGTAATGCCCTGCGTTACGCCGAACGCGTTGAAATCCTGCATCGTCGCCCGGTGCAGATCCGCAACGGTATAGCCAGCGGCAAGCGTGGTGATGGTGGTCGCATAGAGGAACGCTTCGTGGTCACCAATCGCCTGAATCAACACCCAGGAGTCGGTAATGTTATCCTTCCCGGTGACGGTGAAGCGAATATCACCGTCAAAAATCAGGCCGTAGTTCTGACCGTTCACCTGCCCTATCTGGTCTGGTGAAATCTCCCGAGCGACGCCGACCTGGCTCGCATCAACATCCGGCGCTATACCGTCATACCCGGCAATGATGCGAATTTTGGCAAACTCCTGCCCCAGTATCTTGTTCGTGGTATCGGTCGAAAGGTTGTAAATTTTCACGTTCGCCACGCGCGGCCAGCGTGTATCTGCCCACTCGATCTGGAACGTGACCTTAAAGTCAGACAGGGAAACGCCCTGCCCGTTCTGGTCCAACAGTTGCAGCTCAAAATGGCGCATCCAGTTAAGAGACATTTCTACTCCTGTACGAAAATGAGGTGGCTGTATGTGCCGAGGTTGGTTTTGGTGGGTTCGTCTGGTGCCCCCTTATCGGTCACCACCACCAGCGCACCATCAATGCCAAGCTGTGGATATTGTCGTAAAAGGTTCACGCCGGTCAGTAGAGGTACGCCAGAGAGAAGCGCGGCACCGCCGCTATCCATCACGTCCATAATCCAGCCAGCCGCATCACGCCAGATGATCCTGAGCGTGTACGTGGTATTGCCCAGCAAAACGCGGAACTGCTGATTGTCAGGAGAAAGCGGTATTTCGTTAAACTGCATATTATCCCCCGAATGCTGATGTAACGCTTCCGCCCAGCTGGCTCAGCAAGGATTCGTTTGGCGGTGTAGTGGATTTCGTCCCGGAATTTTGCACCGCCGATGTGCTGACGCCATCCTGCATATCTGATTTATCAGCAACGCTAACGCTCTGCGTTTGCGACATGATCACTTCACGCAGGGTAAGCGTGCAGTTCAGCACGTTCTCGCTGGTTTTATCCGTTGTCACCTCGATGGCTCGCACCAGCATATTGCTGTACACCCGCTTTCCGGTCACCACATCGAACGGCACCCGAGAGGACTGGAGATCCAGCAGTTGCTGATAGGTCTCTTTCGGGCTCAGTCCGGCGCTGAGGCCGATTGAAGATGTATCAATGAAGTCCAGCAACGAACCGCCCCCAGCGAAGCCGCATTCCATTGTGACTTCGCTGGGGCGCTTATAGGCATGATCGGCGATGAAACCCGACGCGCTATTCGTTGTTGGCTTCTCCACCGGGTGCTCAGTAATTTCGAGCGCATCAGAATGTTTTTCGGAAACGACCACGCTGGGGATCAGCAGGCCAATTCGCCGGGATTGCTGGCGAAAAATCGCTGATAAAATATCCATTATCTCGGTCCTGCGGGGAGTTGCTGGGTTAACTGTGAATTCACGCCCTTTTGACGGTCAACAGTCAAACGGGCAGCTTCGCGCGGATCGGAAACACCGTGGATGTTAATGTTCGTTTCCTGCTGAATCACCGGGGCGCTGGTGGGCATATTGCTCATCACTTTCGGAATGTAGTTGCGCGTTTCCTGCGGCATTAGCCCCATGCCATAACGCTTAACATTCCCGATCCCCCAGTTATATGATGCCAGTGCTTTGCTAAGGTCTCCGCCGTTCTGCCGCAACAGCTGGCTGAGGTACTTAGCGGCTGCCTGAGCTGACTTTTCCGGGTCGAATACATCATTCCCACGCAGGCCCATGTCGCGCGCCGTGCCATCCATAAACTGAAACAGACCTTTCGCGCCTGCGCCGGACATAGCGAACTGGTTACCACCCGACTCGGTGATCGCCACGCTTTTCAACAAGCCAGCAGGCAGCTGATAAAGCGACTCCAGTTTATTGAACATTGGCCCCATCCAGTCGAGCAATACCTTGCCCTGGGCCGTCGCCTGAGGTCGCTTAACCGACTGCGCTCGCTGCTCCGGCTCCAGTCCCATCTCCTGAATTTTTCGCTGAATTTGCTCATCAGTGAAAAAGTCTTTGCCGGGATTTTCCTTTCTCAGCGCCTCATATGCCTGCTGCCTTTCAGGTACGATATTGCTGCCTATACCGCCAATCGACGCCATTTCTTCACTGGTGGTCGGCGTATTGTTGGCAGGAATGAACATAAGCAACCATGGATTCTTGATTGCCAGCTGTGCGATCCCCTGCGCCAGCTTACCCAGCCCACCAATAGAGCCGCCAATTGCCTTACCGAGCCCCATAAATCCAGCGACAAGTCGCCCGATGCCAGTGAGCATGGAAACCAGCTTCGCACCGGCCAGAAAGCCAAACAGGATGGTGAGCGTATTTTTCCAGCCGCCCAGGTTGTCCTTGAGCTCCAGAAACTTATCGCGTAACCATTTAAATACCTTTTTTGCCTGCTCAATCTCAGGCTGCCACTTGGACCAGTCAATCAGGCTTTTACCGCCTTCTTTCCACGTCTGGTAATCGTCATACAGTAATCCGATCGCCAGAATAAGCGTGGTGATCAGGCCGATAGGGGATTTAAGGAACGCAGCATTAAGAAGACGCCAGGCGATGAGGATTGCGCCGATGGTCATCAGGAACTTTTTGCTGCCATCGTCCAGCTTTTTCCACCATTCAATAACAGAACCAGCGGCCTGAATCACCCGCCACGCCATTCGCGTGAAGGCGTTCGCAAGCCAGATCACGCCTTTAATGACTTTGGTCAGCGTCTCCTCAATCTTCGGGAAGTTATCGAGGATGCGCCGCCGCAGGCTGTCCAGCGAACCAGCCAGGCCACCAGCGAGATTTGAGCCGATCTTGTCCCGCATAATGCCGAACAGCGACGTAAGCCCGCGCATGGACGTCATGAATTTGTTGGACTGAACGGCGGCCTTATCTGCGTTGAACCCCGTCTTTTGCAGCATAGACTGGTAATCGGCGGTAAAGCCATTCATGCCGCGCCGCATCGCCATCAGCGTGTTTTCATCGATGCCGAGCATCTGCGCGTATTGCTTCGCGCGGTAATACGGCATGTTGTTGAGCTTTTGCCCAACGCCAGTAAAGATGGCCGCAGTATCACGCATCTTTCCGCTGGCATCACGGGTCTGGACACCCAGACGGTTCAGAAACCCTTCCGCCCCCGGATTGCTACGCATGAAGCCAGCCAACCCTTCGAGGGAGGACATGGCCGACTCAGCGCTGGCACCGGTTTGCGATGCGGCATAGCCCAGCGCTTTGATGCCCTGGACGCTGGCCCCCGTCCGTTGGGATGCCCAGTAAATTTTATCCAGACCATTCGCGATCTGGGTGGTAAATCCGACAATGCTCAGCGCTGCGCCTTCCACCACCGCGCCGACCTTCAGAACGTTCGCGGTAACGCCTTTCAGCACGGCTTCAAACTTATTAGCGCCAGCCTGATCGATATCGAATCCCAGCGAAACAAGGAAATCTTTAATCGTATCTGCGTTACCGCTCATTGGCCGCTCTCCATTTATCTACCCGGGCGTCGTTATCCTCGCGCATGTCGAGGTAGTCATTGAGAAGCGCGATGCGGCAGAGGTCTACCGCACCGCTGTTAAGGTCTTTCTGGTCAAGATGGAAGGCAAGAGCCGGACGAAGAATAAAATCTTCACCGCCCGGCAGGCTGTTGAAGGTTATTCCGCTGGCGGGGTGGGCGTCTCGCTGGTAGGGAGTCCTTGCAAAAAATTTCCCAGCGAGTCGGCGACCACCCGCGCCACCAGTTGCAGCATGGTCAGCGGGTCGATATCGTCAAACGCCATTTCGCCATGCTGGCAGACTGGCACCCAGCCTTTCATATGCTCGCGTGAAACGACGGAAAGGCAGGGGAACAGGATCGCGTCCACGTCGCCATCGCTCAGATCGGACACAGCATTGGCAATTTTTGGCAGGATGGTAGCCATCGCGCCTTCGGTGTCTTTGCTGCTGATCTTCTCCTGAACGCTCCGGAAGTCAGAAACCATCCCGGCCAGCACCGGCAACAGCTTGCGGGACACCTTCAGCTGTTCGAAAACGCTGAGCTTTGCGGTGCGATATTTCACGCCTTTAATTTCGAATTCCATGCGTTAAAACTCCCCGAGCAGCTGGTCAATCTTGCCGCAGTCGAATACCCAGGCGACAGTTCCGCCCTCTTTGGCGTTATTGAAATCAGGCTGTTTCTGGAATGCACACGAACGCGCAGTAGAAATATCACCCGATGCCGTGTTGCGAATGACGATCACGTTATTGCCCCAGGTGGCAGAGGACTGGCTTTGCGCGTTATACGCCAGAGACAGTTTCTTGTTCACCGGGGAGGTTTTCAACAGCGTCACCGTAATGGTGCCTGACTTATCGGCGTGCAGGCTGTGCATCACTTCGCCATCGGCACCGATGGTCATGGTGTTCTTGTTGCCGCCCATGGTCTGGGTGATACCTTCCTCAGAGTTCGCAGAACCCTGACCAAGATCGATAACTCCGGTCGGCCCGGTGAGCGACGCGGTTACATCGAGAAAAGAATAAGTTGCCATTTATCGCTCCTTAGCGAACCACGTTGATCTGCACATCGGCATAATGAACTGCGCCAGCCAGCTTACAGGCCACCTGAATTAACGGTGCTTTGCGAGCTTCGCGGTCGGCCTGCGCCTGTTCGGACAGAGGTTGCGCATACACGTAATAACCTTTGGTCAGCGTATCGCCGGAATTCAGCTGTCCGATAGGGCCACCATTCCACACGCCAGCCGCTACCAGACCGTTCGTGACGGACTGATCCATGGACTGTTCAACGTTGGAAAGCAGACGGGTCACACCGGCATCAGTCTGCGGAATTTTGGTGGTGCTGGTGTAAAGCAGGTTATAGAGGTTGGTCTGAACGTAGTTCTGCAACCAGTCGAGCCCGTGGCGCTCGTCGAAGAAGTCACCGTTTGCCATCACACCCTGTTGCAGGATCGCCGTGTCGTTGGCGTAGTACACGAACACGTTCGCATTCTTCGCATCCACAGCCGCCGCCTGTCCTACCGTCAACGTTTCGTAGGTTACGCTCGGTTCCTGTTTGAATTTCAGGGTAATGGTGGTATTGCTGCCGTTGAAATTGACAGTAAACGCGCGACCGAAAGCTGAAACCGCCGCATAAGGGCTGCTGGTGGAATATTGAATAAAGGTACGGGAATACTTGCCAGCCTTTAATTTCGACGCAACATCGGTCGTCGAAGTCGTGCTGATAATCTCGGCGTCGGCAGATGTTACCCCGAAAATGCGGCTCAGACTGGACGCTTCGATGAGTTTAGCAACCTCAATCACGTCGTCAGCATCAAGCACATCACCGCCATCAGCAACATCATCAGCGACAACCAGCCCATACCAGTTGGTATATTGCAGACAGGCATTAACAGCTTGCACAATGGTTTCCACGCTTCCACCTTCGGAAGAGGTCAGCGTCTTCGCCCAGCGGCCAACATAAACCTGCGTCGGCTTCGGCGACTGGCTGAAGAAAACCTGCGCCGCTTCATATTCCGGGCTGTCGACTCCGAAGTCCTCGCCAATGTCCTCAACGGACGCATAAAGGCGAATGCGCTCCTGCACCGGAATGACAGTGGAAGAACCGAGGATCAGCAGCGCGCCGAAGTTACGACCAGTAGCCGCTTTCGGCGAGATGATCACATCAACGTTTACAACGTTGGATACAGGTAAGCCCTGCGTCATAGTTTATTCTCCAAAAAAGGTGACTGGCGCTTCCACCAGCGATTTAATGCCGTACTCGCGCACAACCTTCCGGCGCAGGCGCACCGTCATGTCGTAGCGGCGAACCCATTGCTGGTTGATAAGTTCGGGGAAAGGGGTCAAACCGGTATAGTCGCCCAGAGACAAACCAAGCGCGTTCAGCTCAGCATTGTTTTGCGGGACAGATATGCCATCGCGAAAACGGGACGCATAAGACATACCAGCCGGGCCATAGAACGACGCCATGCACTCGAACGTTTCATGCCGCCAGAGCTGAGCGCCCTCGTCGGTCTGCCTGGTGAATGCAGGGCTGTTATCAATGGGCCATCCAGTAACGCCGAACGCGCACCAGTTCGTTTCAATGGGCAGCAGTGGCGGCTGATCTTTCTGCCAGCGCGGGCGAACCATCCCAGCCGGCAAGCCGGAAACGTTGCGCATCCACTGGCTTAACAACCTGTCGAGCGCTTCGTCATAATCCGGATCGCCGCTGGTGGGTGTCAGCCAGCCGCGCTCTGTGCTGGTGTTATTGCTCAACGGGAGTTCCCCCATCAAACGGCAGTAATTCACAATGCGCCTGGACAAAGCCAGCACCGTAAGCCGTGTACGGGTCAACGAATGTCACACGATAATCACGGTTCTGGTACGTCACGATATCGGCGTCACGGCCAGTCTGCCCCTGCGTCAGCCGCTCAGTTGTCACGATGAGAATCGCGCCACTGATAACTTGCCCGGACTGCATACGGCGGTTCTCCAGGGAGCGGTCAACGGTAACAACTCCGGCAAACTGCGTTTTAACTTCGCTGTCAATGCCGATCCCGTCATCGTCCACCGTTTGCACGCGACGCGTTACCCACAGGTTGAAGTCGCAAAAATCGGGGTCCAAAAGCACGTCTGTTACATCAAGAGTCGGCATCTTTATCCCTCACAACATGGGTAATAGCTCTGCGATATTGCCCGGTGTCGATTAGCGGTTTCACCAGATCGGTTCCAGGAGACTCACCAGCAGCGCGCCGCGCAAGTTCCGCTTTTGCCCCTTTGCGCCCTCGACGTGCGCGGGCCTCAACGGTGCTATCAGCAAGCGGTGTAAAGCCGGTAATGGTCATGTAACGCCTGACGCCATTAGCGGCCAGCGTTCCGGCACGGTTGAGCGCTCTTTCCGCACCCGCCGCATTGCCATCAAGCGCAGCCTGCGCCGCTGCTTTGAGCTGCGGCACTGTCTGTTCCTCTACCGATTTAACGCCGGGGATCAGGTGCGGGCGTGGGGGGATGTTTTGCGCTGGTGAGCCGTATTCGTTGACGTAACCGATCCCGGCATTACCAAACGGAACATCCTCACGCTCGCTGTCTTCTTCCGGGATGCCCACCAGCACTTCTTTTTTACTGATGGATTTGAGCGCATCCAGAATGGCCTGAGCGTTATCCACCCTCGTTGTTACACCGCTTTTGAAACTCATAGCTGGCGACCGCCCGCACCGAACATCGTGATCAGCTGATAAAATTCAGCGCCATATCGGGTGTTATTCCAGAAGCCTGCGTCAGGGTTTAGCGTCGCGCTGGTGTCATAGCTGACGCTTACCTTGTCAACGGACTTAGAGGACTGAACACCATTGGTTGAACCGCCCGGGCCGCCAACCAGCATCGCCCGGCTATCTGCCGCCCAAAGCGTCATGTAGTGCGCAACGAACAACTCGGCAAAATACGGAAACAACTTTTTGCCGGTGACGTTTTCGCTTAGCAGCACATCGGCCAGATTCAGACGAAACTGGATTTGCGCTTCGGGATATTTGGCAGGGTCAGCAAACTGCGGGAAGTCGCGGCGAAAATCACTTACTGTTGGCAGGCTTTGATTCTTTGGCATCTTTCGCCCCATTACCGCCAGTCTGGGCGGCAGCAATCTGCGCTTGCAGGCTGTCGTTCTGCTCTTGCAGCTTGAGCAGCGCTTCTTTCAGATCGGCAATCAGCTGATCTTTATCGACAATCTGCTTATCTTTGTCGGCAATCTGCGCTTGCAGGCTGTCGATAATTGGTTGCAGATCATCGGTGTCGTTAATCACGCTTTCGGAAAGCTCAGAGTGCGCCTGGGTGAACCAGTGAGACGCGACCTCTTCCGGTACGTTATGCCGCCCCCGGCCAAACTCCTGTTTTGACTGATCGCCGAGCGTCAGCGTAAACGGAGTGTGAACATGGATGGTAACCAGCTTTTCTTTCGCCATTTTCAGTTTCCTTCTGGCCCCTTTCGGGGCCGTTCTGGTTATCAGATACCGTCCACGTAGGACAGGGTTTCTTTGTACACTGGCTCAACCGCACCGAGCTTGCCGTAGTAGGTCGCAATCTGGTACAGACCGCGATACTGGATAGGAACGCTCTGCAACGGCACTAGCGGATAGCGCACGTATTTCTTGTCGTTGGTGTAGGCGACCATACGGTCTTTACCGCCAACCCCGCGCCCTTTCAGCCATTTGACCGCTTTGATTTCCAGCGGAACGCCGTTCTGGTGGAAAGCGATAGTATTAACGGCCAGATAGGTCAGCAGTGACTGGTTACCCGCTTCGGAGACCTTACGGCTCGCCAGCAGTGAATACTGCTCTGGCGGAATACGCAGATCAGAAGGCACGACGGAATAACCTGATGCTGCCCAGGCATTCGACAGAATGCTGTTCACGCTATCGAGGATCTCGTCGTTGGTGGAGTTCGCCCAGGTCTTCGGCGCATTGTTCAGCGTCACACCGACAAGATTTGCCAGCCCTTTCAGGCCGAGCGCATCATCGCCGATGTAAACCTGCTCGTCGTTGTCCATCTGCCATTTGAGCTGCATCCCGTCGTACTTCTGGGTATCAATCGGGCGGCCTACCTGCTGAGCTGCTGCCAGCTCTACAACGGTCCAGCCCAGTTCCATACCCCAGAGGTTCAGCGGATTGCCGTCTTTGCCGATATCAACGTTCACGCCAGCAATAGCGGTGGAGTCTTTGCCTACCCAGTTTTTACCGTTCGGATTTGCGCCAGTACCCGCAGCGCCAAAGCTGGTGTTAGTCCAGCTGGAAATGTCATCTGCGATAGAAACGTCTTCACGCAGCTGAATATCGCGGGTCCAGGTGTAACCCACCAGCGGCAGGTTCAGCGTCTGGTCGAGTCGCTCCAGCTCCCCGATGAGAAAGGCACCAG
>OGEK01000349.1_pt1 | contig 52281 bp, 42 predicted proteins | sample 1570641 | NCBI WGS metagenome assembly OGEK01 (sample SAMEA2582136, study PRJEB24529) | metagenome | biome: Human gut stool | place: China | collected 2011
GCGGTCTTTGTTGCAAAGATTAAAAGATACCGGGATTCCATGGAATTAAAAGAAGCCATTGATCTTGCCGTCAGGGAATGCATAGAGGAAAATATTCTCAGAGATTTTTTGGAACAGCATCGCAGGGAGGTGTGTGATATGTGTCTTACTGAATTTGATGAAAAGAAATATGAAGATGTCCTCCGCGAGGAAGGCCGAGAGGAAGGACTTGCGGAAGGACTTGAAAAGGGTCTTGCAAAGGGTTTTGTAAAAGGTCGAAAAACAGAGGTATTTGTGTCTGTACAGGAAGGCGATTATGGAATTGCACGAGGGGCTCAAAAACTAAATCTTTCCGTGGAAGAATTTGAAAAAGAAATGTCTGCTGCTGGATATCAGCTCCCAGTAGAAGTGTAAAATTGAATGATAAAAGAAATGCCAACATCAAGTTTATGTTAGCGTTTCTTTTGCTTTATAGGGGACGGTTATTTTTGACACTTTCTTTAGAGTTTTTCACAAACGACTTTTACAGCGCTTTTTGCAGAAAGCTATGCCATATGCCAAAATATTTTCCCTGCCATCATTCCGCAGGGCTTCGTCATATCTGCAATCTTTGATCTGCTGCATTGCTTTTTCGCAGGCACTGTCCAGTTCCCGGAATGTCGCAGCATATTTCAATTCGATAATCATTCCCGCATCCAGATCTTCCGGCTCAATCAGGATATCACAGAAACCGTCTCCAGATTCGACGTTGGAGCGGATCAGCCAGTCACGTTCACTCCGCAGCAGACCAAGCAACAGGCCGTGATAAAAATTTTTCTTCTGTTCATCACGAGCTTTGGTATCCAGAATACTGATCATCCGGCCAAGGATCTGTGTCAGGTGTTTTTGGATTTTTTCTGCATCCCCATCTAAAAATGCCTGGCACAGTTCCTGCATTGGTTTTGTATCTTCCACAATCGTCTGACGGAACCATTCCTGTATCTGGAATACAAACACTTCCCGCACTTCTTTGTTTGGGATGACCAGCCGGTAAACACCATCCACCGCTTTTCCAACCTTTGTCAGATATCCCATGGTAAACAGTACACTCCAGAGATTGTCGATGCTGTTTTCAATCTCATCATAGGTCAGTTCCAGTCGGATGCGTTTTTCAATGGGATTTCCCTCAATCAGCTGCTCAATCTCGTCGCGTGTGGTTTTGTCTGCTTTGTCTACAAACCGCTTAACTAAATCATTTCCGCTGCTGTTGATCCAGTATGCCTGTGGACAGACATCTGGCTCCTGCAATAAATGATCCACATGATTTATCACGTCCCAAGGGCAATAGATATCAGCATTTCCAAAATGATAACCATCGTACCATTCCTTTATTTCCGCAAAGTGTCCAGACAAATCATAATCTTCCAAAAGGTCAGACACCTCTGCATCCGTAAAGCCGAATTGTTCATCATATCGTGCATCATCAATTGACAGGATTTTGAAATTGTTCAAACCAGTAAAAATACTTTCCTTTGAAATACGTAAACAGCCGGTCAGAACCGCAAACTGAAGGGAAGTATTGGTTTTCAAAGCCTGCCCCAGAAGCCCGCGGATCAGAGATACCATTTCCCGGTAATAGCCATTCTGGAATGCTTTATCCAGTGGTACATCGTACTCGTCAATGAGTATTACTGTTTTCTGTCCATAGTGCTGGTATAAAAGTTTTGACAGCAATTGAATGCTGGATATGAGAAGCCCTTCCTCCATGGCATATTTTCCATTGTTCAAAGCAATTAAGGCACGGTATTTTTCTTTCTCATTTGCAGAAAGCCGATCGCTATCGTCTAAAAATGCAAATCTTTCAGCTTCTGTACCGATCAGCTCTATCAGACGGTATTTTGCTTCCTCAAATGTCAATCCCTCAACACCTTTCAATGAAAGAAAAATAACCGGATATTTCCCCATATAGGTATCACACAGTTCTTTGTTGCCTGAAATATAAAGTCCATCAAACAGAGCAGGGGCAGTTCCGATCTCAAAAAAGCATTTCAGCATGCTCATGTTCAGCGTTTTCCCGAAACGCCGAGGACGTGTGAACAGGCTGACTTTTCCCATGTTCTGTAATAATTGCTCGATCAATTTTGTTTTATCAATATAATAGTAACCGGATGTCCGGATTTCATCAAAAAATTCGATTCCTACAGGCATCAATTCCACATTTTCCCTTGTTTCTCTTAACTTGTTTGTAGGCTTCATTAAGATTGTCCTTTCGCAAAATCAAATCCAAAAGATTGTTCGTCCAATAGTCTGTGATGACACCGCTCTTTTCAGTAATCTTAGATCTTAGAGTAGTCGAACACTTCTGCATAGTTTGTATTGCAACCTTATCCTTAGCTATAGCCTGATGTGATTTCTGTTCGTCAGACCAGAGATTTGCCGCCACCTTCCTTCAGATTCCCCTCACGTTAATCATAATCGCTGCTATGAATAGGACACCCTTGGTCTTGGCTGTATCCTTCCCACTACTAGGGTGGATTAAGGACTTTCACCCATTAGAAACGTGCGCCGCAAGGCGCACAATTAAAGAAAGAGAGCCGCGAAACGCGACTCTCTTTTTTACCTATTCATCAAACCAAAATTATTTGATTGTGATTGCTCCTGGTACAGGAACTTCCATGTTTGTATAAACATTTCCGTCAACCTTTACAGTTACAGCAAGCTTAGTAATTGTGAAGTATTCACCAGATGCAACAGTCTGAGTTCCAGATGTGAACTTAACACCGTTGTTCTTGATACCTTCAACAGCTGCAATAACTAATGGCTGATCAACTGCGGCCTTGTCAGAACGGCTGCTGTATGTTGTCTCACCGTATGTTACAGTAAGTGCATTCTTTACAGCATCAGCTACAGTAGCACCAGCTACAGTGTTATCCTTTACATCAAAAGAAACCTTATCCTGAGTATCCTTTACAGTAAATGTAGTAGAAAGCTCAACATCTTTTCCTTCGTTGTTTGTGATTGTAGCCTTTACAGAGTATGTTCCTGTAGCAAGCTTCTTATCAGCAACGATTGCGGAACCACTTTTTGCTGTTGTAATAGCGTTTACTAACATAGCAGAACCACTTTTTGTTGTTACAACAGCATTTCCCTTAGCATCCTTTACAGAAATGGACTTAATTGTCTCATACTTAACATCAATGCCATCTTTCATACCAACAACCTGAATTGCGATATTCTTATCAGCTGTTGTATCCTTGTCAACCTTCAGATCGAAATTGTTGTTATCAACATCAATTCTCCAAGAATCAGCTACGGTAGTCTTAGCATCCTTTACAGCTACAGAAACAGTCTTAGCAACTACTTCTTTGTTATCACTGTTCTTGTAAGAAATCTTGTAAACATAGTTTCCAGCAGCAACCTTTGCACTATTGAAAGTTACTTTCTTTCCGTTGATTGTGTAATAATCGTTTCCAGTTACAGCAGATGTGCTTAAGTTAGAAACATCTGTAGATAAGCACTCTACGTTTAAAGTAGCGGCAATATCATCACCGTACTGATCCTTTACAGTTGCAGTAACAGTCTTTGTATTTTGTAACTGCTTAGAAAGAGTTACATTATAAGAATCTAACTCAAGTGTTGCAACAGTTCTTTCTGCTACGATTTCAACAGCTACAGAACCAACAATCTTGTTATCCTTCTTAATAAGGATGTAAGCAGTACCAGCCTTAACAGCAGTTACGTTTACACTGTGCTTAGAATCAAGAGTAGATGCTCCGAGCATTAATGTAGCCTTGTCAGAAGACTCTACTGTATATTTGCTGTAATCTTTGATCTCGTTACCGTTTGCATCTTTAATCTTAAGGAATGCAGCGTACTGTGTTGGATCCTTTACAGCAAGCTTCTTAGAATCCTTAGCCTTATCGAACTTAGTTGTTGTAGCCTTGTCAATTCTTACATCAAATCCATTTACAACAGCCTGCTCTACAGCAGTAATTGTAACCTTGTTTGGTCCGATGTTTCCTTCTGCCTTACCATTCTGATCATACTTTCCTGTCTTGTACTCGATCGTTGCTTCAGCAGTATCGTTTACCTTATTTAAGTATAACTTAGAACCGTTTGTATATCCATTTCCCTTTGTATCAATTGTAAATGTATAATGAGCATCTGCATCTGTTGTCTTCAGCTCTTTTAATACAACGCCGTTAGCATCTTTAGAAACAAGCTTTACTTCTGTCTCTGTTGCATATGGGATTGTTGCATTATCAAGTGCGATAGAAGCAACCTTTCCATCAGAAGCCTTGAAAGACTTTGTTGTTCCGTCAAGTGTCACATCATAGTTAGCACCATCGCTTAACTCGCTGAACAGTGTTAATGTAACCTTAGAAGCATCCTTAGAATCAACAGATACCTTAGATACTGGATAAACAACGTTTGTTGTCTCGTTCTTTACTACGAAATCAGTAGGCTTAAGATTCTTTGTATTACCAGCAACAGTAGCTGTAAGCTCTGTCAACTTGTTCTGTGCTACAGTAGAAAGAACATAGTTCTTAACTTCTACATCCTTAGTAGTTGTAGCTGAATCCTTACCAACGGTAATCTTAGCTGTGATTGTTACCTTACCAGCCTTAACACCAGTTACTGTACCGTCAGCTGCTACTGTTGCGATAGAATCATCGCTTGATGTGTAAGTAATCTTAGCTCTTGAAGAATTTTTCTTAGTATTTGTTAACTTAGTTGTGCTTCCAATAGCTACTACTGAATCTCCAGATAAAGCAACGCCTACCTTAGCAACTTTCATTGTGTAAGTAAGTTTCTTTGTCTTTGTCTTAGCACTCTTCTTTGTAGAAGTCTTGTAAGTTACCTTAACCGGAAATACGCATGGTATTTTCCGCGAAACTGTTGGAAATACTGGATTTGTGAAAATAAATGGAAGCAATATTAGCACTACAAGTAACACACAAGTAACACATAAGAGACAGATAAGTGACAAATTGTTTCAGTTGTAATCCTTGTGCCATATGCTATAATGAAAGTGAAAAAGATATAACAAAGGTTGAAAATAATTCTCAGAGACCTTTGATAAAATTGATTCAAATTTTATTTTTATATCATTAGGATTAAAAAACAGCATAGTAAACAGATGATTAAATATATCTTTATCGTTAGTAATGGTAACTTTAACAACAGTTTGCTGATCATCTGCAGAAATGATGCAGCAATCGTGTTTGTGTTTGGAAATATCACTTCCAATAAAGTACAGGGATATAGAGATTGGATTCCTAAAATTATATTTAACACTATTATCTTCCACAGAAAATTCAGCTTTGTAATCACGTAAGTAAAAATGTCAATCGTCAACAAACTAATTACCAGTAATAGACAAAAAGCTGTAATTTGAGTTACCTTTAAAAAAATAATTTGATTACACGTACAAAATATAAGGATGCTTCGTACATTAAAAATAACTAATTACAAAACAAGGAGAGAAAAGGTTATGGCCAATTATGCGTTTATTGACAAAGAAAGAACTCAAAAGATATATGCAAATGATGATAACATTATGAAATATAAATCTGTTAGATGTTATTGTAAAAATCCTAATTGTAATGCAAAAATGTTTATATATATGCCAGAGCATAAAAATTCAGCTTATTTTAAAGCATCGGGAAAACCAGGCCATCAGGGTGCATGTGGTTTATCACCATATCATTTTTCGAAAGTAAATTATGTTGAGGAGGAATTTATTTTTCCACAAGGATTGTTTTCTTTACTAAATGATAATGGAAAACATAAAGGTGGAATCGGAGGAACCCATAGGGGACAGTCTGGAGAAGTTGAAAACAGAGCTCTACGTGGACTAAAAGAAGTCTATACTATGTTAACAAATACAGATATCGATGATACTTATAATAATTATCTCATAAGAGATATGATAGCGGATGAAAGAACATATTCATACTATAGCAATGGTATTATAGGATACAAGGTTGTTGAATGCAATTTTTTTAAATATTTAGATGAAGGTCTTACTATAACAATGAATTATCCTCCATTTCCTAATCAAAAAAATCACTTGGAATTATGGTTTGACAATAAAGAATTATATCAAAAAATGAAACCAAGAATTAAAGGAAAAAAACATGATGGTATAGTTGTTGTTTTCGGTGAATGGGAAATAAATACAATGGATACTATTAACTATGTAAATATAACATCCGAAAATCAAATAGCTATTATAAAGAAAGAATCATAGGATGTTAAAATTTAAGAATATCTAATTTATATGAAAAATGACTTGTCATTTCTGATTGACAAAACATTGAGCCTTTACGAACATCAGAGTTCCTATAACCCGAATATGCCGCTCCGTGGATTTTTGTATTATGTGGGTCTGTACCGGAAACTGATTCACCGTTCCGAGCGGCTGTACAGCAAGCATCTGTTGAAAATCCCACGCCCCCACTACATTGTATTTTACAATGGAAGTGAAAAGGACATGGCGGAAGAACGAAGGACTCTGCGGTTATCGGATGCCTTTGAAACAGATACCGGAGCTGGTGAATATGAATGGACAGCCACAATGATCAACATAAACAGCGGGAAAAATCAGTCTATCATGGACAGCTGCCATATTTTATACGAATACGCGGTCTTTGTTGCAAAGATTAAAAGATACCGGGATTCCATGGAATTAAAAGAAGCCATTGATCTTGCCGTCAGGGAATGCATAGAGGAAAATATTCTCAGAGATTTTTTGGAACAGCATCGCAGGGAGGTGTGTGATATGTGTCTTACTGAATTTGATGAAAAGAAATATGAAGATGTTCTCCGCGAGGAAGGCCGGGAGGAAGGACTTGCAGAAGGTCGTTCTGAAGAACGGAAAACCTTGCTTGAAATCGTTCAAAAGTTGAAAGAGGGAAAAACTCCAGAACAGTTAGTTGAAGATGGAATGGAGAAAGAATCTGTGGATTCTGCTATCATGCTAAGAAATCTTCTGTAATCCGTAATAACCCATGTTTTATATAAACCAAAGATTATAAAGGAAGGAATTCTGAAAAAACATGGAAAAACAAATGATGACATTCATGTAAATAAAAAATACAAGGATACCGTATTTCGGAAACTGTTTGGCGAAAACAGGGAGTACCGGAAACTGATTCACCGATCCGAGCGGCTGTATAGCAAGCATCTGTTGAAAATTCCGCGTCCTCATTACATTGTATTTTACAACGGAAGCGAAAAAGATATGGAAGAAGAAAGAAGGACTCTGCGGTTATCGGATGCCTTTGAAACAGATACCGGAACTGGTGAATATGAATGGACAGCCACAATGATTAACATAAACAGCGGGAAAAATCAGTCCATCATGGACAGCTGCCACGTACTGTATAAATATGCGGTCTTTGTTGCAAAGATTAAAAGATACCGGGATTCCATGGAATTAAAAGAAGCCATTGATCTTGCCGTCAGGGAATGCATAGAGGAAAATATTCTCAGAGATTTTTTGGAACAGCATCGCAGGGAGGTGTGTGATATGTGTCTTACTGAATTTGATGAAAAGAAATATGAAGATGTCCTCCGCGAGGAAGGCCGGGAGGAAGGACTTGCAGAAGGGATTGAAAAAGGTCTAGCAAAAGGTCGTTCTGAAGAACGGAAAACCTTGCTTGAGATCGTCCAAAAGCTGAAAGAAGGAAAAACTCCGGAACAGTTAGTTGCAGATGGAATGGAAAAAGAATCTGTGGATTCTGCTATCACGTTAAGAAAGCTTCTATAATCTGTAATAACCCATATTCTATATAAAACAAAGAGTTATAAAGAAAAAGGTCTTGCGGAAGAACTAAAAAAGAATATTCCGAGGAACGGAAAACTTTACTTGCGATCACTCAAAAGTGTCAGTATTCGATTTATTGCTGAATGCTGGCACTTTTTGTATTACATATTCCGTTTTGTACTGTTGCCGAAATTTGATATTCTACGTTATAAGTGGTTCCTCATTTTTGTCACTTGCCAGTCTCTTATATGTTGATTACGTGTTACTTGTAGCAATAATTTTGCATCAACTGCTGTTTACAAATCCAGTATTTCCAACACTTCCGCGGAAAATACCATGCGTATTTCCGGTTAAGGTAACTTACAAGACTTCTACAAAGAAGAGTGCTAAGACAAAGACAAAGAAACTTACTTACACAATGAAAGTTGCTAAGGTAGGCGTTGCTTTATCTGGAGATTCAGTAGTAGCTATTGGAAGCACAACTAAGTTAACAAATACTAAGAAAAATTCTTCAAGAGCTAAGATTACTTACACATCAAGCGATGATTCTATCGCAACAGTAGCAGCTGACGGTACAGTAACTGGTGTTAAGGCTGGTAAGGTAACAATCACAGCTAAGATTACAGTTGGTAAGGATTCAGCTGAAACTACTAAGGATGTAGAAGTAAAGAAATACGTTCTTAAGTCTGTAGCACAGACTAAGGCTGATACTTTTGAGACATCTATCACAGGTGCTACAAAAGAGATCAAAGCTTCTGAGATTACAGTTAAGAATACAGAGAACAATGTTGTCGTTCCTGTTAAGTCTGTATCTGTAGACAGCAAGGATGCAACAAAGGTTACATTCACAACATTTGCTGGATTAACAGATGGAAAGACATATGATGTAACTCTTGACGGAACAACAAAGCAGGTTCCTGTATCCAATGGAAAGGTTGCATCTGTAAATGTTAATACACTCACTGTTCCGGTTGCAACTGAGACAGAAATCAAGTTAGTTTCTAAGGATGCTAACGGTGTTGTTCTTGATGAGTATGCTTATGACCCTAGCTCTTCGAGTTATTCTTCCAAGTATGACTTCTCTCTTACAACAAACAATGGTTATGTAAATGGTTCTAAGTTATACTTAAATAAAATTGGTGATACTGCAACAGCAGAGGTTACTTATAAGTCTGGAAAGTATGATCAGAACGGTAAGCCAGAAGGAAATGTTACATCTGGAAAGGTTACAATCACAGCTGTAGATCAGGCTACTGTTAATACCTTTGGTGTTAAGGTTGCAGACGCAAACGCACAGAGCAAGAAGTTTGACAAAATTGATGCAAATACACAGCTTGCTGTTGACGAGAAAGATATGTATGCATATTTCCAGATTAAGGATGCAGACAATAATGAAGTTTCTAATTACTACAATTATTCTGTAGAGTCCAGCGATAAAAATGTGTTAATGCTTGGAGGATCTACTCTTAATGTTGCAAGCAACAGCAATCATAGAGTACTTGTTACTCCTGTAAAGGCTGGTACCGCTTATATTTTAATTAAGGACAAAGACAATAAGATTGTTGGTTCTGTAGCGATTACTGTTGTGGCAAAGAGAGAAGTTGCAACAATGGATGTTGATAAAACAACTGCAACTCTTTCAAATTCTGCATCTTTAAAACAGGATGTTACTGTAACCGCATCTTTCAAGGATCAGTATGCAAAAGATATTAAAGTTGCTAGTACTTCTCTGAAAGTTACTTGCCTTAGCACAACTGCAAAAAACGTAAAAGCATCTGATATTACAGATAATGGTTATGATACATATTTTAACATTGATCCTGCAACATCATCAAACAAAATCAAAGTTAATTTCTTTGCTTGGGATGATCATATTACTATTCCAGAAGGAACATATCAGTACAAGATTGCATATATGAAAGATGGCAAAGAGGTTTGTGCTAGGGTTATTACTATCGTTATTCAGAAGCCAAATACTAACGGAACAATTTCGTTTGGTATCGACGTAGATAAGAATGAGGTAGATAATCTTGTAGATAAAGATCATAAGGATGATCAGACAATAACCATTGCTGTTAACGAATTAAGAAATGGTGTTGCTAGTGCTCAGTTAAATAAGGATTCAGTTGTGTCTGACAAAGATAACAATGACAAAGTTCGTAAGATTGATTACAAGATTGAAGACAAAGATGGTAAGACTGTATATAATTCAGCTTCTTCAGATTCTAAATTAAATACAGTTTCAGGATGTGCATTTGATTTTGATGTAGATGGAGCTTTAACAGTCACAACAGTTTCTTGTTCAGCAGTAACTGCTAATGTACCGGCAGAGAAGTATTTTGCTCCTGGCACATATAAAGTTACAGCAACAGTAAAGACTGGCAATTCAACTGATGATTCTAAGTGGGTAACTAAGATCTTTACAACTACATTTACAGTTAAAGATTCTCAGCCAGTTGGTACATTAACAATTGAAAAGGACTCCGTAAAGGATGTTGCTGGAATTAGTACTGTAGAAGATGCTGTTAAAAACGCAGTTAAGCTTGTTTATGCTGACAAGACATATTCTGCAGATACAAATGATAAACCACTTGTAATTGTTTCTGTTGAAGGTATTACAAATGATGGTACGAAGATCACTAAAGATAACTTTAAGAATGCTTCTATTATTACATCTAATACTACAGAAATTACAATCAGTAAGGTTACATTTACGGTTGGTGATGATGAAACAAGTGTTAATGTAGAAGCTTCTCCTTCTAATTCTCAGACAATTACACTGAAATAATTATGATATTTCATAAAAAGAGGTTGCTCCGGCAGCCTCTTTTTTAGTAGAAAGGGAAAATAAAATATGGAAAAACAAATGTCACCGTATCAATCGGTAAGACAATGTATTCGAATTTTTCTAAGTCTCAATGATAGAAAATCAGAGATGGAACATTTCGATTATCAAAGAAATGATGGTTACGAAACAAAAATAGATGCTGGATTTGAAGATTTGGATCTACAAAAAGATGCTGCTAAAATAATGCTTTATATGCAAAATGATATTATTCGTTTTAATAATGGTAGAGAATACCGGATTACTAAAAGAGAATTTCAGCCGTGTGTCCCTGTTATGTTAATTTTACATGTAGAGGAGATAAAAAAGTAGGCTTGGCCGATATTTGAGATCTCTTTTCAACGAGGATTTTTCGAGTTTGTCAAGTAAAGTGTGCAAATTTTTTGATTTTTTTGTGGTGGTCGATAAATCGACCACCATTTTTACGAGCTTCAATCAAACGGAAGTTCTTCATCTATGGATTTTGAGTCAGATGTTTTGCGAATATACCGGTCAATTAAATCTTCCGGAACAGGGATGTCTTCTTTTATCAGTAAAGCTAAAAGATGTCTGATATCAGCTTTCTGTTGATCTATAGTTTTCAGTGCTTGGTCATAGTCATTCCGCAGAAAATCGAGTTGTGCAAAAAATTCATCATCTACTTCATATGGGGCTGATTTCCGTCTGCTCATTTGAAATCTCCTTAGTAATTCTCGTATTTTAATATTCGGGTATGCATCTTATCATCCATTGAAAGCTGATTCCTTACCAGTGCCCAATTAGCCACAGGTCTGCCATTCCATTTCCTGTAAAGCTCGGTAATGCGCAGATATAATGCTTTCATTATGGCATCTTCGCTTGGAAATGAGCCTTTTTTAGTAACCTTGCGGAAGCTTGAATTTACGGATTCTATCGCATTTGTTGTATACATGACTTTTCGTACAGCACTGCCATAATTGAATAACTGCTCGATATTTGACCAGTTACGGATCCATACATCTATGGCCCCGGGATATTGGCTCCATGCCTGTTTAAAGCATTCAAACTCTGCTTCAGCAGCTTTTAAGCTGGATGCCCCATAAACCTTTTTTAATTGGGCAGTATAGGCTTTATAATCTTTTGAGGGAATGTATTTAATGGAATTCCTTATCAGATGGACAATGCATCTTTGCACAACAACATCCTTAAATATAGACTTTGCCCCTTCCTCAAGACCGGACACCCCATCCATACTTATAAAAAGAATGTCTTCAACCCCACGCGCCTTGATTTCATCGAAAATCTGCATCCAATAGTGTTTGCCTTCTGATTCTCCAATCCATATCCCCAGAATGTCTTTGATTCCGTTTACATCATATCCGAGCACAATATAAACAGCGCAGTTCTTTGTCTCCATTTCCTTACGGATGTTTACATACAGGCAGTCAACAAAGATAAAACTGTAAAATTTCTTTAATGGTCTGTTTTGCCATTCATTTGCCGTTTCTATAACCTGATCTGTGATATTTGAAATGGTCTCGTGTGAAATCTCAAATCCATAAATATCTTCAATTGTATCAGCAATATCACGCTGGCTCATACAATGCATCTTCCTGCCGGAGATTATATTCTTGAAATGAATTTTGAAACAGAAGTTAATTATGATCTAACTGTTAGCAGAATTTGAGAAAATACAAAATTAAATTATTCAAAACTTGATCTTACAAAAGGTTTTAACAAACAGTTAAAGGCAGAAGGGGGAACTATTAAAAGTTGTAGTTCCAGCAATAAGAAAGTTGCAGCGGTAAATAATTCAGGAAAAATTTCCGCAAAAAACATCGGAAAAACTACAATTATGGTAAAGTTGTCAAATAACAAAAAGCTGTCATGTGTCGTTTCAGTAAAACCAAACAAGTATCAAGCCAAAAAAATTACAATCGAAGATGTTGTTTACAATACATCAAAAATGAAAGCATATGCAGCATCATTTGATGCAAAAGGCAATTTGCATTTAAAATTTAAATTGGTCAATAATAGTTATGGGAAAATCACAAATGTATCAAAATTCAAAGTTTCTGTAAAAGATTCCTCGAATAAAAGCTTTATATCTTATAGTAAGAACAATTTCAAGACAAATGTTGCCAGCTATAGAGATAAGGATTGTACAATAATAATTCCTAAATCCGCATTGAAAAAAAGTTATAAAAAAATAGATTTACGCACTGCGAAAATTTCAATTAGCGGAAATTTTGCATCTGCATCTTTATAAATAATATTCATAAAAATAACCTAATAAAAAACTCTGAGCGATTTCTCGCTCAGAGTTTGGCTAAAATAAAGTCTTATTTAGCTGTGATAGAAAGTGACACCTTGACTTCCTTATCTACATATCCGATAGTATTTCCATCTGCATCATGGAATGCAACTCTTACGGTAACTTTTGTTACATCAGCAGTTTTTCCAGAAGGTAAAACTGTAGTCATATTATCAGCTGTAATTTTGCCATTGCCACCAATTACATTTGAATATCCTTCAATAGCAATGATAGTAGCTGACTGATCTCCATCTGCACCATATTTAACACCATCATAAGAATACTGGATTACAGAAGCAAGAGATGCCTGAATAGAAGCACCGGAAGTAACTTTTGCATCCTTTAACTTCATATCAGTGATTGCATCATTGGAAGTATCCTTAACAACAAATGATTTTGTAATTGTTGTCTTTGTATTCTTTGTAGAATCATAAGTATATCCTGCAGTAGTATGCTTTGGTTCAACTTCAATAGTAGCTGTAATTGTATAAGTTCCCTCTGCAAGTTTTGCGTATACATTAGAAGCATCTGCTTTAACAACGTTGATTGTTAACTGATCAGTAGCACTTAAACTTCCATCGTTAAATGCAGCACCTGTGGTAACTGAACCCGGAATTGTGTTGTATACAACATCTCCCTTTGCATTTTTAACAGTATAGTAAATACCTCTTACCTTGCCGGCAGTCTTATCTGTTTCAGTATCTTTTGTGTCATCCAAGCTATCGTTTTTAGCTAATTTCTTAGCTTCCACGCCCTTCAGTAATTCAGATACATTAACAGTAAAAATACGATTGCTAGTATTATCTGCATTTACTACGGCATCTTCTTCTGTCTGTGTTGCATTGTTGCTATTTAAAATATTAAGGCTATAGGAAATAGAATCACCAGCTACACCAGCCTCCTGTACATTAACAGTAACAACCTGTGCACAAACTTCTTTTCCGTCTTTCTTGAAAGTAAACTTAAAGGTATAAGTTCCCTTTACATAGTTAGATCCAGTAACAGTATATTTTACTTTATTGCCGTTCTTTGATGCATATCCTGGTACAGTAACATTTGCTTTGTCTACGCCATCCGGTGCACCTTCGCATGTAACTTCAATAGAACCATCATTAGCAGTAAACGCAAAATCATTTCCATACTGATCCTTAGTTGCTAATGTAATAGTTTCCTGGTTTGCATTTGCTGACTTGGATACTGTAACAGCAGTCTTATCAGCTGTCATAGTAACAACCTTTCTTGCTGCTACAACAGTTACAGGTACAGAAGCGACAATCTTATCATCTTTCTTAATGAAGATGTAAGCCGTTCCTTCTTTTGCAGGAATAAGCTTTACTTTGTTATTTGTCTGCATTGTATCACTGCCAAGCATTAATGTTGTCTTATCGCTTGACTCAACTTTGTAGTCACTGTAATTTGAAATTTCTTTTCCATCAGTGTCTTTAATTTCAAAGTATGCCCATACAGCGCTTGTCTCATCTACAGCAATTTTATCATTGTCCTTTAAAGAACTAAATTTTTTATTAGCATCACCAATTCTTACCTTGAAAGAACTTACAGCAGCCTGATCAGTAGCTGTGATTGTAAGCTTGTTTGGTCCGATGTTTCCATCTGCCTTACCATCTGCTGTATACTTATTTGTCTTATAGGTAATCTCGGCTGTTGCAGTGTCACCAACTTTATTTAAGTAAAGTTTAGATCCGTTTACATATCCGTTTGCTGTTGTAAGTGAGAAATCATAGTTTACATCAGATGTTCCGTAAGGAAGCTCTTTTAAGATAACTCCGTTGGCATCCTTTGCTACTAACTTAATCTCTGTCTCAGTTTTTACTGGAATGGTAGGCTTATCAATATTGATGGACGCAACCTTGTTGTCTGTAGCAACAAAGTTTACAGTTGTTCCATCTAATGTAACTGTATACTCTTTGCCATCATTCATATCTGAGAATGTTGTAAGAGTAACTTTTGTAGCATCTTTGCTGTCTACAGAAACAGACTTAACCGGAAGGACTACATTGTCAGGAGTTTTGATAGTTACCTCAGAAGCCTTAATATTCTTTGTAGCACCATCGATAGTTGCAACAAGCTCATTTGTCTTGTTCTGTGCTACACTCTTAAGAACATAGTTCTTTACTTCTACATCCTTAGTAGTTTCAGCTGAATCCTTACCAACGGTAATCTTAGCTGTGATTGTTGCCTTACCAGCCTTAACACCAGTTACTGTACCGTCAGCTGCTACTGTTGCGATAGAATCATCGCTTGATGTGTAAGTAATCTTAGCTCTTGAAGAATTTTTCTTAGTATTTGTTAACTTAGTTGTGCTTCCAATAGCTACTACTGAATCTCCAGATAAAGCAACGCCTACCTTAGCAACTTTCATTGTGTAAGTAAGTTTCTTTGTCTTTGTCTTAGCACTCTTCTTTGTAGAAGTCTTGTAAGTTACCTTAACCGGAAATACGCATGGTATTTTCCGCGGAACTGTTGGAAATACCGGATTTGTAAACAGAGTTTGGGGCAAAATCACTTCTACAAGTAACACGCAAGCAACATACAAGAAGCGATTAAATCTGATTTATGGCTTCGACCAGCGCAGGTACATCCAGATGCGTGTAAATCCGTTCCGTCAGGGACATAGCGCCGGAATGACCGACAATTTTTTTGATGGTAGTCTGATCGACATGTGCTTCGGCGAGCAGGGAAATCGTGGTGTGCCGGCAGCAGTGAGGCGTATGATCGATGTGCAGACGAAACATCAGAGGCTGGAAAACATTATGGTAATACATATAATAGGTAAAATGCTGGCTGTCCAGAGTATGGATGAGATATTCACAATCGGAACAGTCATGAAGCCAGCGCTGGTAAAAGGGGAGTACTTTGTCAGCAATCGGAACTTTTCGAATGCCGTTTTCGGTTTTGCTGTCAATGACATCAAAATATTGTTCGGACAGATGAACGTTTTCTTTTTTCAGATCCAAAAGCTCTGAGACGCGCACACCATTGTATAATAGCATGAGGACTGTCTGGTAATAGGGATCGTTTTTGTGTTTCCACAGGAGAGCAATTTCAGAAGTGGAAAAACAGCTTCGTATGTTTTTATTAGGATTCCGGTCTTTGTATTTCGAAATATTTACATAGGCAGAATAATCTTTTGAGACAATTTCGTGTTTCATGGCATAAGAATAGAGCTGGTTAAAAAGAACACGGATTTTTTTCAGGGTAGGATAGTTTTTGCCACAGTGATCAATCACCTGCTGTAAATCATTGAGTCTCAAATTGTGAAATGGCATATCAGCAATGTTTTCACAAGTGGCATAGGCTGCCCGATAGCCTTTGATGTTGGAGTGGGAGATGGTAGGAAACTTTTCTTCGGACCATCGGAGATAAATTTCCCGGAAGGTTAATTTCAGCATTTCCCCATCGATGGGATAATTATTGTAACGTGCCAGAATCTGCAGAGCTTCTGACCGGGTAGGAGCGTACCCCAGAATCTGGTAGTGCTGGATGCGCTTTCCCGTGATGTCGTTGATGTGCCAGCCCGTAGTGATGCGTGCTGCATAGGGTCTTCTTCTGTTGCCGGAGAGTTTTACGACTCCGCCGTATCCGTTTGGTAATCTCATTTTTCTTCCTTTCGTGTGTAAAAATTTATATTATCGTGTCAATCATACACATTTATTTGTTAAATTTTTAAGTAACACACAAGTAACAAAAAAGTGTTTTTACCTATATAAAAAGAAAAATAAAATCGACATGCCGGAATGATTGAAAAAAAACGAAATTTGGGGTATGATTATAGGCAATGAAACGTTAAGGAGAAAATAATCTTGAATACGAATGGAAACAAAAACACGTTAAAAGCAAATAAGATATTGATTCCCGTTATCTTGTTGATCGGATTGATTCCAATCATTGTGCATTCTTTTGTTTATGACACAAATCTGGCACAGTTTGACTGGTATCCGGAGAGCGCCGCAAAGCAGACGGACTTCTTTTTTGCATGGAAGATGATTGCGATCATCCTTGTGGGAGTTGTAATGCTCGCAATTTTACTGATCCGGTATTTGAATAAAAAGGAGTTTGCATTTGAAAATTCCTTTTATTTTCTGATGGTGTATGCATTGTTTGTTGCAATGTCTGCCCTGTTTTCCAGTCACAAATACTGGGTGGCACATGGTACATATGAACTTTTTGAGCCTGTATGGGTTGTATTTGTCTATATGATACTGTGTTATTATGTCTATAATTATGTACAGGAAGAAAAACAGATAGAGGTAATCCTGCGCTGGTCCGGCATTGGAATCGCAATTGTTACTCTGATTGGATTTTTCCAGGTCTTTGGATTGGATTATTTTAAGACATCTCTGGGCAAACATCTGATGACGGACACAAGCTGGTGGAACCAGTTAGATAAGATTTCCTTTAATTTCGCAGATAAGACTGCGTATACGACACTTTACAATCCTAACTTTTTGTCATTTTATTTTGGCATGCTGATACCATTGCTGGTCTGCCTGTTTATTGGGGCGAAAAAGATGTGGCATCGTCTTGTAATCGCGGTTGCAGAGATTTTTTGCATTGTAGCACTGGTTGGTAGCAGAAGTTCTTCCGGATTTATTGCACTGGCAATTGGTGCTGTGATTCTCGCATTGGTTTTACTCAGTCGGAAGAAAAAATTATTTGTAGCCGGGATTGTTGTGGTTATTATTGGAATGATAGCAGCAGGAGTACTGGCAAATACGACAGGCATCGGTCAAACTCTTAAAAAGACGGTTGTTGGAACCTATCATATGAAAGATCAGTTCTCTTTAAACGATATCAAAACAAACACAGATGATGTGGAACTTGATATCTGGAACAATCCTCTGTATGTGTCCTATGATCTGGGGAGCGACGGTGTAATCACCGTGGTATGCAAAGATGCAGATGGTCAGGAGATTCAGACAACAGAGGTAGATCAGGAAAATCATATTTTGGCCCTCAATGATGAACGGTTTGCAAATATACAGATTCAGCCGATCATGTTTACCGATAATACAGCAGGAATAAAGATGATCATAGATGGTGTCGAATGGGATTTCTCAAAAAATGATACGGACGGATATGAATATCTCAATCCAGCAGGAAAATTAGTGAAGTTTGAGAATCCGAAGGTTTCAAATGTATTTTTGGATGATGCAATGAGCAATCGAGGACATATCTGGAATAAAACGATTCCGCTTCTTGGAAAGCATGCTTTTATGGGGAGTGGGGCAAATACCTATATGTTTGAAGTGCCACAGGAAGATTATATCAGTCAGAACTATGTTTATGGAGCAAACAGCTATGATGTAAAAGCCCATAGCTGGTATCTGCAGCAGTGGGTAGAAACCGGATTACTCGGTACCCTGGCACTTCTGGTATTTTTGTTCTGGTATCTGGTACAGTCGGTACGCATTTACCGCAGAGTGGATCTGCACGAGAGTATCAGCTGGGTTGGATTTGGATTATTTGCGGCAGTGCTGGTGTACATGATTGCAGGTATTGCAAATGATTCCAATGTATGTACCGCTCCGGTATTCTGGGGTATGCTTGGTCTGGGACTTGCAGTGAACCGGATGCTTGTAAAGAAAGAAAATCTCTTTATTGTTAAAGAAACGGTTTCTGCGGAAAGTGATACTGCCGTAAAACAGAGTATTTCAAGAGCAGCAGAGAGTGCAAAAGCAGATACCGCGCAGACGGTACAGAATACTCAAGGGGCTGGAGTGACAGAATCCTCAGTCAGGAAGAAATCATCGAAAAAACAATCGAGAAAACAGAGAAAGAATCAAAAATAACAGATTGAAATTATGAAAAAAATCATTCAAGATAAACAATTACTGATCAGACGGATTTTTCTGATGTGCTACGACGTGCTTGCAGTGTTTGCTGCAAGCATAGTTGCGTTATTGATTCGGTTTGATCTGAATATCAAAAGCGTACCGTTTCAATATATGGATGAAGTGTGGAGAGCACTTCCTTTTATGATCATTGTTACACTGATCATTTTCTGGATGCTCCGGCTGTATTCCAGTCTCTGGAGCTATGCGGGAGCACTGGAAATGATGTATGTGGTTTCAGCATGTATTCTGGATACCGTTGTTGTGACAGTGCTGATATTGCTTCGGAACTGGGGGGATATGTACCCGGTGCCAAGAAGCTTTTACATTCTGTATGGATTGTTTCTGTTTGTATTTGTCATGGGATGCAGATATTCTTACCGCGGACTGCGTGTGCTTCGCAATATGCGCAGAGCCGGTGTGTACAGACGGAATGTACTTGTGATCGGAGCAGGGGATGCAGGAAACCAGATCATCAAAGAAATCAACAACAGCCGCTATGTGAAAAAGAAGGTTGTTGGTGTGATTGATGATGACCGGAACAAGATCGGCAATTATATTCATGGAGCGAAAGTCGTAGGAGATCGGAGTGATATTCTGGAAAAAGTCGAAGAACTGCATGTGCATGAGATCATCATTGCCATGCCATCGGCCACGCAGAAACAGATCAAGGGGATTCTTGATATCTGCAAAGAAACCGGATGCACATTGAAACGTCTGCCCGGCATTTACCAGCTTGTAAACGGCGATGTCAGCGTCAGCAAATTAAAAGATGTAGATGTCAATGATCTTCTTGGGCGGGATCCGGTGACGGTTGATCTGCAGTCCATCATGGATTATGTTTCTGGGAAAATCATAATGGTTACAGGGGGCGGGGGCTCCATCGGAAGCGAATTGTGCCGGCAGATTGCCGCACACAAGCCAAAACAGCTGATTATTGTGGATATTTACGAGAATACGACCTATGATGTGCAAAACGAACTGAAAGTCCGGTTTCCGGAGCTGGATCTTGTTGTGCTGATCGCATCCGTGCGGAATACGAATCGTATGAACTGGATTTTTGAACATTACAAGCCGGAGATTATCTATCATGCAGCGGCACATAAGCATGTGCCTCTCATGGAAGAGAGTCCGAACGAGGCAATTAAGAATAACGTGCTTGGCACGTGGAAGATTGTGCAAGCGGCAGATCGGTACGGTGTGAAGAAATTTGTGATGATTTCCACGGATAAGGCAGTCAACCCAACCAATATCATGGGTGCCAGCAAGCGCATCTGTGAGATGATCATTCAGACCTATAACCGCAGATCGAAGACAGATTTCGTAGCCGTGCGTTTTGGAAATGTGCTTGGCAGTAACGGAAGTGTGATTCCGCTGTTCAAAAAACAGATTGAGCGTGGAGGTCCGGTCACGGTTACCCATCCGGATATCGTGCGGTATTTTATGACAATTCCGGAAGCGGTATCTCTGGTGCTGCAGGCGGGCACCTATGCCAAAGGTGGAGAAATTTTTGTTCTGGATATGGGAGAGCCGGTTAAGATTCTGGATCTGGCAAAGAACCTGATTCTTCTTTCTGGTCACAAGCCGGATGAGGATATCCATATCATTTTCACAGGACTTCGCCCAGGAGAAAAACTTTATGAAGAGATGCTGATGGATGAAGAAGGGATGCAGGATACTGCAAACAATCTGATTCATATCGGTAAACCGATTGAGCTGGATGAAGAAAAATTCATGCAGCAGTTGGAAGAATTAAAAGAGTACGTTGTGACAGAACCGGAAGACATCCGGGAGTGTGTCAAAAAAATCGTGCCGACGTATCACCCGGAACTGGCGGGGGAGAATAAATAGGTAATAATAGAACGGCTATCAATGACAGCAATTCCGTGCATGGCACGTGAATTGCTGTTTTGCTTTTTACAGATGAAACGTATTGCGGGGATGTCTGGTAGTGAGGATGGCACGCTGCTTTGACATGGCAACATGCGTATAGATTTCCGTGATATGAATGGAACTGTGACCAAGCATTTCCTGTATATAGCGGATATCAACGTCCGCTTCTAAAAGGCTGGTGGCAAATGTATGCCGGAACATATGCGGTGTAATATGCTGTTCAATTGCAGCAAGAGAAGCATATTTGTTGATCATCCGCCGCACCGACTGATCGGATAATGCCGTTCCGTTTAGCGTCGCAAAGAAATGCTGGCAGGTTTCCATCTGGGGGAGAAATTCATTGCGGTATTCCGACAGAATCTGTATGACCTCGTGGTTTCCGATCTGAACAATTCGTTCTTTGGAACCTTTTCCGTAGATCAGGACTGATCCATCGTACAAATCAATGTCACAGATACGCAGAGCGCATAATTCGGAAATCCGTATTCCAGTTGCAAATAAAAGTTCTATGACAGCGGCATCCCGCAAAGCGTTTTTTCTCTGATAATCCGTTTTGGCGATGGTGCGCTGCTCATAGATCGTAGATAAGAAAATTTCGATCGTGTGCAATGGAATGGTTTTCGGCAAAATCACAGGTTCGCGGAATTTGATCTGCACCTTGTTGAAAGGATTCCGGGCGATGATTTCTTTATATTCCAGGTAGTGAAAAAGAGCTTTGACCGAGGCAATCTTTCTTTTTACGGTTTTGGGTTTGTACTTCTGGTGCAGACTGCCAATATAATTTTCCAACAAATCCGGTGTAATATCAGAAACATCTCTGTATGAAAAAATGGCATAAAATTGCTGAAGGTCGATGCGATATGCTTTCAGAGTCTTGGAATCCAGGCGTTTTTGGTGACGGCAGTGTTCCAGATAGTTGTTGATGTGTGTCTGTAAATTATTCATGGGTGGTCTCCTTTGTATATGAAGTTTTGTTTAGGAGTATATGGTACATGAAATGGGGAGGATTTTGTTGGATAAGGCAAAATTTGAAAAAATTGTACAATATATAACAATTACATGGATAGAACAGTGGGGTTTCTTGTATCAGTATGGGTGGGAAAGGATATGGGATAGACTTCGGGGAAATACAGAATATGGATGTCGAAAGGTGATGTTTTGATGGGAAAACGGTGAGATTAAATAATAAATTACCGTTTAAATAAGAAAAATGGATTAAAATAAGGGATTATGTTATATTTTTTTGAAAGGTATGTTATAATCTTTAATATAATAGAAAAAAGATTGAAAGATAATAAGAAGTTATCTGTTATGCAGTTTGAAAAGATGATGGATAATTAATGATTATGGATTAATAAAAGAAAGGAATCGCTATGAGTATTTCTATTGAAGAATTTATTACGGATTTTGCTTATAAGTTAAATAATGAACAAGTATCTGTTTTCATTGGTTCTGGTGTTTCAACAGAGTTAAAATTACCTAATTGGAAAAATCTATTTAAAGATATAGCGGCAAAGATCTCTTTAAATATCGATGAAATTGACGATTATTATCAATTGGCTCAGTACTATAGTAATAAATATAGCGTAAGTGATTTAAAAAGAAGTATATTACCTAAAATTCAAACATTAAATACAGACAGCCCTACACTTAACAACTTATTAGACTTGAAATTTCATTCTATATGGACAACAAATTTTGATAATGCTATTGAGAACTGTTTGTTTAGTAAAAAAATAAATTATTTAAAGGTTCATAATGATAAAGATTTAGCCTGTATTAATATGAATGACTACCCTATAATTTACAAAATTAATGGAGACATTAGTGATTTAGACAATATTATATTGACACAAAGGGATTGGGAAAATTTTACATACAAAAGACCTACAATGTTAAATTTCTTAAACAAAGAACTTGTTTCGAATACATTTCTATTCATAGGGTATAGCTTTAAAGATAAGTTAGTAAAAACGTCTTTAAGTACAATCCAACAGTTTGTTGGAAATAATGGAATGCATCATTATGCTATTTTTGAAAAGGATAATAAAATAGAGTTTAAATATTATATTGATGATTTAGAAAAAAATTATAATGTAAAAGCAGTTTTAGTTGAAAAATACACAGATGTACCGGAAATTTTAAAACAAATTTATTTAAAAACTATTGAAAGAAATGTTTTTATTTCAGGTAGATTAGATGATTACAATGAAGAAACAGAACTGTTTGCAAACAATTTGCTAAATTGTTTGGCTGTTGAATTATTAGAAAAAGAATTTAACATATGTACTGGAATGGGAAGAAAAATAGGTTATTTTGTTGCGGGACCATCGATTCAATATCTTTTATCAAAAGGTATACATAAAATAGATAAGCGAATTCAAATTAGACCATTCGATGATAATCTTACTGCTAAAGATTTTAGTTCCTATAGAAACTATTTGATTTCACAAAATAATATTGCAATTTTTGTCTTTGGTCAAAAATTTGTTAATGGCATATCTCAAAATTCCAAAGGTGTTATAGAAGAATTTCAGATCGCTAAGAAAATGAATAAAATTATTATTCCAATAGGAAGTACTGGTTTTGCTGCTCGTGAAATATTTGATGCCGTAAAGGCTAATATTGTTGATTTTCCTTATCTTGAACCTTACTATACTGTATTGGAAAATGAGACTGACATTAATAAAATTTGCAAAACTGTGGCTTCGATTATAGATTCTGTCGTAAATATTTATTAAGTTTAATGATAACTGCAAGCTGAAATATACTAAAACTCAAATGATCTAAAGAAATATTAAATGAGGTAAAATTTATAATCCGGTGAATAATAATATCTATAGTATTATTTTCATTTTGTGTATCAACATACAAATACATAGAATAAAGCATAGCAATTCTGGCCGAGTAATTACCTAAATCTAAGTTTATAAAAGCCTCTGCCAATTTATGTAAATAACATAAATTATTGTTTGAACAATATTGTGCTATTTCAGACATAGATCGTAAATCCATTGTTTTGACTTGGTCATATAGTAATTTTTCTATTATCTGATTGGTTACAAAAAGTGTACCGCTGTGCTTATTTATTTCATTATATATTATTTTACGAATCCAATTATAATGTTCAGGGAGTTGGTTAGCCTCTAACAAATATAATATTGGAAATAATTTAATTGTTCCTTGTTCATACAACGTTTGAGCGTAATCCAATTCTTCGACTGCACATTTACTTGTAAAAAAATTGGGAGATAAAATGAATATAACATATTTACTATCTTTTATACCATGTTCGAAATTTGTCTCAAATCTAGCATCACTGAGATACATATCATGAAAATCATACCACACATTAAAGCCATAGTTTTTTAAGTGAAAAACCATAGATTCTACAATGGTATATCTATCTTTACTTGAGTAACCAATAAAAATCATATATTCCTCCAATTTTCGTGTATCAACTACTACATCATCATTAATTATCCATCATCTTTTCAAACTGCATAACAGATAACTTCTTATTATCCTTCAAATCAAATAATTTTGTATTAACATGTAAAGTGCTAAAAATTCTGTGATTGAAAAATTTTTTGAAATAATGAGAACTATGAGACGTAAGAAAGAACAGATTAATGAGAAGGATATATGATAATAAAAATAGATGATTAAAAAAGTGAGAGTGAGCAAGTAGATACAATTTACTTGGAATACCATGGAAAATAGAAATTGTAAAGATAACAATTGTGGAGCCTCTTATGTGGTGTAGGCTTACACACCGAAAAAACAATGAGATAAAATTAGTAATGGAAGTAATAATCACAGTCATTGCAATATGCACTAAAATAGAGTATGATATAACATATGTAAATTTATGAAAATATGGGAAATCAGGAAGGAGCAAGTCAGCCATGAAAGGGTACCATTACATCAAAAGAGGAATTGATATCATATTAAGTGGGATGGCGATCGTGAGTTTATCACCACTCCTTCTTTTTTTATGTATTGCGATCAAACTGGATACACCCGGACCGATATTATTTAAGCAGAAGCGTGTCGGCATCCACCGGAGTTTCTTCCAGATTTACAAATTTCGTACCATGCGGATTGACACACCGAAGGATGTGCCGACACATATGCTGGAGAATCCGGAGCAGTACATCACAAAGGTAGGAAAATTCCTGCGCAAAACCAGTCTGGATGAACTGCCGCAGATTTTTAATATCTTCAAAGGAGAAATGAGTATCGTAGGACCGCGGCCGGCACTGTGGAATCAGGATGATCTGGTAGCAGAGCGTGAGAAATATGGTGCCAATGATGTGACACCGGGGCTGACCGGGTGGGCGCAGATCAATGGCAGAGATGAACTGGAGATTCCGGACAAAGCAAGACTGGATGGCGAATATGTCAAACATCTGGGACCATGGATGGATCTGAAATGTTTTCTTGGCACAATTGGCTCCGTGCTCATGCACGATGGCGTGGTTGAAGGTGGAACTGGCGAACTGAACAAAGTGGAAGAAGAGACAGAAGCACACAAAAGCGGACTGGTCGATCCACAGAAACTGAAGAGAGAAATTGTATTAGGCGGAGCAGTGGCAGTAACCGCGCTGGTAGTATTTTGGGCTGTAATTCACCATATTTTACATAAGGGAGAGGACAGGGAAAAGAAAAAAGGAAACATTCCGGGAGTGTTGTTTGGCCTGGCAACAATAACAGAGCTTGCAGCAACCATTTATGTAAATAAAAAACGCAAAGTGCAACTGGCATTGGAACCGGGACAAACAACACAGAGCAGCGCAAAAAAGGAAACCATTGCAAAAGACACAGAAGAAAGTGAAAAGGGCAGGAGAAAAAAGAAGATTCTGATCACTGGAAGCGGCAGTTATGTGGGAACTTCCGTGGAGGCATGGCTGAGACAATGGCCGGAGTACTACCAGGTTGACACGCTGGATATGAGAACCCAAACATGGCGGACACACGATTTTTCTACATATGATGTGGTCTATCATGTGGCGGGAATCGCACATGCAGATGTGGGACAGGTGACGGAAGAAGAAAAGAAGCAGTATTACCGCGTGAATACAGATCTGGCAGTAGAGACAGCCGAAAAAGCCAAAAAGGAAGGCGTGCAGCAGTTTCTCTTTATGTCTTCCATGATTGTATACAGCGGATGTAGAGAAAAGAAAATTACAAAAAATACAATTCCCAAACCATTGAATTTCTATGGAGACAGCAAATGGCAGGCGGATCAGAAAATACAGGCACTGGCAGATGAACGTTTTAAGGTTGTCGTATTGCGCCCACCGATGATTTACGGAAAGGGATCAAAGGGAAACTATCCACAGCTTGCAAAACTGGCAGGAAAGCTTCCGCTATTTCCGATTGTACATAATCAGCGTTCCATGCTTTATATAGAAAATCTGGCACAGTTTGTCAAACGGATGATCGACAACGAAGAGACCGGAGTGTTTTTCCCACAGAACGAGCAGTATATCAATACTTCGGATCTGGTGCAGATGATCGCTGTGGTAAAAGGACACCGGCTTGTGATGGTTCCAGCGACTGGCTGGATCATCCGGCTGATGAAAAAGATTCCGGGAAAAATTGGCACCCTGACGGGCAAAGCGTTTGGTGACAGTGTGTACGATATGCAGATGAGTGAATATAAGGAAGAATATCGTGTGTGTGACTGGAAAGAGTCGGTAAGAAGGACGGAAGGATAAGAGCTGGAATGGGAAAATCTTGCATAAATAAAAGAATTAAAGTATGATACTACTGAAAAGATGATAAATAGCTTAATGGTATGCATTCGAAGGTTTAGGAGATAGAAAAGCGTGAGAATAGACAAACTGCAAGTGCACAATTTCAGAGGTTTTTCAGATACAGAAATAGTATTAAACGGAAAAGATGCCATTTTTTATGGAGTAAACGGAATGGGAAAATCGTCAATACTGGATGTCTGCAATCTTCTCTTTTCCAGAATTATGCAGGAAGCCGCACAGGATGAACAGATAACAGCCTCTCTTTTAGGAGAAAAAGATGTAAAAGTTGGAGAAGAAGAAGCAAAAATAACGTTGTTTCTTGAAGACCAGGGAAATAATTTTCACTATTACCGAAAAAGAATTCAGGGGAAAAATCTGCATAATTCCAAAGAACTGAAGAGAGTTTCGGAATATATTCGAAAACAGTATCTGGGAGATTATTTGGAAACAGAAGAAGAGTATGAAAACGATGACACGGAAACACCACAGAAAGAGTTTACTTTAAATAATGAAAATATTCCTGTTTATGTGTTTTATGGAGTTGACCGCTATAATGAAAAAACACGTAAATTGAGAAGGCGTTATACAGGAGCAGCAGGGAAGCTGGATGCGTGGAGAGATTCTGCATTTGGAGGAGTGATCAATTTCCGGTTATTTTTTGAATGGTTCCGGGGAAGACAGGAATATGAAAACAGTATACGAGTGGAAACACCGAATGCAGAAGATCCACAGTTACATGCAGCAAAAAAAGCCATATTAAACGCATTGGGAGATGGATTTTCGGAAATTCGTGTGAAAGTAACAGAAGAAGATGCGGAACTTATTGTCATCAAAAAAGAATTGGAATTGGCATTTTATCAATTGTCAGAAGGAGAAAAAAGTGTAATCGCACTGGTAGGCGATCTGAGCCGGAGGCTGGCAATTGCAAATCCGAAGAGGGAGAATCCGTTGGAAGGGGATGGCATTGTGCTGATTGATGAAATTGATCTGCATCTGCATCCGAAGTGGCAGGAGAAGATTTTTCCGGCTTTACAGAATACTTTTCCAAATATTCAGTTTATTGTTTCCACACATGCTCCGAAAGTGCTGGAGTCTGTGGATGAAAATATACAGGTAATACGTTTGCATGAAGATGCAGAAACGCATCTGGTTTTGGCAGAACCGATGGAGCCGATGAACGGCTGGGATGTCAATACAATTCTGGAAGATTACATGGATACCGAAGTATATAACAGGAAGACAACGGAACTCTTAGAGCAAATAAATGTGTATCTGAATGAAAAAGCATATGATGAGGCAGAAAAACTTGTAAATAAGCTTGCATGGATGACATCGGAAGAGAATACGAAAGTTGTGCGTGCAAGAATCTTGATTGCAAAAGGGCGATAAAGTTTTTATGATTTATATTCAAAAGACAGGTGAACCAGAAGAAGTAAGCCGGTGGAAGAAAAAATTCAAGAATAAGCATAAAAGAGAAGCAGGGTATGAGGATATCCGGCATGAAAAGGAACTGCAAATATTAAAGAATGCATTGCTTGCAGAACAGAGACATCTTTGCTGCTATTGTTGTTCTTATATTAAAAATACAGAGACTGAAGTACAAAAGAATAGTTTTCATGTGGAACATTTTCGGCCTCAGGCACAAAATCAGGATTTATCTCTGGCCTATAATAATCTTCATGCTTCTTGTAATGGAGACAATCGCAGGCACTGTGGGCATAAAAAAGAAAATAATTTTGATGCAAAGCGGATGATTTCTCCGCTGGAGAAGGATTGTGAAAGTCATTTTCGATATCAGCAGGATGGAACAATACAGCCGGCGGAAAAGACAGATGAGGCAGCTGAGTATACAATTACGAAGTTGAACCTGAATGATAAACGTTTATGTCGTGCCAGAGAAGACGCTTTATGGACGTTTAATGTGTTCCAGTTGAATGGAGAAGAAAAACAGCGGGAATTGAAAAAATTTGAATGTTCAGAAGAACTGCCACCTTATTGGGACGCAATTAAATATTTTTTGACACAGGGAGACTGATATACGTGAAATATGATAGAAATCTGGTCGCTACAATCATAGAAAACGAATTTTGGGATGACTTGTATAATGAAATTGACGATTCTGTTATGAACATGGAAGGTCAGGAATTGGATGAAGCGTTTGAGACATATGTTGACTATGCAGAATTGGATCAAATAGAAAATGTCAAAGTTGTCCGGGTAGAACAGGAAGAGGATGATACATGTACGATTGTGAGAGGCATATTGGAAGCTGATGTTTCTCTTGATGGTTATGTATATTTTGAAGGGGAAAATAATATGGTGAACAGTTCGGAAGTTACATTGGAATTCGAATTTCAATTTGAGCATCAGAATGGGAAAAATCGCCAATTTGTGTCCCGGGTAATTGCATAACTTTTAATTGATAGAAGATATCATGAAGAATAAAAAATGGTAGAATCTGTAGAAACTGTGATAGGACAGATTATAGAAAGAGTGGAGGTTTAGGGATGCCGTACGTGTCACCTGTTGTTGAAAATGATTTTAAAGACCGGTTGAACAAGTGCGTAGATATTATTAAAAATTCGAGTATCAAATATCAGAGTTTTGGGATTTTTGGAAGCTACGCGAGAAATGATTATAAGGCCAGCAGTGATATCGACTTTTGCATCATAGTTCCGGAAAAACCGGAAAGATGGATGATGGGAGCCTTGCGGGAAGAACTCGAGATGTTGCATGCGGATGTGGTTTTTGTAACACCGCAGTATTTCGAACATGATAATTCAAAGTTTACACAACAGTTAAGAAGAGATTATAAGGAGTTGAAAATATGATAAAGGCAAATTCTTATTATTCTATTGCGTGCAATGAATTCTGGTATTTAAGGGATGCAGTGTCACCGGTATACTGCAATCCGGCTGCAGCTTCGGCACAGCAAATTGCAGAAAAAATGTTGAACTCTGTGGCAGAACTGGTTTGTACTGGAATTGAAAAACTAATGACATCCCATAATTTGCGTGCCTTATACGATGAGATTAAAAGGGTGGATACTTCCTTACAATTAGAGAGGAAAGATCTGGCATTACTCAAAGACTATTATTATGATGCAAGATATCCGGGGGATAATTTTGTTATTGTGACAGTGGATGAGCTGCGTGAGGCATTGGAGATCATGCTTGACGTTGTAGAAGCTGTAAATTGCTGGGGAACGTCTCATGAATTGGAGATATTAATTGCTGATCCGAGAGGGGAGTTTCAATCAGCGATGAGCAGATTGAAACAGAAATTTTGAAATTATGTGAAAACTTATATACGCAGAATATTAATGCATTATTAAAAAATATGGAGCCATAGTTTCGGTAGAAGTGATAAAACCGGTTGGATGATAAGTCTGACTGGTTTTTTACATTGAGTAAGATAAAGGTTCGTGATATAATAAAAATAATATTTATTGGATTTGGGGTTACGGAAGACAGAGGACAAGAGAATGCATATAGTTAAGGAACTTATCGATAATATATCTTCAACAAGCCTGAATAGATTTCTTACCGAACAGAAAATTGCAAATGAGCAGAGGCTGTCTTTTTCGGACCATCGGGTTTTACTAGAACAGCTTTGTCAAAGCGGATTGATTTCTGTTGAGGATCTGAATGATTTTTTCTTTCAAGAATTATTATATGGTCATCATCGATTGATGCGCGTGTATTCATTAACTGCTTCGACCTGTTTGCGATTAAAGAGCAGGGATTCGTGGAGCAGACTTATGCGCAAATTCCAAATTTCCGATTGGACGTACAACCAGATCATAGAGACAATCCCACAGAAAGAAGACTACACGAAGCTTGCAGCGATACAGGAAGAAAGAAGGAATGGAAATTTAATCAGGGTGCATCTGATTTTTGTATTCTGCATGTTAAAAGATTCTGCGGGTCCGATCGAGAAGGAGTGTTCCTATCTTCCGGTAACTATTGATCTGGAACAGCGCTGCATGATTGTTAAAGTATGGAATCAGCATGGAATTATACAGGAGAGCCGTCCGCAGATTCAGCTTGATAAGATCTATAGTATAGTAGAAGAAACATTAGAACTGGAATTGGACAACGAGAGAGCGGCTGATCCGCAGAATGTATTGTATGATATGAGCAAAGAATTGTTCAACCAGTTTTTTGAACGGCTTCCAAATATAAAAGAGATTGATGATAAGAGAGAGAGCCTTAGCAGCATTATCGATGCAATGTTACAAAATATTCCGTTGCATCATGTAGAACAAAAAGACGGAAAATTATATATGCCGGATGGAATCATTAATTTAGAGGAAGAACTATATCGCCTGATTCAACAGACTGCATTATATGATTACCGGGAAGATCATGCATTGGAGTCGCTTCTTCCGCGCAAAGAAAAATATATATCAAGAATTCGATTCAGTGACAGAGACAATCTGTCGGCAAACTTAACAGGAGAAAATGGTGTAGATTGTATTTATGATGCCAAGACGTTTATGTGTATCAGGGATTCTTTGGATATCGTGAAAAGAATTATTTCCCTGACGGTCAATTTCCCAAGAGCGCGAGGGGTATTACAAGTGAAATATGAGGCTGATAATTATCAGTTTCTGACGCTGCACATTTTGGAAGGAAAATATTATTCGGAAGAAGAATTCCAGCAGATATGGGGGCTTTATAAAGAGTATGAACGAAAGAGAAGCGGTTCGGCAATGCATGAAAATCCTGCCGCAGTTGACACAAAGGCAATGTAAGCAGTTTACGACGCAGGACCTGAGTGAACGACTGGATCTGGAAATTACATATACCAAAAGTATGCTGCAGGTTCTGTGTGCAAAAAATCTGGTTCGAAAAGAACTGCACTATAGCTGTCCACAATGCCATAGTCAGAATGTCTTCGTATGTGATGGATTTGCTGCTTCGTATCAATGCTATCATTGTCAGGCAATCCTGGAACCGGCACGGGTAGAAAACGAGGGGAGACCGTTTTACAGTGTTTCCAAGGATGACTTTATGCAGTATACAAAAGAAACGTATCCGGATATTTTTTATATGACATGTGAGCCGGAAAAAGAAATTATTCCATTTCGTCCGGTGGTTGTCGAGCAATCGGAAGAAAATGTTGCTCCGGTGACCGGGGATGACAAGGTAGAGATGGTAGAGGATAAAGATGAGAAAACGGATAATGACCTTGAGAAGCGTGTGGTTAGCTTGGAAAATGATAAAAAGGGGAAGAATCTGTTTTGGGCGATTGTAAAGATAATTGTATGGGTTACATTTATGCTGCTTGCCTCTTGGTTTGTCTTGTATGAAATGCTCGATATTTTTGTCTTTAAGGATCAACATGCCTTTCTTTATGAGATGTTTATGTTTGCAATGAAGGGAAGTGTGATTGAGACAAATGATTGGGGCGGTATATTTATAACTATCATTGGTGGAATATTGACTTTGGTGGTTGGTGGAATTGATGTATTGGGATGGAAGAAGATACATCAATATTACCATACTATAAAAGAAGAATTAATTAGTTGAGTATTTGGTGAAAGGAAAAGATGAAACGAGTTCTGATGCTGGCGTCCGTCGCCTCCATGATTGATCAATTTAATATGCCAAACATTGCATTGCTGCAGAAACTGGGGTATGAGGTAGATGTGGCCTGCAATTTTATCGAAGGAAATACCTGCTCGGATGAGCGTGTCGCAGAATTGAAGCAAAAACTGCAGGACATGCATGTGCGCTGCTACCAGATTGATTTCGCACGGAATATCAAACACATGGGGCAGAACATGAGGGCACTGAGGCAGGTAGAAGGTTTGATGAAGCAAAATGGATACGCATTTTGCCACTGTCACAGCCCGATCGGTGGTGTGGTCGCAAGGATTGCCGGACACCGGACCAGAACAAAAGTGATCTATACGGCACATGGGTTTCATTTCTATCAGGGGGCACCGGTTATGAACTGGCTGGTGTACTATCCGGTGGAGAAGATGCTGAGCAGATGGACGGATGTGTTGATAACGATCAATCATGAGGACTATGCCAGAGCAAAAAAGAAATTTCATGCCGGAAAAACCTATTATCTGCCAGGAATCGGAATCAATCTGGAGCGATTCCATGAGGGAGATGCACAAACAATCCAGCAGAAACGGCAGGAACTTGGATTGCAGCCGGAAGATGTATTTCTGCTGTCTGTGGGAGAACTCAGTGATCGTAAAAACCATGTCGTTGCCATTGAGGCAATGAAACAGCTGGTTCAGAGTCATTCGCAGCTGAGATATTTTATTTGCGGACAGGGAGAAAAAAAGCAGGAACTGCAGCAGTTGATTCGAAAATATCATTTGGAAGATCATGTGAAGCTGCTGGGATTTCGGACAGATGTGGCAGAACTCTGTCAGGCAGCAGATGTGTTTGTATTTCCTTCTAAGCAGGAAGGACTTCCGGTTGCGTTGATGGAAGCGATGGCTTGCGGAGTGCCGGTGGTGTGCAGCAGAATTCGGGGAAATACTGATCTGATACAGGAAGAAAAATGTCTGTTTGAACCAGATGATGAGGAACAGGTAAAGGCATGTATAGAATGGATATTAAAGAAAAACGAAAAAAATGTTGTGTATAATAAATTATCAAAATATGATTTGGTGAATGTGATAAAAGAATATGGAGAAATTTATGCCGGAAAATGAAAAATATCCTCTGGTTAGTGTGGTTATGGCTGTTTATAACAACATGGATGAAAAAGTGCTCGAAAGTGCAATAGCGTCTGTTATGCAACAGGATTATGAAAATCTTGAGTTACTTATCTGTGATGATGGGTCTTCCAATAACACATTACAACAGATCAATCGAATAAAGAAGCAGTATACAAAAATACGTGTATTTCACTATGAACAAAATCATGGTGCTGCATATGCTCGGAATTTGTGTATAAAAAAAGCAAAAGGACAATATATTGCAATTATGGATGCAGATGATATCTCTGTAAAGAACAGATTTACGAAACAGGTGACATATTTGCAACAGCATCGGGATATAGGATTTGTGGGTAGCAGAGCGCAGTTTTTTGAAAAAAGAATTGGAGATGACAATGAAATATATCGGTATTGTCAAAAACCTGAGGGTAAGGATTTTTTATTAAATTTGCCATTTGTACATGCTTCCTGCATGTTTCGGCGAGAAGTACTTGGAATGGTAAAAGGATATTCGGTGAGAAAAAACCGTATTCGTGTAGAAGATTATGATATGTTGTTACGCATTTATGAGTCTGGATATCGAGGCGCAAATCTTCCGGATGTACTTTATTATATAAGAAGAGATCTTGCACAGTATAGACGTCGCAAATATCGGTATCGTTTTTATGAGGCACAAATGAAATTTGAGGCATTTAGAAAACTGGGATTAATGCCGGAAGGAATTATATATGCATTGAAACCTCTGGTGATTGGATTAGTCCCACCTCGGATACTGGATTCTTTGCGACAAATATACTATAATAGGAAAAGTAAAGCATGATTGGAATTGTGATTTTAAATTACGAGACATGGGATGCTACATTGAGATGCATCAAAAGTATTGAAAAAACAGAAAATACGGAATCGGTTCGTGTTTATCTGATAGACAATGCATCATCTTCGGATATGCCGGTAGCATTGAAACAGTATATAAATGATCATGATGTGGTGTATATTTCATCAAAGGAAAATCGTGGATATGCAGCCGGAAATAATTTGGGAATTCGAAAAGCATTAGAAGATCAGTGTGGGTATATATTGATTTCAAATAATGATATTGTATACAGAAAAAAAACGATTGAAACAATGTGTGAATTTCTAAAAGAAAAACATGGCGGAATTGTTGGACCGCAGGTGGTAGATCCACAAGGAAAACATCAGCCAAGTGTAGCAATGGGAAAGACCGGAATGAAAGAAATTTTCCGTTTTTATACAGTTTTAAAATGTTTTCAGAGAAAAGCTATGATGAAATATCAGGGAATGCATTTGCAGAAGGATTCACAATTTAGAGTTTTTCATGTTTCGGGCTGTTGCTTTATGATGGATAGGCAGACGGCAGAACTTTTATATCCTTTGGATGAAAATACATTTTTATATGATGAAGAATTAATTATTGGTATAAGAATGCAACTGGCAAATAAACAGACTTGGTATAATGGAAAAGCAATTGTGGAACATCATCATGGATATACAACACAGAGAAACAGTGCTTTTATGCAGAAATGTATTAGGGATAGTGAGCAGTACTATTGCAGAGAATATTTACATGCATCGAGGGTTCAAATTGCATTGTTGTATTGGTATCGAAAGATGCTTTATTTATTTCGGAGCGTGAGGTATGAAACGTTTCGAAAGCAATGGAAGTGGTTTCGGAGAATGACGAAGAAAGAATTATTACGGTGATGAGTGTTTCTTGCATTATAAGAAATATAAAGGTATAATAAAAATGTTTGCGTCGAAATATAAAATGTTTGGAGGAATTAGAAAGATATATGAAAATTGTACACTATCTGATGGGAATACCGCCTGTGAGAGGTGGAGGCATGATTAAATATGCAACTGACTTGATGATAGAGCAGTTAAGAAGAGGAAATGATGTCATCTTACTAATTCCTGGAAGGGTATCTTTTGAAAAGAATGCAAAGTGTAAAATAAAAAAAGATAAGTTATATCATGGCGCGACTGTGTATAGAATAGATAATGCTTTGCCTGTTTCGGTGTTTAATGGAATTAAAGATATTTCATTATATACACGATCATGTGATGAGGCAATGGTTGTCAGTTTTTTTGAAGAGCATAAGCCAGATATATTTCATATTCATACTTTAATGGGCTTAAATAAAGAATGGTTGGGGGTGGCAAAAAGTTTAAAAATACCAACTGTTTACACAACACATGATTATTTTGGAATTTGCCCGAAGGGTACATTATTTAAAGAAGAGCATGTGTGTGAAGACAGTAAATGGAATACATGTGAATTTTGTTGCGTAAATGCTTATTCAAAAAAAAGGCTACGGATTGAACAATCTAAATTATATTATTTTTATAGGAAAAATAAATGGATTACAGGATTTGTGCATAAAACACCTATAATTAAAATATTTAAAAATATGCAGGCTCCTCAAATAGCAGATGGAAAAGACGCGAAAATAATAGAATGTATGCATTCACAAGAATATAATAATTTACGGCAATATTTTGAAGATATGTTTAAAAATATAACGTATTTTCATTTTAATAGTTCAATCGCAAGATGTATTTATGAAAGCAGATTAGGAAGTTTACATGGGGAGAAAATAAGTATCTCTAATTTATCAATTAGAGATAATAGAAAAAGAAAGCGATTTGTAAAAACTTTAAATTTAGCGTACTTTGGAAATTTATCTCAGTACAAAGGATATTTTGAATTATATAAGGCATGTGAAATGCTAAAAGCAGATGGATTTATGGATTTTAAATTACATTTGTATGTGGGAGAGGGGACAGTTGAGTCTGAATTTGTAGAGTGTCATGATCCTTTTAAAAGTGATGAGATGCAAAAAATTTATGACAATACTGACTTGGTAATTGTACCAAGCCAGTGGAAGGAAACTTTTGGATTTATTGTGCTTGAGGCATTGAGTTTTGGAACACCAGTGATTGTTTCAGAAAATGTCGGGGCTAAGGATATTATTCCTGATACAATGAAAGATGAATGCATTTATGGAATAACAACGAAAGATTTATATGGAAAGCTGAAAGAATTATATTGTGATAGGAAAAAATTACAGAAATTAAATGAAAATATTCTGAGTATGGAATATGCATGGGACTTTCATGAACACGAAAAGCAAATAGAAGATATATACAAGAAACTAATATAGCTTAAATGATATATGGAGATTTGGAGAAAAATGGTTGATATAATAGTACCAATTTATAATGCATTTGAAGATCTGGAAATTTGTTTGAAGAGCGTATATGCAAATACAGATTTGAAAGCAAATAGATTAATTCTAATTAATGACAAAAGTCCAGATCCGAGAATTAAAGAATTTCTGGATAGACAATTAAAATTACCTGATAAGAATATTATTGTTATTCACAATGAGGTAAATAAAGGCTTTTCGGGAAATATTAATCTTGGTATGGAACAATCGTCTGAGAACGATGTTCTTTTGTTGAATTCTGACACTATTGTGACGAATAATTGGATTGAAAAGATTGTGAAATGTGCTTATAGCGATATTGCTATTGGTACAGTTACTCCATTATCTAATAATGCAACATTATGTTCGGTTCCTGAATTTTGCCAGGAAAACAAATTGCCAGAGGGAATGACTGTAGATAAGGCAGCAGAAATTGTTGAGAGATGTAGTTTTCATGAATATCCAGAAATTTCAGTAGGACATGGATTCTGTTTGTATATTAAAAGAGAAGTTATTGATACAATCGGAAACTTTGATGCTGAGACATTTGAAAAAGGATATGGAGAAGAAAACGATTTTTGTAATAGAGCAGGTCAGGTCGGTTATATCCACGTTATGTGTGATGACACATACATATATCATAGTGGAACGAAATCATTTGTGTCGAAAGAAAAACAGCAGTTAATAGACAGCCATGAGAAAATTCTGAGACAAAGATATCCGGAACAGATGGTATTAAATGATATTCATGTTCGGGATAATCCAAACTATAAAATAATTAATAATGTAAAAAGATATTTTGAACTATACAATGGTAAGAAAAATTTACTTTACGTTGTACAGGCAGATTTTAGAGAAGATGCTAATGATCATATTGGTGGAACTCAAAAACATGTGAAAGATTTATCTTTAAATTTATGCAAGGAATATAATGTTTTTGTTGCAACACGGTATGGACAATATCTTAGTGTGACTTTATATGCAGGAGAGAAAAGAGAAAGATTTCTTTTTGATATAGGGGTTAATCATCCGTATGTAATGATTAGGAATGATAAGATTGCCCAGGCATTTAAAAATTTGATTTTAGCATTTGATATTGATTTAGTTCATGTACATCATGTAAAAAATTTGTCGTTTGATATTTTTGATATCGCAAAAGAATTAGAAGTTCCTGTTATTTTAACAATGCATGATTTTTATTTTGTATGTCCAACATTGTTAATGCTGGATTCTGAAAATAATATTTGTGTGGATTGTGAGTCGGATTGCAGAAAATGTTTAGAACAGAAACTTAAGATTCGGAGTAATATTGATTATATTGGTATTTGGAGAAAAAAGGTACGGAAAATTTTGCCAATATGTAAAAAGATAATTGTTCCAGACGAAAGTGCAAAAAATATTGTAAAGAAATATTATCCAGAGATGGAATCTAAAATTGAAGTTGTTACACATGGGTATTCGACAGAACTTAATATATTGGATTTAGAACCGGAAAATTCAGATAGGCTGGAATATCGTATTGAAAGAATTGATAAAACTGGTCCATCGTATACAATTGTTGGCTGGGCATGTATAAGAGGAGGAAAAACAACAAAATCTATATGGATTCAAGCAGAGAATGCAAATGGAGTTGTTGAAAGAATACCGACCACTATTAAATATCGTGCTGATGTGGCAGAAATACATAATACCGTTGCAGAGTGCGGATTTGAATGTTATGTCCCTAAGCATATATTGGATGGAAGTGATTGTACAATTATTCCTATGATTTATGATGGAAAAGTATTATGGAAAACCAAAAATTTCTATGCGTTTCCAAATGTAAATGCAAAATTGAAGGAAAGTTGTAATGTTGCATTTATTGGAGGAATTAGTGAATCAAAAGGTGGAAATGAAATTGTTTCTATTGTGAAACAGGGAAGCAGAGATGTCAATTGGTTTGTTATGGGACAGATTGGCGTAGGGGAATTAAATGAATTAGACCAAGACAATCTTTCAAAAACAGGCGCATATAATCCAGAAGATATACAACAATTACTTAAAGTTCACAATATTGATGTTGTGTGCGTTTTATCTACATGGCCTGAGACCTTTTCGTATACATTAAGTGAGGCAATTTATAATAAATGTGCGGTTATTGTGACGGATGTAGGTGCGTTAGGACATAGAGCAGACTTAGGTAATGGCATTTGGAAAGTGTCTAAGCAGAATACAGTAGAAGAAGTTTTAGAGATTATTAATTCTATAACAGAGAACTCTCAGATCTTAAAAGAACATAAAGAATTTGTTTCGCAGATTAGGGTGAAAACTGTTGAAAATATGGTGGATGAATATCGGAAAATTTATAGTGTAGATGCGAAGAAAACTTCTTTTACAGAAGAGTATGATACAAAACTATTGTATTCTATATTAACAAGAGATGAATCGAAAGATACAAGTTCTACAGAAGAAGTACAAAGATTGAAAGAACAAATGAAGATGGTTTATGAATCAACTACTTTTAAATTATTACTGAAAATAAATAGTATTAAGATCCCAGGACTTCGATTACTTAAAAAAATAGTTAGGAAAATTATTTAAACTATTAAGTTAAGTATGTTTAAATGAGGTAATGATAACGTGGATAAGAGGAAGATAGTCAAACTTGTGTTTATAATTACCCTATTGTTGGCAATGCTGGCAGTTTGTGTATGGTATAAACCGGTAAATACAGTTAATATGAAGCTTTCTATGAAAACAACTTCAAATATTGAAGAGAATGATGCATATAAAATTTATTATTTAGAAAATGATGGTGATTCTTATAGTGAAGAACAAACTTCATATTGCGATGTAGTAGCTGGGCGGGAGAATAAAATAAAATTTTCAGTACCGGCAAATGCTTCCAATATTCGCTTAGATGTTGGAATGCATGAAGGTACCATTACCATTAGTGGTATTGTCCTGCAAATAGGAAATCAAAAATATAATGTTACAGATAAAGAACTGCAGAATTATATTTCATTTGATGGTATTGAATCTCTTGAAATAGAAGATAACAGTTTAAGTATTATAGCTAATACGGATGATCCATATGTCATATGGAATTTAAAACCTTACAAATTACAGAATATAGCAAATAAAATAGTTGAATTTTTTAATATTATAATTAAAGGACTTATTTGTTTGGGATTAGGTTGCTTGATTATATGGTTTAGAAAATATTTTGATATTCTTATAGAATTTCCTGTAGATGTTTATCACAGTAAGAAGTTATTGTTTGACTTATCTAAAAACGATTTCAAAACAAAGTATGCTGGATCATACTTGGGAATTGTGTGGGCATTTATACAACCTATAGTTACAGTTTTAGTATATTGGTTTGTATTTGAAAAGGGGTTGAAAAGTGGTGGAGTGTCGGAAGTACCATTTGTGTTATGGCTGATTGCAGGATTAGTTCCATGGTTTTTCTTTTCGGACGCTTGGAATGGTGGTACTGGGGCACTTATAGAATATCAGTATTTAGTAAAGAAGATAGTGTTTCAAATTAATATTTTACCGATTGTAAAAGTATTATCTGCATTATATGTGCATTTATTCTTTGTTGTGTTTACGCTTTTTCTTTATATTTGTTATGGATATATGCCAGATTTGTATACATTACAGATTGTTTATTATACATTTGCTACATTTATAATGGTGCTTGGACTGTGCTATATTACTTCTGCGATTGTTGGGTTTTTTAAGGATTTAACACAAATAATTGGTATCATATTGCAGGTAGGTGTTTGGATGACACCTATTATGTGGAATATAGATGGAATGGATATACCACAATGGCTTAAATATATTTTTGAAATGAATCCAATGTACTATATTGTAACAGGATATAGAGATTCATTGATTAATAAAGTCTGGTTTTGGGAGAGAACAGGATTGACAATATATTTTTGGATATTTACATTGTTCATTTTGGGACTTGGAATGGTTATATTTAAAAAATTGAAAGTTCATTTTGCAGATGTATTATAGGAAGGTGGAATATGCAAAACGTTGCTATCCGTGTACAAAATTTAACTAAAATGTACAAATTATATGATAAACCAACAGATCGACTGGTAGAGTCATTGGGATTATCTAAAAAAAAGTGTTATAAAGAGCATTATGCATTAAATGGCATTAATATGGTTGTGAATCAAGGAGAGACGGTCGGCATTATAGGAACAAACGGTTCGGGAAAATCTACAATTCTTAAGATCATTACAGGCGTTTTGACTCCTACATCAGGAAATGTAGAGATTAATGGTAGGATTTCAGCTTTATTGGAATTGGGCGCTGGATTTAATATGGAGTATACGGGACTGGAAAATGTATATTTAAACGGAACCATGATCGGATTTTCAAGAGAGGAAATAGATGAGAAAATAGATGCAATTTTAGAGTTTGCGGATATAGGTGAATTTATTCACCAGCCAGTAAAAACATATTCGTCAGGTATGTTTGTAAGATTGGCATTTGCAGTAGCAATTAATATTGAACCGGAGATCTTGATCGTAGATGAGGCTTTGTCGGTTGGTGATGTTTTCTTTCAGGCAAAATGCTATCGTAAATTTGAAGAATTCAAAAAAATGGGAAAGACTATTTTATTTGTTAGTCATGATCTTGCAAGTGTAAATAAATATTGTGATAGAGTTATTTTGCTAAATAAGGGCATAAAGGTTGATGAGGGAAGCCCTAAGGTGATTATCGATATTTATAAAAAGATTCTTGTAAATCAATATGATGAGAATGAAAATAAGGGAAATAATGAATCAAATGGAAAAATAAATGAAAATAACACGCTTAAGCATAAATCTGATGATAGTACAGAAATAAAATTATATAAAGAGATGATGCAGCAAAATCCAAATGTAATAAAATATGGTAGTGGAATAGCAGAGATTATTGATTTTGCTGTTTTGGATCAAAATGGACAACCTACAAATACAATTGAATCAGGAGCTGATAATACAGTACTTATGAAGGTGAAGTTTAACAGAAAGATAAATAATCCTATTTTTGCTTATACAATAAAGGATGTTCTAGGTGTGGAACTAGTTGGGACAAATACAATGTACGAACAGGTGAACACCGGAACAGTAAACCCAGGGGATATCAGGGAAGTAAAATTTCGCCAGAAATGGAATTTACAAAATGGAGATTTCCTATTATCCTTGGGATGCACTGGATATGAGAATGGAGAATTTGTTGTATATAGTAGATTGTATGATGTTTGTTGTTTATCTGTTTTTACAGATAGAAATTTTGTTGGAAAATGGAATGCAAATTCAGAAGTGTCTTATAGTTAGAAGAGGTTGATATGGCAATTTGGAATGATCATTTTTATAATGGAATAGATGAATATTCGGATGGAGATGTAGAAGAAGAAATATTGGATTATGTGCAAAATCCAGAAGAATCATTAGAAACATTCATTGGGGATAGCTATGCAAAAGGTTATCATTTATTACCCATAAGAGAAAATATATTAAATTGGTATCCTTTTCGAAAGGATCAAGTTGCACTTGAAATAGGGGCTGGATGTGGTGCTATAACGGGCGCTTTATGTGATAAGTTAAAAAAGGTTGTATCTGTTGATTTATCTGAAAGACGTTCTAAAATTAACTATGAGCGGCATAAGAAAGCTGAAAACCTTACTATAATGGTTGGTAATTTAAATGATATGCAATTTGAAGAAACATTTGATTATGTCATTTTAAATGGAGTTTTGGAGTATGCAATAAGTTTTACAGATTCTGACAAGCCATATCATCTTTTTTTGAATAATTTATCACGTTTTTTAAAACCGGATGGAAAATTTTTGATTGCAATAGAAAACAGGCTGGGGCTAAAGTATTTTAATGGAGCAAAAGAAGACCATACAGGAAACTACTTTTTAGGATTAAATGGTTATGTTGGAAATGAAACGGTAAGAACATTTTCGAAATCAGAGTTAATAAATCTTTTATCGGATATCGGATTTGAATTTCACAAGTTTTATTATCCATATCCGGATTATAAATTTCCGAATGAGATATTTACAGATGAGACGTTAAAAGAAAATGAATATGGAAAACCTATTACAAATATTGAGGAAAATAGATATGTGTTATTTAATGAGAATTTAGTAAATGAATCGCTCGTAAAAGAAGGGGTCATTGATGTATTTGCAAATTCATTTTTGGTAGAATGTTCCAGAGAACAGTTTGAAACACAGGTGTTGTATGCAAAACTTAATTCGGAAAGAAATGAGAGGTTTCGCATAGGAACTGTTATACAGAATATAGGTGCGCAGAAAAGAGAAGTTATAAAATTCCCATTAAACTTGAAATCAGAGAAGCATGTTGAAAATATATTTTTAACCATGAAAAACCAGAAAGAAAAAAATATTCATCCACTTGAAGGTGATATGCAAAATAATGCAGTACATTTTCCCTTTTTAAAGAATAAGACAATAGATGCGCTTTGTTATGAGATGATTCAAAAGAATGAGATAAATGAGGTTTTCGTTTTGTTGCATAATTTTTTTGAAGAGATGAAACGGAACTGTGGTGAAATAAAAATTACTAATAACATATATACAGACTGTTTTTGTGAATATTTTGGAGATCAGAAATTAGAGAGGAATTTTGAATGTGTCTATAATTCTAATATTGATCTGATTATGGACAATATCTATCAGATAGGACAGGAATATGTTATAATTGATTGTGAGTGGGTATACCCACAGTGGATTCCAATTAGTTTTATTATGTGGCGAGCCTTAAATGAGTTATATTCGAAGCATGAGGGGCTGCGACAGAAAGTGGAACAAAATCAATTCATGAAAGAATTCGAAATTGATGAGGAAATGGATAGAGTTTTCCGGTGCTGGTCCGAATATTTTGCACAGGAATACGTTGGAGTAAAGCAAAAGATAAAGTTAGCGAAACAAATGGTTCCGATTTCTTTAGATGAAATCCATCAATCAGAGAAAAGAAAAAGTATGGTGACGATGTCGTTGTATATTGATAAGGGACAAGGTTTTTCGGAAGAAAGCAAACTTTATAAAGATGTTTCGATCAAGGACGGAAAATTTAGAGTTGAGTTTGATATTCCGAATGAATCAAATATTTCGTCGCTGAGATTCGATCCGGTGGAGGATGAAATTATAACTTGTTTTGTTGAGAGCGTTTCTGCTGGAGTAGAAATAATTGGAAGCAATGCAACGAGAAACGATGAGGATAATCATCAGGTATTTGATTGTTTAGATCCACAGTATTATTTGAAAAAAACAGATGATGTGTTGAATGTAGATATTAGTGGGGAAATTTGTATAAAAGATGGAAGCAGTTTAAAGAATGAAATTGAACAAGGAAATATTTTTTGGCATAAAATAAATTTACAATTATCTTTAGAACAGAAAGAACTTAATACTATCAATCTTGGCTTAAAAAGAGAAAATGAAGAATTAATTAAGGAAAGTAAGAAGTTGACTGAAAAAAGTAAAGAACTAATAGAAATAAACGGAAAAATGATGGCTCAGAATGGTTATTTGCTCACAGAAAAAAAGTTTGAAAAAATGAGTAAGGAAGATAAAGAAGAAAAAAAGATATAGCTAATGAAATATCTTATGAGGTGATTGTGGCAAAGAAAATATTTATATAGTGTCTAATCAAATAATAATTTAGCAAACTCGATATGAGAGCAATAAAAAATCAAAGTTCAAGATTGCTTACCAAAACGAAGAGAATGTAATTTGTTTATGGAAATATATGGGCACTTAATGGAAATAGGAATATTATTTTCAATTGGCATGAGATTATGAATAGTTGTAATATTTATGAAATGGAGAAAAATCATGAAATGGAGACAAGGTTTACCTGAGATAAATTTTAAACAAATAGGGAAAAGTGTTATAGTTGCTTTGATCTTTGCGACTTTATTAGAATATATATCAATATTAGATGCGCATGCGTTGATTAATTCTTGTCGTAATGAATCTGAACAACTATATTTAGATGCTGGGAATGCTAACATGGAAAATTGTTCTATTAAAAATGATGTGTATATTGCGACACAAGATGATCCTCAGCTCATTTTTGAAGATGTAAATACATATGTTGGAAATATAATAATATATTATAATGACGTATCTTCATCTGTACTAAATGGTCAAATATTTGTCAGTGATAATACTGAGGAGTTTACAGAGGAGAACAGTTATAAGTATTCATTTTTAGAAAATAAAAAAATTTTAATAGCCACTATAAATAGACATGCAGATTCATTAAGAATAGATATTGGTGATTTAAAAGGGGATGCTTGCAAAATAAAAAAAATTATTATTAATCCTTCGTTTTTAACATATGTAATGTATTCATGGAATAATATGTCTATTATACGAATCTTAGTGTATATTCTCGTTATTTTAGTTGTTTTAGGAGCAATAACAAATAAAGTTCTTTTTTTTGAATGTTGTTTTAAGTATAGATGGTGGATAGGAATCGGATTAATAATTTTTTGTACATTATGTAAGTTACATGGTTCTTCTATTGGAATGCTTCCACAGATGTTAGGAACAGAAGATACTTCTAGGCTATGGGGAACACTGAGAGCTATTCAGTATGACGAATTTGTCGTGTTTACAGGTAGAACATTAGGTCAAATTGCGTCTGGTTTTGAGTGGTTTTCAAATTTGTTGGGATATTCTGCACAAGATATGTATCTGATATATGGACAACCGGTAAAAGACATAGCGACTATATTTAGACCTTTTTCTGTAGGGTATATGTTTTTAGGAGCTGAATATGGCATTGCATTTTATTGGTCTTCAAGAATTATAATTGGTACATTAGTGTCTTTTGAATTTGGAAGACTTATTTCAAAAGACAATAGGAAGTTGTCAGTGGCATATGCTGCTTTGTTAATGTGGTCACCATTGGTTCAATGGTGGTCGGCAATTAATGAAACAGTTGAATTGTTATTATTTGGACAATTAGCTATCCTGTTATTATATAAATATTTGACAGTAAAAAAAATGAAGATAAAGATAATACTCATGGTGGGATTGGTTTTGAGCGCAGGTACATTTGCACTTGCATTGTATCCGGCACGAGAGATACCATTCTTTTATGTCTTTTTAGCCTGTTGTGTTGCAATGTTGCTTGAAAATAAAAAAATATTAAAAGTAAATAGACATGATATTGTAATTTGGGGAATAGGAATATTTTTTTTAGGTGCATGTATATTGCATGTCTTTTTCCGATCACAAAGTACATTACCTATTTTGATGAATACCGTATCCCCAGGAAAACGATTGTATGCAGGTGGACCAATTGAAAATATAGTGGAATTATTTAAAGGATGGAATAGTTATATATGGTCTTTTACAACAACGGCAAATGCCTGTGAGAAATCGGGAGTACTTAATTTTTATCCGATTGGATTTGTTTTGTCTATCCTTATTGTTTTTAAAGAAAAAAAATTAGATAAGTGGATAATTTGCTTGAATATAATAAATATATTTTTGACAATATATTTATTATTTCAAATGCCGTCGGTTGTGCAAAAAATAACTTTGCTTGGTCATGCAACTGCGCGCATTTATGATGGTATTCAAGTAATAAACTTAATCGTATTAATTAGGACTATTGTTATTATAAAAGAAAATATAAAAAGTTATAAAAAAATAATTATATGCACAGGTATTATGGCTACACTATTTTCTTTTGCCGGATTGACAGGATTAATAGATGAATCCATGAAAATGTTGATTGTTGTGATTGATATAATTATTATATGGATGCTTGGTAATGTTGGTGAAAAAAATGGATGTTATCGATTTACATTAGCAATGATAATACTTAGTGTTATTGGAGGCGGAATGGTGCAACCGATTAGTAGTGGTCTAAATACAATTTATGATTTGCAATTAGTTCAGCAAATTGAAAAAATAAATAATTCAGACAAGGGGATGTGGGTAGTAGATAGTTCTGCAATAGCAAATTTACCAACCGTTGTAGGAGCTAAGACCATGAATGCGACAGAGACATATCCTGACATAAAATTATGGAATGATTTAGGGCTTAAAAATCAAGAGAATTGTTGGAATAGGTATCTTCATACCTCAGTATTGATTGATGACGTGACATATGTAGAAATGCTGAATGATATAGATCAGGTGCTTCTTCATGTGCCAATAGAAAAATTAAAGGATATTGGTGTTAAGTATATTATTACAACGCAAGATTTGTCAGAATATCAAAGTGTACAAAGGTTGACGGGGGCCAATACAAGAAATATTTATAAAATTTTGTAAAATAAATTGAAATGATTGTAAAGCAGCAAACACAGATATTAGTGGATTATAAAATAAATATAGATGTTTGTGGTGATTTTTATAATCATTTACAAAAGAGAAAGGAGAATGTGACAGTTAATTATCAACTGCCATATGATTAGGCAAATGTTAGTCATAGCTATTTTTTTAGTGTGTTTTGCCCATTTTATCCGAACGCTAAGATGGGAACTATTTGTAAAAACATATGAAAAACCAAATACGAAAAACTTATTACAGTCCTTGTCAATCGGCTATTTTATTAATTCATTTATTCCGTTTAAAGCGGGAGATTTAGTTAGAGCCTGGATTTCTGGAAGAAAAATGAAAAATGGTAGGGGTTTTGCATTGGCAACTGTTATTGTAGACCGTTATTTAGACATTTTGGTAGTAGGTATTTTGTTTGCAATTTTCTCCATTTTTAAATTAGGGAATGCAGATTCTGTGCAGTTTTATATGTTTTTAGCAGTAGGAGTTCTGGCTGTTACATTACTGGTGTATATATTGCGTGGATATGTGAAAAAGATATTGAAGAATATAGCAAGTGTTTTTAATGCTAAGATCGAAATTCGAATGTTGAGATTTTTCTGGTCATTAATCTGGAGTTTTAAAGATATCTTTAAAAAAATATCAAAAGTACGATTATTGCTAGAAACATTGGGAATGTGGGTTTTGTATCTTGCGTCGTATTATTGTTTTGCAGCATTTTTAAGCCATCAGGGATCAAATGTAAAGTGGCTTGATGTATTTTACATGTTGTTTGCAAAAAACAGTATTCATGTTGGAAGTCTGGGAGCAGTAACAGTTACAACGGGAATACTGAATTCACAAATGATTTGGACAGGCATTTATTTATTTGCCCCGATTGTTATTTTGTTTATTATTTCTTTATTTTTAAAAGCAAAGAATGAAGAAGTGGATAATTCGGAAGAAAAATATCTGAATTTGATACCACAGCTGGATGAAAATGAACGCTTGAGCTTTTTAGAAACCTATTTTTCAAATGAACGTCGCGAATATATAGAAAGTTACCTGAAAATCAACCAGAATATATTGATTATTCGTGACTATTCAGCAGGTTCTAATGCGACGACAATGCTTTGTATGAATAATGGAAAAAACTTTTTCCGTAAGTATGCATTTGGTGCAGATGGTGATAAGTTATATCAGCAGATTGAATGGCTGCAACGTTATAAAGATATGATACCTTTACCGGAGATCATGCAGTATCAGAAACAGGATAATTTTTGCTACTACGACATGCCATATGACAGTCAGGCAGTTGGATTGTTTGATTACGCGCATTCTATGCCAAAAGAAAATGCGTGGAAATTTATAAATAAAGCAACAGAATGTCTGGAAAATTCATTATATAAAGTAAATCAAAGACCGGCAGACAAAGCAACAATTGATGAATATATTAAGTCAAAAGTCAATAAAAATCTGGATAAAATTATGAATGCAAAATATTTGAAGCGTCTTATGGAATATGATGACATCATCATTAATGGACGAAGTTTTCATAATTTGCCATATTATTTACAATATCTGTCAGAAGAACATTTATATGATATCTTTAAAAATGATACATACTCAGAGATTCACGGTGATCTGACGATTGAGAATATTATTTGTACAAGAAATAAGGAAGGGGAAGATGATTTTTATATTATAGATCCGAATACCGGAAATGTACATGATTCTTCTAATCTTGATTATGGAAAACTGTTACAGTCAATACATGGTGGCTATGAGTTTTTGATGGCAACAAAGAACGTGAGTATAGAAAAAAATCATATTAATTTTGTGTTTACGAAGTCGGAAGCATATACATATTTATATAGTATGCTGGATGAGTATATGCGAGCTCATTTTACGAAAGAACGTGTGAAGAGTATTTATTATCATGAGATTATACACTGGTTGAGATTAATGCCTTATAAGATTGAGAAAAATGGAAAAAGAGTATTGCTTTTTTATGCAGGAATGCTTATGGTAATGAATGATGTTATCAATAATTTTGAAGAGGAAAAATAGATGAAGACACGACTGGCTTTATTTGATCTGGACGGAACTTTATATGATACGAGGAGAGTGAATTTTCTTTCATATCAGAAAGCATTAGAGCAATTTGGATTTATGATGGATTATGAGTATTTTGCAAAAGAGTGTAATGGGAGGCATTATAAAACATTTCTTCCAGAGATTATGCAGAGTGAAACTCATATGGAAGAAATTCATGAATTGAAAAAGAAATATTACGGTGATTTTCTTTCGGAGACAGTAGAAAATAAGCACTTATTTGAGATTATCCATGCTTTGCGCAAAGATTATTATATTGTTTTAGTTACAACTGCTTCGAAAAAAAATTGTGAAGATATATTAAAATATCATAATCGTCTTGATGAGTTTGATCTTATTATTTCACAGGAGGATGTAAAAAAGAAGAAACCAGATCCGGAGGGATTTTGTAAGGCCATGGATTATTATAAGATTTCAAAGGAAGACACAATTATTTTTGAAGATTCGGATGTAGGAATAGAGGCAGCGGAGAAAAGCGGAGCAACAGTTTTTGTGGTCAGGGGCTTTGCATAAAAGGAAAAAGAGAGTATGAAAAAATTATTAAAGCAGGGAATTGCATTTGTTGGAATAAGTGGAATTGGCTGGATTATGGATTTTGTAATATTTAATCTGTTAAATTTAAAGTCATCCTATGTGTCAGTGAATAATATGGTCAGTTCATTAGTGGCAGTATGTTTTGTTTTTTCTGTTTCTACCCGGAAAACATTCACACAAAAGGATGGTGGCATTCCTCTAAAAGTCAAATTTGCACTTTATATTTTATATCAGATTGTTCTGATATTATTGGTGTCACAGCTTTTAGCAGTAATTGCTGCTGGATTATATCAAATTTTTAATGGAAGTATCATTGGTAATTTTTCTGCGATGGCGGCTAAGATTATAGTAACTCCATTAACGATGTGTTTGAACTTTTTGGTAATGAAATTATTGATAGAAAGGATTTAGAAATGAAGGAAAAAATATTGGTATTTATTCCAATGTATAACTGCGAAAAACAGATCGTAAGAGTTCTGGATCAGTTGAATGGTGAAATAAAAAAATACATTTCAGAAGCAATCATTGTTAATAACAGAAGTACGGATAATGGAGAAGAGGCTGCCATAGAAAAGATAAAAACAATGAATATAGATTTTCCGATAAAGGTTTTGAGAAATGCGGAAAACTATGGATTGGGTGGATCACATAAAGTGGCATTCAATTATGCAATAGAGAATAATTTTGATTATATTATAGTACTTCATGGTGATGATCAGGGAAGTGTCAGTGATTTTATTCCATTACTTCAAAGTGGAGAGTATAAAAATTATAATTGTTGCCTAGGTGCACGATTTATGAAAGGTTCAAGATTGGAAGGGTATAGTAAGCTGCGTATATGGGGAAATTATGGATTCAATTTCCTTTTTTCGATTGTTGTACACAAGTCAGTTAAAGATTTAGGTTCTGGATTAAATTTATATAAGATTGATATGCTAAAAAGCAAATATTATATTAAGTACCCAGATACATTGTATTTTAATGACTTGATGATTCTGGCATCTTGCTATTATGATCAGAAAATATTATTTTATCCAATTTCTTGGAGAGAAGAGGATCAGATTTCGAATAATAAATTGCTAAATTTTTCACTTTCTCTTTTAAAAATGCTTTGGAACTATGTGAAAAATAAAAAGAAGTATATTGAACAGGATATGAGAACAAAAAAAATTGATGAATATTTAGCACAAACAATTTATATGAAATAGAAGGAGAATAAAAGAAATGAAGATAATGATAACTGGTGCAGCAGGATTTATTGGTTCGCAGTTAGCGCATGCATTATGGAAAAAAGGTGAGGAATTAATTTTAATTGACAATTTTTCATATGGAAAAATGGATAATCTTGAATTCGAGGATCATAGTTTCGCAAATGAAATTATAAAAATGGATATTAGAGATAAGGATGGTATTGAGAATCTTCTAAAAAAAGGAGATGTAGATTATATTTATAATATTGCAGGTATTGCTCCTCTTCCCGATTGTCAGACAAATCCGCAGCAAGCGATAGATGTAAATGTGATTGGGACAGTAAATTTGTTGGAAAATGGAAGAAAATATGGTATAAAGAAACTTATTTTAGCAAGTACAAATGCAATGTATGAAAATGAAACAGAATTTCCAACTGTCGAAAATAACTTTAAACAGCCGACTCTTATATATCCGAATACTAAATATGTAGCGGAAAGGTTTTGTGAATCTTATTGTAAAACATATGGAATGAATGTCACATGTTTAAGATTTTCAAATGTTTATGGTCCGCATATAGATTGCTTAAGGAAACAACCACCTTTTGTAGCTTATATGATTCGTGAATTATATTATGATAGAACGCCGATATTTCATTCGGATGGAAATCAGAGAAGAGATTATATTTATGTAGATGATCTTGTGCGTCTTGCTATTTTGGTACAAGAAGGTGAAGGATTTGATTGTGTGAATGTTGCATCAAATGTAAATTATTCTGTAAATGAAATGTATGCAATTGCTTCAAAAATAATGAATAAAAATATTAAAGCTCAATATGCAGATGATGCACATTATTGGGAAAAATATCCTGAATTATATAGTGGGACATATCCTATAAAAAATGAAATTTTAGCACATGAAATCAATAAATATTCTCTTTGCGATAATACACATGCAAAAGAGAAATATGGATGGACTCCAGAAATTGATATGGAAGAGGGATTAAGAAGGGTTATTGAAAATGAATGTGCATTGTTGAGAAGGTTAGGAGAAAAATAAAATATGAAACGATTAAATGTAATTATGCCTATGGGTGGTGGGGGTACTAGATTTGGAAATCATGGATTTAATGTACCGAAACCGTTAATTGAAATTTATGGAAAACCTTTTTTTTATTGGGCAACACAGTCACTTGTCAAAAATATTGAGATTGCAAGTCTTACATTTGTTGTGTTAAAAGAACATATTGAAAAATTCGAAATTGACAAGAAGATTAAAGAACACTATCCAGATGCTAGAATTAATGTGATTCCAGAGGTATTACCTGGAGCTGTGCTGACTTGTAAAGCAGGAGTGACAAATATAGAGAATGAACAGCCAATTATTTTTAATGATTGTGATCATTTATTTTTATGCAGTTTATTTTATGAATTCTGCAAAAATAATGAATTTGAAACAATTGATGGAGGCTTATTGACTTTTAAATCGCATGATCCGAAGTTTAGTTTTGTTGCATATGATGAAAATGGCTATGTAAATCACACAGTTGAAAAACAGGCAATCAGCGATGATGCAATTTGTGGAGCTTATTATTTTAGAAATAAGCAGTTATTTGAAGAAGCTGTGGATATTTATTTGGAAAATTGTTCCTATAGTGAGTTCTTTGTCAGCGGTGTTTATAATGTGATGGCAGAACAGGGAAAGAAAATCAAGAGTTTTAATGTGGATCAGCATGTTTCCTTTGGTACACCGGATGAATTTGAAGTGGCTAAAAACGATACAACTTATCGAAGATTGGCTAGTAAGTCGAACAAGGGGCAATGCCATTAAGCCAGTTGTTCGAAGTTTTGTTCGATAGCTCAGTTGTTGTCAA